>Ga0210015_1001426_pt1 | contig 23608 bp, 19 predicted proteins | sample CryGeymeta201522_FD_185471 | JGI IMG/M metagenome (GOLD analysis project Ga0210015, IMG submission 185471) | Groundwater microbial communities from Crystal Geyser aquifers in Utah, USA - Crystal Geyser metaG 2015-22 (SPAdes) (version 2) | ecosystem: Environmental > Aquatic > Deep subsurface >... | reverse complement strand
CGTCGGAAAGAAATCTCAGCCTGAAACACTTGTAGAATAGGGCTTTCAACCGCTTTTGTCATTCAAAAACGCGTCATAAATTCCTATGGTAGAACTAAAAGCGGCAGCGAGGGGAAGGAAGACAAAGATCACTACAGGAGCGAGGGATGTACTGCAAATGGTGTGGCATGGAAAGCCGCGGGGCAGAGATATGCGAATGGTGCGGCAAGCAACTTTCGCGAGCCGATGGGAATGCGACGGGTCGGGTCCGCTCCGCTGCCGCGCCTGACAGGAGTGCAGCCACCACAGCTCCTCCGAGGCCTGCCGCATCCGCTGCAGAGACGCTCCATATTGCCACGGTTGCACTGGACGGAAACCAGGCGCGCCTCGCACGTGCCGACTTGCCTTTCACTTTCCGGTTGGAAAAGTGCATGGCCTTCGTCCTGCCACTCTTGGCGGTTTCCATGGCGGTGTGCCACTCCGCCCCTGAAGCTTTGCCCTACCTATCCCTGTTGGATCTGTTCGTGGTGAGCGCCCTTCTCCCACTATCGGGGGTGGTCGGATTCTTCGAGGAGGAGTACGCGGACGTCGGCGCGGTCCTGACGATGTGCTACCTCTTCGGACCGGCGATCGCGTTGGGGTCCTATCTCATTCTGGCCGCGTTTCGCCAAGAGATCAATGCCGCGATTCCCGCCCTGCTGGGGGCTCACTTCGCCGTAAGGGCCTTGCTGTCAACGGCGATCAACGGCATCGCCGGAGGAATCTCTCTGATGACGGTCGCCGAATATGGTATTTTCCTCCAACTCTTTGCCGTTGGGATGACTTTCGGCGGCTGGTTCCTGAGTAGCTTCTTCAGACCCCTCAATCGGTGATCGGCATCGGGCGCGCCTGTCCTTGCGCCCGCGCTCCCCTTTTTTCATGGTCCATCGCACTGGCTGCCCTTTCGAGAGCGTCAGTCCTGCCGGCAGGGTGAGCGTCAGGGCGGTTGCGCTCACCATCAACTGGACAGGAACGCGGTCGCGCCCGATCCGTGCCTCCGCGGTGAGCGATGCGGGGACTCGCGTCGCGGGCCACGTGAGGTCGAGGCGGCGCAACGACAGAACTCCCTTCTCCACCGACAGGCAAGCCTTGAGGACGTTGCCCTCAGACTCCTGTGAGAAAACTCCCCACGCCTCACCCGTGGAGAACACGCAGTTGAACTTCGTCGCGTGAACTTGAGGCGAGAAAGCAAGCGAGTGGCTGACCGCGCTGTACCGGTGCCCCGACAGCGCCAGCAACACCGACCAGGAAGCCAGCGCGCGGGCATAGTGGTGTCCGCATTCGAACTCGTTCCACGGATTGCGGCGGATGCCGTCGTGTCGGTCGCGCACGCCTTTGACGATGGCCAATCCCTCGTCCACCAGCCCCTCATAGATGAGATGTGCGGCCACCTGGTATTCGATGCCCGTCCACACCTCATCGCAGTAGACAAAGGGCAGCGTGGGTCGGTTGCCTTGCGGCCACGAACAGAGCAGCAGACCGGCTTCGTCGTTGAGGGCGTAGATCCGCTGGACGCTGTCGACGGTATCCATGCGCGGTTTCCAGTTGTTTCGGAAGATGGACTCCATTGTCTTCCTGACTCGTTCAGGGTCGAGCACGTGGCCAATACCTGCGACGTGGCTCGCCCACTGTCCCAGCAACTGGTCTGACAAACAACCATCGCCATACTGGTACTTGGGAAAAGGAGCGCTTGTGGAGAGGGCGGAGGTCTTCTCGATGTCATTGCACGAGCACCCCGCTTCACAACAGGGCGACGCGGGAGTCCGGAGGTGTTCGGGAATCTCCTCCCCGGGGAGCACCTGCACCTTCTGAATGTAATACTCGCCGTTCCAGAGTTCCTCTTCCGTAAGGGCGCGGCCCGACTCGTAGACGGCCCGATACTCATCAGCCTTGTTCTCTTCCCCCAGATGCCGCGCGATTTCCTCAGCGGCTCGCAGCGCGCCGAGGTACATTGCGCCCAGCATGGTATTCGGGCCGTAGAACTCAATATCGTACGTGTTGTGCTGGACACCTTCCATCAACCCATCCTTATTCGGGTCCCAGGTCCCCTGGTTCTGCCCGACGTGCGGACTGCGGGAATCTACCGCGCCGCCGGGCCCGGTCCACGCAAACTCCAGCGCCTTTTTCAGGTTCGGCCAGATGCCTCGGATGAACGGATCGTCCCCCGACAATTGCCAATCGCGATAGGCTTGGATGATGGTTCCCATCTGGCCGTCAACACACGGAAAGGTATTTGCCGGCGGCGCGGCGTTGGGGAGCCCGGTGCGGAAGGGAATGGACCCGTTGGGCTGAACGTTGGCGAAGTCGGTTCGCCGCATGGATCTCTCCAACTCGGGGAACAGAAACGCCAGCGCCTGCTCGTAGTTCCACACGTGGATGCAGTTGCCGGCGCAGCAACCATCTTTGTCACCACAACCTTCGTAGGCGTAGAAGTTCCCATCGGCGAGGCGCACACAAGTCTGTGTGCGGATGATGGATGCCTGGCTTGTAACTGCATCAATCACAGAACTGGGGAGCGAACTGCCGAAGATGGCATTGTGCCACTGCGACGACTCTCGATGCAGTCTGTCGATGTTGTTCGCCGTGTAAGCGGCGACATGCCATGCGTCCCGGAACTGGCGGCTCATGTAGGTCCCGAGTAACGCCTGCCGCGCCCAAGCATTCTTCATAAACGGCGTGTGCCAGGTTATCATCACCGGCAGGGTTACAGACTTCCGTGGTGGGATGGTGGCGTGCAGAGCAAGGCTGGAGACGGGCTTTCCCTGAGTCACCACGGCGGGATCGGTGCACGTCTGCAGTTGCCCTTCGGCAGCGAATTTGTCCCAGAACAGATGAGAGCCATCCCACCATCCCGCCTGGTACCAGAGCGTTTGGGCGGTGACGTGGACGTGCGTTGTCGTCAGCGTGGCGGTGCCACTGTTGCATCCCTTCTCGTCGAAGCGGGTGGAAGCGAAGAGCAGCCCGCGCAGGTTCGCTGTCTCCCGATACTCGTTCCGCCACTCTCCATCGGTTCGAGGGGTCTCCTCGTCCTGAACCTGAAAGGCGACGGGGTTGTGCATGGTCGCCGTCAGCGAAACCTCCACCGGTCGTGTGGAGGGATTGGTCAGCTTCCATTGGAAGATCGCAGCGGGAATTGAACTGTCCTCCACGTTGAGAGGCATGAAGGGGTTGAAGGCTTCGAGAGACACGCGCACCGGCAGCGCCTCATCGCCGAACTCGATCCATGCAAAGGGATATTCGCCGCGGAAGGTCGCCGACTGCATCCGCCGCACGCCCGGCAAGGTATCGGGGCGCAACCCTCCGCCCGCAACGAACGGCGGCTGCAACGCGCTCTCCAGGATCGACGCAACTGGCGCTTCCCCGTCCTTCCTCGCCCACAGCGCGAAAAAGGTGTAAGGAAGCAAGCTCCCCTTGTTCGGGCGGTTGTAAATCTCCCAGTCCCGCAGGTTGCCGCGTCCACCCAGTGAGATGGTTCCGGTGCCGATTCCCCCCAGTGGGAAGGCAATCTCCGTCAACGCCTCTCCGGTGAACAAGCGTTGTGGCCCAACCCCGCGAAGTTCTCGTGTGGAATAGGGAATGCCCTGATTAGACATGAAGCAACGTACCCCTTTCGTGGTATTGAATGACCGACGCGGACGGGATTGTAGCACATTGTGGGTGGAGGGTGAAGGGCGGAGGAAATGACCGCAAGAGAAGAAATTGCCTCATCAACGGACCTCATCTCACAGGGAGTTGAGGCGCGGCAGAAACCGGCCCTGGACCGAGGAATCATAGCTGCGGCTACGCGGCCGATTGGGTGAGGAGACTCTGGATTGCGGTGACCACGTCACCTGCCGGAACCATGCGCTTCGACTTGTCTGCGCGCAGTTGCAGTTCCATCTCTCCGCGCTCTCGCGTTCGCTTGCCGATGACCACGTGAATCGGAATCCCGATGAGGTCGGCGTCGGCGAATTTTACGCCAGGGCGCTCGTCGCGGTCGTCGTATAGCACGTCCATCCCGGCCGGTTGGAGGTCATTGTACAGCTTGTCGGCAATCGCCGCGAGTTCCCCCACATTGGGATCGAGAAGCGAGATCTGTACGACGAAGGGAGCAATTGCGGCAGGCCAGATAATGCCCTTGTCGTCGTGGCTGGTCTCCGCCGCCGCGGCAACAATGCGACTGACGCCGATTCCGTAGCAACCCATGATGATGGGCTTCACCACGCTGTCCTCATCCTGAAAGACCGCGTTCATCGCCTCGCTGTATCTTGTGCCTAATTTGAACACGTGCCCCATCTCGATGCAGTGCTTCAGCTCGAGAGTTCCGTCGCTGCATTGAGGGCAGGGGTCGCCGTCTTCCGCACACCGCAGGTCGGCGAACTCCTTGATAGTGAAGTCCCGATTCAGGTTGACGTTCGTCAGGTGAGTGTCGGTTTCATTGGCGCCGGTGACGAAGTTCAGCAGTGACTTGACTTCATGGTCGGCAATCATTCGAACACTTTCCAGCCCAACGGGTCCGGCAAAGCCTACTGCTGCGCCCGACACCTGCTCCACCATCGCCGGATCGGCCATTGCAACGGGACCCACGACGCGGGCGAGTTTGGCTTCGTTAATCTCCCGGTCTCCGCGGACAAGAGCAGCAACCACTCCGCCCGCGCCGCTATAGACGAGAGTCTTCACAAGGTTCCGGGCGTCGGTCTTCAGAAACTCGGTGACATCCTTCACCTTTTTCATGTCGGGTGTGCTTACCTTCTCCACCGGCAGCATGGCGCTTTCAGACACCGGCGCACCATCGGCCGGCCGGCATTCCGCGCGCTCACGATTTGCGGAGAACCCACAGGCGGCGCACTGCAGCATGGAGTCTTCGCCGGCGTCCGCGATGACCATGAACTCCTTGGTGTCGGTGCCGCCGATATCGCCGCCCTCCGCCTCGACGACACTGTATCGGAGGCCGACGCGGTCGAAGATGCGGCAGTAGGCGTCGTACATTTTCTCAAACGACAAATCCAGTCCGGCGCGGTCGCGATCGAAGCTGTAGAGGTCCTTCATCAGAAACTCACGTCCCCGGATGAGACCGCCGCGTGGGCGCAGCTCGTCGCGGAACTTGGTCTGAATCTGATAGAGCAGGAGGGGAAGCTGCTTGTAGGAACGGACCTCATGGCGCACGAGGTCGGTGATGACTTCCTCGTGAGTGGGACCGAGGCAGAACTTGCGTCCCTGGCGGTCCTCCAGCTTGGCCAGCAGCTCGCCGTACTGCGCCCACCTACCGGTTTCCTGCCAAAGCTCGGCGGGGAGAACAGTGGGCATCAGCAGCTCTTGTCCGCCCGCGGCATCCATCTCCTCGCGAATGATCTGAGTGACCTTGCTGAGCACGCGCCATCCCAGCGGCATGTAAGAGTAGACGCCCGCGGCGAGCCTGCGAATGAACCCGCCGCGCAGCAGCAGTGCGTGACTAACCAGCTCCGCCTCGGCGGGAGTCTCGCGCAGGGTGCGAAAGAACATCTGAGAAACGCGCATGGATGGGTACTGCATTTTCGATCCTTCTGGTCGGGGTAAAGCGAGACTATAGGTTAGGGGTTTTGCGGGTGGAGGTCAAGAGGGTGATTGCTCGCCGGACTCATCGACATCCTCAATCTCCAGCGAATCCAGGTACTGGCGGATTTCTTTCCCGTACTGCATGGCGTCGGGGATCAGGCGTTGGGCGGTGTAGTAGGCGGCGACGGCGTCGATTTTGTCGTAGACGTGGACGATGAGGTTGCAAACAGGTATGCGTTTGGTTCTTCAGCAAATCGGCGATACGTCTTTCCTCCAACAATCCCAAGCTCCAACATGCGCTGGAAACCAGCGCGACCGCGGGGCGCGCGGGACTTGTCAATCCTTCTGAGCACTTCGGAGTTCGTGTCAATCGTGCACTCGATGATCTTCTGACACACTCTTTCCACCGCAGGCTGTGTCTTGGTGTCCTCGGCATACTCCTGCCGTTGCTTGGGGAGGAAGCTGCGCAGTTCGTCAACACTGCTCGTCAGTACCTTGAACTTCTCCTCAATTGTCGCTTGGAACAGATCGTCCATAGACCTCACTTCTCTGCTGATCGCGAAGCAACTGCCTGCGCGGCGCTTCTCTGCGGAACCGCCGCGTGGCCTGTTCAACAAACTCGCTGAATGATCCGGGATATCGCTGGTAAAGGGGCATCCCGTGGCATGCCACGTTCATGCAGAAGACAGTTCGCGATGCGTCAAGGACTCTGACGTCACAGCATTCGGGCGCATAGATTGCTCCGTTGATGTCAGCCATCAAGTCCAAGTACCAAAGAGCCTCAGAGTCCGGGTCTCTCTGCTGGTAGTCGCTACGGACGGTTCTTACCGCTATGTCTGCATCACTGTTGCGGTGGGCATACCCCTGCGCGCGGGAGCCGTGCAGAACGATGAGATCCAGCTCATACTTCTCCGCGATGCGTTCCAAGGCGTCGAAGTCGATGGAGATCTGCGGGTCGTTGATCTTCTCGAGGACTTCGGGATGAACGGGCATGGTGGCTATCCTTCCGACCGCTCGGCTTTGCGCCGGGCGTCCTCCGCGTCTACAACCTCGATGAACGCGTCGAGCATGTCTTCAACCTTGACCTTCTTCACGATCTCGCCTTTGGCGAAGATCAGCCCAACGCCGGCGCCTCCGGCAAGTCCCACGTCCGCGGCGCGGGCTTCGCCCGGACCATTGACTTCGCAACCCATGACGGCAACCGTCATGGGCGTCTCGCGGTCGGCGAGGATTTCCTGAACCTTTGCTGCCAAGGGCATGACGTCGATATCGCAGCGGCCGCAGGAGGGACAGGCAATGATGGACACCCCACGCTTGCGAATGTCGAGAGCGCTGAGTATCTCGTACCCGACCTTCACCTCCTCCACCGGGTCGGTGGTGAGCGACACTCGCATCGTATCGCCAATGCCCTGCATCAGGAGGTGTCCGAGGCCAATGGAAGACTTGACGGTGCCGGACAAAGGCAGACCCGCTTCGGTGATGCCGATGTGGAGTGGGTACTCAAACTTCTCCGCGGCCAGCTCGTAGGATTTGACGCACATCAGAACATCGGACGCTTTCAGCGAGATGACAACATCGTGGAAATCCAGCTCCTCAAAGAAACGGACCTCCTCTTCCGCACTGGCGACAATGGCTTCGGGGCACACCCCGCCAAACCGGTCACGAATACCACGATCCAGTGAACCCGCGTTGACGCCGATGCGAATGGGAACGCTGCGCTCCTTCGCCGCGGCAACGATGTTGGCGATCTTCATCTTGTCCCTGATATTGCCGGGGTTGAGTCGCAGCTTGTCGACGCCTTGCTGCAGCGCCATCATCGCGTACTTTGCGTTGAAGTGGATATCGGCGACGAGAGGAATCTGGATGTTGTGTCTGATGTCCCCAAGCGACTCTGCCGCCCGGTCATCGGGAACGGCGACGCGAATGATCTCACATCCCGCCTGCTGCAGGGCATGAATCTGGCTGAGGGTCGCGTCAACGTCGTGTGTCGGAGTCTTCGTCATCGACTGGACGCTGATCGGCGCGCCTCCACCGATGTGCATGTTGCCGACTTTGACCTTGTGGGTTTTTCTGCGCGCAATCATGGAGCATCGACCATCCCGGGGTTTACTTCACAATCCAATCGTGAATGTCCTTCGCCGTGATGACGAGAAGAAGAAGAAAAAGCAATGCCATGCCCACCGCGTTAGCGATGAATTCCTTCTGAGGGTCGGGCCGCCTGCGACGCACCACTTCGTAGATCAGGAACAGAATGCGTCCCCCGTCGAGGGCCAGCAGGGGAAGCAGATTGAAGACGGCCAGGTTGATGCTGATGACACCCGCAAACCAAGCGTATTCCGCCAGTCCCTTCTTGGCAGAGTCGCCAGCGGCCTTAGCAATGGCGAGCGGCCCGCCAACATGTTTAAGTCCTTCGCGATGAGTGAAGGTGTAGACGATGCCGACAAGGATCTGCTGCGTCCAGACGACGGTCGTGTAGAAGCCTTCCTTGATCGATTCGACGGCACCCGCCTTCTGAAAAATGGGGTCGCCCTGGATGACCACTCCGATTCTTCCGATCTCTTTCTTCTCGACTTTGCCCGTCTCCTTATTGCGCTGAACATCGACGACGGCTTTGGGGACGACCGCGAGGGCGACGGTTTTCCCGGCGCGCTGCACGTTCACGGGAACGGACTGATTCGGTCGTGAACTGATCAGGTCGATAAACTCCGCGGTGTCCTTCGGAGCCTTGCCTCCAACGGACAGCACCTCGTCACCTTCCCGAAATCCTGCGTCGTAGCCGGGCATCTTCGGGTCCACTTCCCTGACGAACGTTCTCGATCCCACCACCTTGCCGAACGTCATTCCTGCGGCGACGAAGATGATAAGAGCGACCAGCATGTTCATGGTTGAGCCCGCCATCAGAACGGCGAAACGCCAACCAATGGACTTGCTGTTGAAGCCCTCCGGGTGGTCGGCTTCCGAAGGTTCCATCCCCGCGATGCGCACATAGGCGAGAATCGGGATGGGGCGCAACGAGAACTTCACGTCATTCCTGACGCGGGAGAATATCTCCGGCCCGGCGCCGACGGAGTATTCGTAGACCTTCATCCGCGCCAGTCGGGCGACGAAATAGTGACCCCATTCGTGGGGGATCATGAGGATACCGATCAGGACAAGAAACGAAAGAAAGTAGATCATGAGATTTGTGTTGCACACTCCCGCGCCCACCCGTCGGCGTGGTGAATCTCCTCCAGTTCCGGTTCGACGGCCGTGACGTTGTGTCGGGCCATGGTCTTCTCAACGATATCAGGAATACCCATGAACCCAATCTTCCCCGACAAGAATCTCTCGACTGCCACTTCGTTGGCTGCGTTCATTACGGCGGGCATTGTTCCCCCACTTTGCAGCGCTTCCTTTGCCAGTCGAAGACAATGGAAGCGGCTTGCATCAGGCGGCTGGAAGGTCAACGGCGAATGCTCCAGCAGGTTCATCTCAGGGATGCGCGAGTTCTCCACTCTCTCGGGATAGCACAGGGCGTACAGAATCGGCAGCCGCATATCGGGCATCCCCAGTTGGGCTTTCACGGAACCGTCCACGAACTCGACCAGTGAGTGAACGACACTCTGAGGGTGAAGCACTACGTCGATTTTATCAACCCCCACACCGAAAAGCCAGTGAGCTTCGATAATCTCCAGGCCCTTGTTCATCAGCGTAGCCGAGTCGATGGTGATCTTTCTTCCCATGCTCCAAGTGGGGTGAGACAGGGCATCTGCTACACTGACCGACTTGAGTTGCGCCACAGTGGCGTCCCGGAAGGGCCCGCCCGAGGCCGTCAGGATGAGCCTTTTCACTTCGTCCGAGCGCTCCCCCTCAAGGCACTGGAAGAGCGCGCTGTGTTCACTATCGACGGGTAGAAGGCGCACGTGGCACTCCCTGACGGCGCGGGTGACCAGTGCCCCCGCCGCAACGAGGGTCTCCTTGTTGGCAAGAGCTATGTCCTTGCCGCCTCGAATGGCGGCGAGCGTTGGTTTAAGACCTGCAAACCCGACGAGCGCTGAGATGACCATCTCGGCCCCTGAGCCCTTGACAAGCTCCTCGACGCCCTCGTCCCCCCAGAATGTCCGGCACCCGACGTCCGCCGCCTGGATTTCCACGTCGCGACGGGCATCTCGGTTGCCCTCAACGTCCAGTAACGCGATGGAAGCAACGCTGAATGCGCGCGCCTGTTCGAGCAGCAGTTTGACGTTCCGGTTCGCGACCAGCCCATCCACGACAAATCGACTTGGCATGGCTGAAATGACATCCAATGCCTGGCGGCCGATGGAACCCGTCGATCCCAGGATGACGATGTGTTTGGTCGAGGGCATGGGGTCAACCCCGAGGGAACCAGAAGTAGTAAAAGAGGACAGTGGAGATGCAGATGAGAGGGACCATCCGGTCAATCAAACGCCCGCGCAGGAATGGGATGACGCAGGGGCCCTCTTCTTCGTCGCGGGCGAGAGCCGGGCGAACGGCCTCCCACACGAGGACACTCAGTAATCCGGGCAAGGCCACCAGCCACCCAACGCTCCCGGACTTGATCAGTGTATTGCCTTCCTTGAGAGATCCCCCGGCGAGAGCGGCGCCAACCAGTCCGATCAGGAACGTCGACACAAACGCAAAGATGACAACCGAACGCGATCTGGGAGCGAGAACCGACTCGGTGTCGGCCACGTCACGCGTCGGACGCGCCTTCTCAATCCGCCACCACACCCAGGAAGCCAGTGCCATCGCGGCAATGATGCCCCGATGGGGGACAACGGTGGGCAGAATCACAAGATGGGCGAATAGCCCCGCTACGACCGTTGTTGCCGCGGTAACGCCCATGAGTTGCAGAAAGGTTGTCCACCGCCTTTCGCTGAGACACCCAATGAGCGCGATGGCCAGCATGAGCGATCCCATCATCAGGGCGAGCGTAATCACCAGCAAAATAAAGTCGGAATCGTTGCGCAGAAAGAAGTAAACAAATCCCACCACCAGCAGCGCGTAACTGGTGGCGAAGGACTCGGTTGATTCCAGTCTGTTCGGAAAGAGCAGGGCAACCAGTTCCCGCGTGCAGAGATAGCACAACCCTCCCCCCGCCACGAGCAGGGGTGTACCGGCGAGAGCGGAACTCCCTTCGAGGAAGGTCGCGAGCAGCAAGGCTCCGAATGCAATGATGTCAAGCGCCACGATTTTTCTCCCGGTCTGTCCTTTCTTGCGACGGAACGCCCGTTGAACTGCCGAATCGCCTATCGCGGGACTGGTAGTCCACAATGGCTCTCAGGAGGTCGCTCTTCTGGAAGTCCGGCCAGTAGACCGGTGTCACCCACAGTTCAGCGTACGCGATCTGCCAAGGCAGGAAGTTGCTTATTCTCATTTCCCCTCCAGTGCGAACCAACAGGTCGGGATCGGTCTCTCCTCGAGTGTATAGTCGACGGGCAATGGCCGCTTCGTCGATATCCTCAACCGCAAGACGACCCGCCGCCACGTCTGCGGCGATGGCCCTGGTCGCGTCTGTGATCTCGCGTCGTCCGCCGTAGTTTACTGCCAGGTTGAGGAGCATCCCGTTATTCCCGCTGGTTTCGTTGACGGATCGGTCGATCTGGTCCAGCAGAGGGGCGGGAAGTCCCTCGCGCATACCGATGTGCTTCACCTGCACACCGCTCTTTTTCAACTGCGGCAATTCACGCTTGAGGTTCCACTCAATGAGTCGCATCAACGCGTCGACCTCAAGCTTCGGCCGCTTCCAGTTCTCGGTGGAGAAGGTATACAGAGTCAGCGCCTCGATATGGATGTCAATGCACACCTCGATGACGCGCCGACTGGCGCGCGCCCCGATCTGGTGTCCCCGCAAAGCAGAAAAGTTGCGTCCCTTTGCCCATCGGCGATTGCCGTCCATGATAACGGCGATGTGGCGCGGCAAACGGGTGGGGTCCAGAGATTCGATCAGGCGAAGTTCTTCATCGGTCAACAGCTTCTTCCCCCGAGGTCCTTTCGCATCAGACTCCAGCGTTAACCCGGGTGGCTGCGGTCTCTCGTGGGCAGGGACCACGCCCTCCTGCGCGGCGCGTCTCACTCCACGCCGGACGAATCATTTATCGCGACCTGTTGGCGCCACGGTCGCTGTCGATGAGGCAGCCATCGGCCATCAGCTACCTTCAGGGGAAATGAGTGCTCTCCCCTCATAGCCACATTCCCGAGCCAGCGTGATCCGCAGATAACCTGGCTCACACTCGACTTGCCGCAGCACGCGCCACGTGGCACGCTCGGAGGGGTTGCTTCCCTGAGGTCGTGTCACCTCGATGCCGGCAACACGGTACTCGGCGTCAGCCAGGAGACGGACGGCTTCGTCCCAGCGCGTTCCGGTTGTATCACATCTCATCAGGCGGGCTTCCATGGGAAGGAGGCTTCAAACCTCCATGATATCCGCCTCCTTGGCTTCTTTGTGTGCGTCGATCTCCTCGATGTACCTCTCCGTGATCTTCTTGACTTCCTCCTCCAGCCGCTCGACCTCGTCCTCGGAAACCGGGTTGTCCTTAGCCTTCTTCCGCGCCTCCAGTTCCTCCCTGGCCTCGCGACGGATGTTGCGGATGGCTATTCGGCCGTTCTCTGATTTCTTGGCGACGACTTTGGCGAGTTCAACGCGCCTTTCCTCGGTCAGTTGCGGGATATTGATCCGGATGATGTCCCCGTCCCGTACCGGAACGTACCCAAGATTTGATTTGGAGATCGACTTCTCGAGGGCGGCCATGACGGACTTGTCCCATGGATTGATGATGAGCGTCCTCGGTTCCGGCGTTGTGATCGTGGCCACCTGGTTGACTGGAAGTTGACTGCCGTAGTATGCGACAGTGATGCGATCCAGAAGCGTGGGACTCGCCCGACCGGTTCGCACCGAAGCGAAGTCCTTTGCGGTCGCCTCTACCGACAGCTTCATCTTGCGCTCCATCTCCCTGACAACTTCCTTGGGCATGAGCTTCACCTCCCCCTTGATTTCACAGGTCCATTAGTCGCGAAACGTGTGGTTCCCTGGCGGCCAGTCGCGTTGCCCTCCCCTTTGCGGCGTTTACTCAACGGTGGTACCGATCACTTCCCCCATGATCGCGCGTTTGATGTTCCCGGGAGCATCAACATTGAACACAATAATTGGGATGTGCTGGTCTTTGCTCAGAGTGATGGCGGTGGAGTCCATCACCTTGAGATCGCGATTCAGGACGTCAATGTACTTCAACCTCTCGAAACGACGCGCATCGTCGCTCAGCCGCGGGTCCTTGTCAAAGACGCCGTCCACATCGGTCGCTTTGAAGAGCGCGTCCGCGCCGGTCTGAGTTGCCCGGAGCGCGGCGGCCGTATCTGTTGTAAAGAACGGACTCCCGGTGCCAGCAGCAAAGATAACGACGCGTCCCTTCTCCAAATGACGCACGGCCCTCCTCTGGATGAAAGGTTCAGCCACTTCTTTCATTTCGATAGCGGACATGAGGCGCGTGTAACAACCCAGATTCTCGAGAGCGCCCTGCAACGCCATTCCATTGATGACGGTAGCAAGCATACCCATGTAGTCGGCCTGAGCGCGGTCGATCCCCTGCGATGTGACCCCCTCAACACCACGGAAAATGTTCCCTCCGCCAACCACGATGCCAATCTCGACCCCGAGATCGTGGATTTCCTTAATCTCGGCGGCAATGCGAGACAACACGGCGGGGCAGATTCCGTAGGGTTCCTCCCCGGCCAAACACTCCCCACTCAACTTAAGCAGGACGCGCTTGTACTTCAGGTCTGTGGACAACTCAACTCCCGGGTTTCCCCATTCTTTTCGGTCGAGGGATCGATTCAGGACTCGCCCACTTTGATGCGAGCGAACCGGCCCACCTTGATGTTCTCCCCCACCTTGGCGATGGCTTCCTTAATGAGATCGTCAATCGTCTTGCTGTCGTCGCGAACGTACTTCTGGTTGATGAGACACCGTTCCTCGTAGAACTTCTTCAGGCGTCCCTCCACGATCTTGTCCACAATATTCTCGGGCTTCCCTTCTTTCAGGGTCTGCTCGCGGTAGATCTTCCGTTCGGACTCCAGCACCCCCTCCGGGACTTCGTCATCGGTCACGTAATCCGGGGCGGCGGCGTAAATGTGCATCGCCAACTCGGAAGCCAGTCGGGCAAACTCATCGGTCTTGGCCACGAAATCCGTTTCGCAGTTGACCTCCACCAAAGCCGCTCCCTTATTCCCGGGGTGCATGTAGCAGTGAACAAGTCCCTGGTTGGCTGACCGTTCGCCCTTCTTTACGGCTTTGGCGATTCCCTCCTTGCGGAGATACTCGATGGCCTTCTCCATATCCCCATCAGTCTCAGCGAGGGCGCGTTTGCAGTCCATCATCCCGGCTGCGGTGCGGTCTCGCAACTTTTTTACGTCTGCTGCCGATATCGACATTCGGAATCGATCCTCCTGTGCTGCTTCTATCTGTTTCTGTCGCCCAATCGTTAGATGCCGTCCTGCATGGAGTATGAGCGAACTACTTCAGGGACGGGATCTCTGTGATGGCCTGCGGGTCTGCCGGAACCAGGCCGTTCGTGTTCTCCGAAGCGCTCGACTCGTCTTCGACTGCTGCAGCCGCGGCTTCCTCCGCGGCTGCTTCGGCGGCCGCGGCCTCAGCAGCTCTTCGCTCTTCCTCTGCCGCTTTCTCCACCAATCGTTGTTCCTCGAGGGCCTGCAACTCCGTTTCTTTCTGCTGCCGTCCCTCGATCATCGCATCTGCCATGAGATTGGACATGAGACGCAATGCGCGAATGGCGTCGTCGTTGCCCGGGATGGGGTAATCTACTTCATCAGGATCGCAATTCGTGTCCACGATTCCCACAATTGGGATGTTGAGCTTGCGGGCCTCCGCGACGGCAATCTGTTCCTTCTTCAGGTCCGCGATGAATATCGCATCCGGCGTCCTCCGCATTTCGCGGATACCACCCAATACCCTCTCCAACCGGTCCTTCTCCTCGCGCAGGCGAGAGCTTTCCTTCTTGGGGAGCACCTGAAGCAGAAAATCCTCTTCCATGCGTTGGAGTTCGTTCAGACGGCTCACCCGCTCGCGCATCGTGGAGAAATTGGTCAGCATACCCCCCAGCCAGCGCTGGTTGACGTGGTACATGCCACAGCGTTCCGAAGCCTCAGCAATGGATTCTTGTGCCTGGCGTTTTGTGCCCACAAATAGCAGTAGACCGTCGTTGTAGGCAACGCTCTTCACAAAATCGTAGGCTTCGTCAATCTTTTTGCGGGTTTGGTGCAGGTCGATGATGTAGATATCGTTGCGCTCGCCGTAGATGTACTGCTTCATCTTGGGGTTCCAGCGGCGCGTCTGATGCCCGAAGTGTACTCCCGCTTCGAGCAGGTCTTTCATGCTTACGTTTGGCAAATGAACTTCCTCCTTTGTTTTCTCGAACCCCTGCACATGTGCATGGGAGCTCGACCTCCCCCCGCCTCGTTTCCTTTGCGGAATCCGGATACAGGCTCGTTGTGGGCACACATAATGTGGGCACACATGATGTGGCAAACAAACCAATATCTACTGCCGGACACAGCCGAAAAGATCAGCGCGGGTGTGTGTTAATGGCTACCTTGGTGAAACGCATGGTAGTCTACCACAAAGATTGTCGATTGCCAAGCGCGCGAAGGGACCTAAATCCACCGCCTGCTACCAGGGTAGTGTTGTTCTGGCTGTCCCAACCTCCCAGATTGACGGATCTGGGACTGATGAAGCGAAGATATCGCTTCGGACTCTGTGAGTCCGCAGCAGACGCGCAACCACTCTCCCGGGCAAGTGGATCAGATGAAAACGAATCGTAACTGCTCAGGGGACAAGTGCAAGTAACTGCCGGTCACTCACGGAAGCGTTTATTGGGAAACACATAGGGAACTTCTTTCAGCAAAGGTTGGTCCGTGGGAGCGCGTCGTCGCAAAGCGTAGAACCGGATGACTTGTTCGTTGAATCGGACCTCACATCGGACTAACCGATTGGGCCACTTCCGGTCAACTTCAAGAGCGTGCCCCAGCAGAGAGACCTGTCCAGCTCCGGTGGTCCGCCGCAAGAAGATAATCCTTCCCTGGGGCTGAGCTTGCAGATTCAGCTTCCATCTTTTTGGGAAACATCGACGTCCCGGGGTGGTGTCCCGTCGCTGGGCTGTCCGTCCACGGTGCGCCGCAATGTATTTGGCAGACTGAGCTTGCAGGGAAGGCACACTTTCATGGTGGAATCGCATCCGGACTTTCGCTTGCCAACGACCATTGAAGCTTTCAATCGCTGCTTGAAACCCAGGTTCACGCGGCGGGACAAAGATGGGCGTCACCTGCAAACTCAAACACAAACGAATCACCGACCCAATCGCGTCACGATGTTGGTGCGGACCTTGAAAGACAGTGGCATTGTCAAACTGAACGTAATCTGGCAACCCGGACTCTCGCCAGTGCTCCAGAAGGGCTTCCCTGACGGCTTTTGCGGTGATTCTCGTTGTCGGCCAAGCTCCGCTCAGAGCTCCATGAAGGGAAAGAACCGTGAGCACCTCTACTTGGGGTCCTCCCTTGATCGCCAATCCTTCGATGACATCCCACAGGTCAATTTCAGCATGTTGATTCGCCACCTCCGGAAGATACCAACCCGACGGAGGAGCAGGTCGGCGAATCCGTTGTTGCCCGTCCAAGGCGCCTCGTCGCTCCAGAATGTAGCCGATGGTTCGCACGGCGGGAACATCTGGGAGGTTCCGGGCGAGCCATTCCTCACGGATCGCCGCTGCGCCAAACTCCCCCAGGTCGCTCGTCTCTTTCAACTCCTGGCGTATCTGCAATACCACCTCTTCTTTCTCGCGGCTGGTGCGCCGAGGAGAAACCGATGGACCACTGGGACGATCGCTCCAGTCTACTCGGTCAAGACGTTTCCCCGCAGCGCGATCTACCCACAATTGAACCGTGGACAATGCAACCCCATACTGCCGGGCCACAGATCGCTTCGAGTCGCCTCTCCGAACGGCCGCTACCATCTCGCGACGCCTCTGTTCATTCGACGTTTTTTAGCCAATTTACTACCCTCCGGACAAGTTTCTGGGTATCATATCCTGACCGGCAATTACTTGCACTCAAGTGACCGGCAGTTACTTGCACTTGTCCATTTACTTATCACCATGGGACTGGGATGGGGTGCATCCCGGAACTACGGAAAAGCGGATACATCGACTTTGTCGCCGTAGGATAAAGCTCCAGCTTTGTCAGTGGCACCGCAATTCCAATGTGCATCTGACAAAGCTGGAGCTTTATCCTACGGCAATCTCCGCAATTCCGGGATGCACCCCTGGGATGAGTGGCGAATTCTGGATTACTTCTCGCAGCACTTTTTGTACTTCTTCCCACTGCCACAGGGACAGGGGGCGTTGCGACCGATGCGCGCGCAACTGCTGCTGAGCTGTGGGTCGGAGGAGGTTGCTTCTTCTTCGGGGATGAGGTGGATGTCCATGCGAGCGAGGGGACGCAGTTCTTCGGGAAGCGCTTCCTGAGCGCCGCTGAGGCGTTCCTTGAAGGCATCGAAGCCCAGCTCCTTGCGGACCAGCGCAATGCCCACGCGCACTGCCTCGATGTCTGCTCGATGGACTTCGTTCTGAATGCCGATTGTTTCGGCCATCAGGGCGTACCGCAGGGACTTGTCCCAATCATCCAACCCGCGCGCAGCGGACGCGGCGTTGCCATACACTGAGACCTTGTCCTTCGGAGGCGATGCTGCCAATACGTCCATCGCCTGCTCAAAGTGGCGCAGAGCCTTTGGGTAGTTTTTTTTGTCGATGAAGACGGTGCCCAGGTTGTTGAGCGCCGTTGCCTGCTTCGGTAAGTCGCGGGTTGCTTCCGCCTGCTGCAGGTCCTCGCGGTACCTCACAAGGTCGCGCTCAATCTGTCGGGGTGTGCGTTTGCCGGTTACTCTCATGTCGGGTGTGGGATGCGGGATGGTCGGTGACGTTTCACGAGTCCCCAACCGTCACTGTCAGGTGACCTCCCGTTGCTCTACATCGGACATTCGGACGGAGACGAGTTTGGAGATGCCCTGTTCTTCCATCGTGACCCCGTAGAGCTGGTCGGCGACTTCCATGGTGCCGCGGTTGTGGGTGATGATGAGAAACTGCGAGTTCTCGGCGAACTCGCGGACGAGTTCGCCAAACCTCACCACGCGCGACTCGTCCAACGGCGCGTCCACTTCATCGAGAATGCAGAACGGGCTTGGTTTGACCCGCAGCAATCCCATCAGCAGGGCGAGCGCGGTCAACGCGCGTTCACCGCCGGACAGCAGGGACAGCTCTTGCGGCGCCTTGCCTGGCAGTTGCACCGTAACGTCGATGCCTGTTTCCAGCAGGTTCTCAGGGTTCGTCAGGGACAATTGCGTCTCTCCACCGTCGAAGATTCGCTGGAACATGTAGTGGAACTCTCGTTGGACGTTCTCGAAGGTGTTGAGAAATTGCTCCCGCGTCCGCTGGTCAATTTCGGAGATGATTTCCTCCAACTCGGATTTTGCCTTCTCCAAGTCGGTGTGCTGCCCACCAAGGAATTCCAGCCGCTCCTTCAGGTTCTTCTGTTGGCGGATGGCGCCGAGATCGACCTCGCCCATCGAGGCGATTCTGTCCCGAAGGGTGGCCGCCTCTTCCAGAGCGTTCTGTTTGTTCTCGATTCCTTCCTTGCGGTTCAGAGAGTCCTGTGGCGAGGTCTGGTAGTCTTCCTGGAAGCGACGCTCCATCTCCTCCATCTCGGTTTGCGTCTGCGTCTCGCGAAGCTCAATCCTGTGAAGCTCCATTTCGGATTCATGCAGGGCGGCGCGGAGTTGGCGCAGAGAGACGCTGGATTCTTCGAGAGCGTCGAGGGTGTCGCGGCGTCCGTTGCGCCAGTCGTCGAAGGCTTGTTCCATCTGCTTCTGTCGTTCACGCAGCACCTCCAGACGCATCTCCGACCGAGCCACCTGCATGGCAAGACCCTCGGACTCTGCCGCGCCAGTGGTTACGGCGGCCTGCTTGTCGACGAGTGATTGCTCTGCCTCGGTGGACGCACGAACTAATTCCGCGATGTGGTTGCGGGCTGCGGTCAACTTCTCTTCCTGCGTGGCCTTGCGGATGCGCGCGTCTCCCAAGGTCGCGGACAGTTCGTCTCTTGTCGCCATGCTCCCTGTCAGCGCCGTTTGCACCCGGTCGATCGTCTGCTCCAGAGCGACGCCGTCCCGTTCGAGTTCGGCAATCCCCGTTTGTAGTTGCCCCTGCGTTTCCCGGGAGGCGTCCATCTCACTCTCGATTTCCCGGCGGTCGCGGCCGACCTGCGCAATGACATCATCGAGGCGACGGAGTTCCATGCCCAAGTGTTCCGACTCTCGTTCCTGCCGGGCCTGGGCGGTCTGTAAGTCGCTGCGGGTCCCCTCCAGTGACTTGATCTCTTGCTCGTTTTGCTGAAGCTGAAGCTGAGCGGATTCGAGCGAGCGTTCTTCCTGCTGGGCGACGACGGCCAGTTGTGCGCTGGTCTTTTCCAGTTCGCCGATTGCGCGCTTGCGTGCGAGCAGCCCGCCCGTGCTCTGCTTGCCGTGACCGCCGCTGATCCCGCCGCCGGGGATGATGACCTCGCCCTCAAGGCTGACGAGACGCGTCCCCGATTCCGCCGACCTCGACAGGTGAATCGCCGTCTGCAGGTTGTCCACAATCAGGACGCGGTTGAGGAGGTACTCCACCGCAGGGCGGAACCGTTCGTCGAAGGCGACGAGGTTCGTCGCGATGCCTCGCGCCCCGGAGGATTGGCTGAGCGAATGCGTGCTCGCCGACGGCTGCCGCGGGCGGAGTAGATTCAACGGGAGAAATGTGGCCCTGCCACCGCGAGTCTGTTTCAGATACTCGATGGCGCGCGTTGCTTCACCGTCATCCGTAGTCACAATCTGTTGCAGGGCATTCCCCAATGCCACCTCAACAGCGATTTCGTACTCCTTCGGCACACGCAGAATGTCGGCGATCAGATTGAATTCGCCGGTCAAACGATCTTCCCGGCGGGCCTGGAGGGTCGCCTTGACGCCGGCGTACAACCCCTCGAAGTGCTCTTCCATTTCTTTCAGCGTGTTGAGTCGTGACTGCACGCGGCTCAGTTCCGTTTGGCTTCTACCGATGGCCGCCTGGATGTCTTCCCGTTGCTGCCACAGACGAGCCTGCTCGATCCGCGCCTCGCGTAATTTGGACTGCACACCCTCAAGCTGCCGCTGAAGTTCTGCGAGTTCGGCGCTCACTTCGGTGAGGGAGGTCTCACAGGACTGCCTCTCCTTCGTTGTGCTGGCAGCCACATTTTCCAGCGTCTGCAGTCGTCCGTGAAAACTACTGAGTGTTGCCTCCAGACCCGCGATCCGGTTTTTTTTGTCCGCCGTCTGGCGCATCAACTCGATGTATTCACTCTTGTGGCGATTGAGTTGCGCCGTACTGGCAGCCATTGCGTTGTTGCAGTCGAGCAGCAGACGCTCTTTCTCCTCAACTTCATCTGAGAGGAGGCGACAACTCTCTTCGAGTCCGGTTACTGTGGAAGCTACGGACTCCCTTTCCTGCCGCGCAGACTCGACACGTTCCCGGAGAATTCGTGAGTCCTGCTCCAGCAATTCCTTCTGCTCGACGAATGACCGGATGCGTTCCTCGGCAACGGCAATCTCGCCCTCGGTGGACCGAACGTCAGAGACGACATTGGTGGAGTTCTGCTGGAGGGATGCAATCTCCTTCTCCATTTCGCGGAGTTTGCGGTCGAGGGTTGCTTCCTTCGCCTCAAGTTCACTAAGCTGCCGGCGGGACTCTTCGGTCTGCTGCTCAACGGTTGCGCGCTGCTCCCGGAGATTGCCCGTGCGCTTCAGGCGAACGTCATACTCCCATGCGAGAAGACTCAGTTGCAGTTCCCTAAGCCGCGTCAGGTGATTTTCGTATTCCAGCGCCAGCGTCACCTGTTCCGCCAGCGGCTCCAACTGGCTCTCGATCTCGTGGACGATGTCACGGATGCGCACGAGGTTCTCTTCCGTGCGGTCCAGCTTGCGCTTTGCCTCGTCCCGTTTGGCGCGGTACTTCTTTACGCCGGCGGCTTCCTCGAACAACTCGCGGCGGTCTTCCGCTCGAATGCTGAGTACTGCATCGATGCCGCTCTGATTGACGATGGAGTACGCGTCCGCGCCGATGCCGGTATCGAAGAAGAGCTCGTGAATATCCCGCAGGCGACACGGAGACTGATTGATGAGATAGGCTGTCTCGCCGTCGCGGAACAGCCGCCGGGTGACGGTAACCTCGGAGAACTCCACCGGTAGGGCGCCGTCAGAGTTGTCGAGGGTAAGCGAGACTTCGGCCAGCCCGACGCCCTTCCGGCTGCCGTTGCCGGTGAAGATGACATCGAGGGGCTTGGAGCCACGCAGGGCCTTCATGCTCCGCTCCCCGAGAGCCCACACGATGGCGTCGGAGATGTTGCTCTTGCCGGCGCCGTTGGGGCCGACAATGGCCGTCACGCCGGGGTGGAACTGGAGGTCAGTCTTGTCTGCAAAAGATTTGAATCCCGCTATCTGCAGCCGCTTCAGGTGCAAGGTTTGTTCCTTTTGGGTGCCGGCGCGTTCCCACACTCAGCCGATGGCATTGAACACCGCGGCCGGATGAGGCGCGCGGGGATTGCTTCTAATGAGTTCTCAGGTTATAATTCCTGGCGTTGGAGTTCCGTGCTCAACCGCCGCGCTATGGCAGTATTGCTGCAATAGGCGTATTGCCACAATCGGCGCAATGACAGCGATCCTGCGAAGCTCTGACAACTCCCCAAAGACAAGCCGGATTTTATCATAGCGACAGGCAAAGTACAAGCAGCCATCAGCGCAGTGGTGTAAGTCAGATTTGTGACGTGTGGAGGTAATCAGCGCCCTGGGGTCGGCCAGGCATGAACGAAAGGTTGGGGGTTCCTTCCCCTGTGCGAACCGTTTCGGTTCGATAACGGGGGGAAGGTGCGAACCCTTTGGGTGCGAACCCTTTGGGTTCGAGGATGGGGGTTGTTGCATAAACTCACTCAGGACCGACGAACCGCGAACCCCGTTACACAATCACTGTCGGGTTTCAGGCGAAAGGCGCCTATGGTTCCGGCTGGGGTGGATTTTCACAAATCTTATTTACACCCTCGGCGCAGTGGGCGGCTGAAGATGAAGGCTTTCTCTCCTTATGGTCTGGTACGGCGGCGTGAAGAATCCGGGACAAGTTCGGGCGGTCAAAGGGGCAGAAGGAAATGGATGATAGTAAGTAATTCGAGGCAGACGCGTGACGTCAATCATTCGCCATCGGTATTCCTCGGGATTGACGGTGGCGGAACCCGGACGCGGGCTTTGCTGGTGGATATTGCGACAGGCACCGCTCGCGCCGCCTGCGGACCATCAACGAACCCGCACGCGGGAGGCTTCGAGACCGCTTTCCGGAATCTTTCGGTGGTTCTGTCTGAATTGTTCGAGGGAGATGGTGACAGAGCACCTCAGGTTGACTGCGCCTTCGCTGGCATTGCCGGACTCAGGAGCGCAGCTGACCGCGGGGAATTCGCTCGCAGTGGGATACTGGAGGGAATCGCCGGACGCTTGGCGTACGGCCACGACGCCTATGGCGCCTGGGCTGGGGCGCTTGCCTGCGCGCCGGGGCTTGTTGTCCTTTGCGGAACCGGCTCGAAGGTGTACGGCATGACCCCCAGCGGCAAGACGGTGGAAACGGGTGGTTTCGGCTTCCTGCTGGGGGATGAGGGAAGCGCGGCATGGATTGGCTTGCAGGGATTGCGGCGGGTTGTTGCGGCAGCGCAGGGACGCGCCCCGGCGACTGCGCTGAGCGATGCCCTCCTCGCCTGCCTCAAGTGTCGATCAGTCGATGAACTGCCGGAACGAGTTTACGCCGCGGGATTGACCAGCCGGAGATTTGCGTCGCTCTGCCCTATCGTCGCAGCAGTTGCGGGCGGCGGAGATGAGGTAGCGCGGGGTATCTTTCGCGAGGGAGGGCGGAAGCTGGCGGAACTCGCCAGAGCGGCTGTCCGCTCTTTTGCAGGTGATGATACGGTAAGTGTCAGCTACCAGGGGAGCGTTTTCGAGTGTGGTGAGCTGATCCTGGAGCCGTTCAGAACGCGTCTCCAGGAGCGAGGCTCCCGGGTAGCGCTGGAACTTCCACGCTTCTCCGGCGTCGAAGGCAGTGTTCTCCTCGCCATGCGGGACTCCGGATTGGAGAACCCGGTCAACGTGCTCGCAGGTGTCCTTTCCCGAACTGAACGTGGTTGAACGAAGTGAAACGTCCCGCATGAGTCGAACGTCAGCGGAGGCAGTGACATATCGCGTCCCTGCTAAGTCGCCTCAAATATCTGAAGGAGGAATGGTGTGCCATTACGAATCGAGCGACTGAAGAAGGTCTTTTTGGTGATGGGGGTAGCCGTAGCGGTTGGGATGCCTCCTGTGTCTGGCGACGGGGAGTATTTCTACTCCGGAGGTCAGAAGTGGTATCTGGAGAGTGCCGGTGATTCAATCGCCGTGCGAACGCTATTGCCAATGACCGTGCAAGAAGCGGAAGCAGCGATGGGAACCGAGGGCGGTCAACTGGAGTGGAAGACTGCACGTAGTTTTGTGGACCAGCGTGCGTTGCTGATTCCCGTAAGAGACCCATCCCCCGCGAAGGTTGCTCAACTTGCCGGACGCCTTCGGCGGCACCCGGCCGTGGAAAGTCTTCTCCTGTCCCACTCCTTTGGCGGCAGCGCAGTCGTGTTGACATCCGATATTGTGGCCCAATTCGGCGGCGCGCCGTCCTCCGCGGACCGAGACCGCATCGCCAGAAAGTATGGCGTCAAGTTTGTGAGACCTCTCGGTCGGTATGCGCCCAACGGGTATCTCCTGCGAATCGTTGACTTCACCGGCAAGTCACCGCTGCGCGTGGCCAGCAGTATCTATGAAAAGGAAGGTGTTCTCTTTTGCCATCCCGATTTCATCTGGCCAAAGGCAAAGCGTTCGTTTACTCCGGATGACCCGCTTTACGTCAACCAGTGGCATCTCAACAACACGGGGCAGGCAGGAACCGCC
>Ga0210015_1001424_pt1 | contig 23625 bp, 17 predicted proteins | sample CryGeymeta201522_FD_185471 | JGI IMG/M metagenome (GOLD analysis project Ga0210015, IMG submission 185471) | Groundwater microbial communities from Crystal Geyser aquifers in Utah, USA - Crystal Geyser metaG 2015-22 (SPAdes) (version 2) | ecosystem: Environmental > Aquatic > Deep subsurface >... | reverse complement strand
TGGCTGCAGCTCCTTGTCGGACTCGCCGTGCTGCCCGCCGTCGCGGCGACCGCGATCTGCGTAGAACGTCAGCAGGGCAGCCTGGACCTGCTCCTCGCCACGCCCCTGACGAATGCCGAGATCGTCGTCGGCAAGTACCTCGCCCGTATGGTGCTTGCCGGGATGATGTTGGCGGCGGCGGCGCCGTTCGAGGTCGTGGCGCTTTGTCGGGGGATAGAACCGGGCGTGGCTGCGCTGTCGCTGCTGCTCCTCTTGCTGACGCTGGCCACGGCCGGCGCGGTGGCGTTGATGTGCTCGGCGTTGTTCCGCATGACGGCCACTGCGGTCGGGGTGGCGTATTCCGCCGTCGGGGTGTGGGTGGGCGGCCCCTACATTGCGGCTGCCGTGCTGTCGGCGTGGGCCGGGTGGTCTCCGCTGGGCCGACCCCTTCGGGAAGCTGCCGAAGCGGTGGAGGCTCTGTCGCCGGTTCGCGCGATGGCGCTGGTCCCGGAGGTGTTCTCGCCGGCCCGGCTTGCCAGCTACCAGGTGCCGGACGGACCCTCGGCGGGGGCCTGGGTGCTGCTGTGCGTTGTAGGGGCAGCGCTGCTGGGGGCGTTTGCCCTGCGCTTCACCGTCGCCTGGGTTCGGAGAGGATAGCACGCATGGTCCGCATCGAGAATCTAACCAAGGAATACCGCAAACTCCGTGCCGTCGATGACCTGTCGCTGACCATCGAGGAGGGCGACGCCTTCGGCTTCATCGGGCCGAACGGCGCCGGCAAGACGACGACGATCCGTGTCCTTGCCACGCTGCTGGCGCCGACCTCCGGGGAAGCCTACATCGACAGTGTGTCCGTCACTAAGGAGCCGGCGAAGGTCCGCAACCTCGTCGGCTACATGCCGGACTTCTTCGGCGTGTACGACGATGTGAAGGCGTGGGAGTACCTCGACTTCTTCGCTGCGGCGCACCGGGTGCCGGCGGCGCGGCGGAAGCGCGTCATCGAGGACGTGCTTGAGCTGACGGACCTGACAGGCAAACGCGACGCCTTCGTTGACGACCTCTCCCGCGGGATGAAGCAGCGGCTCTGCCTGGCGAAGACCCTGCTCCATGACCCCAAAGTGCTCCTATTGGATGAGCCGGCTTCGGGGCTTGACCCCCGCGCGCGCATCGAGCTCCGCGAGCTGCTCAAGGAGCTGCGGAAGATGGGCAAGACCATCTTCATCTCCTCGCACATCCTGCCGGAGCTGGCCGAGTTCTGCAACCGGATCGGCATCCTGGAGCAAGGCAAGCTGGTCGTCAGCGGCCCCGTTCACGAGATTGCCGCGAAGGTGCGCACTCGAAACGCACTGGAGATCGGCGTCTGTTCCGACGCGCAAGAGGCGGTGCAGGTCTGCCTCAAGCACCCCTCCGTGCGGACGGCGGAAGTGACCGACGGCCGGATCGTGGTCGAGTTCATCGGCGAGAAAGAGCAAGTGCCCGACTTCCTGCTGGCGATCCTTCAGCAGGGAGTGAAGGTGACCTCGCTTGTCGAGAGCGAGATGGACCTCGAAGACGTCTTCCTGCAGGTGACCAAGGGGGTAGTGTCGTGAGACCCAGTTGGCCCTACTGTGACCCTCGTAGCGTAGCCCCTCGTGGGCGTCACCAGTGCGCGGCGCCAACGTCGGCGAGGGACGACGCCCACGAGGGGCTACGCTACGGGTTGGCGTGGCGACGTGGCGATGTCGCCCACCACCGATTCCGGCGGACGGAGGTAGCGTCGTGACCCTTGCTCTCAGCAACCCCGTCTTGACCAAGGAAATGCGCTCCCGTCTGCGCGGCGGGAAGGGGCTGTGGGTGCAGACCGCGTACCTGTTGATCCTGTCGATCATCGTGTCGTTCATGTACCTCACCTGGGCGTTGAGGCAGGGCGGCACGGCGTCGTCGCCGATGGGCTACAGCTACTCCGGGCCGAAGGCATGGGAGGCCGGGCAGCTCATCTTCCGCGTGCTCAGCGTGGCGCAAGCCGTGCTCATCGCGCTGATCGCTCCGGCGCTCACGTGCGGCACCGTGTCGCTGGAGCGCGAACGGCAGACGATGGACTTTGTGCTGATGACTCCGTTGTCGGCGGTCAGCATCGTGCTGGGAAAGCTGCTGTCGGCGTTCCTGTTCATGGGCTTGCTGCTCACCTTGTCGATGCCGCTGGCATCCGTCTCCTTCCTGCTGGGCGGCGTCTCGCCGGGCGAGCTGGCCGGCGTGTATGCCGCATTGGTGGCCGAGGCACTCCTCTTTTGCTCGTTGGGCATCGCCTGGTCGGCGACGTTCCCGCGAACGACGATCTCGACACCGTTTGCCTATGGCTGCACGCTGGCGTTTCTGGCCGGGTCGGCCATGCTGTTCGGCATGGACCAGGGGATGCGGTACGGGGGCCGAGGCGGGTCCAGCGACTCCTTCATCCTGGCCGGCATGAACCCGATCTGCCTGCCGTTCATCAGCGCGCAGCACACCAGTCTGTTCGGCTGGAAGCTGGCGGCGGCGTATCCCGCCACGGCGCTCAATCTGCTGATCGCCGCCACCGTGCTGACCGCCGCCGCGCATCGCCTAGCGACCTTGCGCGGGACCTCCCACGCCACTGCTGTGCGGGTGCTCACCTGCCTTACGGTCGTGTCCGCCGCCTCGGCTGTTGCCGGAGACGTGAGTGTTCGGACGGTCATGGGACGCTCCTTGGATGACTGGGCGATGTGGACGGCCGCAGTGCTGATCGCCACCACCGTCGTCTTGGGGCTGCTGGCGCCCGTGTTCGCCACCGAGGGGCCGCAGCCTGAGCTGCTGTTGAGGCGACGCGTGGGTCGAGCGCTGAACCCGCTGCGCGTCTTCCACGGCGAAGCGTCCAGCGCGGCGCTCTACCTGCTGCTGACGCTGCTTCTCACACTGCCTGCAGTGAGCGCCTCCATCGCCACGATGAAAGGCCCGTCCTCGCCGCCGGGGACAAGGCATGTCTTCTCGACGCCCCCTACTGTCACGGTGCCGCCCGGCCCCGGTCCGCGCTCGACGCCGCCGGCTCCCGTGTCGTGGAGCCGGGCACGCACGCTGGGATGGTGCCGGGGAGTGATGACAGACCTCTATGCGCTGATGATCTGCGCGCTGCTCGCCTACGTCGCCCTGGGTTGGGCCGTAAGCGCGGTGACCAGCAACCGTTGGATTGCACTGGGTATCGCCATGGCGCTTGCAGTTGCCTTGGCGCTGATTCCTTTCACCGGCGTATCGGACTTTGACTACGCCGGCGGGGTGCACGTGAAGACCTATGGGAACGTGCTCTACGCCAGCCCGTACTTCGCAGCGGTGGCGTCACTCCAGGAGAAGTGGCTGGAAGACCCCGCGATCTCCGGCTTCTGGTTTGATGGAGTGGTGTCGTTCGAGCGGGTGACGATGGCGTTTCATCTCGGGCTGTTCCTGTTTCTTGCCGGCATCGCGTACCTGAACCTCGCTTCTCGGCAGAGGACGGCGGCGGAGCGCGATCTCAGGAGCGCGGGGCCCGGCGGACCCAAAGGCGCGGGAGGCCCGGCGCCAGCCGTGAGCGAGTAGCCGTTGGTGTCGCCCGATCCGTTGCTGTATACTGGCCCTCGGGTTCGTGGTTCCGCCATCCGGAGGAACCGTTCGACGACCGTCAGGCGACTGAGAAGCGCCCGCACGAACGCGGAACCACGGACCGAGAAGCACCTGACACCTGACACGTGACACCTGACACACGACACCTGACACACGACACGCCATGGCACCCGAGCACCTCCACCGATCACTGCAGCGCGTCCGGCGGCGTCTGATCCTGTCCGCCGTGCTGGACCGGGCGGTTGCGTTGTTGGTGTGGGCATTCGCCGCAGGGACCGTCTACGCAATCGCCACCAAGCTGGCGCACGCACTGCCGTCGGCGGATCGGGTGGGATTGTGGTTGGCAGTTGCAGCCACTGTCTCTGCCGTCGCGTGGACGCTGGCTCGGCGGCCGACGCTGATGGACGCGGCGACTGCTTCGGATCGCGCGCTGGGCCTCAAGGAGCGGCTAAGCTCCGCGTACGTGCTGGCGCCCCGCTCCGAAGAGGACCCGATGGTCGCTGCCCTGATCGTGGACGCCGAAGCCCGCGCCGCCTCACTGGACCCCAGGAAGGCGTGCCCGCCGCGTTGGCCGCGGCGGTCCCGCGGCGCTGCCCTCACGGGTGTGCTCTACCTCGCGGTGTTGCTGGTCCCCCAGATGTCGTGGTTCCTCAAGCCGGAGCAGAAGGCACTCCGCACGGAAGAGCAGCGCCAATCGAAGAAGCTGAAGGCAGTCGCCAAGCGGATCGAGCGGGTCCGGCACAAGGAGACTGAAGCCGACCGCAAACAGCTCGCGCACCGGCTCAAGGCGTTGGCCAAGGAGATGAAGCGCGGCGAGTTGTCCAAGGCGGAGGCGCTCAAGCAGTACCGGCAACTCACGAAGGAAGCCGAAGAACTGCACCAGAAGCTGGCCAAGCAGAACAGCCTCAAGCCAACGGCAGACGCGCTGGCCACCCTCAGGAATGCGCTGTCGCCCGACCAGGCTGGCGCGCCGCTGCCGCAGGGCGTTCGCCAAGCGCTCAAGGGCCTGATGAAGAAGCTCGACCGCGGGCAACTGTCGCCGGAGGAGCAGAAGCGCCTCGCCGAAGCCCTCAAGAAGGCCGCCGAGGCGCTGAAGAAAGCCGGCAATGCAGAAGCCGCCAGGGCGCTTTCCGAGGCGGCGAAATGCCTGTCGTCCGGCAACTGCTCCGGCGCTGCCGAGGCGTTGACAGAGGCGCTCTCGGGGCTGGAAGGCGCGTTGTCGGCCCTGGACGCCGAAGCGCTCTCCGCGGAAGCGTCGGCCGAGTTGATGGACGGCCGACTCGACCTCGCCCTGGCGGACGATATTTGCCCGACCTGCGGCAACCCCTCGGCGCTGTGTACCTGCGACAAATGCGGCTTTGGGTGAAGTGGCTCGCGCGGCGCCGGTCAGGCGCCCATGCAAGGGAACCGGCCCGGCGGAGCGGGCATCAACCGCGGCCCCGGCGCCACCAACCAGGACATGGGCCGTGGCCCCGGCGGCCAGCAAGCCGGTCAGGGCGACTCGCCCGACGACCCAACGAAGCTGAAGTACGAGCAGCTCTACGCCCCTGAGCACATCGCCTCCAGCGGGCCGAACCTGCGCGCCCCCAACCTCCGCCGGGGTAAGTCCGGCATGATCGTCGGCGAAGTCCAGGGACCGGCCGCCATGTCGAAGTCGTACGCGCCGATCTACGAAGTGCTTCCCACCTACGAGAAGCAAGCCGAAGAGGCGATGGAGACGAACCGCATCCCCGCCCAGCACCGCCGGCGAGTGCGCGAGTACTTCGATGGTCTGAACGCCGCCACGGAACGGTAACCGCAACCTCCGCCCACACTTGGTGACAATCCATGCTCATTGACTGCAACGTGCATCTCGGCCGCTGGCCGTTCCGGCGACTGCCCATCGAGGACGTGGAAACGCTGCTCCGCGCGATGGACCAGGAAGGCATCGACCGCGCGCTGGTGGCGCCGATGGAGTCGGTCTTCCTGCGCGACGGGCAGCAAGGCAACGAAACGCTCCACGCGGCGACGTCACCGCACGCCGACCGGCTGGGCCTGGTGGCCTGCCTCCGCCCCAACGCGCCCGGCGCCGTTGGCGATCTGAAGCGCTGTCGCGAGCAATGGGGATTCGTCGGGTTGAAGCTGCACCCGACCTATCACGACTGTCCGTTGGGCGACCCGACAACACAGACACTGGTAGCAGAAGCAGACGAGTTGGGCATGTTCGTCTCGGTCTCCATGCGGATGGAGGACAACCGGTTCCAGACCTCGGTCGGCACGGTGCCGGAGGTCGCGGTCAGCGAAGTGATCGCGTTCCTCGAAGCCTGGCCAAGCGCCCGCCTCCTGATCGCCAACGTCGGCCGCGGCGAGTACCTCCCCCTCGCCAAGTCGGAGGCGTTCCGAAACGGCGCGGTCTTCGTTGAGCACAGCGAACTCGACGGACCCTATGACCCCGTCCGCGACCTGATCGACGGCGTCGGTGTCGACCACGTGGTATTCGGATCGCACACCGCCCTTCGAGTGACGCACCGGGCAGTGGTGGACTTCGACGCGGCAGGCCTCACACCGGGCGAGCGTACGGCGATGGGGGAGGCGAACGCGCTCAGATTGCTGGGCGAGGCGTAGCCGACGCAGCCTTGTCGGGCGCTCAGCGTCTCGCTGAGTCGGACAGGTTAGACGGGTCAGACGGGTCAGACCTGTCGGGCAAGTCGGACAGGTCCGAGACTGAACATCCTGTTGAGCGCTCCCCAAACACCGCCCGCGCGAACCCCTCCCATCCCTCGTGCACCCACCGAAGCTGCGCCTCGATCCCCCCCGTGAGGAACCGCAGCTTCTGCTCGTCAGGCACCTTGCGGGCGCCGCGGATTCGCATCTGGCAGAGCCGGGAGCGAAGTAGCACGGGCAGGGCTTCCCGTTCAGGCGCCGTCAGACTCACGTGCTCGGCGTATCCCTCGAGGAACACTCGGCTGAACGTCACACTCGGCGTAGCAGGTTGCGTCAGTGACCAGATGTCATCCGGGTCCACCTCGCCGGGGCGGCGGAAGGCGAAGCAGTATAGCCCGTCGCGCACATCCAGCAACCGCGACTGCCGGTTCGCCCAGTCCCAGTCGAACACGCCGGCGACCTCGTCGCCCGCGAACTTCACATTGCCCGGGTGGTAGTCGGCGTGGACGACGACGTGGGGGAGCTGTCGGTAGTCGTCGTCGGGCAGGGCAGCCGCAATCGCCTCAAGCTCCCCCCGAAGCATGTCCCCGACTCGCCGCTCTTCGGCGCGGGCACAGGTCCGAAGCGGTTCCAGCTCAGCCAGCAGCCGGTCGGGATAGTCTTCCCGCGGCCAGGCCTTTTCGCCCCGGGGGGTGAAGGACTCCGTCGCCCGGTGCAGCCGCCCGAGGGTGCGCCCGGCGTTACGCACCTGTTCCCGGTTCTCCTGCCGGAACGACTCGCAGTCAATCCACGAGTGGAGTTCGTAGACCGCCCCCTCGTACTCGACCCACGTCTGTCCGGCGACTGTCTGCACGACTTCCAGCACGGGCAGACCGCACGCGCGCAGGTGCGCCAACAGGGAATGGTCGTAGGCGACGACCTCCGCCACGCTGAACTCCGGCCGCCGCCGGCGCAGCAGGAAGCGCTTGGTCTCCGTGACGACGACGACCTTGGGGTTGGCAGTGCCGCCGCCCAAATCGTGGCGCACAACTGGCGGAAGTCGGTACCCTCCCAGCACCGCCTCCAGCGCGGGTAGCTCGATGCGGCCGCCGAACGCGCTCTTCTTGGTCACCTCCATGCTGCAGTGGTTCGTGGCGCTGCTTGGCACTCCTTCTCGGCTGCCGTGGCTTGCCTGCGGCGTTCGCGTCGTGGCGACTTCATGGCAGCCGCGTCCGCGTCCGAGAACGCGGCACTCCCCTGATGCGACCCCCCTCCAACAACGGCCCCGTCGAGTTCGTTCGCCGCAATTACTACCTCGGCATCATCAACGGCGCGTTGTTCCACTGCCTGTCGCAGCTCGTCAGCCCGGCTACCGTACTGGCTGTGTTTGCCATGCGGTTGACGGGAAGCGCGGCGATGGTTGGGCTGCTGACCTCACTAATCTCCCTTGGCTGGATGTGGCCGCAGTTCCTCTTGGCCAACGTGCTGGAGCCGCTTCCGCTGAAGAAACCGTTCTACCTTGTCTCGGCGCTGGGGCGGATCATCTCCTTCAGTTGCTTAGCGCCGATCGTGCTCTTCCTGGCGAGGACCAATCCGCACCTGTGTTTCTGGTTGATGGCGCTGGTATTCGTGGTCTACGCCTCCGTGGGCGCTACGGGCATGATCCCGTTCATGGACATCGTCGGGAAGTCGATCCCGGAGTACAAGCGCGGCAGCTTCTTCGGGTACCGCAACGCCTTCGGGGCGCTGCTGGGGCTGCTGAGCGGGGCGTACGTCAAGCGGGTCCTGGGCGAGGATTCGGGACTGATCTTCCCGGACAACTACCTGCATCTGTTCCAGGTGGCGCTGGCTATCCTGGTCGTGTCAGTCGGGGCCTTCTGTTTGGTGCGTGAACCGGTTCGCCGGGTGCAGAAGCGGCGCATTGGGCTCGGGCTGCAACTGCAACGAGGGTTCCGCATTCTGCGCAACGCGGCCGACTTCCGGCGCCTCATGCTGGTTCGCGTGACGATGACCTTCGCGGGCATGGGCGGCTCCTTCTATGCGGTCTACTGCATCGAGCAACTGGGCGCGCCCGAGAGCATGGTGGGGGCGATCATCGTCGTCGGCGTGTGTTCGTCCGCCCTGGCCAATCTGCTGTGGGCGCGGGTGAGTGACCATCAGGGAAACCGGCGGGTGATTGTCCTCTGCAGTGCCTTCGGCTGCCTGACGCCGCTGATCGCCGTGGTCACCTCGCTGTTTTCCGGTCGGCCCGTCCACTTGCCGTGGCTGGGCACACTCCCCCTGAATGTCGCGTGCTATCTGGCGACGTTCATTTCCGCCGGGATCGCGACCGGTGCAGACATGATGGGCATCATGAACTACCTGCTGGAGATCGCCCCCGAAGGCCGCCGCCCCAGCTACTTCGGTGTTTCCTACGCCGTCATTACGCCCTTCATGTTGGCGCCGTGGGCGGCTGGCGCGCTGGCACGGGCGACTTCGTACCAAACGGTGTTCGTGATCGCCGCGGTCTGCGCAGTGGTGGCGCTCTCGCAGGCGGTGCGGCTGCGGGAGCCGCGGGGGAGTCTGGTGGGAAGGGACATGTAGGACCGATGGGACCTATGGGACCGATGGTTTTTGTCCCGCGCTGCGCTCACAGGAACCAGACTCGGTACCGCTGCACTTGGTCGCCGGCGAACAGCCCGACGAAGCTCCAGACTCCGATGGAGAAGAAGTGACCGAGGGTCAGGGCGTAGAAGGCGGGGGCCAGGCGGCGGTAGAGCCGGGCGCCGCCGATGCGGGTGACGATGGCGCGGGCGGTGAGGATGACCAGAGCGGGGAACCACATGTAGTTGTTGTGGCAGCAGGCGAAGAAGAAGCCGACTGGGTGCAGTGGGAAGCGGAAGAAGTAGCGGCGGATGACGATCAGCGCCGCGGTGATGAACGCGCCGGTCAGGGTCGCCCCGATCATCTCGGCATTGGGGCCGGCCGGTTGATCGACCCAGCGGGAAACGCGCTGAAAGACGTTCATGGCGATCTGTACCCGCTGCCCGCCCGCCGTTCCACCGACGGTCTCCATGATGTTGCCACCGTAGGTGTTGTAGCAGGCCAGGTACATCCAGAACGCCGACACCAGCCCGATGACCATGGCGACGAACAGCAGCTTCGTCGTCCGCCGCGCCCCGAGCCCGACGGTCTCGCCCACGATGCACGACTCCTGGCCGGTGCTGTTGATGGCGTACCAGGTGCCCCGCTGGTAGAAGTTGAGCATCGACAACAGCGTGAACGAGCGCAACCGGCCGGTACCGATGAGCGGCTGCGAGCCCAGGAAGTTGGGCAGTACCAGATTCTGCTCCTCAATCGGGTAGCCCCAGACGATTGGCAGACCCGTCTCGGCCCGGTTGTGGGCGTAGGCGATCACGAAGAGCGTGCCGATGACGAAGTAGATCAGCGCCGGCCACCAGCTCACGCCGTAGGCGATGGGGAAACCGACCAGTACGGCCAGCGACACCAGCGTTCCCCAGAAGGCCGTGCGATACGAGAGCGGCTCGTTGCTGTCGTCCACGGTGGGGTCGCCGTGGACCGCCTTGCGGTACACCTCTTTGAGCCGATCTCGAGCCGACCAGACGAAGTTGAGCCCCAAGACGATCATCGCGCCCACCGCCTGCGTTCGCGACCAGGGGAAGCCGGCTTGCTGGTAGCCGTACATCGCGGACACCGGCATCACGAGCCACTGGAGCAGCGAGAACACCAGGATCGACAGCAGGATCTGCGAGGGCACCAGGTAGCCCAGACCCATGACTTCCGGCTTGTACCAGAACGCCAGCCCCGACATCGCGCGCCACGGCTCCTCCGTGAGCAGCGAGCCGATGGGGAACATCAGGTGCATTGCCGGCACGGCCGGGTTGAAGGCGTTGAGCATGTTCATGCCGTTGTAGATCACGGCGAGGCTGAACCCAATCCACATGATTGGGTCGCGGAAGAACTGAACACCCGTGCCGGCGCTCTCGCCGGTGCTCACCATTTCGACGGACATCGTCGCCAGCGGGAACTGCAGGCGCTCGTCTTCGGTCCACTTGCGCCGGAACATGCAGACGAGGCAGAACATGCTGATGAAGTAGCAGATGAGGTAGAGGCTCCACACGACAAACGGCACGCCCCACTCGCTCCAGGGCACCACGAACGTCGCACCGAAGAACTGCCACACGCCCTCGATGGCCGGCCCGAGGACGGGAAGGTGCTCCAGTCCGGTGGGAGCGATGGTCTTGTCCGTCCCTTCCCAGAATGTGAGTACCGCGTCGCCCCCCAACGGCGCCCACGAGCTGGGGATGTACTTCGCCATCTCCGCGTAGTGGTTCGTCGGTTCCCCGAAGTACTGCAAGCCCATCAGGCAGGGCAACACCAGCCGGATGACGCCCACCGAGGGCATGGCACAGGAGACGATCAGGAACAGGTAGACAGCGAGAATCTCGCGGCGCGACAGCGTGAGTCGGTCGCCCAGCGCCGCCAGCCTGTTCAGCCCCGGCAGCTTCTTCAACCCCGCCATCCCCCGGTGCCACAGCCAGAAGAGCGCCCACACGACGCCCAGCCCGAGGATTGCCGGAATGGGCGGCGTGCTCTCGCTCATCTGGCTGGTCGGAGTGATCAGTTCGCTGTACTGCACCCACGCCATGACGGCGAAAGTGATGACGGTGGCGACGATCAACGCGCGGAGCGTGAGCGCGCGGGCAGGCTTGTTGGTGGGTGAGGGGAGGTTGCTCATGGGTTGGGTCGTTGGGCGTAAGCGGCGACCATTTTATCCGAAGCTGTCTGAGAGTGGTGGCTGGGTGCGCAGAGGGCGGGGAACTGGGCTGCCTAACAGGGGTTTGGGTCGGGATCGCCAATGAACACCCCACCGGATATGAACGCAAGCCGCTCCGAGCCGCGAACGTGAGAGAGCAGCCCCCACGCCGCGCTGAAGCGCCGCCCAACGCCTTCGGAGGCCGCTCTCTCACGCTCGCGGCTCGGGTTCGCAGTTCGGAGTGACGATGCATCCCTGGAGGAGAACCCATGCAAGCTGATGTTGTGCTAACCGTTTCTGAGTCCAAACGCCTCATCGCCAAGGGCGTCGTAGCCCTGCCGTGCCTGAAGCGGGCTTGGGAGAATGGCTACGTGGTCGTCTGCACCGGCACGACCAACGCTTTCGTTGCCGAAGAGCTGCTGGGCGAACCCATGGTGAAGCCGCCGTTCCTCACCGGGCACACCACGCCGGCGAAGGTCCCGTCCGCCGGCTACATCCCCAGCCCTATGAAGACCGATCTGGTGTTCAAGAACGGGCAACTCGTCGAGGACATGTCCAAGTTCGACGCCGTCAAGGACTTCGCTGCAGGCGATGTGCTCATCAAGGGCGCCAATGCCCTCAACTACGAGCAGCAAGTCGCCGGTGTCCTCATCGGCCACCCCGAGGGCGGCACGGTGGGTGGCGTGCTCGGGCCGGTCATCGCCCGGAAGGCGACACTGGTTATCCCCTGCGGCTTGGAAAAGGAAGTCGCCTGCGACCTGCTGGAGGTTCAGCGACTTCAAGGGCAGTTCGACGAGCAACTGAACGGCGTTCCCAGCCTGTGGCCGGTGACGGGTGAGATCGTCACCGAGATCGAGGCGCTCCAAGTCCTGACCGGCTGCGACGCGATCCACTACAGCTCAGGCGGCATCCTCGGTGCGGAAGGGGCCGTCCGGCTGCTGCTGACCGGCTCCGCCGAGTCGGTGAAGGCGGCACTGGCGCTGTGCCAGTCGATCCACGGTGAGCCGTCGTTCCTGGAGCAGTGCGAAGCAGCGAGAGTGTGAACTGAGATGACGGCTCGCGAGCGCCTGCTCACGGCGATGCAGTGCCGGCAGCCGGACCGAGTGCCGATCCACGTCTGGGGTGTGCAGGCGTGGCAAGACGGGTGGATGGAGAGTAAGGACGAGAGCTTCCGGCCGGTGTACGAAGCCGTCAAGGAGAAGGCCGACTGGGTGGCTTCGTGGTCGTGTCCGACGGGACGGTTCCTCTCCGTGGCAGAGGTTCGCGCCGGCAGCCGCCAGTTCGACGCAGGCGACTGGGTGATCCACGAAGCAACGCTGGAGACGCCGGCCGGGCCGCTCGTCTCCAGCACGCGGGTGAGCAAAGGACCGTATTCTCCGCTGCGGGCGAAGCACTGGATCGCCAACGACGAGGACCTGCGCCGGTTCCTGTCCCTCCCGTACGCGCCCGCGACGCCGCCCGTTGACTCCTACTTCCAGTTGCGCGAGAAACTGGGCGACCGCGGAGTCATCAAGGTCGGCCTCACGGACCCGATCGCCGGAGTCCACGACTTGTTGGGGTCGGAGTTGCTGGCGGTCTGGAGCTTGGAGCGACGGCCGGCGGTTCGGCAGTTGATCGACCTGTTCGCCGAGCGACTGCTGACGTTGGTCCGCCACCTTGTCGGGAGCGGCGTCGATGCTGTCTACGCGTGGACCGGCGCCGAGTATTGCGGTCCCCCGCTCATGTCTCCTCGCGACTTCGGCGAGTTCGTGACAGACCCCTGCCGGCAGCTCTTCGGTGTCATCCGCGCGGCCGGGCATCTCGTCCATGTTCACTGCCACGGCCCCCTGCAAGAGATCCTGGAGGACTTCGTCGACATGGGCGTGAACTGCCTGCACCCAATCGAGGCGCCGCCGCTGGGCGACATGCCTCTGGCCGAGGCAAAGCGGCGAATCGGCGCCCGCGTCTGCCTGGAAGGGAACCTGCAGATCGGGGACCTCTTCACCTGCTCGACGCGGCAGATTCGCGAACTGACGAAGCAGGCAATCGACGGCGCCGCAGCAGGCGGCGGGTTCATTCTCTGCCCGACCGCCTCGCCGTACTACCCGGTGTTGGCGCCGCGAGCAGTGGCGAACTACCTGACGATGATCGAGACGGGGTTGGAGTTCGGAAGGTACTGACGCCCGTCCGCCCTGCGGGCCGCTGGTTCAGCGGCCCGCGGCACTCACGCGTGTCGCTCCGCCAGCTCAATCCCCAGTCGGGCCCACTCCTTCAGCCGGTCCGGGTGCCCCTTCAGCGTCTCCAGTTCCCGCAGCACCACCTGGTAGTGGCAGCCCTGCAGCTTGCGGAGTCCCTCGTTCAGGTGCTGTTGGTACGCCGATAGATCATCCGGTAGCGTCACGGCCGCCGCTGCCTGGCGCCACATGATGGTGTGGCTGCTCCCGCACCTCTCAATCACCTTGTCCAAGTCCGTCCACGCGGAACACACGAAGACTCGCAGGTTCGGGAGGCGGCGGATGAGCTCGATCTTCTGCGTCAGGTCTTCGCAGCAGCCATACTGCACGGCGCCGTACTGCTGAAGCACCGGCCGCTGGTAGCTGAGCAGGAACTCCTCCTGCATCGCCGGCGAGATCACCTGGAATTCCTGGCTGTTCACTGAAGTCCACAGGTTGTGGAGCCTCACTCTCCCGTCTGCAGGTTGACCGTTGACGGGATCACTGCACGACATCGGCTCGTGGTGGTTGGCAGTGAGCAACCCAGTCTCCTCAGCGGCGCGGGTGGCTCGCAGGATGCCTTCCGTCAGCTTCGCCATCGCGCGGTGCACCAACTCGGGCCGAAACGCCAGGTCGTTGACCAGCGCCTCCATTCCGCGCAGGTGCTCCAGGTAGTAGGCCTGCATCGCCGCCAACGGCGGCTGGCACGTCAGCCGGACCGGCAGCGCGTCGCCCAGCAGGTCACTCATGCGCGACAGCGCCCGCTCCGTCTTTTCGGGGTTGTACGAGAACGTGGGCACGGCGAGGCGCTCGTAGTCCGCCTCGGTCTTGATCGGGTGTTCGTACCGAAACCCGCCCATGTCCGTGCTATCCACCTGCGGCGCCGCCAACCCCCACGTGTGCGGCGTGTCGCAATCCCAGGCGACGCCCACTCCCCACCACGGCTCGAAGATCTCGTCGTCGCCCACCCCGTTCTTGTAGAGCTTCTGCCGTAGCGAATACTCGACGTTCCGGCAGGTGGGATCGGTGCACTGCAGCGAATCCTGCGGCAGCACCTCCCGCCACGCCAACGCGATCCGACACCACACCGGGGCGCGATCGGGCGTGCGACGCTCGTTGACGTCGCGCCAGCGCTGGCGGCGCCTCTCGTACTCGTCGCTGGAGGCGAGTTCGATGACTTGGCGGGCGAGGTCGCTGACGATGCTGACATCTTTGCTGGGGAACTCTGGCACTTGGTGGTCTCCTTCCAGAACGGACGCGGACGCCGGTTCGAGCGACAAAGGCAAAGAGCCTTCGCGACAATGAGCACGCACCCGCCCGTCAGCGCTTTTGCCGCGGTGCCATTGCGCTGTTGCCGGTCCTACCTACCCTCAGTGATCTCCAGGGATCCGGCTGCGTAGTCAATCACCGTCCGGCAGTGCCGCAGGAAGCTGAGACCCAATAGCCCCTGAATGTCGGCAATCTCCGGGATGTCGTGGACCACGACCTCCACGTTCTCTGCGCAGACATCACCGAGAGTCACGGCCGCCACGGTGATCACCGGCACGTCCACCACGCCGTTGGCGGTCACGATCGAGGTGCGGCGGGGTGCAACTGCGGGGTCGTAGCCGATGTCCTTGGCCACGTCCCAAGCAATCATGGTGCAGACAGCTCCCGTGTCCAGCAACGTGTCGATCTCCTGAATACCGGCCGGTCCGTGGAAGGCGACACGTCGGGCGAGAATCGGGACATTCAGAGGAAGCCGGGTCATAGCATCACCGTGTAGCCCGGCTTGATCAACGGCCCGGCAAACGTAACGTACGCGCGGCTGACCTTGTTCGCCCGTAACTCCTTGTGAAGATGCCGGCGATCAGGATTGTGGGCGATCAACTCGCCCAGCAAGTCGCCGGTAGGCAGCTCCTCAGTTACCAGGAAAGCCAGCCATTCCCCGGCATGCAGCTCCTTGACACGTTCAAGGCTGACTTTGTGCATTGGTGCACCTCCGGTAAGAGCGCGCCGTCGCGCTCTCGATCACGTGTCATTCTACCCAAACAGCCACGGAGATCGCCAAGCCGAGGGAGTCACTTGCCCGATCACCTCACCGCGTTGAGCAACACCGTCAACTCGCCGCCAACCGGCAGTACCTCCTTGTCCCCCTCCGCCAGACCCGTCGCCATTCCGTTGGCGACGAGCTTGCTCACCGCAGCGCGCAAGCGCCTTTGCTCAGCGAGATGCTCCCCGTTGCCGGCGGGAAGCAATCGCCTTGCGTGGTGTAGGTCCCGGTGATCAAGTTGTCGGATGCGGTGAACGACCAACTGCCGCGCTTGCAGGCGTCGGTCTCCTCCACGTTGGCGCGGACGAGCGTCGTGGTGCCGCTGTTCCCCGAGATCGCTCCTACAAGCGTGCCGACACTCCCTGTGCTGAGCTGGTCCGACCACGTAACGTATGTGCCGACGAAAGCTGCACCCGATTGGGTGAGGGTCATGCACATCGTGCCGGAGACTGTCTCGCCTGCCCGGGTCTCCGTGGCGGTACCGGTCCAGGACCCGGAGAGGTCATGGACGGTTGTTTCCCCCGTGCCGCCGCCCGCTCCGGGATCGGAGCTGCTCCCCGGGTCGGGCAGCCAACCAATGCCAGCGGCCAAAGCCGTGGCGCGCGCGTCGCGGATCACCGAGTCGAGGTCCTGCGCTATTCCGGCGCACGGCCGCCAGTCACTCGCAGTGCAGACGACCGTAGTGACGGTTGTCGAGCCCCCACTCGTCAGTTCGGCCTCCTCCAGCCCGGCGAGGCTTGCGAGCAGCGACGAGCCGCAACACGTGGCCGCACCTACGGACTCAGAACTGCCCTTGGCGAGCACCGCCTGTGCCAAACAGCCCGAGACCTGAAGACCGAGCCGGGCCTGTGTCAGGTCGGTGTGCACTTGGCTCCAACTCACCTGGCGGCCGTCGTTGCGTGCTTCCCGAGAAGGCGCGCGCATCGCCAACTGGATCATGGCGTCGCGGACCTCCGGGGTCGGGACTACGTTGCCGGCACTGCCCGTTTGTCCGGCGCCAACGTACCGCACCTCGTAGCCCACCCGGTCCCAGCCAAGCGCGTAGTCGGTGAAGCGAACCACCGCGCTCCCCGCCACCACCACACCGGGCATGCCCTCCGCTCCGAACCACCAGACGATGCCGGCGCCGGTGGAGCTTGCGAAGCACCCGCCAGTGACCGTCGAGACAGTCCCGTGGCTGTCTTTCTGCCCGAGTGCGGCGACTGCTTCGCCGCTCCTGTTGGTGGCCGCTGCGCACACTTCCGTGCTGAGGGTCGTGACCGCGACTACCCGCAAGTCACCCGAACCAGCCCCACTTCCCAAATCACCGGAGTCGCTGGCGCCGCCGCCCCCTCCGCAGCCCAACACGTAGACGCCGACCAGACCGAAGGTCAGCAGACCGAGGACCACAAGTGCAACCCGGCAGTACAGGACGGTCCGCGTGCGCATTGCTTCCCTTTCCGAGTCCATGTTACAGCCCCGGCACTTGCGTTCCAACGCGCATGATATCCCCCTGTCGCCCGCAGCACAAGCGCCTCTATGGTCTGTTCTCGGCTGCGTTGACTCCCGCGAGGCGTTCGCCGTACAATCGTGAGCAGAACCAACCCACTCGCTGCCTCGGGCGGCAACAAGGAGTCCTCATGTCGTTCTCTCAAGCTGTGCGTGTCGGCGTCATTCTGGGGGCGGGTGTCTTCTGCACAGGACTACTCCCCGGCGACGCCGAACCAGCACCCGGTGCGCCGGTCGCCGTCCGGCCGGCATTCACCGACGGCTTCGCCCAAGGCGAGGCGAATTGGGAGACGATGGGTGGCACCTGGCAAGCGGCCGACGGCAAGCTCGTAGCCGAACAGACGGAAGGCGCCGACGCGCTCGCCTATGCGCCGCGCGCGCCGCTGCTGCAGGAGCAGACCCTCGAGGCGACCGTCACCGTGCAGAGAAGGCTCATTGCGGAGGGCTGGTCGGTTTGTGGTGTGCTCGTGTTCCTCGATCCGTCGACCTACTGGGTGCTGGGACTGACGGAGGACCCGAAGGGGAACCGCTACCTCGACTTCCTCGAGAAGTACCAGGGCGTGTGGCAGGCGCAGAACGAGGGCGGTACGCGGCTGGAGAGAACCGTCAATGAGAACCTGCACCTCAAGTGGAGCCACAACACGGAGTACCGGCTGCGGCTCGCCTTGGACGGGGAGGGCATTGGCGCGGAAGTTCGGGCCGGCGCCGGGGGCGAGCCGCTGGCTCGCGCGCACTACGAATTCGGCAAAGCGGAGGCACTACGAATGGGCTCAGTCGCACTTCTGGCGAGAGGCTGCGCCGCCACGTTCGACGACGTGGCGGTCACTGCACCCGAGGCGCAGCAGACGAGTAGCTCTGTGCGGGTGGAGTCGGGACGCGAGGGAAGCATTGCCGTGCTGCGCGATGCAACGCTCCCCGAGTCTGATCCCTCTGTTGCCGACCACCTCGCGTCGGCGTTCCGCGCCGCGGGGTTCGGCGTGACGTTCCTCGACGGCCGGCAGGCGAGCGACCCGAGCGTCCTCGCGCCGCAGCGCTTCTTCCTCTACGTCATCCCCCACGCTCAGGTCTACCCGGCCACCGGCGCTCCGGCGCTCATGAGTTACCTGCGCCGACAGGGGCATCTCATGGTGCTTGGCGGGCCCGCCTTCACGCGGCAAGTGTGGGACTACCAGGGGCAGTGGGTCGACCAGCAGATGATCCGGGCGCGGGTGGCCCAGCGGCAGGCCGAGCACACCTTCCTGGACTTCGAGGGGCAGCCGGACCTGAAGGCGTGGACTCGAGCGACCAACGACAACACGATCCAATCGGCCCTCGAGCTGGAGCCGGGCGGCCACGACGGCAAGGGGCAGTGTCTGCGAATGTCCATGCAGAACCTGGCCGGCTGGAACACGTATGCCTCGCCCGTCTTGGAGGGGATGTTCGCACAGGGACACGCGCTCCTCTGCTTCTGGGCGAAGGGCGACGCACAGACCTCGCAGCTATCGGTCGAGATGAACGAAGCGGACGGCTCTCGATGGATCGCCGTGGTGCCGTTGGAGACGGACTGGAAGTACCACGTCCTTACGCCGGACCAGTTCGCCTACTGGCCGGACTCGAAGACGAAGGACACGCGCGGCCGGCCCGGCGACCGCTTCAACCCGGCGGCCGCAAACCGGATCGTCATGGGGTTGGCCCAGAGCCACACCACGGCGGTCGGTGGCGTCCCGCACACGCTCTGGGTCGATGACTTCGGCACGGCGCCCAACCCGTTTGCCGACTTCCGGACCGGGCCCAGCCAGGCACTGCTGCCGATGGAGACGATCTCACCCACGTACAAGGTCTATCCGCTGGACGGAATCGCTTCGGTCAAGGTGGCGACGGACCAGGCGCTGCTCGACCCGACCGCGGAGCTGCCGACGCCGCGTTCGGCGCTCTCGTGCTTCGCGCGGCCGAAAGGCGAAGGGTTCGGCAACGGAGGCAAGTGGCGGTGGGTGCCCTTGGCGCGCGCGTTGGACAAGCAGGGCGAGGAGCGCGGCACCGCCATGTGGTTGCTGCTCAACAATACCTTCCCCTACAAGCAGTCGCTGTTTGCCGCAGTCGGCATCGACGACGCGGCGGTGCTGAAGAATCACCGGATGACAGGCGCGCTCGTCGAGGTGGTACGCCGGATGCGACTGGGCGTATTCCTCCGCGAGGCGGGCGCGCGGCAGTTTTCCTATTGGCGAGACGAGCCCATTGAGCTGGGCACTGAATGCACCAATACGGGGGCGAAGCCGGCCACGATCACCGCTCGCTTCGCCGTTACCGGAGCCACGGATGGACGGACCTACCTCACGAAGGAGCGGCAGCTCGAACTCGCTCCCGGCGCGTCGAAGCGCGTCTCATTCACCTGGCGGCCCGACCGGTACCCGACTGACGCGTTCGTTGTCCGGACGGAGTTGCTCGACAGCACGGGCGTCCTCGACGTGCTCACACAGGAAGTGGGCCTCCTGTCCGCCAAGCCCGCCGCCCGCGACGACTTTGTCACCGTCAAGGGCAGCGATTTCTACCTCAAAGGGAAGAAGTGGTATCCCGTCGGCATCAACTACTGGCCGGTCTACGTCTCCGGGTCGGAGGCGGGCGACTACTCATTGGGCTGGCTCACGCCCGGTTTCTACGACCCCGACGAAGTGGAGCGCGACCTGGTGCGGATGGAAGCGCTGGGGATCAACATGGTGAGCGTCCAGACGGGTGCACCCGACGGCATCCGCAACCTGCTGGACTTCCTGCGGCGCTGCGAGCGACACGGGATCAAGGTCAACGGCTTCCTGGGCGCGGCCTCGCCGCTGGGGTTCGACGAGAAGGCCGTCGCCGACTTCCTCCGTGAGGCGCGGCTGGTCGACAACCCGACGCTCTTCGCCTACGACATCATCTGGGAGCCGGGCAACTACGTGTTCAACAGCGAGGGTCGGCCGCGCTGGGATCCGGACTGGAAGCGGTGGATCGTCGAGCGCTACGGCAGCCTCGAGAACGCCGAGGTGGATTGGGCGATGCCGGCGCCTCGAATCGACGGGAAGCTCACTTCGCCCACCGACCGGCAGTTGCGGGAGGACGGCGAGTGGCGTGTCATGGTGGCGGCGTACCGCCGGTTCATGGACGATCTGATGAGCCGCAAGTGGAACGACGCCACGCGCAAGGTTCGCGCCCTCGACCCCAACCACCTGGTCAGTTTCCGCCAGGGCAACACGCTGCCCCACGACTTCGCCTTCACCGCCACGCCGAAGCACATCGACTTCATCTGCCCCGAAGGCTACTCGATCCCCCTGGGCGAAGACGGCTACGACGCCTCCGGTTTCATCACTCGCTACGTCCACTTCACCACCGGCGGCAAGCCTGTCCTCTGGTCGGAGTTCGGCAAGAGCGTCTGGGGCGGCAAGCAGATGCGGCCCGACCCCGCCGCCATCGCCACGCAAGGTGAGTATCACCACCAGTTCTACCGCATGGTTCTCGAGTCCGGCGCCAACGGCACCGCCCCTTGGTGGTGGCCCGGCGGCTATCGGGTGAACGAGAAGAGCGACTTCGGCATCACCAACCCCGACGGCACCCCTCGCCCCTCGGCCGCGTTGATCCGCAAGTATGCGAAGCAGATGAAGGCCGCACACGCGTACCCCAAACCCGACACCTGGATGACGATTGATCGCGACGCCAACGCCGGTGGCTACTGGTACCTGACATTCAACTCCGGCAAGGACGCCTACCGCGACGCGCGCAGGCAGGGCAAGCACCTCGGCATCCGCACCGCTGGCACCGGCACCGACTCCGCCACCTGCCCGCTAGTCGCCGTCGGCAATGCACCGTACACCGGCAAGAACCCGCCCAAGTACCTCAACGCCGAGTTCAACTCCCTGCAGTTTAGAGACGCCAACGGCCACTGGGTGGACGTGGAGAACGGCGCGCAGCTCGAAGTGCCGAAGAACGCCCCGGTCGTGATCAGAGCCTCCGTCGGCAACACCCAGGAAGCCAAGTGGCTGACGCCCGCCAGCGCCAACGGCAAGCCGGGCGCCGTGTACCTCGCTTCGACGGAAGACTCATCGGTGAAGGTGAGAGTGCCAATCCCGGCCGACGCGCCCTCTCTGTCCGACGCCGACTTCGGCGAAGTCACGCTGACGCCGGGCATTGCCGAGAAGACGACCGTGGTCCTACAAATGACGGCTGAGGGGCGAGCGTGGTTTGGCGAGAAGCTGAGGCTTGTGCTGGTGCCGGTGGGGTGACGGCAGCGTCTCGTCCTGCAGTCCTCTGTAGGCAGCCGCGCCGGGCGCCCCGCCCCGCTACAGACTCGGTGGCATGTCGAAAGGCGCGGCGTTGGCGCGGACGGTGAAGCGAACAGCTCCGGCCGTTCTCGGCACGTTCGACCCATTTGGCGCGTCGTTCGCACAGACGACGACTCGAACAAGTAGCTCCCTCCTGGCGCCGGCCGGTCGTCAGCCGCGCGGCCGCTCCAGGTGACGAAGCCGGCTTCGGCTCGGGCGTGCTTCAGCGGCGACACAGTCACTATGCGACCGGAGCCACTGCGGGCGCGGAAGCGCTTCTCCGCGCGCGAATCCGCAGACGCGGGCTGCGGTCCGATCCAGAGTCCTTCGCAGCGACACAAAGCGGACGGCAACGCCGCGCAGAAGCGCCCGCATCGACGGACCTCACGCTACGAGGGCGGGTAGTGCGCTCTTCATCGGCGAGACCGCGGCCGCAGTCCTGTGCAGAGCGCTCGGCGGCGCCGCACGGCGCACTGCAAGGCGAGGGAACGCCATCCTCAGCGGCGCAGACGGCGCTGCGACGTCGTGCAGCCTGCTTCGCGCCGGTGCTGGCGCGGCTGCGCGCGGCCGTAACGCTGAGAGCGTCGCTGCAAAGCGCGCTGCCTCCGCCTGTAGTCGGCTTGCGCGCGCGAGAAGCGCTTTGCATGCGTCTTGGCCTGACCGTGCGCAGGCGAACCGGCCAGGAAACGCGCCTCGCACCGGGTTCACGCCGCGGGCTGTTCTTCGACGTGCGGCTCGGCGGTCGTGAGGTGCGGGAAAAGCTGCTCCGCGCCCTGCCGGCCGAACTTCTCCCGTGCCCGGAGGTAGCTGCGTTCGTATTCCAGCCGCGACGCGGCCTGGGCGATCTCTTCTTCCGCCTCGGCCTCCTTCTCGGCGCGCACCGCCGCGCTAGTCGCTCGCCGCCTGAACGGAAGCGTCCGCGACCCGTCGCAGCTCCGCCGCAACTGCGTACAGCTCGTGCTGCTCGTCGAGGGATTCCAGCCGCACGACCAGTTCCCGCACGACGGGATAGTGGTGGTCCCGGCTGCCCCCGACACGGACGCGAGCAGCGCGAAGGAGGTTCGGCGACTTGGGAGTCGAAATCGTAGTGCATCCCGAAACGGAGCAAGGCGCGAATGGTTGAAGCACTCCTGACTCTTCTCCTCGTCCTCCTCGGCCTCGCCTTGATCCTTGCCGGTCCCAAAGGCGCCAAGGCCCTGCTGGGCTGGATCTTCGCGCCGGTGACGGGGTGCGCGCGGATGTTGGTCGGCGCGGTGGTGTTGGCGCTGATCCTGCTGGTCGTCGGCAACGTGGCTTGGACCAGCTTCAAGCACAAGGTCGGCCTCGCGTCTAAACCGCCTGTCGCGCAACAGCCGAGCGGGGGCTCACAGCCGGAGGCGGTCAACCTGCAACTACCGCTGCGGGCGAAGTGGACTCCAGCTTTGGGCTTCAACGGAGAGAACCCGGGCTTCCTGGACCCAACGGGCAAGCCGAAGAAGCACGTCGCGCAGGACATGAAAGTGGGCGCAGGGACGCCGGTGTACCCCCTCGGCCCCGGCACGGTGAAGTATGCCCGGCCGAACGCGACGTACGGGCACGCTCGCAACGACCCAAAACGCGCGACGGCTGCCGTCGTGGTCATCGAGCATCCGACGAAGGCCGGCGTGGTGTGCGCAGTCTACGGGCACCTGAACGTCGTAGCGCTCCCCGCGGAGGGGAGCGAGATCCGGGATGTCAACGCACCCCTCGGCGAAGTTGCCAGTCTGACGGAGATCCACCCCTACAGCCCCGAGCACCTGCACTTCGGGATTCGCAAAGGCGCGTATGAAGGCGCGCCGAATCGGGCGGGGTACTTGCCGGAGGGCAAGTTCCCGGGGCAGTGGGTCGCCCCCGTTGCCTTCGTCGCGGAGTATTGAGCGGCGTATGCTCGGCGCACCGGAAGCCCTCTCGGGCGCCACGACCGGGCCGCACCGAGCCGCGCGGGTGACCAAGCGGCCTTCACAGACTGAGAAGAACACGGAGCTTGCTGTCAACCGTTTGCTGCGTGGCTGTCGTGATTCTGCCGACGTACCGTTTGACGCTGGTCGTGTGAATCGTGGCGACCTTGTGCAGTCGCAGGACTGACACGGTCTTGAGGCGAGTGGACTGGTGCTCTGAGTTGCTTGGATCGAGGGGTATGTCGCTTCCCAGTAATGCAGTCGGCACGACTGGCGCTGTTCGTCAACGTGTGCGGTGAGTTCCAAGGTTCTCATGTGCGGTCTCCGTCGTGCCGTAGTCGAGACACCCACTGCTGCGCGTCCTCGCCGCACATGGGGTGCGCCGCTAACCCGCGGATCTCGCGCCACTTGCGGCGCGGCGGTTTGGAGAGCAGGACACGCCGCGCCCGTTCCGCCAGGTGAGCGAGCAGACGCAACTGCTCGTCTGGCGCCAACCGGTCAGCTCGTTCGACGACCTCTGCTAGCATTGGGCTTGCCATGGCATGTCACCTCTGCCGCCTATTCTACGGGCGAACCGCCCTTGGCGTCAAGCGGACCACACGCAGCCCTATTCAGCGATGGAGAACCCCAGCAACGTCGGCGCATAGCGTTCCTTCGTCAGGTCCGCGCCGCAGGCTTTGAAGTAGGTCAGCCAGAAGCTCTGGATTTGCAGGATTCGGTCGGAGGACAGTCCGGCGCCGGTGCTGGCCGTGGCGCCGGCGACCCACACCTTCACACCGTCCAGCTT
>Ga0210015_1001404_pt1 | contig 23888 bp, 18 predicted proteins | sample CryGeymeta201522_FD_185471 | JGI IMG/M metagenome (GOLD analysis project Ga0210015, IMG submission 185471) | Groundwater microbial communities from Crystal Geyser aquifers in Utah, USA - Crystal Geyser metaG 2015-22 (SPAdes) (version 2) | ecosystem: Environmental > Aquatic > Deep subsurface >... | reverse complement strand
AAATCCCAGGCTGCTATTTCGAGGCAAACCCAGAATGTTTGCTGCGGCCTCAGGAAACTCTGCCACCTGCGCGCAATCAAGATGAAGGCTCCTAGAAGTTGGATCGCTATCTGACTCCTCAACTGCGTTTGCTAGGCAGCTCGAAGCTATTACCGGAAGCTGATCTACCCAGGCTTGAACTGAATTAGGCAGCTGCCAAGTTGCCCCGGTGGTGTCAATGATTGGTTTCACAAGGTTATCGCCTTATCGCCTAAGTAAAGACCAGTTTCGCGGTTGATGAAGTCCCGCGCCTTGCGCTGCCACGTTCCATAGTCCGAAGCAGCGTGCGTCAACTGCGGTTTCATGTTCTGGCCATCATGAAAATCCAATGAAACTGGCTCGCGGAGTTCATTACCGTTATAAAACTTGGCGTATAGGCTCGGGGCGCTCGGATTTCGGTCATAAAACGCACGAAGGCTGCCGTTGTGACTCCATTCGGAAAACACAAGACCGCCCATTTTCAGGAGCAACACCGACTGCTGCGCCGTTGCGCCACCTGTAAATCGCCCATAAGTCATTGATGGTTGATTTGTGAAAAGCTGTCGGGCACGCAACGCTGCCTCATCACCCAGCACAAGCCAAGCCTCTTCAATATGGCCTGCGTCATAGTAGGCCATCCAAAACTTTTGACGGTATCTCCAAATCGAGTCAGCGGTCCGTTCCAAAATCTGCATGAACCCGCGCAAGGTGTCACCAGCCAACCAGCGCCGCATCGTATCAATAGCCTTTTGGGACACTCCCTGCCATTGATGTCCGGGATTTCCTGGTCCAAGCAAGCGTGGATCTCGGTAATGCTTCACAAAGTAATTTACCAATTGGGTTTTTGTGGCCTCTGGCGCGCCGATGCCATGCCACGGAACCAATAGTGCATTGGCAAGCTGCACACGAAGGGCTGGGTAACGGGGTTGCTCTCCGTTGCGCGACCACTTCAGCATTCGCTCTATTAAATCTGGCTTCATCATGGCATTTGGACCCAAATCCAATGCACATGAAAACGTATGCTCTCCCATTGGAGTATCAACAAACTCAGGCCACAGAAAATTGGCTTCCAACGCCTGGCTCATTGTTTTAGATGATTCAAGCAGCGCATTTGCCAAAATAGGCCCGACCCGATTCGGTTGAAAGAAGGACATATCTTTTTGAAGCCTCTGCATCCTTTGAACATAAAGATCATCGCTTTGCAAATTCAATGCCATCAGGGCCTTGGAAGCAAAATCCAGAAAATCTCTGGACTGCAAGTGAAACTGCTGGCAATAGGTAAAGAAAATCGGCGAGTACCATCGCTTTGACCGCCTTGCTTGTTGCATTGCTATCGGCAATACATCGCTCCAGTACCGATTAACGAGCACGGATTCCAACTCACTAAGACAAGGCTGCACATCCATGAAATACGCAAAGGGAATCTTACGCATTGAACTCATCAAAAGGCCTTTGTATCCAGATGCACGCGCACTTTTATATTGGGCCCGCAATCGGACTCCTAATGCTCTTACGTCAGGTGGACTTTCAATGGAGATTTTTCGCAGATTTTGGACTGCGAACTGCAACTTCGGAAAGCCAGAGGGTAAGACGGCAAACATTTCAATTGCCTTTTGCGCCAACATTCAAATTCGGCACTATCTCATCAATGGGCTTCTTGTAAGTCAAAACAATTCGCAAATCCACTCGCCGATTTTTTGAATCGGTTCCCTCGGTGTCTGCCACCAAGCGAGTGTCCGCGTAACCACTCATAGAAAACAACGGTTGCTTGTTCGAATTTCGCAATTGGAATAGTTTGGTTTCATCACTGCGATCAATCAGCAATCGATACACGGCTCGCGCGCGATCAAACGAAAGATTGGTGTTGTCATACCCTGCTCGATTCAGTGGCCGACTGTCGGTATGACCTTCTACAAAAATGGTGTCAATCTCATGCCCACCAGGATTGTCAGAGCACTTATTTTGCGGTTTTGCTACATAGCAAGGCAAGACTTCATCCAAAATCCTTGCAACTTTGTCCAGCTCAATAACTCCATCTGGACTGAGAATTGCACTGCCAGATCCAAACAATGTTTCCTCGGGTAACGTTAAAACTCCAGTGGCAGGGTTGACCACCACAGTCTTGACCTGATCTCGAATTTTTCGTCCGATGCTCGAAGTGACATCGCCGCGCGGGTCGCCACTCTTCCGTGCGATTGCCTCCTTTGCCGCAATGGCCTGGCGCTGCTGCTCCAAGGCCAGCACCACGACAAGGATGATGAACACAAACAAGAGTCCAATCATCAAATCACTTGCTGAGGCAAGGTAGCCGCCATCCGTCTCCGGCTGCGATTCACCCTCGGTTTCAGTACTTCTACGAACAGTTGGAAACATGGCTAACCTTTTGGAATCTTGGCTTCAAGTATTTCGCCAAGTTCTTCCACCGAATCCTGAAGATCTTGTACGGTACTACCAATGCCAGTTATTGCCTTTGCTACTTTGTCGTCCATCTCCCCGTGCAGCGTTGCCAAATTCTGTGAATAAATAGCGATGCCCTCAGTAATTGCAGTCACCGTACCACCGAGCGTCTTTCCTGTTCTCTCCATGGCATCACGCGCTTCGTGCATCGATTTTTCAGCCTGGAGCGCTGATGTTTTCAAGACCTCTGATACGGATCCAATCGTCGCCAAAGCGTTTGGAGTTGCTTCTTTTACCGCCCGAATCACACCTTTTTGCTCTTGCGCCAATTCTTCAATTCCATTGATCACTTCTGCCAACTCGCCGGAAGTCTTGCTTAGCACAGTAACTGCTTCATGCCATCCTGCTCCAGTAGCGCGCAATTTATCCAGTACAGCACCCGTTTCTTGCAAGCTCTGGTCAAAGCGCTCGGCCCCACTTCGTCCCAGCTCAGTCGCATTCACAACGGTGTGATCGAGATCGTTTATGGCAGCCTTCGCAGATAGCAATGCCGCGTCTAACAGGGCGGCGCCGTTTACCAGCGACTCTGCTGCATTGGCAACGTTGTCTGCAAGATTTTTGGAGGCTCCATCCAGGGCCTTACCTGACTCTGCGGCACCCTGAGTCAATGAAATTGATGCCGTATCGAGTCGATCAGCTAACTTACCCAGCGATTCTCTGAATGCATCCATCTCGGCAGCGGTGGAGTCTTTGATCATTCCAGCAAAGTCCTCCATCATTTTGCTCAGGGCATCTTGGTTCATCGTTCCAAGCTTTTCGCTCAAGCCATCAATCGCAGATTCAAGTCGGGCGGTCATGCTCTCCATTTGCGGACTAAATGCATTGGTAATTGCATTACCGAGAGACACAGCAAGATCTGTTTCAAATCGCTTGAATGAACCTGTTTGTTCTTTCGACTCTTCAAGCATTTCTGTCAACAATTCCTGCTGCAGTTGCGAGGACGAATCAAGCTTATTCAGCGTCTGCAGTTGCCCATAAATTGCCATTTCCGCACCGGAAACCGATACTGCCTTATGCACTAGCTCAGCAATCTCGTCACCTGCACGGGACAGAGTTGCCATTCTGTTTTTGGCGAACACCGTCCAAATGATTGATGCAAGTAGACCCGCAAGAGAGGTGGTGAACTTAGCCCCTGCGGTACTCAGAAGATCCTGGGTCGCCTTCATGATCTGCGCTTGGCCCTGAGCTTCCCCAGTCAATGCAATGGTCGCCTGGGATAGAGCCAACGAGAGGAAGAAGAAGGTAAACAGCAGACCAATGCCTACAAGCAGATTGGGCATGGCTTCAAAAACCGCCACATTCATCTTGGCCCTCAACAAACGATTGGGCATCCAAACGTCATTCGCAGGACCAAACATGACAGGGACATGGCTTGACCCATGCGGCAGCATCATCACGCGGGCCTCGGTCTCCCTCCAGGGGGCACGCAATACTTCATGCCGCGCAGACGTTGCCCTGCCTTCTTCAGACAAAGCCGACCAGCCACCTTCAACCTTATGGAGATGAACGACCAGCTCGCTGAGTGCTTTGCCCAGCGCAGTGAGTTTCGAGTGAAACCATATCCGATAGACGAGGAGAGCAAAAACCAGAATGCCCAGCGCAACAATGATTACGAAAGGATCATTCGCTACAAATTTGCTTAGTGACAGATACCACTTGTCCATATTTTTCCTTTTTCACCATCCCTTAGATAGCAGTTCCTTCACCGCCATCGGCTCCAATACTGCTGAAGCTGTCTCCCAGTCCGCGTCTTCGACCTTGCTGTACTTAATGTCGAACGGGTTGCGTGTCATGGATGAGCGGTCGATAAGTTGATTGGCGGCTGCCTCGTCATTCAGCGCTACTTTCACCCAAACATCTTCCAGCGTGTCAGGTATCTGGCCGAACAGTCCGTGGATTGCTTCGAGCCGGTCGGCTAGCACCTGGTGAACTCGATCCTCTACCGAGTCGCGGTAGCGCAGGTTAGCAATCCAAATTTCATTGCGGGCCTGGCCGATGCGCTGGATACGGCCTTTGCGTTGCTCCAGCCGGGTCGGGTTCCAGGGCAAGTCAATATTGATGAGTGTGCCCAGGCGTTGCAGGTTTAAGCCCTCCGATGCAGCATCGGTTCCCAGCATCAGTTTGAGGTCTCCAGCACGCACACGGCCTTTGAGCACATTGCGGTCGCAACGCTGAAACAGACCATCACGCCAGAAGCCGGAGCGGTTGCTACCCGCGTAGAGCCCGATGTCCATACCCGCGAATTCTGCACGCTTGGCCATTTCGTCGCCAATCCAGCGCACTGTGTCGTAATACTGCGAGAACAAGATGCAGCCCCGGTCCAGCCAGCTAGCGGTTACCCCCGGATGGGTTCCACGCAAATAACCAATCAGCGCCTCCAGCTTGGGGTCGTTATTGCCCCCTTGCTTGAGCAGGCTCAGGCATCGTCGCAGCGAATCAATTTCTTTGTCCGTAAAGTTCTTGAAATCACTGGCCCCCTGCGGCGGCCGCCCCACTTGAACCGGCACCTCTTCTTCGACATCATCTTCGTCTTCATCGTCCGGGGTATCCGGTTCCTCGCCCAGAAGCTTGGCAACGGTGCGTCGCCCGGCTTCCATCGAACTACCCATGCGCCGCAACAACAAAGTCTTGAAAAAGCCAGCACCTTTAACCCGTTGCTGGAGCAACTGCGAAAACTCCTCTGCCTCTGCATAGGCATCACGCAGGTAACTACCCAAAACCAGCGCGCCCTCGTTGTCTTCACCAAACAACTTCACCGTCACCTTGGGCAGAAAATAGCCACCGGTAGCCGGGTTAATGGTCGCCTCCAGGTAAGCTCGTGTGCGGCGGACGATGCAGCGCAGCATCGGGTTGAAGTTGGCACCGTACTCGGGCAGCAGCCCGTTTTGCAGTTGCACGCGGCGAATCGCGGGGGATAGCTTGTCCAAACTCTCGGGGGTAAATTGCCAACGCATATCGCTGGCATCCAGGCTGCGGCGTATCCGGTCAAAAGCCGGGTTTTCAAACTTGGATGGCAAGGGGTCGCGCATATACTCCCAACCACTGCGCACATCCGCAGTCGGCACCTCAGCGTCGCCCGTCGCAATGTCCAGGCAGCGGCTGGCCTGAAACCACGGGCTGGAATGCGTCCAACCACCCAGCACACCATCATTACCATGCGACAGGATGTGCAGCAAATCCCACGCCTCCACCGGGTGCAGTTGCACCGGGGTGGCGGTGGCCAGCAACATGCTTTTGGTCTTGGGGCCGATCTCGCGCAAAAAAGCCATCAGCTTGTTAGGCTCCGCGCGCTCGTTAACTTCGTCGGCATCGGCATCCACCTTGGGCACTTTACGGCGGCGGGCGCGGTGCGCCTCATCCACGATGACGCAGGTGTAGCGGCGGCTCAGCAACTGTCCGACAGCTTCGGACAGTCCGCGCACCACCAAGCCTTGGGACACCAACCCAATGCGCCGGGGGCACTTGCCCAGCGACTTGGCTCCATCGGAGGGGTATTCCAAGTCGTTCTCATCCACCCACGCCTTGCCATTCCAGCGGGCAGAGGGCAACGACAGCAACTCCATCAACTCGTCTTGCCACTGTTGCAACAATGGCTTGGGTGCCAGCACCAAAATCGGCCCACCATCGGGGTCATCCAGCGCCATCAGCATCGCCGCCATCGCCAACTGCACCGTCTTACCCAAACCCACCTGGTCGGCCAGCACCAGGCGCGCGCCACCCAACCGGTGCCGTTCCAGCGCCAGCCTGGCAAAGTATTTTTGGTGCGGCCACAAGCCCTGATCACGCCGGTACACAGGTGTCTCGACCGCCGCCGCAGCCGCCACAAGGGTCGGGTCGGCAATCGTTGTCAATTCAGTTGGCTCAATAACAGTGCGCGCAATGATGCGCTGCACGTCCTGCACGATGAAGGGGCAGCAGGCCAAGTCCACGGCGCGCGGGTCGTTCCACAGCGCGTCAAACTCCTCCTGCACCCAGGCTATGGCCTCAGGCGAGTCGTCTTCCCACAGCAGCTCATAGTTCAGCTTCCAGGCCGACAGGCTCTCGTTCACACTGCCCATGAACGAGGTTGCAGACCCGTCGGCATAGCGCAGCACACCCGCTTTGCCGTGAATCAAGCCAAACGCCGAATCGGGCAACACCCGCACTTCCAACTTCTTGGCTGTAAGCGCGGCATACAACGCCCGGTAGCGTGGCAGTGCTGCGGGTGGCGCATCTTCAGGCTTGCCCGCGCACCAAGAGCGGCGCAGCGCAGCTTGTGCAGCGGCTGCGGTCACCAGGTCTTGTGGGTCCAAATCTGTGTTGCAAATAATGCGCACCGGCCCGGCCACGCTGGCAAGGGCCTCGCCCGCCACCTCAAACAAGCTGGAGCGAAAGTAACCTGCAATACGGTCGTAGCTGACGGCTCCGTTCAGGCGCTGGGCCAGAACCGACTGGTCAAGGCGGTTGAGCCGACTGGAATGGCGTTGCAGCATGTGGCGCTTGTATTAGGCGTGATCGTTGCGTAGCCGCCCGGCAAGCATGCGAGCGGCCTCAGAGTCGGCGGCCCATTCCTGCATGCCCTCGGCATTGCCCAAAGCGGCCAGCCATTCGAGCAGATTCACAAAACCCTCACGCTTGCCCCAGTAGCCCTGGCCAAAGGTGTCACGCAGGTATTGGCGACCTGGCTCGGGTTGCAAGTCGGCGGCGGCGGTTTCGCGCACGGCAAACATCAGGTGCCGCAGCGGCGACGCGGCAAAGGGGTGCGGGCCGTTCGCAGATGCCCTGCCTCTGGTGTTTTGTATGCCCAATTGCCCTGTAGCCCCCGTAGCGACTGCATCAGTAGCTATCAATACAGTGGCAGCCAGGCCCGTGGGCGTGAACATGCGGGTGCCGTTGGCCTTGTCACTTTTGAGTAGCGGCTTGATGTCTTGCACGCCAAAGCCGCGCGCCAGCTCTTCGTACATGCCTTTGCGGCGCTCGCCCCGGCTCTCGATGTCCAGCGAGCGCAGGTAGTAGCGCTCCACCAGACTCAGGTCACGCCAGGCGGCATCGAGCCCTTTGGGCACCAGCGTGTCGCAGGCAATGCCCAGGGCGCGCTCGATCACGGTCTGGAAGTCGCTCTTTTCGCCCCGGGCGCGCACGGCAAACACCTCGTGCGCCACGTCTTTGCCGTCGAGGTTGCCGTATTGCGTCAGCACCTTGAGCGCAGCGGCGTAGGCGGCGAGTTGGTAGTCGGCATCGTTGAAGTTGGGTTCACCGTCTTCATCGAGCGCCTGCATAGAGGCAATCTGGCGCTTCACCTCGTCTTCGACCAGCGGATAGACCTCGTCCAGAAAGCCGGGCTCATCGGATGTACGTTTGCGCAGCACCAGGCAAACGGTGCCTTGCACGTAATTGCCTTTTTTGATGCCCACGGCTTCGGTTTCGGTGCTGATGGTCCAGGCTGCGGTGGCTTTGAGGCCAGCGGCCCAGAGAATCATGCCCAGGTCGGCCCAGACTGCCGGGTCTTGGTGGGTGAACATGACCATTTGCAAGCCGTTGTCGGGCATGTGGCGCGCCAGGTTTCGGTAAATCTCGACCATGGAGCGACGGAAATCCTCGCCGTCGCCGCGCACCGCCAGTTCGGCGCGGGCATCGGGTGTCCATTCGGGGAAGGCTTTGGTCAGTTGTTTGTCGTACCAAGCGAGAAAGTAGTCACCGAGTTCATGGTAGTTCACGGCATCGGCGTAGGGCGGGTCGGTGATCCAGAGGTCGTTGGGTTCATTTAGGTCTCGGGCATCGCTGGGGTAAACCTTTGAGCTGCTTTGAATAGCGTGGATGGAATTTGCGGAAATCCCAACGACATTCTTAAATCCCTCAAATGGTCGATTTGCCCAAGTAAATAGAGTGTTGAGCGCTTGGTTGTAGAACGTCTGCACGGAAGCGCCAATCCCGCCACTACGGGCGAGTTGTGGTGTCCACCTACAGAGTTTTGAACTCCAATCGGATGATGCGGCAATGCCGATCAAACAGGCTACTCGGAATTCTTTTGACTGCTCGTTTCGGTTTAGGGCAAGCTCCAAAAATAGACCGTGCATCAACAACTGCCGTGGCGTGAACAAATGTTGCCAGTGCGTCCAGCCTCGCTCACGATAAAGGCGTGCGGTTTCGTCACCCCCCTCGGGAATCACCTTCGACGGAATAAACCCCTCACTCTGCCAATCGACAAATCGCTCGCGCAGCAAGCTCAGCACCTGCGCCTCACGCGCCAAGTCAGCCGCATCGGGCGCGGCATATCGGCGCTCCAGCTTGGATCGCCCATCACGCATGACCGTCTTCGCCCAGCGGATGCAATACAGCCGCTCCTGAAACACATCGTCCGGGCGTGGCACCACGTCCGCATTGGTCCAGCGGCGCAAACCATCCGGGCCACGCAAAGCTTCCACCGACCAACTGCGGTTGTTTGCATCAAACGGATCGACCACACGGCTATCCACGACCGTGGCACCCTTTTTGTCTTTGTACTTTTTGAACTCAGTTTCAGACACCGCCAGCACCTCGGGCTGCAGGCGGTCGCTGCCCGCGACTCGTGTCCAAGTGGCGACGATGCGGTATTTTTCTGAAATCACCCAGCTCGGTGCCAGTGGAATGTAGTAGTCACAGCCCTCGGGTTTGACCTCGACGCAGTACAGAAACGCCTCGGCGCGTTCGCCCCGGTCGTTGTGCTCAATGCCCCAGTCGGTGATCTGCTGGTCAGCGGCGGCAAACACCTGTTCTTGCACACGGCGCACTTCGTCCTGTACCGCAGCGCCACCGCCCAGCAGGTTCAGGCTGGCCCAGGTCAGCAGGCCAGCGACCGGGTTCAGGTCCGAGCCAAACGCCTCGCAGCCGATGCGCGCCGCCTCAAACGGAATCGAGCCGCCGCCGCAAAAGCTGTCGCCCACGCGCGGCGTGTGGCCAAAGGAGCGTTGACCCAGTTGCCCGACCAGTTCAGACAAACTGCTGGCGCTGGTGCCCAGGTGGGCGTTGATGTCAGCCCACGCTGCAGTGCTGGGGCCGGGCACGTTTTCGGGCCGCTGGCAGTGGGTGATGCGCTGGGCATAGGGCAGTGCATCAAATTCAGCACGGTCAGGGATGGGGCGGCGGCGCTCGGCATCCAGGGCCTGTTGCTGCGCGGGGCGTAAGTTCGACCAGATTTGCGCGCAGATTTCGGCCTTTTCTTCGTCACTGATGCCCTGCTTGAAGCCGCGCGCGCCAAAGAACTCCTCTTGCACCTCTGGCGTTGCCGCCTCGCGCCAGAGCACAGCGGGAATGTCGCCGCTGCAGCGCTGCCAGGCACCGTCGTCGTCCATGGTCAGAATTTTGAGGAAGATTTCGCGGTCTTTTTTGGCGTCATCACTGGCGGGCATCAGCATGCCCAGAATGCTGGCGCGCACCAGAATCAGCGGCTTGCGGCCCCACCATTTGCCCAGCCCGGTCAGCGTCTGGCTGGCCCCGGCCTTGCGCTCCTTGTAAGACTCAGCCGACAGGCGGGCAATGGGGAACTGGGTTTCGATAAAGGTGGGCATGGATGTTACTCAAAAATAATAGCTACTCGCGCTTTACCCAAAAGGGCTAGAGCCGTATTTGACATCAATTTCATCATCAGACTGGCAATGCGACCAGCGGGTCAGCACAGGCCACGCCCAAGGGCTGGAAATGCTTGAGGTTGCAGGTGAGCAGCAGCAGGCCCGCGTGTTGTGCCAGCGCCGCTATGGCCACATCGGCAAAACCAGGGTGGCAACCCTTTGCAATGGCCGCATCAGACATTTGCCCTGCCAGCCGGGCGGCTTGCGCATCCAGCAGCAGGATGCGATCTGCGTAGGTAGCCAACAAGCCGTCCAGCCAACGTTCCAGGCGGTCGGCCCGCTCAGTGCCACCGGCACGGCGCAGCTTGCCAATGCCTTGCGCCATTTCAGCAATGGCGATGCACGGCAGGTAAAGCGCTTGATGGTGCGCTTGCAACCACTCGCCCAAGGGCGTAGGCACATAGGCTTCGCGCCCTGGCGCCAGCACCGACACCACGCTGGTGTCCAGCAAGTAGCCGTTATGCAAAATCAACGCCCCGCAGCGGTGTGGTGTCGCGCTCGGTCTCAAAAGGCTCGGGCAAGGCCAGCAGGTAGTTGGCCAGGTTGGGCATCTCCAGCGGATACAGGCGCGCGCCGTCGGCCACCGGCACGATCATGGCGCACGGTTGGCCGTGACGGCTGACCAGGGTGGGGCGGCCTTTTTCTGCGGCTGCCACCAGCGCGGAAAAGCTGGCCTTGGCTTCACGAATTTGCATGGTTTCCATAGCGCTTTTCCTTGTGACTACATGAGGTCATTTTAGGCCGGGTTGGCCTTAGAGCGCCAGAGAGAGCTGCGAATGCCCAAGCAGCTCGCGTCGGGCTCTGGGCGACAGACCCTCACCTTTGACAAAGGGGTTGTCGGCCAGGGCGGCACGCAGCGCCTTGCGCCAGCCGATGCCTTTTTGCATGGCTTGGCCGGTGGTGGCCACAGTCATGGTGTAGAGCCACCAGCGCTCTTCGGGGGCCAGGGTTTCCCAGTTGTGCAGGGCGTTGGGGATGTCATCAGGCGAAGCGTCTTCTACCGCCCAGCACAAAATGCACAGCTCTTTGCCCAGCGAGGGGTGCACCGGCACGGGCTTGGCAGGGTTCTTCTGGAACTTGGCCACTGGCAGGCCGTTGGCACGCAGGCGGCGGTTGGCTTCGTCCCAAAAGGCGGGGGCCAGGGCCAGCCAGCGGGCACGGTCGATCACCACGCGCAAGGCGGGGTCGTTGGGCTGCGGCGCATCGACCGCACGAGCACCCAGGTGGTCCAGGTCATTGCCCCGGTGCTCGGTGATGCAAATCATCTCGCTGGCCGCGCTGCCCTTAGGCACGTCAATCAAAAATCCATGGCGGGCTTCTTCGGGCAAAAAGCCCAGGCCAACGACCTTGCGGGTGGCAGATGCAGGTGCGCGGGCCATGGCTATTGGCCTGCGGCTTGGTTGGCAGCCGGGTTGGCTGCTTGACTGACCCTTGCGGCGTTAAACGGCTGATTGGTGGCCTTGAGCCAATCCAGCAGTGCCTGCCCGGTGGGGAAAGCCAGGTTGCCTATAGTCATGCGCAGGTCACCGCCACTGACAATGTCTTGCAGCTTCTGCGCAATGGCTTTCACCGCCACAGCGTCGTAGCCACTGTCCAGCGCGCCCGAATACTCCACGTTTTGCTGCCTGTCGGTGCTCTCGGCAGTGAGGCTGATGTCGTGGGCCATGACCGCACTCGCCTGTTCCAGTCGCACGATGGTGTCCCACACCGCACTGGCGTCGTCCAGCTTGGTTTGTTGCGTCCAGCGGGCTGGGCTGACAACGTCAATCGGTGGACGCTCTGTTCCACCCTTTTGCGGGATGGTGATGCGGATGGCCTCAGAACTGAGTCCGTATTCGCTGGAAACCGCCATGGCGCAAACCACGCGGCAATTGGCTGGCACACGGAAAGGTCCGTCATAGGTGGCGGTGCCCACGCTGGTGGGGGATGAGCCGTCGGTGGTGTAGCGAATGGTGATGCTGTTGGCCTTGGGCAGCGCAAGCAGCTCCACTTCATAGTGGTCGCCTCGGTGGTGCAACTGGTATTTGAGGCGCAGCTTGGCTGTCCACTCTTTGACGACACTGATTCGCGCCAAGTCGGCCGCGTCATGGGCCAGAAACCGGTAGCGCAAGGCCGTGGCTTCAAAGCGGGTGGGGGTTGGCACCGGTGTGGAGGCCGCAGTGGGCTCCGCATCGCCGGTTTCAAACACCACGGCGGGGGCATGCAGCGGCTCGATCTTGAGAAAGGTGTAGCCAGGGCCTTCTTCTTGCACCGAGAGTTCGCGCACCAGCACCTCGGGCACGGGCGGGGGAAACGGGCCACGGCGGATGTGGTTGCCCTCTTCGCGCCACAGGCCACGGCGCAGGCAGTCGGCCTTTAGGTCATCCAGCGCGGACAACTTGTGCAACGGCCAATTGGTGTTGACGGCAGCGGCGCGCTTGAAATCGGACCAAAGCACGACCTTGGTTTCAGCCGAGCCAAACAAACGGGCTTCGGCGCGGGTACGAAAGCTGTCGTCGTCGATCTTGGTGGTGAACTTTTGCGCACCTTCCAGCGTGTGGCGCAGCGTGGCTTCGCCGCTTTGGTTGCCAGCAAAAGCCAGATCGATGCCCGTGGCGCGCAATGCTGAGTTGATGGAGGGGTACACGATCTGGTCAAAGGCTTCTTTCAGCGCGGCGGTGAACTGCAAACCCACGCGGTCGCGCAGCGCATCGAGAGCGCGCCACTGCGGGTCGTCAGACGGAGTGTTTTCAGAGCGCAGTTCGTCTTCAATACTTTGCAGGGCGCGGGTCTGGCGGGCGGAGTCCAGCACCTTCTGGAAGGTGTCGCGCGAGCCGGTAAGAAACAGCACGCGGTTTTTGTACTGCTGCTGTGCCCACCAGGCTTGCCAGTCAGCGGATATGGGCAACTGATCGGCCTGGCCACCGGGCCGCACAATGACCAGCGTGGCTTTCTCCTGCTCAAGCGGCACTTCATCCAGGGGCGGCAGCACTTTGATGACTTGGTAGCAGTCGCGCAGCGAGGGAGAAAAGTACGATTCCAGATGTTCACGCAGCATGCGTTCCACGGTCTCGGTGTGCAGCGACAGCGCCATGGAGCGCAGCTTGGCGGCCAGGTTCTGCTGGTTCTTGAAGTACAGGCGACCATCGGTGGAATTGTGCAGATACCAGGCTCGGGTTGCCAGCTTGTCGAGCACATTGGCCTTGATGGTGGACAGGTCGCGCCCTGGGCTTTGCAGGCAGTCCACCAACTGGTATTCACGCAGGCCATGGATGGCACCCGGCGTGGTGGAAAGTGAAGCAACCAGGATCAGGCGCGCGGCATCCGACGCATCGGAGTTGCCGTTGACCAAGTCGATCTGCTCTACCTCGGCATCACCCGCATGGGCAATGTCGTGGGCAATGGCTTCGCTGAGCGACGGGTTGATGGTGCGGACTTCAGAGGCGATTTCATCCAGGTTTAGATCAAGATCGTAGGGATGGATCAGGTCGATGGTGGCGGCTTTGCCTGAGGTCCAAAGATTAGAGACGACCATTTGCATGAGGCGAATGACGCCCCGGGTTTGCTGGAAGCCTTCGTTCTCTTTGAACTTGCCGACGAGTTCACGCAGGTCGGGGTGGAACGGGTACGCATCCATTACGCGGGTAAACAGCGTCTCGGGCGACGTGGTGGTCAGCCCCATTTGCACTGCCTCGCGCAGTGCTTCGCGGTAGGCCTCAGCCACCTTTTTGATCTCGGCTTCTGGTGCCACTTGCGCAAACAGACGCTTGCGCAGTATGTGATAGAGCTCGTCACCGTTCGGATTAACTGGCGTAATGGGCACGGCAATGCGGCGGGACTCGGAGGTGATGCCTTGCACGGCACGGTTGAAAGCGTCCTGCAGCTTGGATTGGCCGATGCTGAAATTAGACCCAGCAAGGTCGGACAACACCAGGCAGACGTTGTTCATGTCCGCCACGGCGACGAACAGGTTGGCCAGCGCAGCGGTGGTGACAACACCCAGGTCGGCATTACCAACCGGCACTGCAACGGCATACTCAAGATAGGGCGGCAGCTCATCAAGAAACAGCACCAGCGGCTCGCCGCCCAGCAGTCGCTTCCAAGCTTCAGGGCCGGGCGCACTTAGCAAAGGGGAAACGTAGCGGGCAAACTGCTCTGCCTTGCCCAGTTGTTCGGCAATGGAGCCCCAGATACCGCCCGCCGCATCAGTGCTACGACCATTGAAACCGGCCACACGGCATGCGCCGAGCTTGGGCGCAGGATTTTGTTCGCCAGTGAGCACCTTGCTACGCAGCGCTGGGTCGCGCGCCAACAAGCCCAGCGCAATCATGCTGTGCGTCTTACCGCCGCCCATGGCCTGTGAAAGCAAAAACACCGAAGACCCAGCACCCGAACCACCCAAATGCCGAAACGCCCGGTCAACGAGCGTGAGCATGCCGTGGGTGAAGTAGTTTTCCTCAAAGAACTCAGCGCCGCCCACCTGCCCTCTGAGGAAGGTATCCAGATTGAGAACAGTGGCGCGCCGGTCGGCGGCGAACACAGATTGGCGGGGGGTGCAGAGCGATTTGAGTGTCATGGCATTTTTCGTGAAAAACTTCTTTTCTATTTGCTAATCGACATCGACAACTTCGAGGCCACTGTCGTGGGCCATTGAAGTGGGAATATCGTCACCTTCTTCGACCGTCTCGAAGCTAGTCTGCTCAGCATGCCCGGTAGCGCGTGAGACCAGTTCCATCAGCAGCTTCTGGCGAGCTTTCATAAAGCCGGGAAAGTCGTTGGCATAAAGCTCCGGTACGGGAATGCAGTGGGTTCGCAGGTAGTTAGCGAGCGCAGCCTTTTCGATGGGTGGCTCGATGATTTGGCCATTGGAAGCTACCTTGCCTTTTTCCAGCTTATCCAGATAGCTTGAAGGTGCGACGCCACCAATGATGCGATTTGTACGGTAACCCAATGGGGTCTTGTTAACGACAGAGTCGTAGACGGAAGCAGGCAGCTTTGGTGTTTGAGATTCGCACCAGGCCTTGGGGAAAATGTGGTGAATATCAACCGCTTCATCGAAAAAGACGATCTGATCGAAGGCTTGTCCGCTTCGGAAATCAATGGCACCTTGGCGAAGAAGCAATGCCTGCAGGCCCTTGTAGGCGGCAGACAGGCGCGAACGCATGGTCAATAAGCGGTCAGAACGCAGGACACCGTCGGCGACAGTAGACGGCTCTTGGCCACCATCCAGCCAAGTTGGCACTTCAAGGATGTCTTTGGCAAAGCGGCTCTCCACGGCTGACCCGTACAACTCACCAAACACACCACACCAATACCAGCGAGCAATCTTGTCGTTATTGGTCGAGTGATCGGCCTTGTCACCGATTTCGGCAAAGATGGCAGCCAGCGGAACCAGTTGCGTTTGGTAGGGAAGATCAACCACGCGGTGAATTTGCTGCTGTCGCAGAAATTTTGCAGCACGTTCAAACCCGACCCGAACAGCGTTGCAATGCTTTTTGTAGGCTACCAATGGAAGGTCAAGCAAAGATTGACGGGTAGCACGGACGGCAGGCCAGTCGCTCTCCTTCTTCGACGAATCTGCAATGGCAGCCAGGCGCAACTCCTTGGTGTGCAACAAAGCGATAGCTTGCAAAAAGTCGGTCGAAGCGACGTTGGCAAGGACACCCTGTGATTGACCAGCAGCGCGTCCAAAACTCGCTAGGCGTTTTTGAATGCCGAGCTTGAGGTCTGCGTTGTCGGATTTATCGTCGCCAAGCCAATCGTCTCGCAGCTTATGCCCTTGAGCAGCATACATAGCGGTCAGCAACTCGAAAGCGTCAAGCGCCTTGCCACCCGTATTGACCTTTTCGAACACGAGGCAAACGGCTTCATGAGAGGTGTCCGAACCCAGTGCAATCACGGGCACCTGGTATTCGGCAAAGTTTTTAAGAACCTCGTTCTTGAACTGCTTAAAGAGATCCCGCAGTTCCGGTTTACCCTTTCCAATCCAGTAGTCGCCGAACTCCTCTTGCCAATTGTCCCAGTTGAACGCCTGATTCAGTGGATACATCAGGTTTTCGTATTCAAACTCCGCAGTGGAAAGATCAAGAACGGTGACTTTGTCGAAGTTTTCCTTGATCTTGCGGTCCTCTGGGACCGCAAAGATTGCCGAATCCCGATCAGATTCGGTGTTCAGCGCCTTGCGAATATCAATGTAGAACCAACGCTTAACCAATCGCTTCTTGGCAGTGATGGTGGAAACGACCTGGTGGCGCATGCAGCTCTGGTAAAGCGAGGTCATGCGCTGCTGCCCATCAAGCAGCAATTGCTCAGGCTGCACCAGTGCCGCAGCGGGCGGAGTGCCTTCAACCGGGCGCCTGGCAAAAATCACGCCTTCACCAACTTTCGACTTGAGCGACATGAGCGCCCCCATCGGAAACCCCCGAGATACGGAGGCAATGAGGCTCATGATCCGCTCCTCCTCCCAGACCCAGCTCCTCTGGAAGTCGGGTAGTTGCAGTTTCCCGTCCTCACATGTCTTTAGTAAAGTATGAAGTAATACTGGATTGGTCTCAAATGTAGTCTTGCTCATGAACCTTCATCCTATAGCGCGAATTCCACCCGCCCGGCCAATCGACTCAAGGCGGAGTCAGGCTTGTCAAAGCTGAACTTTGCCATCACCTCACTCATGCAGTTAGACAGAGCCAAGTTCACACTCTGCGTTTGATCTTCAATTATTTGCATCGTTTCTCCTAGTTCAAACATACTTTGCCGCAGCCTCCAGAAAACATCTTTGAACCTTTGATCGTAATGCCGCAGGCGCCAGCACCTGCACATCCGCCCCAAACCGCATGATGTCGCCAATCAGTTCCCGATCGTCAGCATACGGAAACGACAGCACATAACTGCCGTCCTCTTCAAACGCACTCTCCTGCATCGGGTGCCAGGTCTCCCCTGCCACCCAGCGTGCCCGCTCAGGCGTGAATTTCAGCTTGGCCCAGGCTTGCGCAGCACCGTTAAAAATACCGTAGCTGTTCCCCAGCGACTGGTCAATGGCTTTGTCGCTGACCTCTTTGGCGCTTGTATCGAGCACTTCGAGCTGGGTAATGGCATCGACACTGAAGTTGCGCACATCGTCACGCAAGTGGCACCAAGCATCCAGGTACCAGTTGTCGCGGTAGTGCACCAGGCGCTGGGGTGAGACTTCGCGCTCGGTGGTGATGCCGTTTTGCCGGTTGAAATGCCAGATTTTGAGGCGCTTGCGCTCCATGGTGGCCGCAGCGACCAACTCGAACGATTTGGCAATGACAATGCGTTTACCTGCATGAACGATGCGAATGCGCTTGGCCACGTCTTGACTTGCCAGACCATGTTTGCCCATGAGTTGGGTCAAGCGCTGTTGCAGCGGTTTGAGTTTGGCACCCAGCAGGCCAGGCTCCAATTGCTCCAGCAAATGCTGGATGGTGACCAAAGACAGGATTTCTTCCTGGGTAAACCATAAGCCAGGCAGCTCACTTTCACCCAAGCTCTTGTCCAGGGTGTAGCCACCCAGATCGCGGTCGAATTCAATGGGAACGTGGAGTTGGTCGCGCAGCTTGGCAATATCGCGCCGGAGGGTGGCTTTGGAGACCTCCAGCGTGGCCATCAGATTCTGTGCAGATATGGCTGTACGACTGCTCAACAGGCTCTTGAAACGGTACAGACGCACAAGCTCACTCATCAGTTCTCCCTTTGCATGACGATTGGCCTTTTGGGCTTCTTATTGTTCATGCAAATCATAGTGCATGAAATAGGCTCCACAGGGCTTGAGCTTGGACAAGCAGGTTTGTTTTAGCTTCGATTTGCCCCATGGAGCCGCCCCTGACTTCACTCTGTGTGACAGCGTGATCGTGATGTGGTGGTGGCAATGACTGCGGAATGCCTCACGCTTGCGGACCGGCTGGCTTTTGCTTGCCCCTGCCCTCTTGCGATTTTTTGCGCAGAAACGCAGGAATGGCGCCACTGGTCTCATCGCCGCTGTAGCGTGCTTCGGACTTGGAAGACAGTCGGGTGGACATGCGCATGGCAGAAAAGCGCACCTCTTTGACCAGCATGTCCGGGTCTCGCTCGGCAAGCTCACGCAAGTGCTGCAATTTGTCTTGCAACCAGGGGTGTGCACCAAAGCGGGTCTGCAGCTCCTTCATCAATTTGCGCGCGCCTTTGGTGTCGCCTTGCTGTACCAAGGCACGCAATGCCTGGCTGGCTTGGGCAAATTCAACTTCTTGCAGGCGGTCTTGCACCGCCTGGTCGGCAGCCAATGCGACAAATGCTGCTGCGTCAAGCGCTGGCAAACTCAACATCGCGGCATGGGCGGTGACAGTTTCGCCTTCTAGGGTGGTGGCTTGCAGTGATGCCCCCAACAGGTCACGGGTTTGATTGACGGCGGTGGGGCTGACATGCAGGCGCAGCATCATCCAGGACTCAGCTCCCCAGGCCAAGTCACTGAGGTGATAAGTGCCGTCCGTGACTTGCTGGACCAGACCCACCGGCTCAATGATCACACCGGGTGCCGGGATGAGTTTGATGTGAAGACTGCGCAAGCACAAAGACTGCAGAAGCTGAAACTCTTCATCAAAGCTGTCATACAGGTCTTCTGCGGTCTGGCCGTAATACTGCTGGCCACCACCGGAGCGCGCCATGGCGATCATCAAGTCTTCATTGAAACCACGACCCAAACCCACCGTGGTGGTGGTGACACCCTTGGCCAGCCATTGACGGCAATGCTGCTCAATGGCCGGAATGTCACACAAACCGTCATTGGCCTGTCCGTCTGACAGCAGAATGACGCGCGAGATGCTGCCGTCAATGCCGCCTTCAAGCTGTTTGGCACCGGCCTCCCAGCCACCAAACAGATTGGTGTTGCCGCCACTCACAACGCCTGCAATGGCTCGCTTGATGGCATCGGCTGATTTGACTGGCGCCAAAGGCATCAGCACATCGACCCGGTTGTCATAGACCACCACCGAGAGGTGATCAGCTGGTGTCATGCAACCGGCAATGTGACTCACGCAGCGCAAAGCTTCATGCAGGGGTTGACCGTCCATGCTGCCGGAGCGGTCGACCACCAGGACCAGCCGTTTGGCGGTGATCTTGGTTTTGCTGGATTCAGGTTGGTCAGGGGCTTGCACGCGAACCATGACTTCAATGACACCGCCCTCAGCGGGAACAGCGGATTTCACGGGTGACAACAATACGGTGGGTTCAATCATGGCACTTCTCATTTAGGTTTGAAGGGAGAAGTTTGAACCTGGCCGGGGTCAAGGCGCGCACCTGTCAAGCTGTGATTTCAACCAGGCAATTCAGTGCAAATGGGCTCGTCACAGGGTCACGTGGTGAGACTGTGGGCTGGTAGCATGAAGGTATGGCGAAGATTGACTGGCGACGATTGAAGAACGCTCGCACCTTTGTTGTGTTGACGACTAGGAGCGTGACGACATCACCGATCTGACACTGGCTCAAGCGGTGCTGGCTTCCCTGAAGTGGATGGGACGCAGGGCTGGGTCGGCTAACCGGCAGGATCAGGGACTGCGCTTCGCTGGGTGGACGAAAAACCGGGTTGATGTGCTGGATTGGAAAGACTTGAGCCACTGAAATATTGGAAGCCAAGAAAAAGCCCGGCACGAAGGCCGGGACTGAACCCTTGCGGGCCTCGTTCAGGGAGGAGAAACGAGGGGGCTTTAAACCCGAGGTGAATCTATCACAATCAATTAAAGCAAGCTACAGAGTTCACAGCAAAGTTGCGAACTCAGCCATGGATCCCATGTGACCCATCGCTATTGGCTTCACTTGTCACCCATGCCGCTCCCCTGAACGCCTTGTGTGACCGACCCTGCCGACAACCGGGTTTGGCAAGCGCCTTGATCAGATCACAGTTCCCTGAGAGCGCATCGGCACTGGCCAGATAGAACGCCTCGGGTGTGCGTGGGGGACGCAGACCAACCCAGTCTTGGGCATGACAAGCATTGATGGCGTGGTACACCGCCATCACCTTGGCTTCATCCGGTGCATCCTGCACCTGCACCGTCCCAAGTGCTGCGGCCATCCACTCCAACGTGCTCAAACGATGCCCAATCAACGCGCCCCGCTCTGACAGCTTGCAGGCATTGAAGTACTTGCTCAGCACATACTCATCGGCCTTGCCCAAATCATGCAGCAAGGATGCCATCAACAACACGTCAACATTCACCAGTTCATCGCCCTGCGCTGCCCGCAGGGAGCGCATTGCACAGTCCACACTGTGGGTGAGCAGACCATGCTTGCGCGCATGATGGAACCCAATGGAAGCAGGACCCTTCAGGAAACGCTCCCAGCGTCCGGGTTGATGCCAGAACAAGGCATTGAACCAAGCGCGCATTGGAGGTGAGAGTTGACCCCAGAGCTGTCGGAATGACTGCACCACACAACTACCCGGTCCTGTCACCGGTGGCAACCAGTAAGCCGGGGCGGTATCAATCAGATTGACCTGCGGATCGACTGCTGCGGCCAGGCTCAAGCCCAGCACCACCAAAGCACCGTTGTCAAACTCTAGTCGGTTCAGCCAATCGCAATGCACCAACTGTCCCGACTGCAATGCCACTGGATCGTCACTAGTCCACCAGGTGACCTGACATATTCCGGTCTTGCCACAGACCGTTGCATTCACCCGATGCCAGGTGCCATCGGAGGTCACTTCAATTTCCAGAATACGTTGAACTTCAGGGCGGTTGTTCATCATGCTTTGTTGTCCTTTTTCTGCGGCGGGAACGGTTCCTTGTTTCATCATGCAATTCATTTCAATCTCCTTTGGTCTGGATGGTGTGGTTAGTGGTGACGGTTGACGGGCGTGGCAAGGTCTTGCGGCAGGCAGCTCTGTGGTGAATGTCTCGCACACGCCAGAAGCGCTTGGGTGTTGTGTGCGTGATCACCGCCTTTGTCGGCCACGGCTCTGGGCGTTGCACACTGAAGAGCCGAGCATCGATCCGATGCCGAAGGTGAATGCAATGGCCATTGCACACACTGGCAAACAGCAATGTCCGGTATGGCTTCCTGCCGAACACTGCCTTTGCCGATACTTTGAACAGTCTGGTGAGGCTGGTTTTGTTGGGTTTCATGGTGGTTTCCTTTTGATGAGGTATTTGTTTCGTATCGTTTCATATCGCTTTTTTGGGCAAAGCTCTCCCCTAGCCCTGTCTTGCTGTTTGCAAGGCTCAGGGCTCAGGTGCTTCACGGGTGGGTTATGTTTTGCTAGGACACTTCTGCACCCTTACCCTTCCAGGCATTGGCCATACTTGCCCAGGTGATGGGTGCTGGCATGGTGTGCGATGTTGGTTTGGGCGCTGCTTTGACCAACTGGCGTTCAACTGAAGGAGGTTTTGCAGGTGGAACGACGATTGCCTTGACTTCAACGGACTTTGCCGGGTCCAGGCGAGATTCAACGGGCTTGACCTCGCGCTGTGTCGGCTGTGTCGGCTTTGGCGCAAACGCTGGTTTTGCTGGCACGTAGATTTCAGGTTCGGTTTCAGTCGCTTTGTGTGCAATCAGGGGAAGCTGTGTCAACTGACTTGCCAGCAGGCGCTCCATTGCTGAGCCGTCCTGACGCGTCAAATTGGGCACAAAGCGGCTGTAAACCCTGAACAGCATTTCAGTGCTGGTGTGACCCAACTGTCTGGCGATCCATTCCGGCGCTTCGCCACTGGCCAGCCAAAGTGTGGCTGCGGTGTGGCGCATCTGGTAGGGCCGACGTTTGGCAAGCCCAAGATTTCTCAGCAAGGGGTACCAGACCCTGTCTGAAAAGTTCTTGTTATCAAGCGGTTGCCCTGCCTGGTTGCAAAACACGTACTCCGACAGTTGGCCTGTTGCTTCAAACTGTGTTTTGAGTGCATCAAAGACTGGCTGGCTCATCTGAATGTCGCGTTGACTGCCATCGGTCTTGGTGTATTCGTCTTCGCCGAGTACAAAGGTTTCGCGCACCCGGATGATGCGCAGATCGAAATCCACATACTTCCACTTCAAGCCATGGACTTCGCCGGTACGCATGCCCGTCAGAAACCGTGTGACGAAGTAGTTTTTGAAGTCGGCACGAACGGTCGAAATGATGTTCTGTACGTCGGTCAAGTTGAACGGGTCCACATCTGTCTTGCGCTGGCGCAGCTTCTTGATGTTCACCATGGGCGAGGTAAACTCAAAGCGGTCGGCGGCTTCGTTCAAGATTTGACGCAGCAGACCCATGATTTCATTGATCCGCTTGTTTGAAATCCCTTCTTGCGTTCCGCGACCTTTAACTTTGGCGAGTGTGGCGCGGAATTCAAGAACGTCGGACTTGGTGATACTGCCGACCACCCTCTCACCAAAGTTGGGAACCAGGTGACCATTCAGGGTCGAGAGCAGAGACCGAATGTGACTTCGCCGCCATTCGATGCTCCGCTCGTCGAACCACTGGGTTGAGAAGTCTTTGAAGAGGGGGCCTTTAAATGAGGCAACTTCTGAATTTGCACCACCAAACGATTCAGCGGGCTGATCTTTTTTGGCGTGACCAAGCTTTGATTGATCTTGTTTTTCAAGACGGTTCAGGGTCTTGCTTTCAGGAAAGTAGTTGGCATACACGAAGGTTCCGGCTGCAATCTCTGCTTCAATCCTGTCAAGAATTTTCTGCAGCTTCTTGCGATTGATTTGTGTATCGGGAAGATGTGTGTATTCCCGGCATCGAACATTCATGAAATTGAAGTCAAAGAACAATGCCTTGTTTGGTTTGTGAAGACGAATACTAGACATGGAGCATCCTCCCGTTGGCCATAGGAATGCCCATCATGCTTCCTTGTTTGCTTTGTGCACTGGCAACCATGTCACGCTCGATTGTTTCCCAGACATAAAGAATTTTTCGTCCACCGAATGGTCGGAAATAATGCACCCCCTCCAGTAGCACACTGTCTTTCAAGTGTTCTCGGATCGTACGTTTGTCGTACTTGATCCGCGCCGATAGTTCGTCTGTCGTCAGTAGTTCAGATTTCATAAGTTCTCCTGTTTACGTCCACCAATATCGGTAGACATGCTTATTATATGACGTTTAGCGCTTCATGTACATGTCTACCGAAATATATTTGCTTTTTTGATACAATTACAACAATAGGAGATTTCAAATGGAACGCAGTCAACTCAACCTTCGGATTTCTGATCATCTTGGGAAGCTGATAGATGCAAAGCGAATTGAGTTGGCATCGACCATGGGCACCATTCCTACTCGTTCAGAAATCCTTAGGTTCGCTTTGGAACGCTACCTTGGTGAGGATTTGTCAGAGACAGAGGTCGACAGACGACGCGTTAAACCGATCAAGCTTCCTCCGAAAAGGAAGAGTTCGATTTGAATAACGGCACCCCAGATTGATCGTCAATCGTGGGCGACTTATCATTAATAGGCGGGTTTCACTGAATATGTTTCGAAAGCCAAAATTCCGAAACTAAATGGATTTCCATGTAGCCGCTTACAGCACATTGGTACACCTTACCCGACGATCCGACTACTGAAACGCCAGACCAATGATGCTCATTGAACCAACTGCGTGATGCCCACTGAGATGAACACGGGCTACCGTAAAGCGTCCCTTCAGTTCTCCGCAACAGGTCCGCAGTGCTGACCTTGGCACCTGCAAAGTTTGAGATAGGTCTGTAGCGACATTACCTCTACAGATGTTGAACCAAATGTCAGTTCACCGACATAGAAACAATCTGGCTGTTTGAACGACTCCAATCTGGAAGACTGTTTGCGATCCGCTAGACCCGCCTCCGACCAATTGCGGGTGCTCATGGGTGGCAGCTTTCGGGTAGCAGAAAGATTTTCACTGCCGAGGTTCCATA
>Ga0210015_1001403_pt1 | contig 23897 bp, 24 predicted proteins | sample CryGeymeta201522_FD_185471 | JGI IMG/M metagenome (GOLD analysis project Ga0210015, IMG submission 185471) | Groundwater microbial communities from Crystal Geyser aquifers in Utah, USA - Crystal Geyser metaG 2015-22 (SPAdes) (version 2) | ecosystem: Environmental > Aquatic > Deep subsurface >... | reverse complement strand
CTTTGGTGTGGACAATTAAATCGGTTGCATAGCGTTTTTTAAAATTACTCAGAAATTTTGTAACCTTAAGATAATGTTGCATATTTTCAGCATAACTCTGCGGGATAAAATCATCCCTGGTGACAATATAAAGGTCAATGTCACTCTCTTCCGTCGGCTGCCCGTAGGCATAGCTACCAAACAGGATAACCTTTTCCGGATCGAGTGGCTTTAACTGCTCGACAATTTCTTTTTTGATGGCTTCCAAATTCAGCGGCATGGTAAGCATTTTCCCCTGCAGGCAATTTTCTGCAGCATAGTTTAATACAACCCAGCAGTGTCCGGTTAGTTTTTTCTGCAAAGAAACTTCAGCAGCACGGCAGGGTTCAGCTCTGCCCCTGATACGGGGAGCCGGGAATTAAGCAGCCCCGGGACACCCGCCTTTGCGGGCATGACGGCTGAACGTCACCGAACTAGAGATTGATACGAATCAGGACGATTTATGGGGTTTTCATCTGTGTTGATCGGTGTGAATCTGCGGTTCGATTTTAAAGACTGAAACCACAAATGGATGATTTTACGAATTACGCTGAATAGAAAACCCGCCCTACCCTGTCAATATGATCAACGAGTGCTTTTTCCGTAATCTCTTCATAATGAACAAGATCAAAATAGTAAGGCATATCAGAGTCTTCGTTTAAGATCATGGCGAGGGTGGCAACAGATGCGGAGGAGATGTCGGCTCCTTTTATGGCAATATCAACATCGGACCCTGGTTTGTAATTGCCTTTTGCTCTTGAGCCAAAAATAATCGCCGCGGTAATTTCTGGATAGCGCTTTAAAATAGCGATGATTTCTTCCAAATCGCAGGGTTTTAAACCAAAATCCATCAATCGGCCTTCGCTGAAAGAGTACGAGACATCGCCATCAAAGCGGGGAAATAAGCCTTTCTGATTTTTTGTTCCACCGCCGCTGCAATTTTTTCTTCGTAGGTATGAACCGTCAGATTGCGATCTTTGAGCGCTTCGATCCAGACATGGTCATCGGCGAGCAACCCCGACTGAAACGCCTGCTTAATTGCATCCCTGGGGCTGGCGACGCTAAAACCTTCCCCTTCGAGATAGTCTTTCAAGACCTTCCAGCCCAGTTCAAAAGCCCTCTCAAAAAACTGCCCAACTCTCTCGATATGCTCGCGCAAATTCTCATGCGTCAGCCGGTCAAAAATTAAAAGATCAATCGTATAAGGCAGCAGCAGATCATCCCATTCGGAATCTATCTCACCCAGTTCAGTGGCGGTCATAGCCGCGCCATGAAGACTTAAATCAATATCTGACCCGGCTTTGTACGTCCCTTTGGCCCGCGACCCGAATAACACGGCCTTTTCTACGTTCGGGTGACGGGACAGAACTTTGCAAATCATTTCGATTGTCTCTTCGTTAAGCCCGTATGGCATGGGTATTCTCGTGCTGGTTCAGTCAAATGAAGAAAATGTGGCCGACAATTGCTCGAACGCCGGGTAAAAGCGCTGCAGGATATTTGTGACCACAGCTTCAGCCGTTTCCTGGTTATAGGTGTGAGAACTGAGACTGCGGGCCCTGATCATTTCCATCCATGATTCACCATCTTGAATCAGTCTTAATCAGCTAAAAACACCCAACTCACAAAAGAAAAGGGCTTTTTTGAATCGTCTTTGCGAATTATGCTTGTCGTGACTCAAGGACTGTTCTATTTTCACAAAATGCCATATCAACATCATCACGCCTGCCCATGACAGAGGAATCCCATTGAACCCTTTTTGGTCCAATATCTTTCGCAAACCCGGTTACGAGGGCACTCTGGCCTATTTTCTTGGCACAATTGCGATGTTTAGCGAACTGAGCCCCGGTGAACTGAAAATTCTCGAAAATCTCGTGCATCTGCGCAATTATGATTTAGGCGAAACGGTCTTTGCCGAAGGCGATATTGGTTCGGGAATGTATATCATCCGCTCGGGACGGGTGAGAATCGCCATGAAAGACGACCAGGGTCGTGAACATCCCCAGGCCGAACTGGAAACTGCGGATTTTTTTGGCGAAATGGCCCTGACGATCCCCAAGCAGCGCATTGTCACCGCCACGGCCACTGAGCCGACGGTGCTGGTTGGCTTGTTCCGCGCCGATGTTCACGACACCGTGCGCAAACATCCGGTGCTGGCGGCAAAAATTCTACTGGGTTTGACCCAGGTGTTGAGCGAGCGCTTGCAACAGGCGGCCTTGCGTCAACGCGAACATCTTCTGTCCCCCCCGGATCATGCACCAACGGAACCGGCATGAGTCCTTTTTCCGCGCACCCCGGAACCCTGGGAAAACCCCTGGTGCTGTTTCTTATCCTCACCGCCGGCATCGCCAGTGGCATCACCCTGTTTTCATCGGCTTCAACGATTGCCGACTGGTTCAAAACTGCCACCAGTGGCCTGTTTCTGCCCATTCTACTGTCATTGATTGTTACCTTTCTCCTCGACCCACTGGTGCTGCGTTTCGAACGGCACCTGCATAATCGCACCCTGAGTATATTTGCCGTTTATGCGCTGCTGATTATTATCATAACTCTGTTGGTCAGTCTAATTGGACCCGTCGACTGGAAGGGGATGCTCGACGCCTTGCGAGCTGATTTTCCGCGTTATTTTGCTCGTGCCCTGGAATATTTCAATCAGCTGTTCCTGCGTCTGCACGACCAGATTCCCTATCTGGAAAACTACAATATTCCCGCCAAAATGCGCCAATGGGCGGAGGAAATTTTGGGAATCATCCTGCTTGCTACGCCGCGGTCGGCCATGCGCATCGGCAGTCTGTTTCTGCTGGTACCACTCTTTTCTTTCTTCTTTTTGCGCGACAGTCAACGCATTGCCCGCAGCTTAATTTCACTGGCACCGAATCGCTATTTTGAAATGGTGCTCGACATTTACGCTCATGTCAGCTGGCAGCTGGCGCATTTTATTCGCGGCCGGATTCTGGAAGCGCTGATTATCGGCGTCGTGGTGTGGATGGGGCTGTCACTCACGGACATTCGCTATGCGCCCCTGCTGGGGGCGGTGGCGGGAATTGCCAACCTGCTGCCCTATATCGGGCCGATTATTGGCATGATTCCGGGCCTGCTGATTGCATTGGTCGACCTGGGGACAGGCCCGCAATTCTGGTGGATTTTCTGCGTGTATCTGCTGATTGCCCAGGTGCTGCTGGACAATTTTATTTTGATTCCTATCCTGATTTCACGCGTCTCCAACTTGCATCCCTTGTGGGTGATTCTGGCGATTGTCATGGGCGGAAAACTTTACGGCGTGCTGGGAATGATTATCGGCGTGCCGATTGCCAGCATCATTAAAATCACTCTGCTGGAAGTGCGGCACTACCGCAGTAACTTCAGCCTGAGTCGCGACATAGCACCGGGTCGCGACTGACAGGTGCTCTCCGCTGAAGGTGAAAATGAAGGTTTTCTTCGCTCAATTTCTCGTGGTAAAAAATTCCGGGTTATGATAAACCCCTGCAACACAAATTAGACTTTTCAGGAGTTACCCCATGTATACGTGTTCCGATCTTAAAAAAGGCCTCAAAATTCTGCTTGATGGCGAACCCCACGTGATTACCCAGTACGATTTCACCAAGCCCGGCAAGGGACAAGCCCTGTATAAGTGCAAACTGCGCAATATGGTCACCGGCACCCTGTTTGACCGCACCTACAGGTCGGGTGAAAGTTTCGAACCGGCCAATCTTGAAGAACGAGATATGCAGTACCTGTATCAAGACGACACCGGCTATGTTTTCATGGATCAGAAATCTTATGAACAGACCTCGATTTCAGCCGAGGTGCTTGGCGATGACAAATATTTTCTGATCGACAACATGGAGGTCAAGGTGCTGCTTTTTGGTGAACGCGGGATCGGCCTGACTCTGCCCAACTTTGTCAACCTGCGAGTCACGGTTTCCGAACCCTGGGCCAAGGGCGACACCGCGGCGGGCAACAGCAAGCCGGCGACGGTTGAAACCGGCTACACCCTCTCGGTTCCTCCCTTTGTCGATGAAGGCACCCTGATTCAAATTGACACGCGCACCGGTGAATATGTCACCCGGGTCAAAGAGTAAATGCATCAACTGACGGGCAAGCGCCAACGCCTACAAGCCAGAGCCCGAATCCTTCAGACGATTCGGGCTTTTTTCATTCAGGCCGATTTTCTCGAAATTGAAACCCCCCAGCGCATTCCGCAAAATGCCCCCGAAGCCTATATTCAGCCGTTCGAATCCGAGGGCTGGCAACTGCAAACCTCTCCGGAACTGGCGATGAAACGCCTGCTTGCGGCGGGCTACGAAAAGATTTTCCAAATCTGTCATTGCTGGCGTACCGGCGAACGTGGTCGGCGACATCTGCCCGAATTCACCCTGCTGGAATGGTATCGCAGCCACTGCGACTACCTGGCATTGATGGACGATTGCGAAAACCTGTTGGCGCAACTGACCGGCGGACAGCCTCTGCGCTACCAGGGTAACCTCATCCACTGTGATCGGCCCTTTGAACGCCTGAGCGTTCATGAGGCTTTTGCCCGCTACACCTCATTGACCCCGGAGCAGGCACTGAAGGATGATTGTTTTGATGAATTGATGGTGACGGCCATCGAACCAAATCTGGGGCTGCCGCAACCAACCTTTCTTTATGATTACCCCGCCAGCCTGGCAGCCCTGGCCCGCCGCAAACCCGCGAACCCTTGCCTGGCCGAACGTTTTGAACTCTATGTGGCCGGGATCGAACTGGCCAACGCCTTTTCTGAACTGACCGACGCCACGGAACAACGTCAGCGCTTTGAACATGTGGAGCAACGACACTCTCCGCCGCGGTCAACACCCATGGCGCTGCCGGAAAAATTTCTGGCCGCCCTGCCACAAATGCCCGCCGCCGCAGGCATTGCCCTGGGCATTGATCGCCTGGTGATGCTGCTGACAAATGCAGCCCGCATTGATCAGGTTGTCAGCTTCACCCCGGAGGAGCTTTAGCCGTCGTTTCAAGACTTAAGCTCGCCCAAACCAGTCAGCTTCGCTTTTACCCCAAAGGTCACAACGCCATTCTCTTTCATCGTCCGCCGTCATCTGACGGTGAACCCACCTTCTTTCACCTGTCGCCATGTGCTATTTCGAAGCGTGAAACAAAAACTTGAAAAATCTTTTTTGTTGACATGATTTCATAACATCGTATCATGTCGCGAATTATTTTACCCATTATCGCGCATTTTTTATCAGTAGATATGACGCATTATCGATTAATTTCGCCCAGATAGCGATTTTTTGTTTTTAATCCTGCGTTATGCCGTCTTTTATTGCCAGGTGTTCGGCCAATTTGTGGCCGACTTTCTCAAGAGAGAGGAGCAGTTCTATGGGTCACGGACCAGCCGTAAAATTGGGCAAAGACAATGCGTCTGCCTACAAAACAAGACTCGGGGTCAAGATGTTTATCGTCTACACCCTGGTCTACGCCATTTTTGTCGCCACCAACGCCACCAACCCCAAATCCATGCAGGAAGTCTACCTCGGTCAGACCGCTGCGGTCTTGTGGGGCTTTGGACTCATCGGTCTCGCCCTGGTGATGGCAATTATCTACAACAATCTCTGCACAAAAGCAGAGATCACCATGAACAGCTGAGGAGGGCCGCATCATGATCTATACGCAATCGCCCCTGGCGGTCGGACTGTTTATATTCTTTGTTCTTTTTGTGCTGGGGCTGTCTTTTTACCTGGCGCGCCGCACCAGTTCCGCTGCGGGCTACTATGCCGCCGGTGGGAATATTCACTGGTTTACCAACGGGGTCGCTTTTGCCGGTGATTACCTGTCGGCAGCCTCGTTTCTCGGCATCTGCGGCATGATCGCCACTGCCGGCTATGATGGCTGGATGTATTCCATCGGCTACCTGGCGGGCTGGGTTGTCGCTTTGTTCCTGGTTGCCGAACCCATGAAGCGCCTGGGAAAATATACCTTTACCGATGCCCTCGACTCCAAATTCAACTCTAAGTCCATTCAGTTGGCAGCGGCTATTTCCACCCTGCTGGTCTCGGTTTTTTATCTGATTCCGCAAATGGTCGGCGCGGGCGTGCTCGTGCAACCGCTGCTGGGTTTGCCGCACTGGGTCGGCGTGTGTATTGTCGGAGTCGTGGTCACCATCATCGTCGCCACCGCCGGTATGGCGTCAACCACCTACGTGCAATTTTTCAAAGGTTCGCTCCTGCTCATCATGTCAACCGTGGTTGTCATCAGTGTGCTCACCCGCGGCCTGTCGACAACCCCGGTGAATAACGGTCTGCCATATCACGACTTCAAAACGCTGCACGCCGATGCCGCCCTCAATATCAGCGAACCCGGTTATCTTCTGACCGCCGGGCTCGATTCCGAATTCGGCAAGGCCGGATTTATCAAACTAAGTAAAGACGGCGAAGAGTCCATCTGGCAACTGGTCAAAACGGAAACCGGCTACCAGCTGGAAGAAACGCTCTTCGAAACCAAAAGGGCCGATGGCACCAAATCATTCAACGGGGCGGCCAAGGAAGACGGCAAATTCTTCCCGGTCGGCCATATCAAGGAACTGCGCATCAACGGCGAAGAGGTTGCGACCACCGGCCCGATGGGCCCCTTTGCCTATCTTTCAGCGCTTAAAGATTCAACCATCGTCCTGTGGGGCAAGAAATATGTCCAGGATGGCGACAGCACCGTTGCGATCTTTTATCAGAAGCCGACACCCGGCGCCCGGGTTTTGCGCCCCGGCTTGAAATTCAAAGTCGATAACGCCACCGGCACGGAAAAATTCAACTTTATTTCGCTGATGCTCGCCTTGTTCTGCGGAACGGCCGCCCTGCCCCATATCCTGATTCGCTACTACACGGTTCCCAGTCAAGCGGCCGCACGTAAATCAACCATTGTCGCGATTGCCGCCATTGGTTTTTTCTATGTGTTGACCCTGTTCCTGGGCATGGGTGCCATGACCAACGGCGTGATCAACCTGACCGACAACAACATGAGCGCACCACTGCTGGCGCTTTCTTTCGGGGTGGTGCTGTTTGCGGTTATTTCGTCTTTGGCTTTTGCAACGGTACTGGGAACGGTTTCAGGCCTGATTGTCGCGGCCTCAGGCGCCGTTGCCCATGACCTGATGGATAACTTTCTCGGCATGCATATGACCGACGCCGGCAAGGTCCGCGCGGGCAAGATTGTCGCGATTATTGTTGGTTGTATCGCAATTTATCTGGGAATTATCTTCGAAGGCATGAATGTCTCCTTCCTGGTTGGCTGGGCCTTTGCCGTCGCCGCCTCGGCGAACCTGCCGGCGATTCTGATGCTGCTTTTCTGGAAAAAAACGACCGCCAAGGGCATTGCTTCATCGGTTATTGTTGGTCTGGCTTCTTCACTGGGCCTGATTCTGATTTCGCCCGACATGTGGGTGCGTTATGGCTATTTGCCCGCCGATGCCCCCGTCAGCTTCAATAGTCCGGCGCTGATTTCGATTCCACTTTCCTTTATTGCTCTGGTTGTGGTATCTCTGCTGACGCAAAAAGATCTGGTGTTAGAAGACAGCACTGAAGCTGCCGGGGCCTGATTTGCACGTTTACACACGCGGAAGCCAGAGCTCCTGCGTCAGCTTTCGCTCCACCAGGTGCTTTTCTTCCGCAGAAAAGCACCTTTTTTCGTAACTCTCCACCATGCAGAGCTGAAGAGTTACAAAAAGGATAAAAATGAAACGTTTTCGCTTCACTTTTCTGGCCGTGTGCCTGTTGCTCACCTGGCTGGGCAGTGGTGATCTTATTCTGCAATTACGCAATCAGCAGCCCATGGTCGTCGCTCTTGAAAATCTGCCCCCAGAGCCACTTCCCCAGGAATGGTTCACTCTGACAGGTGGTCACCTTGATCTGCTTCAAGCCATCAACATGACCGGCACCATTGAGATCGATGCCTTTCTGGTACCCCTCGTTGACCAAGCGGGCGCGACTCCAAGAGTTTGGGTTGAAACCCGCAATCCGCAGATCATCAAGCTCCTCACCCACTACCACTTCAAACTGGAGCAAGCAGACGAGCGCGCAGCCTATCTGGCCGAGCACCAGGCGGAATTTTTCCCCCAGGAAAATATCACCGGCATGACCGCCGATAATGTCATTGCCAACAATAACCGTGGGCAACTGCTCAAATTACTGACGTCCATGGGGCTGAAGCCGGCGCAGGATGTTGTTTTTATCTCGGAGGGGAAAACGCCGAATATCTGGCGCGGGCCGGCGTTTTTAATCATTGCCGCCCTGGGCGTGATGCGTTTCATTTTATGGCACAGAAAAAAACCGGTCACCCCAGCTCAGGGATAACCGGCCTTTCTTCACTCACAAATTCCCAGCAGCAGCGGCTGGCCAGACATTTCAAAGCTTGGCCAGCCGCTGCTTCATTCTCTGATCGGAAATGACAGTTTAAACCGTGTAGATGTTCTGGCTGCGGGCCCGGTTAGCCAGGATGATCGGATCGACAACCTCGCCACAGGCACAACATTTCCAGGCGTCGAAAGTGCGAACAAAATCATAATACTTTTCTGCGTGCATCCGGCTTTTACATTTGGGACATTTCATGGATCGTCTCCTTGGCAACACGGGGCATGGTGGCAGACAGCAAGCAACACCGCAGGTTAGTGGTCATAAAACCTGTCTAGGTGTGTCTGCGTAAATGTTCATAAGTTATGCCAAACGTCTCCAAGGAATGAAAATTTTCTTAATTTTTATCAACTTTCAGTTTTGTATCGTAATTCCAGGAGGTTAGTCCCTGATAAAAAATGGCCGCCATTGTTCCAGGCGCTTATCGCCAATGCCGCTGACCCGCGTAAGTTGCGCAAAAGAAGTAAATTCGCCATTTTTTTGACGTTCAAGTTCAATGCGTTGTGCCAAAGACGGGCCGATTCCTGGGAGATCCTGCCAGTCGGCTTCCGTCATACGGGCCACATGGAGGGGAATACCCAGAGTCATGCGCAGGGCAGCAGGCATCCAGCCCACAGACAGACGAAGCACGCGCCGACCTTCACACTGAAATGCCAACAGACGTCCATCTTCGAACCAACGGTTATCATTGAGTATTTTTTCTACAGATGGTGAAATACGAAATTTCGTCAATAATATGGCGCTTAATGCCTGTTGAGCGTCATTATTTTGATGAATTCCATCATAGGCAGAACCTAAACCTGAAACCAGTATTCGGGTTTGGGGTGCAGCAGAAAGAAACGGGGCCGGTGGTTCTTGTTGCCAAAGAAACGTCCGGCCCAGATCATAAAAGAAGCAGAGTGCAAGAATGAGTACCAGCCAACGGCTCGCACGTGCAGCCATGTGATTTATTCGCCTGAATCCTTATGCAGCTTGTATTGCATGGCGTCGGTGAGGGCATGATAGGAAGCATCAATAATATTTTGGCTCACACCGACGGTGCCCCAGCGACTGTCGTGGTCACCCGATTCCACCAGCACCCGGGTAAAGGATTCGGTGCCCTTACCGGCCGGCAGCACGCGCACCTTGTAATCGAGAAGATTCATTTCACCGATGCGGGGATAAAAACTTTCCAGGGCTTTGCGCAGGGCACGATCGAGGGCATTGACCGGGCCGTTGCCATCGGCGGCGGTATGTTCGATGCGCCCGCCAACTTTCACCTTGACCGTCGCCTCAGAAACCGGGGTCTTATCTTCACTGCGGCGCGTATCGATAACGCGGAAGGCCAACACTTGAAAATACGTCTTTACCTGACCAAGGGCGCGGCGCATTAAAAGTTCGAAGGAAGCTTCGGCACCTTCAAACTGATAGCCTTTATTCTCCATTTCCTTGATTTCTTCAAGAATCTCTAAAGCGACCGGATCTTTGCTGTCGAGTTTCAACCCGCATTCTTCGGCCTTGACCAGCACATTTGAGCGCCCGGACAGATCCGAGACCAGCACACGGGTGCGATTGCCGACCTGCTCGGGACGGATATGCTCATAGGTTTCAGCGTGGCGCTGAATTGCAGAGACATGAACTCCACCCTTATGGGCAAAGGCAGAATTTCCGGTATAGGGCTGATGCTTTTCGGGGATAAGGTTGGCCAGCTCATAGATATGACGCGACAATTTACGCAGCCGGGTCAATTGTTCGTCGCTGATACAGTTGTGCCCCATCTTGAGTTTCAGGGCGGGAATGATGGAACAGAGGTTAGCGTTACCACAGCGTTCACCAAAACCGTTGATTGTCCCCTGGACATGAACAGCGCCCAGCTCTACGGCCATGAGGGAATTGGCCACCGCACATTCGGAATCATTGTGGGCATGAATTCCCAGGGGAATTTGAACCTTTGACTGCACCGCCTTAAAAATAGCGGGATATTCATGGGGCAAGGTGCCACCATTGGTGTCACAGAGAACAATGCAGTCGACTCCGGCTTCAGCCGCCGCCTGGAGGGATTTGAGCGCATACTCAGGGTTCGCTTTGTACCCATCGAAGAAGTGCTCGGCATCATAAATCACTTCACCAACATGCTGTTTAAGATACGCCAGGGAATCATGAATCAGCTCAAGATTTTCCTCAAGGCTGATACGCAGGGCTTCACGGACATGAAAATCCCAGGATTTGCCAAAAATTGTCACCGTATCGGGCCGAGCCGCGATCAGGGTTTGAATGTTATTATCGTCCTGGGGTGTCGTTTTCGCACGTCGCGTCGAACCAAAGGCCGCGATTCGGGCCTGAGACAGTTTTTCGTGTTGAATCGCCTCAAAAAAAGCAATGTCTTTAGGGTTCGATCCCGGCCAGCCGCCTTCGATGTAATGAATTCCCATTTCGTCGAGGCGGTGAGCAATATTCACCTTATCCTGAACCAGGAAAGAAATGTCCTCCGACTGGGTTCCGTCACGCAGGGTTGTATCGTACAAGCTGATTTTTCGCATTACATAACATCCTTTCTCGCCAGGCGACCAAAGGCCGCGACGGCTATTCGGCGCGGTCGAGCCCGAAAGCTTCGTGGAGCACCCGCACGGCCAGTTCGGTGTACTTTTCATTGACCACGCAGGAAATTTTGATTTCACTGGTTGAGATCATCTCAATATTAATGCCTTCACGCGACAGGGTCGAGAACATCTGTCCGGCAACCCCCGCATGGGAGTGCATGCCAACCCCGATAATCGAAACCTTGCTGATAGCGGTGTCACTGCTGACCCCCCGGGCACCGATTTTTTGGGCCAAAGGCTCAATAAGCTGCAACACTTTTTTGCAATCGGTTTTGGGAACGGTGAAGGTCAGGTCGGTTTTGCCATCACTGGAAACATTCTGAATAATCATATCGACAGTGATGTTCGCTTCGGTGAGTGGCGAAAAAATTTGCGCAGCGATTCCGGGCTGGTCAGGCACACCCAACACGCTGATCTTTGCTTCATCCTTGTTAAAGGCAATCCCTGAAACCAGTACGGTTTCCATCTCTGCATCCTCCTTCATCACCAGCGTTCCCTGGCGGTTGTCAAAACTGGTTCGCACATGAATAACCACGTTGTATTTTTTGGCAAATTCCACCGAACGAATCTGCAGCACCTTGGCTCCCAGGGAGGCCATTTCGAGCATTTCCTCGTAGCTGATTTTATCGAGCTTGCGCGCCGCAGGCACCACCCGTGGATCCGTGGTGTAGACGCCGTCAACATCGGTGTAAATTTCACAGACGTCAGCCTTCAGCGCTGCCGCAATGGCAACCGCCGAGGTATCGGAGCCGCCACGGCCCAGAGTGGTGATGTCGCCAAACTCATCAACGCCTTGAAAACCGGCGCAGACAACAATGCGTTTTTCAGCCAGATCGGCGCGAATTTTGGTATCGGGGATGCTTTGGATGCGCGCCTTGGCGTGCGCGCTGTCGGTGATCACCGGGATCTGTGAACCGAGGTAACTTTTCGCCTTGTAGCCCATAGATTCAAGACACATGGCCAAGAGCGCAATCGTGACCTGTTCGCCGGTGGCAACCAGGACATCGTATTCACGCTCACTGGGAAACTCACAAACGTCATTAGCCAGGGCAACCAGGCGGTTGGTTTCACCCGACATGGCCGAAACAATCACCACCACGTCGTTTCCCTGATCAAAGGTTTCGGCCACCCGTTGTGCAACATTGCGGATCCGTTCTATGGATCCGACCGAGGTGCCTCCATATTTTTGAACAACCAGAGCCATAGGTTTACCTGCCTCCTTCTGAACCGCCCAGGGCGGTAGGGGTGAACGAACGCGACCAAACCGGAATATCAGGTTGAGCCGAAGAGACGTTAATAACAAAAACGACTTGAGGGGTCAAAACGTTTTTTATTCAAACCACCGAATATCGGGGTTTTCTTCCAGGCGTAGCTTTTTTTCAAGTTGGCTCAAAAAAAGTGTCTGACTTTCACCCCGAGCGCTGAAGCTCAGGCTGCGGCAACTGGCTGACACCCGCTCGATCTGTACTAAAAGATGGTCAAAGTCTAGCGCATCAAGGCGTTCCGGCCACTCGACCAGGGCCACTCCGGTACCGAAGGCAAATTCGTCAAAACCTATGTCTTCCAATTCATCACCAGCGGCAATGCGGTAAAGATCAAAATGATAAAGATTGAACCGTCCCGTGTACTGATTCATCAGGGTAAAGGTTGGGCTGGTAACGGGAATTGTTGCAGGCACATCGAGACCACGGGCAATCCCGCGGGCGAAGACCGATTTGCCCGCTCCCAGCTCCCCTTGCAAGAGGATCGTCAAGCGCCGGTCAAGCGTGCGACCAACCAGCAGGCCAAGGCCCTCGGTGGTCTCTTCAGAGCAGGTTTTTACGCGCACGGGTGGTTTTATTCCCTGAAGGCTTTGATCAAATCGAGCCGGGCGACCACGCCAAGCAAACGTCCTTTTTCAAGCACGGGAATCAGGTGGGCCTTATGTTTGCTCATTAACTTGGCAATTTCGCTCAAACTGGTAGCGGGGCCACAGGAGACGGGTTCCTTCTGACAAATTTCACCAACGGTCTGGGCCGTGACCCGGTCGACCTGCTGTTGAAAACGTTTTTCACTGTCGAGGTAAAAAACACCATCGAAGATCGCCATCACCGTGGGAATATGCAGGGGCTGCTGCTGTTCGATCAAATCGGTTTCACTGACCATTCCCACCAGCCGCCCAGCTTCGAGCACCGGAATATTGCTGTATCGTGAGCTGACAAAGAGTTCGGCGAGATCCTTCAGACTGGTCTCCGGGGAAACACTGACCACCTTGGTGGTCATAATATCACGAGCGGTCAACATGGTTTGACTCCTTCAAGTTGAAAACGGGCAAGAGGTATTTTATTGAGCAGATCCGTTGCCATGAGACCCGCCGTGCCGATTTCGGCGGCGAGGAGATCGGCCGCACGGCCATGAAGCCAGGCACCCAGGCTTGCCGCATCAAAGGGACTCAGCCCCTGGGCGAGCAGACCGCCAATCAGACCGGCCAGCACATCACCGCTGCCAGCCGTGGCCAACCCGACATTGCCGGTGGGGTTGATTCTGACCCACCCTCGCGGATCGGCAATCAGTGTCCGGGCGCCCTTGAGCAGCAACACGACACCATAATCAAGGGCAAACTGGCGGGCCAGACGAAAACGGTCCGCCTCAACTTCAGCAATCGAACAGCCCAGCAAACGCGCAAATTCTCCTGGATGCGGGGTCAACACCGGCACAAAATCACCGAGCGACGGTAAAATTTCGGTTGCGCCAACCAGGGCATTAAGCGCGTCGGCATCAAGCACCAGCGGACAGGGACACTGCCTGAGCAGTTGTCGCACCCCATCAAAGGTTTCCGGCTGCCGACCAATTCCGGGGCCAACCACCAGCGCCTCGGCCTGGGCAGCAAAGGCGATAATTTCTTCGCAATGCTGAGCGGTCAGGACATCTCCCTGGCCGCTTAAGGGTCTGGTCATCACTTCGGTCAGTTTCTGCGCCATCAAGGGATAAAGACGGGGTGGACTGAACAGGGTGGTCAAGCCCGCGCCGCTGCGCAAACCAGCCAGGCTGGTCAGTACTGCCGCCCCGGTATACCCAGGAGCGCCGGCGACCACCGCCAGATGGCCGAAAGTCCCCTTATGCCCCTGTGCCGAGCGGGCCGGGAGCAACTGCCGGGCCCTTGGGGGATTAAGGAGAATGACCTCGGCTTCCGTCGCCGCCGGGAGGTCGGGGAAAGAGGGAATGCCGATATCCAAAATTTTCAGTTCACCCACATAATCTGCCCCCGGCAGACTGGCATGTCCGATTTTGGCAGAGTGAAAACTGAGGGTCTGCTCTGCTTTCAGGGCCCGCCCCATGACCCGGCCATCGGACGCATTGACCCCGGAAGGAAGATCGAGAGCCACGAACCGGGCATCGACCTGTGCTACCAGTTCCAGGGCGGCCAGATAAAAACCACGCACCTCGGTGTTGAGCCCGGTGCCGAGCAAGGCGTCGACAACCAATCGCGGCACGCAGAGGTCAAGCTGCGTGCGCAGGCTTTCGACCTCTGTCGTAAAAATCACTCTGCCGTCCAGCCGTTGCAGCACGCGCAACATCAACGCGGCATCACCACTGATGCGCGATTCCTCTGCCAGCACCAGAGTTGTAACCTGCCACCCCCACCCCTGCAGAATGCGGGCGACCACATAACCATCTCCCCCGTTGTTGCCTGCGCCTGCCAGCACCAGCACCGGACCGGGAAACAGGGATTGTGCGTCGGCCACCAGGGCGACAGCCGCGGCGCGACCGGCATTTTCCATCAACAGCGCGCCGGGCAAACCAATCTCTGTGATCGCCCGTTGATCCATAGCCTGCATCTGCGCTGCACTGATCAATTTCATAGAAGTGCTGTCCCGTGGTTAATCTTCAAGGATGACCTGGGCAACGGCATATTCGCCATCGTGACTATAGGACAGATGGATTCTTGCGCCGTTCTTTGCGGTCAACATTTCTAACGCCTGCCCGCTGGCCCTCAGACGGGGACAGCCCAGCTCATCGCGACAAACTTCAAGCTGTTGCCAGCTGAGTCCAAAACGCAATCCGGTTCCAAGGGCCTTTAAAAAGGCTTCCTTGGCCGCAAAGCGTGCCGCCAGATGTTCTCCGCCACGCTTGAAGGCCAGGGCATAGTCAAGCTCGGTCGGGGTAAACAAGCGTTCGAGAAGCGCGCGTTTTTTTTCATCGATCAAGCGCTGAAAACGCGACACTTTGGCCAGATCTATCCCGCAGCCGACAATGGCCATCAGTGTTGAGGCAGCAGCTGAAGCATCTCACGCACCGCGCGTTCCATGCCGACCAGCACGGCCCGACCAACAATACTGTGGCCGATATTAAATTCCTCAATCCCCGGCAAGGCTGCGACCGGCCCGATGTTCTGATAGTTCAGCCCATGTCCGGCATTGACCCCCAGGCCCAGTTTCCGTGCGGCACTGATGGCCAGTTCAATGCGACGTAATTGTTCTTTACGCTCGACCTCGGTTGTGGCTTCACAGTAGGCCCCGGTGTGAATTTCAATGAAATCGGCACCCACGCGCTGACTGGCCTTAATCTGCTCGATATCGGGCTCGACAAACAGGCTGACGACGCTGCCGGCCTGGCGCAAGAGACCAATCTTGTGTTTGAGCGTTTGACGCAGCATCAGGACATCAAGCCCCCCTTCGGTGGTTAATTCCTGACGGCCCTCGGGAACCAGAGTCACCGAATCGGGCAAGAGCTTGAGAGCAATGGCAACCATTTCATCGGCCAGGGCCATTTCCAGATTCAGGCGGGTTTTGACCGTGCGCTTCAGGAGTTCGACATCGCGATCCTGAATGTGGCGACGATCTTCACGCAGATGCACCGTGATACCATGGGCACCCGCCAGCTCTGCCAGCATCGCCGCCGCCACCGGATCGGGCTCATTGATACCACGTGCTTCACGCAGAGTTGCCACATGATCTACGTTCACTCCAAGCTTGATCAAAGGTATCGCCTCCTTTTTCCTGAAATTCCAGCGTCTGCCCCCCCTGAAAATATCCATGAGGTTCAAGCGCCAATGGTTGCCTGTACCGCCCCGGCAATAGACGCCGCCTGGGCTTCGATCTGCTTTTGATTGCGGCCTTCAAGCATAATCCGTAACAGAGGTTCGGTTCCCGAGTAGCGGATCAGTACCCGCCCCTCGTCACCGAGAGCAGCTTCGACTTCAGCCATCACCCGGCTGACGGCAGGAATGTCTGCCAGATCCGCGCGCCGTTTGACGCGCACATTGACAAGAACCTGGGGCAGGGCCTGCATCACCCGTGCATGCTCCGACAAGGGCTGACCGCTGCGCTGAAGAATAGCCAGCAATTGCAGCGCCGAAAGAACACCGTCGCCCGTGGTGTTATGCTCAAGAAAGATCATGTGCCCCGACTGCTCCCCCCCCAGGTTATAACCACCCTGGCGCATCGCCTCGACCACATAACGGTCGCCCACATCAGTTCGCACCAGGTGTCCGCCGGCTTTACGCATGGCAATTTCCAGCCCCATATTGCTCATAACCGTTGCAATCAGCGTCTGCTTTTTGAGTGTCCCTGCGGCCAGCATGCGGGTCGCACAAATAGCCATGATATGATCACCATCAACCAGGTCACCCTTTTCATCAACAAAAATAACCCGGTCGGCATCGCCATCGAGGGCCATCCCTAAATCGGCCCCATGTTCGCGCACCGCGGCGGCCATAATTTCCGGATGAAGTGATCCACAGCCGGCATTGATATTTTTGCCATCGGGCTTAACCCCCAAGGCGATGACTTCGGCCCCCAGTTCGGTGAGCACCGCGGGTGCGACCTTGTAAGCAGCGCCATGAGCACAATCGAGGACGATTTTCAGCCCCTGCAAATCGAGATCACGCGGGAAGGTATTTTTGAGAAACACAATGTAGCGCCCCACCGCATCATCAATGCGAAAAGCCTTGCCGACCTCGTCGGCTATCGGGCGCAGAGCATCGAGTTCGCCATTGTTCATCAGTGACTCGATCCGCATTTCCAGCTCATCGGGCAACTTGAAGCCATCTCGACTGAAGAATTTGATGCCGTTGTCCTGATAAGGGTTATGGGAAGCCGAAATCACCACCCCGGCATCGGCGCGCATTGAAGCCGTAATAAAAGAGATCCCCGGGGTCGGCAAGGGCCCCACCAGCAGCACATCAACCCCCATCGAACAGATCCCGGCGACCAGGGCATTTTCAATCATGTAACCCGACAGGCGCGTGTCTTTGCCGATGACCAGGCGATGCCGTCGCTCACCCTCTTTGAAAACATGGGCCGCCGCACGACCCAGCTGCATGGCAATTTCGGTGGTAATGGGATAAACGTTGGCGACACCACGCACGCCATCAGTACCAAAAAGTTTTCTTGTCATTGGGATTCCCCCTGTTTACGGATTGGTTCGAGGGGCGCAGACTCGGCGGCTGGCGGCTCGGGTAAAACTTCAACAATAGGCTCGGCTTCGATTTCAATATGAATTTCGGCGGTGCGCATATCAACAAAATCCGTGTAGGTCCGCTCATAAACCAGGGGGACAATTTGCGAAAAACTCTCAGTCACGCCCTTGAGGACAACCGGTTCCGTCATGACTTCCGAGATGGCAATAATTTCGCTTTCTGCGCCCGACACCTTGACTTTCGGCGGGCTGGCACTAATGCCGGCAATGCGATAACCCGGATCAGGATCGTCGGCAAGGACAATCTTAATCGGAACCAACTTGTCTTGACGCCGTTCAATTCGAATATCGATAAATGAGGGCGACAGGCGAGTGACGCGCAGACCACTGGGCAGGCTCAGGCGCTCTTCAAGACGTTTGAAAGAGGTCAACCCCGGCTTCAAGTCGGACAAATCAACGGCAATCGCAATATCCGTGGGGCTGATTTTCATCAGGAGCGCGCGCGGTCCGGTGATACGCACATCGACAAGGCTGGGCACCTGGTTGGCAATCACCAGATCAGGTGGTAGCTTCTGCATTTCCAGCGGGACAGTATAACCAACTTCCAACTGGCTTTCACCCATGATGAAAAACCACAGAAATATCGCAAAGGCAAGCGACAATACCTTAAGGGACCAGTTTTCAGTAACCAGTTTTATCACCCTTTTGCCTTCCCTTTTTTCGTGCTGGGTTTGCGGCGTGGTTCGAGCAAACGGCCCAGCACCTTGCGCAGATCTGTTGCATCGAGCGCACGGGTAATGCCCCCATTAACAACAACCGAAATCTTGCCGGTTTCCTCCGAAATAACCACGGCCACGGCATCAAGCAGCTCAGTTAAACCAATAGCCGCCCGATGGCGTGTTCCCAGATATTTACTGATGTCCGCATTCTGGCTTAAGGGCAAAAAACAGCCCGCCTGTTTAAGGCGCCCCTGCTGAACCACCAAAGCACCATCATGAATGGGTGATCCGGTCAGGAATATGGCTTGAATAATTTCGCTGCTGACCTTGGCATCAATGGCGGTGCCGGTTTCGAGGACATCTTTTAAACCGGTTTCACGTTCAATAACGATCAATCCACCAATTTTTTTTTGCCCCAGGGCCACCGAGGCCTGGACGATTTCATCGATCAGGGCGGTTTCTTCCTGATAACTCATACCGGAAAAGAAGGGATTGCGCCCAACGTGCATCAGGGCACGACGAATATCATTCTGAAAAATAACCACTATGACCAAAATGATTGAAGAGAGAAAATTACTGAGGAACCAGTTCAGGGTGTGCAGGCCACCAATACGCGAAGCGACATAAACTAATAGAATTACTGCAAGTCCAAGGAGCATCTGCACGGCACGTGTCCCCTTGATGAGCAGGATGATCCGATAGATGATAAAGGCGACGATCCCAATATCGAGCAGATCCAGCAGACGTATATTCGAAAGTACTTCAGGCATGAACCATCCGAAGTTCCGGTAATCCGCCCCTGGCATTTTGGCATCGCCCTGATGCTTAAACGCCGGTAACGGGATTCTCCCCCTGACAGATTGCAAAAGACAGCAAGGCCGCTTCGCGTGACGGGCGCACATCATGAACCCGAAAAATACGCACTCCCTGCTGCACCCCCAGGGCAACACTGGCCAAAGAACCCGCCAGCCGTTGGCGCGGATCATCCAGATGCAGAACCTGACCGATAAAACTCTTGCGCGAGGTGCCAAGGAGCAGGGGATAACCCAGGGTAAGCAATTTATCGAGTTGTTGCAGCAAGCTGAGATTCCCGCGAAGATCCTTGCCAAACCCGATACCCGGATCAAGAGCAATGGCGTCAGGGGCAATTCCCGCCGCTAGGGCCCGACTTGCGGCCTGGCGCAGAAAAAATGCAACCTCTGGTAACAGATCGTCATAGTGGGTTTGCTGCTGCATAACCGATGGTCGCCCGGATGTATGCATCAGAAAAACGCCGGCGCCCGCCGCCGCGACCGTCGCTGCCATCTCGCTATCAAATTGAAAACCACTGATGTCATTAACAAAATTCACCCCGGCGTTCAGAGCAGCCTTGGCAACTTCGGCCTTGGTCGTATCAATGGACAGGGGAATGTTTGTTTCTTGCCGCAAGGCTTCAATCAACGGCAAAACCCGCTCAGATTCCTGTTGAACCGAAACCGGTTGTGCGCCGGGACGGGTACTTTCACCACCAATATCAAGGAGATCTGCCCCCGCGGCAATCATGGAATGGGCCTGTTCCAAGGCCGCGTCAAGGGCAAGATAGCAGCCGCCATCCGAGAAGGAATCCGGGGTCAGATTGAGTATGCCCATAATGCGCGGCAGGCTCAAATCGAGGTGACAGCCACGCCCGCGCAGCATCGGCGCGGAATTAACTTTCTTTTTCAATCTCTTGTTCTGACGCTGAGTCAGGCGTAGCTTCAGCAAGAGTCTCCACCGTTTTGCCGGCAAAAACAATTTTTCGGACTTCGTCCCCTTCCAGAGTTTCACGTTCAAGCAAGGCTTCGGCCAGAGCCTTCAGCTGGTTTTGGTTATCGCCCAGCAGGGTGCGGGTGAGCTGGTAATTTTGCAACACCAGCTGACGAATTTCCTGATCAATTTCAACCGCCGTGGCCTCGCTGTAGTTTTTCATGTGACCCATATCGCGGCCCAGAAAAACCTCACCTTCTTTCTCGCCGAAGGTCAATGGGCCGATTTTTTCACTCATCCCCCATTCACACACCATTTTACGCGCAATCGCCGTGACCCGCTCAAGGTCATTACTGGCACCGCTGGTCACAGATTCAAAGGTCATCTCTTCAGCGACCCGCCCACCAAGCAGGGCACGGATTTTCATTTGCAACCCAGAGGCCGTTTCGTTGTACTTCTCCTCCGCCGGCAGATACATAGTAACCCCCATCGCTCGCCCACGCGGAATGATCGAAACCTTGTGTACCGGGTCAGAACCGGGGCTCAGCAGAGAGACCAGGGCGTGACCGGCTTCATGGTAGGCCGTGACCCGTTTTTCATCTTCAGTGATGACCATGGAGCGGCGTTCGGCACCCATCAGAACCTTGTCTTTCGCCATATCAAAATCAATCCGGTCGACCTGAGATTTGTTTGACCGTGCCGCCAACAGCGCCGCCTCGTTAATCAGATTAGCGAGATCTGCCCCTGAAAATCCGGGAGTTCCCTTGGCGATCACCTCCAGATCAACATCGTCGCTCATGGGCACTTTGCGCGAATGAACCTTGAGAATGCGGCTGCGCCCGCGGACATCAGGTCGCGGCACCACCACCTGGCGGTCAAAACGACCGGGACGTAACAGCGCCGGATCGAGGACGTCTGGGCGGTTGGTCGCAGCTACCAGAATGACCCCTTCGTTGGACTCAAAACCATCCATTTCGACCAGCAATTGATTCAAAGTCTGCTCGCGTTCATCATGACCACCACCAAGGCCGGCACCCCGATGGCGACCAACGGCATCAATCTCATCGATAAAGATGATGCAGGGCGCATTTTTTTTGCCCTGCAGAAACAGGTCGCGCACCCGGCTGGCACCAACGCCGACAAACATTTCGACAAAGTCCGACCCCGAAATCGTGAAGAAGGGAACCCCCGCTTCCCCGGCCACCGAACGCGCCAGCAGGGTTTTACCGGTACCGGGTGACCCGACTAACAGGACACCTTTGGGGATTTTACCGCCGAGACGCGTAAATTTTTTCGGGTCTTTAAGAAACTCGACCACTTCCTCAAGTTCCTGCTTGGCTTCGTCGACCCCGGCAACATCTTTAAAGGTCACCTGCCCCTGGGTGTCGGTCAAGAGCTTGGCCTTGCTCTTGCCAAAGCTCATGGCCTTACCACCGCCGGCCTGCATCTGACGCATGAAGAAGATCCACACGGCAATCAGCAACAGGATCGGCCCCCAGGACACCAGCAAGGTAAACCAGAAGCCCTGATCATCCACCGGCTTGGCCACAATGATCACACCCTTGCTTTTCAGCTCAGGAATCAATTCCATGTCCGGCGGAGCGATGGTCTGAAATTTGGTGCCATCAGACAACTCGCCACTCAGTTGCGATCCCTGGATGGTAATCTTGGTTAACTGCCCCGATTCTACGTATCCTAAAAGTTCGGTATAATTGACTTTTTTTTGTTCTTCACCCCGTTGGCTCATGAGATTGAACAGCATGATCATCAAAAGTGAAATGACCAGCCACAGGGCTAGATTTTTTTGAAATTGGCTCACAGGACCCCCTATGGGTTCTTGTTAAAAACAGGACGAAATGACCACCTGCCGAATTCGTCGTGGGTTAATTGAAATCGGTGGAAAACTACCATAAACAAAGCGTCCTCACAAGCAGTTTGTCGCCACCGTGTGCGGGTTTTCAAGGGATGCAACCAGGATTTTCCGCTGGTCATCCGTCACAGGGGCCAAGGCCGCACGGCGCAGACCCACCAACCACAAAATCTGATCTTGATGAAGCAAGAGCGGCAACTGGCGGCGCTGTTCCTTTTCGACCTTGTGATCAATCAGATATTTCTTGAGCCGACTGTGGCCCGTCATCCCCGAAGGGATGAAACTTTCCCCCGGTTGCGGACTGCGCAACTGCAAAGGGAACTGCAACTGTTCAAAGTCGAACTCAACCCGTGAGAAATCTTCACCCTGAGAGCGGGTTTCGCACCGCAGATGCAGCCGCCGCCCGTCGGGCAGGGGGCAGGAATCACCCGGATAGAGCCAGAAATTAAAAGATGAAATTTCAGGGGCGGTGGGTCGCAGCCACAGGGTCTGATAACGGCGTGCGGCCCAGCAACCGGGAAGACTGACCTCGGCCTGCGCCCTGTCGGCGGCAAGAAGAGCTCTAAGAGCCTCAAGATGCACGGCTTCGATCCCCTGCAAATGACCCCGTACCTGGGCCAGGGCCGCGCGCAACAGACGCACCTGCAAGGCCGGATGCTGAGTCAGGAGAAAATCGCGGGCGAGGCGCAGCTCACAGCCGCTCGACAGGCGGCCCTGAGACGATGACTCAATAACAAGGCGCGGCCAGATGAGGGCCAGCTGCTGTTGCCAGTAATCTTCATCCTGCTGTAACTGCTGACACAAACGGCCCAATCCTTCGCTGATACGCGGATTTTCTTTGCGCATCAGGGGCAGAAGTTGGTGGCGCACCCGGTTGCGCTGAAACTGGAGATCAGCATTGCTGTGGTCTTCAACCCATGTCAACTGCCGACACCTGGCGTAGGCAAGAAGCTGCTGCCGCCCATGGTGAAGAAGAGGACGCCACCAGGGTGGGGCATACTCACACATGGCCTGCAATCCCTTGGTGCCTGTCCCCCGCAACAAACGCAGTAGAAAAGTTTCGGCTTGATCATCGCGATGATGAGCCAGCAGAATCCGCGTGGCACCCAGGTGCTGTGCCAGCGCGAGCAAATGTTGCCGCCGCAGAATTCGCCCCGCCATTTCGAGGCTCAAGCCGCGATTTTGTGCCTCAGACTGAACATCGGCGGTGGCAATGTGGTCGGGAAGACCATAGGTTTTACAGAGCTGCCGCACAAAAGCGGCATCGATACGACTTTGGCTGCGCAACTGGTGATCAAGATGAAAAACGTGGAGTTGATAACCAAATTCCACGGCAAGCTGTACCAGCAAATCAAGGAGTACCACCGAGTCGAGCCCACCCGATACCGCCACCAGCAGGGTGCTGACGGGTCCAAGCCCCGCCTGTTTCATCCTGCGTCTGAGGTCATCTGTTACCGCGTGTTGCATCCCCTTGTCCTCGGCCAGACGTCCAAAAAGCAAAAAGCCCTGACCCGAACCGGGAAGGGCTTTTTGCGTCAATTGGTGGCGGTGCAGAGATTCGAACTCCGGACACTGCGGATATGAGCCGCATGCTCTAACCAACTGAGCTACACCGCCGAAAATAGAGTCATCCGTCCATCTCGGGTTTTTGTTTGGTTGCGGGAGAGGGATTTGAACCCCCGACCTTCGGGTTATGAGCCCGACGAGCTACCAGACTGCTCCATCCCGCGTCACGAGTTGAGGAAAATAGACCTGTGTCTGGTAAATGTCAAGCAAAAAACCGGGCGAGGCAACATCAATCAACGCTGGCGTGTAAAGCCTTTCAGTTGGTCTTTTTCCTCAGCAAAAGCCTGGGCTTGGAGTGCGCTATCACGACTCATAAAGGGTCCCATCAGCACCCGATACCATAAACCCTTAGCCCCCAGATCGGCCTCGGCGATAAAAACCGGATAATTTTTAACCGACAGTTTATCGCGTAAAACCCCCGCATCGGCCGCCGATTTTGAGGCAAAGAGTTGCACCACCCAACCGCCCGAGGCCGAAACCGGCGGCAGCAGGAGTTTTTTGGTGGGTTGCCCTTGCACCAGTTCGGCCATCACCTGCTCAAGCTGCGGCTTTTCCGCTGCCTTAACCGGAGGGGCAGTCTTCCGCGGCGCTGGTTGCGGGTCGGAATTAACCTCGCCTGCGGAGCCTTCAGGTTGCACGGCTG
>Ga0210015_1001402_pt1 | contig 23899 bp, 23 predicted proteins | sample CryGeymeta201522_FD_185471 | JGI IMG/M metagenome (GOLD analysis project Ga0210015, IMG submission 185471) | Groundwater microbial communities from Crystal Geyser aquifers in Utah, USA - Crystal Geyser metaG 2015-22 (SPAdes) (version 2) | ecosystem: Environmental > Aquatic > Deep subsurface >... | reverse complement strand
AAGTTTCATCAAGTCTTTGTAATCGGCGTAAGCCCAGTAAAATTCAAGCACTGTAAAATCAGGATTATGAGTTCTATCCATCCCTTCGTTTCGAAAAACTCGGCCGATTTCATAAACTTTTCCAAAATCACCGACCAAAAGTCGTTTTAAATAGAGCTCAGGAGCAATCCTCAGATATAAATCTATATCCAAAGCATTTAAATGAGTCTTAAATGGCTTAGCTTTAGCTCCTCCGTAAATTGGCTGCAAAATTGGCGTTTCTACCTCTAAAAATCCTTCCTCCTCCAAAAATTCTCTGATTTCTTTTATAATTTGAGACCGAATTTCAAATTTCTTTTTTATTTCTGGATTAAAAATCAAATCTAAATATCTCTTTCTAAATCTTTCTTCAATATCTTTTAAGCCGTGCCATTTTTCAGGCAATGGTAAAAGAGACTTAGCTAACATTTTAAAATCTGCAGCATCTATTGTTTTTTCTCCTTTTTTAGTTTTAAATAAAATCCCTCTAACCTCGATAAAATCTCCGATATCAAAATTATCTAAGAAAAACTTATACCCCCTCTCCCCTATCCTGTCTTTTCTAAGGAAGGCTTGAATCTTTTCATTGCTATCTTCAATGTCTAAAAAAGTTGAGCCACCATGCTCTCTCAAAGATTTAATTCTGCCAACTAAAATTACTTCTTTTTTTAATCGAGCCAAATTTGAAAAATCTTTAAGAGCCTCTTCAATTTCATGAGTCCTTTTTGTTTTTCCAGGATAAGCCAAAATTCCCGCCTTTCTAATTGCCTCCAGTTTTTTAAGCCTTATTTTCCTCAAATCATCAATAGTGGCCATATTAATATAATTTTACTTCATTTTAAAAAGAAGGTCAAAATAAAAGGGCAGGTGTTTTTTGCATCTGCCCTCCGACTTTTTTAACTATCCTCTAAATTCTCAAAATAGCGAATCAAAAGCATCCTTACTCCCTCTGCTGCAATTTCATCTTTACAAGTATGGGTGTACTCCATTAAATGATTGAGGTTTTTGGTATCGGGAATGTTTTTCCTTAACAAGGGAAGAAAAGTTTTATCTCCTACCTTGCCGATAGTTAAGAAAATCCGCATGAGGATCCGAGCTTCTTCCTCATACACCCCGTATTTACCCTTCCGGTCATATCTTGTCAGGATATTTTGGAAAACTTTTCTTACCTCCTCATCATACAACTGAGGAGAGTAATAAATCTTCCCACAAAGAATGACTAGAGCATCTTTAAGATAATATTGGCTATGGAAATCCTCTAGGCACTTTTTCGTAACATCCACCATTAGTTGCAAAATCTTTGGCTGAGATAATTCTCCACCAGAACCGGCCAATGTTCGGAGCAACATAAATACGGTCTTGAAATCATTACACCCAAGATATGTCTTCACTCTTTCTGTTAGCCACTCAACATTTCTAATGTTTCCTAAACAACGTTGTCGAATTTCTTCGATGGGAATCTCATCAAAAATAGTACAACTATTAGCTTCTGCTCTACTGGGGGACCAATCTCTAAGACTGTTTAAGAATTCCTCAAAACTTCTCGTCGCTTTCGGTTCAGCTTGACTCATTGACTGTACCTCCTTTATAAGGATTTTTTCTTCGTCGCCTACGGCAATATTACCAAATTAGACCATATTAACCCTCCTTCTTCCTTTACAAGAAACTATATTTCAGCCTCTGCGAGGCTATTTTTAGCTAACCATAAAGTAAAAAAATGTCAATAGATTTGACAAAAACGAAACTCTCTAAGCGAGGTAAGTGGTTTCAGGGTGGCTTAAAAGCCGAGCGGGCACGGTGTCCCGAGCGAAGCGAGGGACGAGCGCAGGCTTTTACGCCAGCGAGCGAGACGCGCTGGGCGAGCGAGCGACCCTGAAACCAGCTTACCGAGCGAAATACCATTCTAAGACGGCTTTGGCTACTGGTAGGGCAGCAGTTTGGACTCCTTTTACATTTTCAATGATAATAGTTAAAACAATTTGGGGGTCTTCGTAGGGAGCAAAAACAGTTACCCAATTATTATAAAATTCTTTTCCTAATTCAGCAGTTCCGGTTTTAGCAGCAGCTGGGACCCTCAATTGATCTAACCAGCCGGTGGCAGAACCAGAAGTTACTGCTTGGCGCATTCCTTCCCTAACTATTTGAAGATTTTCAGGTTTAATAAAATTCTCCCGAATAACTTTTGGCTTAATTTCTTCGATAGGATTTTTTTTACTATCAATAATTTCTTTAACAACCTGGGGTTGAAGCAATTTCCCCCCATTGGCTATGGAAACAAAGCTAGCTGCTACTTCCAAAGGAGTAATTTGTAAAAATCCCTGGCCGATGGAAAGATTATAAGTATCGCCATCCCACCATCCGGGATCATTAGGAAAGGTTTTTTTCTTCCATTCTTTGTCGGGAATAAAGCCTTCAGCTTCTCCTGGAAGATCAATTCCGGTTTTTTGATTCCAGCCGAATTTTTCCAAATATTCTTTGATTTTTGTTGGGCCAAGCCCTTTTTGATCTCCGTAACCGCCGCCAATGGTATAAAAATAAACGTTTACTGATTGGGCAATTGCCTTTCTTATATCGGTCCAGCCATGAACCGCCCAATCTTTATATTCCCAAATTTTTTCTGGATTCCATTGATCTTGAACTAAAATTTTTCCTTGGGCATTAATTTTTTTCTCTGGAGAAATTATTTTTTCTTCTAAAGCCGCTGAAGCAATTAGAGGTTTGATGGTTGAACCAGTGAGATAGGTTCCAGCAATTGCCCGATTGAAAAGAGGTTTAAGGGGATCTTCCTCAATTTCCTTCCACTCCTCTTGAGATATTCTCTTAGAAAATAAATTATTATCAATGCTAGGATAGGAAACCAAAGCTAAGACCCCACCTGTTTTTGGATCGAGAGCTACGGCTACTCCACCCTTGGCACCAACTATTTTAATTTCTTTTTCTAACTCCTCTTGAATTTTCTTTTGAAGTTCGGAGTCTAACCACAAAACTAAACTTTTTCCAGATTCCGGGAGTTGAATTGTTTCTTTTGAGATTATATGGCCTTGAGCATCCCTTTCAATTTTGAGCTTCCCCGGGTTTTTTCGTAAAATCTCCTCATAAGATTTTTCCAGACCATCCCTGCCAATATAATCTGAAATTGTATAAAATTCGGGGGCGGCTTTTAATTCCTCGCTTTTTATTTTCCCGGTATAACCAATCAGGTGAGAAATCGTTCTGCCGTCTGGATAATATCTAATTGGGTTTTGCTCAATTCGGAAACCAGGAAGCTCCCCAATTTTTGTTTCTAGAATTATTAGAGTTTGGTGATCAAGATTTTCAACTATTAAGTCTTCACCCTCTTCAATCTTTTGTTTCAATTCTTCAAAATTTTTTTTAGTAATCTCCGAAATCTCTTTTAAAATCTTATCTTTCTCTTCTTCTTTTTTATTTTCCCAATCAGTGTTCTGGCAAACCAAATCGAAACTTGGCCAATTGAAAACAAGTTGGTTTAGATTTTTATCATAAATCACTCCTCTTTCAGCCTGGATTTGATGAATTATAAATTTATTTTTTTCTGATAAAGCCGAGAGGTTTTTTCCTTCCACCACCTGAAGCTGAATGGTTTTACCAAAAAGAATCAAAATTAAAATGAAAGAAAAAATTAAAAGACCCTGAAGGATTTTTTTTAAAAGGGGGACTTCGAGTTTTTTCTCTGAAAGACCTAACTCGGCTTCTCTTTTTTTTGCTAAAGAATCTAAAAGCACTTCGTGGGGCTCAATGTCATTTTTAAAATCAAATTTTATTTTTTTATTTTTTCCCATACCGGAATCCGCATATATTTCTTTAAAATAAATTTAATAAAAAGCGATACCAAAAGGAGAATTAAAATATGGAATCCAATAAAATTTTCGGAGAAAATATCTAAAAAAAATCCACCAAAAAAAGAGGCACTAACCCCCCACCACGAGTGGTGGGGGGTAAAAAGGTTAATAAAAATTATAGCAATCAAAATAGGACCGTAACCTGCCCACCATCCTCCAATGTTAAAATGAATTAAAAAACCAGTTTGAATTAGAATTAAAAAATAAAAACAAAAGAATAGAAATAGTAATCTTTTCACCCCGTTAGACATTTTATTTAGTGAAGTGACTTATCCCGTTAGCGCTATAATGTCTAACGGGGTTCATTAAATGTTGATTAAAACTCAAGGATAATAAATAAAGTTTCTAACTCTTTGATATCGAAAGCGGGTTTAACCTCGGCTTGTTGCCAGGGTTCGATGTCACTTTTAAATATCTCTTGAATTTCGCCTACTAAAAGCCCCTTGGGAAAAATTCCTCCTAAGGCAGTAGTAATAACAATATCTCCTTTTTTAATTTCTCTTTCTTGAGGAAGGCGGTCAAGAAAAAGCTTAAGATTTCCTTTTCCCTTCATCTCCCCTAAAATAGGGGTTCCTTGGTTGTGGTCTTCAATTTCAGCAGCAAAAGAAATTCCTTTGTAAGTAATAAGTTGAACTTTTGAAAAATTTTTGTAAACTTCGCTGATTCTTCCAACCAAAGTTTTCTGTTCGGTAATTACCGGCAGGTCTTTTGAGACGCCATCTTTTAAACCTTTGTTGATTAAAATTGTATCACCAGAAATATCTATTCCAGTAACCTGCGAAAATTCTAATTTAAATTCTTCTTGAAGCCCGATCTTTAGGGCTTGCCTTAAAATCTCATTTTCTTTTTTTAATTCTTTTAGGGAAATATTTTCCGAAATCAACTCTTGAATTCTCAATTTAAGTTCTTCATTTTCTTTTTTTAGATTTTTCATTTCCGAAATCATTTCAAAAAAATCGGATGTTTCCATCCCTGCTCGCCAAAAGGTTTTTTGAATAGGTGAAGATATTAAATAAAAGAAATTTTTAGTTTCTTTTGAGAAACCAGTAAGATTTAAAACAATAAAAAAAGCAGTTAACAAAACCACAATTACACCAATTTTAAACTTAGGAGATAGTTTCATTATTTTAATTATATCATATTTTTTGGGACTTGCCCCGTTAGAAGTCTTTGGCGAAAAAAATTTAAGAAATTAAATTTTTTTCGCAACTCTCTAAGCAAACCAATATTGTAGTATTATGCTCTTTGGGTTTATCAAGTATTATGCATTGGGCAGACTTCTAACGGGGCTTGACAGAGGTTTTTGACTAAATATAATTATGCTTAGTTAGAAAAAGTCGAAGTAATTAAAAATTAAAAATTATTTATTTATGGCTCGGGATAATTTATATACTCCTCTCTTTGACCAGGATTTAGATGAAGAAGAATCAGAAGAAGAAATTCCAAAGGAGGAAGAAAGTGAACTATCAGAAGAGGAGTGGTAGGAATGATTTACTAAAACAAAAAATCCCGCTTATGGCGGGTTTTTGTTTTTAAAAAGGCGCTTGGGTGGCAGCTCCCTACTTTCGCAGAAAATCCACTATCATCGGCCTTGGGTTATTTCACTTCTGTGTTCGGAATGGGAACAGGTGGAACAAACTCAGTATAGCCGCCACCTAAGCGCCTTTTTTGTGATCATTAATTGCTAGCCAAGAGATTTTTTAATTGCTCTATTAGTAGCACTTGGCTCAATCCCTTACGGGACTTACACCTGTGCCCTATCAAGGTCGTAGTCTCCGACCGAGCTTAAAGAGTCCTAATCTTGGGGCGAGTTTCCTGCTTAGATGCTTTCAGCAGTTATCTCTTCCCGACTTAGCTACCCAGCGATGCTCCGGGCGGAACAGCTGGTAGACCAGAGGTCAGTTGATTCTGGTCCTCTCGTACTAAGAACCACTCCCCTCAAGACTCGACGCCTGCGGTAGATAGGGACCAACCTGTCTCACGCATCAATCATCTATTACTAAATGTATGGACTATACCACCCCCGTGAGATAATTTCATATCTCATGGGGCCGACGTATTATGGAAGGTTAAACTCCCATCTCTTCCGATAAAATCGGAAAAAGTCTCTACGGCTTCCCCGCTCTTTCTCTGAAAGGGCGGGGTTGCCTCGGTATTATCCTATCATGCGACAGGTTAAATGTCAAAATAGGAATTTACCGATATGAGTCGGTTTTTCAATCGCAATTGCTCACGATTGCCGCCGTGTGTTACTCGATATTTCAAAGGTTCTTTTTGACGGTTTGAACCCAGCTCACGTGACACTTTAATGGGCGAACAGCCCAGCCCTTGGAAGCTTCTCCACCTCCAGGATGTGTCGAGCCGACATCGCAATTTTCTATTATTTCTAATAGTCTGGACTATATCTTCACCCCGCGTCTGACACGGGGGTTGGCATATTATGGAAGTTTCAACCTTCCATCCATCTCACCATAATTTATAGTGAAATGAGTCTCTACGGGGTCACTACTCAAGTTTGTATTTCATCTTTGAAATTACGTATTTACTGATTATTTCCTTTAACTTTTCTATACTTTCTTTTTTAATTCTAATCCGAAAATATTTTTTATCTCGATTTAACGAACTCTTAATTTGATACTGTTCTTCTAACATTTGAATCAGTCTTTCTTGTGAGAAATAATCGAATCTTTGAGTGTTGAAATAATAATCATTATCACATCTACTCCCATCATCCATAAACCAAACTGCTATTATCAATGGATCTAACTTTAAATTCGGAACAATTTTCCTTCCATTCCGATAGAATCTTAGATACAACTTTGTTAATTCTGGATGTTGTCGAGTAAAGAATCTGTAAGCAATTCTTCCTCCCTTCCCTTTTCTCTTTTTCGGTGGGCTCTTTACTAAATCTTTCAATTTCAGGTATTTCCAGTCTACATAATTCTTTTCTAAGATAGAGTGATTAATTTCAAGAAGTGCATTTTTTCTTCCAGGAACAATTCTTAGATATTCATCACCTAAAAGTGATCCAATAATAATCGATTTTTGTTCTTGAGTAAGACTTCCCACGGTATTGCCCATTCTCCTATTTTATCATAGAAGAGTTTGGGTTTCACCGTTATTAGCCAATTTTTTATATGGTATTACTACCATAGCACCCCGATATTGTCGGCGATTTTTTGAGGTGCCGAACAGGGCCGTTGATGTGGCGTATAATTCATTGTTTCCAATGATACAGACTATATCTTTACCCAGCTCTTTCTTCAGAAGGGGCTGGGTAGTGGCGTATTGTAGTAGTTTAATCTACTACCAATTCCAATTAAGGAATTAGTCGTTACGGGGTAATTTATAGAGTAAACTTGGAAGAAAATATGGTTTTACTAATTTTACTAAAATTGGTATAGTTTCAGATTTCATCCAGAGCCAAAATTTATCTTTTGCCTTTTGAATACTGCTTTTTATTCCAAATTTATCTTTGATTGTTTCTCTCAGCTTCAATTGATCTGGATAATTAAAGCTATGAGTGCTAATTCTTACGCATCCTTTATCTCTCGAGCCATCATCCATAATCCAAACAGCTAATCCCAATGGTGTCAGTAAATCTTGAATATTTTCTGGCACTTTCTTCTCTTTCCCTTGATAAAAGATCTTTCTATACCAATCGAATACTGGATTAGATACGGTTCGGAAATAATATCCTCGATGCGACAATTTCGGTGGAGTATTGACTAAATCCTTCATAATCTCGTACTTCCATTCAACATATTTTTTCTGTCTTATCCCGTGATGAATTCTTAAACAATATCCTCTGGTAGTCCATAATAAACATCCATCACCTAACAAAGTTCCAACTAAAAATTCTTTTTGCCTCTGGCTTAGTTTCTTTTTCCTCATTCCCCAAATTTTTGGAGACTCCATAAATTACTTCCCACGGTATTACCCATCCCGCCCTTTCTAACTTCGAGAAATTTTTTACTCATTTTTCTTAATGATAACATGTTTAGAAAACTTCATTAATGCTCGAAATCAGAAAGGGCGGGGTTAGGGTTCCACCGTTATTAGCCACTTTTTCAATTCCGATTACTCGGAAAAGGAGCCAAAATTGACTCGCGGGCCCTACTAGCCTGTTATCCCCGGGGTAACTTTTGGCTGATGATCTTTGGCGGTTCTACTAACCACCATCGGTTCACTAAGTTCGAGTTTCCTCTCTGCGCGGCCTATTTGCCTTGCAGTCAAGCCGGCTTTTGGCTTTGCCCGACCACTCCGATTTCCATCCGGAGCTAGCCGACCTTTAAACGCCTCCATTACCTTTTAGGAGGCAAGTGCCCCACTTAAACTGACCGAGTGGCACTGTTTCCCACTAAACGCGGAATTAGAATAAAGAGTTCCGAAGATGAGTGTTTCATTGACGGCTCCATCCTGGCCGAAACCAGAACTTCAAAGCCTCCCCACTACACTACGCATCAAAACCCTAAATTCAATACCACCCTACAGTAAAGCTCCCGGGGTCTTTCCGTCTAGCCGCAGGTAAAGCGCATCTTCACGCTTATTGCATTTTCACCGGGCTCCTCGTTGAGACAGTCCCCCAGTCGTGAAGCCTTTCATGCGGGTCAGAACTTCACATAATCTCACGATTTCTCATGAATGTAGACTATATCTTTATCTAAACAGTTCTTTTTGAATTTCTTCTTGTTTATATCGCCGCTTACCACTTTTGTTCATCTGGTACGCTAACTGAATAATCTTTCGCAATCCTTCTTTTCTAAGATGCTTTCTTTTTTGCACCATTTCACAGATTTTTACAAATAATTCGAAATCCTTTCGTTTGCCAGATAACAAAGGGTATTTCAGGAAATGTGGAATGATTTTTTGTATAAGATCGGTAATGCTTCTGACTTCGAATTTTAATGTTTTGTCAGAATAATCACGTCTTATACTGCCACAATCAAAATATTTTTTCAGCAATTCTATTACTTCGGCACGGTCATAATTTTGACCAACCGAGAAACTTGGTTTTGTTTCCCAGCCGATTAAAAGTTTTTTTCGTCTGGAAAAAGAAACACTGAAACATCCTTCGCCATCCACATAGCCTGAAATATATTCAGCGATATTTCGTTTTAAACTGTTTAGCACCGGCATATGATAGTAATTTTATTATATCATTTACTATCTCTGTCGCCAATGGATATCGGCGACTTCAGTCGTTAGGGGGTCAATCGAGCACATAAAATATTATATGTGCTTGGACGACTTCCCATGGTATTGTCCTACTTTCCACGCTTAAGCCTTGTCTTAAGCTCCAGTGAGGATTTCACCATTATAAGCCGGATTTTTTATCTCCATTGCTGGAGATACAGGCAACTTACTTACCTGACAAGGGGTTACGCTACTTTAACACGGTTCATTTTGTTATTTCAGCTTTTGCTGATACTCACGATCACCCGTGAGATCGGACTATCTCATCCCCGCCTCCTATGCCGTCTATGTCATTTCTTGAAGTTTTGCAAAAGTAAATTTGCTTAATTTTACTTCAGAAAAAATTATAAACAGCTTAGGAGGCGGGGTCTAGCGTATAGTCTCTGAGGATTTTCCTTAAGTTAGATTAACGTTTTTTAAATTGTATTTTCGTTTTCTTCCTCGTCCTTCATTTAATTTTTCTCGAAGTTCAAGAATTTCTTTTAATCCTTCGGATGTTAAATGTTTCTTTTCGTCCATTAATTTTACGATCTTTGTGAAAATCGAGAAATTTGTCTTTGTCCGAGAAGAAAGAAAATTAAACCTTTCGAAGAAAGGAATTACTCGTCCTTTCAGCGAGTTGAAATTTTCGATGACGAAAGAATGTAATCCATCCTTTCTTGTTTTTAATCTCCCACATCCTAAATGCTTTTTCAGAAGAAAAAGATTGGTCTTGTCTCTTTGAGAAACATTGAAACTTAATCCAAGTTGCCATCCGTATCGATATCCTTCACCTTTTCTAACGGAGAGATTAAAACTTCCTTCACCATCCACGAAACCGGCTAAATAATGACCGACGTGAGATGGAATTTGTTTAAGCCATTGTTCCATAGGTTTTAGAAAACTTAAGGAATCTTTCCTGCGGATAATCTGCACTAGTGCATTTTTACTGTACTCCGACGTTTTTAGAGTTGAGTAGCACTAGATACTTACCAGATTTTCCCGCATATAGCTAGATTTTACAACTACAATCCGTGTGCTTATAGTTACCGCGGACGTTTGCTTGTGGCTTATAACGCTTAGCCGCTACGCGGTTTCGCAAAGCGAGTCGCGTCACGACCGGCATTCTTAACACACGAGTACTGGTCAGGCTTCAGCCCCTATACATCTTGTTACCAATTAGCAGGGACCTGTGTTTTTGTTAAACAGTCGCCAGGGGTACTTTCGCTGCGCCGAGCACATAAATTATGTGCTCGAAATCCTTATTGCGAACTTACGGACACTTTTTTGCCGAGTTCCTTAACGAGGTTTCACCCATTCACCTTGGTGCATTTACACTAGCCCACCTGTGTCGGTTTGTGGTACGGACCCAGCCCTTTTAACTCTACGAGTTTTTCTAGGTAATCTAACATTTGAGGCGGCCGGGATTACTCCCAGCTCTCGGAAATCCAATAATCCTCTCAAATGCTTTGACTACGTCACTCTTCAAAAAAGGACTGGGGGGCCGGGATATTAACCGGCTCTCCATCATCGCGCACCTTTCGGTGCGTGACTTAGGCCCGCCTAACCCTTGGTTGATTGACATTGCCAAGGAAACCTTGGGCTTTCGGTGTGGCAGGATTTCACTGCCATTGTGGTTACTCATACCAACATTCTCACTTCCTAGCGCTCCATCAAACCTTACGGTTCAACTTCGCTGCACTAGGAACGCTCCCCTACCCCCGCCCTTTCTCGCGAAAGGACAAGGCCTTATCTTCGGTACTAAGCTTAGTCCCGGTAATCTTCGGCGCAGGATACCTTAGTTAGTAAGCTGTTACGCACTTTTTAAAGGGTAGCTGCTTCTAAGCTAACCTCCTAACTATCAATGGAATCCCACTTCCTTTAAAACACTTAGCTCAGTTTAGGGACCTTAGATAAAGATCAGGGCTGTTTCCCTCTTGACCTCGGAGCTTAGCCCCCGAAGTCTGACTCCCCCGCCAAAATTCTTCCGCCATTCGGAGTTTAGTAGGAATGCCTGGAGAAACTCCACGATATTCCTTCTAGTGCTCTACCTGCGGAAATTTAAGCGGGAGGCTAACCCCAAAGCTATTTCGGGGAGAACCAGCTATTACCAAGCTCGTTTAGCTTTTCACTTCTTACCACAGCTCATCCCAGAGTATTGAACGGCTCACGGGTTCGGGCCTCCCCCTAGCTTTCGCTCGGGTTCACCCTGGCCATGGCAAGCTCGCTTGGCTTCGGGTCCCCCGCCCTTTCTAAAATTGGGCTTTTAACCCTCGCTTTCACTTCGCTTACGCCCCAGAAGGGCTTAAACAAAGAAAGGGCGGGGACTCGTTGGTTCGTTCTCCAAAAAGTACGCCGTCACCCCGTGAGATAATTTCATATCTCACGGGGCTCCGACTTTTTGTGAGCGAGATGGTTTCAGGTTCTATTTCACCGCCCTCAACGGGCTACTTTTCACCTTTCCCTCACGGTACTAGTTCACTATTGGTGAGGTTGAGTATTTAGCCTTGGCTGGTTAGTCCAGCCTGCTTCCCACAGGGCTTTCTTTCCCCGTGGTACTTAAGAAAAGAGACTAGGAGATTAATCGGTTTTCAACTACGGGACTATTACCCTCTTTGGTATCCCTTTCCAGGGTATTTTGTCTAACCGTCAATTTTTTAACTCCCTCCAAAACTTTCTTTCGAAAGGAAAATTTTGGAACACCTCTCTCTTATCAACTGCGTATTCTTTAAAAGAAATACGCTCTGGGCTACTTCCCTTTTCGCTCGCCGCTACTCAGGGAATAAAAATTCCTTTTTCTTTTCCTCCGCTTACTGAGATGTTTCACTTCAGCGGGTTTGCGGCCCTCAGATATTCTCAGGGCCAACTCGCCTCGTCGGCGAGTTAGGTTTCCCCATTCGGAAATCCCCGGATCAAAGGTTGCTAGACACCTTCCCGAGGCTTATCGCAGTCACGCCACGTCCTTCATCGCCTCAACCTCCCGAGGCATCCTCCATCCGCCCATAAGTAACCATCTTGGCTAGCAATTAATAATCATCACGTAAAAGAATTTTGTTTTACAAAATTCTCACGTGATAGGCGCGTGGTCGCCTACGGCGACTTTACGCGTCACAATTCCTATATTTACTTTTCAAAGTTCTTTCCGGACAATCAAAAATCGCTTCCTCGGAAGCGATTTCTGCAAACATTAGAAAATTTGCAGAATTTTAACCGCTTCCTTTATTCAAAATAATGCTAATCTTTCTCATAGTCATTTTAATTGTAGCAAATCAAAAACATCTGTCAAGGTCTCATTGTGAATAAACCTTAACCAATTTAATTTACTCCGTAAGTTTCTTTTTCAAATTTTGCAAAATTTCAGTGGCCACTTCTTTTCCGCCAAGGCCAAAAGAAATTACTAGCATAGCAACTATTCCGTAGACGAGGGCTTTAAACAGGACCTCAACAAGTTCGGGAACGATTATCAGTTGTCGCAAAATAGCTAAAATTGCAAAAATCCAAATAGACCATTTAACAATCGCTCCGGCAAGATGGGTGTAAGCAAACTTCGCTCCTTCGGCTGCAGCAACAACTACTTTTTCTACAATATCAGCCATAACAACCGCTACCACAAAAATCAAAGCGGCAACAATAACATTAGGCAAATAACCAATCACTTTTCCTAAAAGAACTGCAAACTGCATCCAACCCAAAATCCCTACCGCTACTTGTAAAAAGACAATAATCAATACCCATTTAAAAATTGCTCCAATAAATTCAGATGCACTGATTTTCAATTCTGCCTTTTCTAAGGCTGCTTTCCAAGCTCCTTTTTCGAAAAGTCGATCAAATTTTATTCTTTTTAAAATCTCAGCCACCAATTTTCCAATAGCAATAGCAATAAACCAACCAACAATAAAAACCAAAATGGCTCCGATTAGAGTAGGAATAAAATTCAAAAATCCTTGCCAGAGATTCTGCAAAGCCTGAAAAGTTACTGAATACCAATCAAAAACCATAGATTTAAATTTTTTAATTTCTAACCCCGCACCAGAAACTTTGTTTCGGTGCGGGACTAGTCCAGCACCGAGCTTCGCTCTGGTGCTGGGTTTTTAAATTGTTCGGCCTTTTGGAGATTATTTTATTATATCTAAGTAAACAAAAATAAAAAGAGTTGTCCTGTGGATAACTAAACGGTGGACTTCGTGAGATTTAGTTGGAACCAAATCTTAGAAGAATTAAAGCTTTGGCAACAGTTAAAAACCGATGTAAACCTTGTCTTGGGAGCCTAACTTCTTTTCATTTAAAACCCAACTCTTTTTAATTTAGCACAATAAATAAGTGTTTTCAACCTGGACATACCTCTATTACCCCCAACTAAAAATCGCTTCTTTGGCGATCAAAAGTGGTTAACATTGACGAAAATTAATTATATTTGGTATTATTAAATAGATATGCCACAAGAAACTGAAAAACAAAAAGAGTTTACTCCCAAAGAAAGAAGGGTTGAGTTAATAAAAAAATTGGAGGAAGCACGAGGGGGAACTAATATAATTTCTTATGTGGTAAGCACGAGAGGTAATGCTGCTTATCAAATGGCTGATGATGCAGTAAGGTTAATTTATGACCACTTAAAAGGATTAGGTAAACAGGGAGTTATTAAAATAGATTTATTTCTTCATAGTTTTGGTGGGGTTGGTGTAGTCCCCTGGAAGCTTACTTCTTTGATAAGAGAATTTACCTCTGATTTTGAGATTCTGATACCATATAAAGCTTACAGTGCCGCCACTCTTACTGCCTTAGGGGCGAATAGAATCTGGATGCATCCAATGGGAGAACTTGGTCCTGTTGACCCAAAAGTCGCTAATGAATTCAATCCCCCAGATGGAAAAGGGAATCCAATTGGAATAAATGTAGAAGATGTAGCTTCGTATGTTTCATTTGTAAAAGATGCAGTGGGCATTAAACACGAGGATGAATTAGTCCAAGCTTTCGCTATACTAGCAAACAAAGTCCATCCCCTGGCATTGGGGAATATCCATCGTTTTTATTCCCAATCACGAATGATTGCTAAAAAACTACTTCGTCTCCATATGAAACGAGGTGAGGAACATACCATTGAAGAAATTGTTGACGCTCTTACTGCAAAATTATTCTTTCATGGTCATCCTATTAATCGAAAAGAGGCGAAAGGATTAAAACTTAAAATAAACAATCCTCCGAAAAAAGTAGAGGATCTAATGTGGCAATTATATGAAGAATATGAGAAAGAAATGGAGATAAAAAATCCATTTAATCCTGTAGAGATATTAAATACGGCTAATCAAGATAGTTTAGATTCTGATGTAAGGGGAGCTTATGTGGAAAGTAAAATAGATACGGATGTCTTTATTTCTCACTATAAAATATGGCGTCCATCTCTTTCCCCACTTCCTCCGAATGCTTCTCCAGAACAAACACTTCAGAGACAACAATTTGATGTCCAACGACTTGGGCAAGCCAATGTTACTATTCTGAAGCAGGGGTGGGAGAAGGAGTAGATTGATCCTTTTTCTTTGTCTTTTGAGGGGGTGAAATGAAAGGAGCGGTTTGTGAACTAACCTCTACAGAGGGGTTGATTTTTTTTGTAGTTAGTTCTTTATCACGAATAACAATACCAGCAGTAGAGGTTCGGTCAATGTTTTTAATATTTGAGTAAGTAAACTCCATACTTTTTTACAGTTTAATTGTACTACAAGTTTAGCAAAAATAGAAGCGAAACATCAAGCAAGTCCTTTAAGGGGATTTTTTGATTACACTGGCGGATTCTTTTTTTACTTATATTTTTGCCATTTAACTTTTGTGGCAAGTTGATTATTCTCGTTCTCGCCATTGGGCTTTTTAACCAGAATTAAATATTTAAATCCTCGCAAAAAGAAATTAAATTTTTGGGCTCGATAGTGCCAAATTCTGGTGTTAGAGCTTTGATTTCTTCTTGTTACACATACCAAATCTATGGGTTCGAATTTAACATTATCAACTAAGATCTGATAAATCTTGAATCCTACCGGAGTAAATTTCCTTTTCACCCACTGGTCACCGATTAACCAACCCATTATTTTACCAGGCTTCAAAACTCTATAGATTTCTTGAGCAACTTTTTCTAATTCTTCGTAAAAATTAGGGTTCTCCGCCGAAATTTTACCAATATCCGCCGCCTCATTTGAATAGCTTACATTATCTCCGTAAGGTGAATCTATAAAAACCATATCAACTGAGTTATCTTTGAGGGGAATTTTGCGGGAATCGTTTTTAATAATCTTAGGGTGTTGAGGATTAATATCATATCCGATTACCTTTCGTCCTTCCTCTACACATACATCAATCGTAGTCCCGCTTCCAGCCATTGGGTCAACAACCAGATCGCCTGGTTTTGTATAACGTTGAAGCATATTCCAAATAATAAAAGCGGGGGTTACACCTTGAAATTTATTATTACCTTTTGGCTTTTTGCCATAACTTTGTTTTGGATAATCCCAAAGAGTAGTTGTCTCGAATGGCGGTTTCTCCTCTTCTATTTCTTTCTTTTTTGAATTCTCTCCTAAAGGTAAATTCAAGGGTAATGCAACTGCCTTATTAATTCTTTTATGATTTATTACTTTTGGCATAGATTAGATTTTTTAAATCTGTTAAGAATTTATCAAACTTTTTAACTTTATGACTTTCCTCGATTTCCTCTTCGTTCATAATATAACTTCCATCGGTATCAACTTCAACTATTGCCCTTCCCTTTTTGGCTGGTCTACGAGTGCTTAACGTCTTATCTTCGTCTGGGGTAATAAAGAAAACTTTGATATGTTTGGTAATTTTATCTTGGCTGAGTTTAATTTTCCAATAACCAGTTTGGGCTATTCTTTCTCTTAAAGTAACTTTACTGGAAATAACCGCGATAACTCTACAATTCTTTGGGTCATAAATAACAATATCGACGTCTGGCAAATGCGAACCGAATTCTCCGTAGTCAATTAAAAGATTCCTTTTAACTCGACTAAGTTCTTCGGGAAGATTTTTGCTGTTCGTCCTCTCTAGGGTATTACCCTCGACGGCTTTTAATCCTAATTTCTCTACCTCATCTTTGATAATGTAAAGAACCAGTTTCTCTAAGTTCTTACCTTTGAACGCTCGCCAAGATTGTTCGTGATCTTTATTCGGCGTAGGAGATTTAAGCCAATCTTTTTTATGTAATTCCTTAGCTTCTTTTAATAATGCCGAAACATGTTTAAAGACCTCAGCGCCGTATTGTTCTTTCTTTTTCTTATAAAGTTTTAGTAAATCTTCGAATTTCATAAATTTTTATTACTCTTTTATTATAGGGTATCATTTTCTCAAAGGGAAGACAAGTTTATCTTAGATTAAAGGCTTATCAAAAATGAAAAAATCTGTCAGGATAGAATTAGAAAATAAAAATTAAAAAAGTTTTTGAATTAGACTTAAGGACGTTCGCCTTTTAAAACCCTTGACTTTTGTTTGACAATTTGCTATAATTATAGTATTATAAAAGTTCTTTGAAAAACGAGGTTCAAACTATGAGACGAGCGTTTTGGACGTCCCTAAAAACGGGGTTTCTAAAATGCTCGTCTCATAAAGGGATAAGCCGTTAGCCCGAACGATTCGGGTAAATAAAAAACAAAGGAGGTGTGACGATGACGACACAATCGATCACGTCAGGTCAAGAAAAACAGTACAAGAGGTTTGTCGAGGACGCCGCTGAGAAAGCTCTCAAAGAGGTCGGTCTCGACAAGGATGGGCTTCAAAAGCTCATCGAGAATGGCGACGAGTTCCAGGCTCGCATCATCACTGGCATCAGGGAGCTCTCCGTGAGCAACCAGTTCAGCGACGAGGAAAGGGAATCCAGCTACGTGTATCCCAAAGGCTACACGGTCAAGGGAATCACGGCACAGACCAACATCCTGCGTCAGCTATTCTCTGGCATCGGTTTTGCCGATGAGAAACTCGCCGAACAGTCGCTTCCGCCAAATGCCGAAGGATGGTTCGCCATCCCGAGATGGCAGAAGGTTGCCAAAACCTACGGCGAAGCAGTGGAGAAAGTGCTGGAGCTGATTAAACAGCAGCACAAGGGCAAGTTCTACAACTGGCGCGAAGGTAAACTCGGAGAACAATATCTCCGTCAGCACGAGCGCACAGTAAAGAAGCTCCAGGTGCTGGGTGATCAGCAGAAGGACTACGACATTCTGGTCGTTCCTGTCCAGTTCGGTCTCCGCCACAGAGGTCGCTCTGTCCGTCGGGCTCGTGAAGTCTTCACGGCTAACGAGTTCGGACTCGGCGCATTCGAAATCGGGTGCATGCTTCTGACACATCCCGAACGGCTCGTCTCTTACGACGATCTATGGATTGACTGTGCTGGCAACGAATATGGTCCTGGTGCTGATGGCGATTTCTCGGACGCGCCCTTCTTCGACTTCGGCGTTGGCGAGGTCGGGTTCGGCGCGGACTGGTTCGGCCATGCGCGCTCGGGCTATGGCTCGGCGTCTGGGTTTCTCCCGCAGTAAGTAGAACCTCGAAGACTTGGACACTTGGACTTCTTGATATTTTGAAGCCTTGCGTCCGCCACAAAAAAGGGGTTATTCACATCAGTGGATAGCCCCTTATTCTTTTTTTAAATAATATATTCCAAACTAAACTCTCATTTGCTATACTATAAATGAGCTTAGGCTAATGAACAGCAGTTCACGGATTGCTGTCGCCGAACTCTCTCTTTAGGAGAAAAGCAACCAGAGTCTTAGCGACTACGGTTTCTAAGAGCGTGTTGTGCTGAGGAGATACTGCTTGCCTCTGCTTAGCGCAGGTCTTCCCGACATTATGTCGGGAGGTGCTGCCGAATAAAATCAAGACCAAAAAGATATAAGCCTTTAGGCAGTAAACTTCGCGGTCTGGTGACACGGACGAGCGGGGGCAATTATCCTGATGCTGATGGCGATTTCTCGAACGCGCCCTACTTCAACTTCAACGATGGCAAGGTCAAGTTCGGCACGAACTGGTTCGACAATGCGAACTCGAACTATGGCTCGGCGTCTGGGTTTCTCCCGAAGTCTCTCTGAAAGCTACAAAGGGCATTCATTGCGGATGCCCTTTGTAATTATCTCTGTCGAATAGAACGCAACCAGCCACCAAGCATTCTTCCAATCTCATCGATCGATTCCTGCAAGAGAATATACTTTTTGTTATCAAGCATCTTTATTTCTTTGGAAAGCCTTATAAACACTCGCAAAAGGTTTAGTCTCAAGCTCGTTTTCTCTAAGATGGGAATTTTTTCGCCCTTCGGAAGTTGGCTTGCCCATAGGATATTCTCTAATATATCCAAGATAAGATTTTCGCAGCGTTGCCAAAGAGTGTATCTGTCTTGCTTGGGAATCACATTGCGGAAACCATAAAAAGTTTTATACAGCTCGTAAGTCTTCTTAAAAATTGGTATATCAAATTCGTCCATAAATATGATAATTTATAAAAATGTTTTTGAAAAGATAATCTCATTGGAAAACCTGTTTTTGGCGTGGGATAAATTCAAAAGCAATAAACAGAAGAAACGAGACGTCCAACATTTTGAATGGCGACTTGAAGAAAACATCTTCCAGCTTCATAGAGACTTAAAATCTCTCAACTATAGGCACGGAGTTTATACATCCTTTTATATCAGCGACCCAAAACAACGGCATATTCATAAAGCTATTGTCCGAGACCGCATACTTCACCACGCCATCTTCGCTGCTCTTAACCCAATCTTTGAACCGATGTTTATTTCTAATTCGCTTTCTTGCCGTATCGACAAAGGAACACATAAAGGCATAGATATTCTGGAGAAGTTAACAAGACAAACCAGCAAGAATAGTTCTAAACCCTGTTTTGTTCTCAAGTGCGATATCAGGAAGTTTTTTGAAACGATCGACCATAAAATCTTATTAAACATTATCCGCAAACGAATAAAGGATACTAATGCCTTATGGCTTTTGGAAGAAATCGTCGAAAGTTTTATATCTCGCTATTCTACTTTCTTTGAACGAAAGGGTTTGCCAATAGGCAACTTAACCTCTCAACTTTTCGCCAATGTCTACCTTGATGAGTTCAACCAATTTATCAGGCATAAATTAAAAGTAAAAAATTATATTCGTTATACCGACGATTTTGTAATCGTGGCTGGGAATAAACAATATCTGGAAAACCTTATTACAACCATCCGCGCTTTTCTTTCTACTAAGCTCTCTCTTGAATTACATCCAAAGAAAATTACAATCCGTAAATTCCATCAAGGCATAGATTTTCTCGGCTACATTGTTTTACCTTATTGTCGACTCCTACGAACAAAAACAAGACAACGGATATTTAAGAAATTAAAGAAACGAATTGAGGAACATAAAGAAGGAAAAATAAACAAACGAACTCTTGAACAATCATTACAATCCTATCTTGGCGTTCTTTCTCATGCAAATACTTATGGACTTAGCAATGAGCTTAAAAATCAATTTTGGTTCTGGCTAAACGAATAACTGGTTAGAATTTATAACCTCTACCACGCTACTCACTATTTCTCTTATTATGCTTGATTATTTCCATTGCCTCTTTATATTTAGGATTCCTCATTAGTTGTTGTGCATCTTCTATAAAAAATTTAGATTTTAAGTTCTTCCAATCTTTGGCTGAAAGATTATATCTTTCTTGTATCTTTTTAGCAGAAACATCGTTTAACTCAATAAAATACTCTCTTTGTCTATCAGTTATTTCTTCCCACTCTTTTTCTTTTCCAAGTAGATGTTCAGAGGGGAATTTTTCTAATGCCTTTAACCAGTTTCCCTTTTGTTCTTCTTCATACTCTTTTCTGATTTTTTCAATAAGCGGTTTTTGTTTTTCAATAATTAATTCTTCTTTCTCTCTTTTTCTTCTTCGTCTCACGAGAAAGAATAAAAAAATGATCCCGATAATAAGATACAATATTGACTTATCTAAAAAATCATCCATATAATTAATTTTTATTTTTTATGCTTTTCTGGCGGCAACACAAAACCCGCCGCCAGATCGAGGATTGCTCCTCCACATCCCTTTCGAGATATGACCAAGTGCATGGAACCTGAACGACGGGTTCTGTATGCACTTGGTTTTGAATGCCATGTCCGCAAAAGGGATTTAGGCAATTTTATTTAGTTTTCTAATTTCAGATTAACATAAGGAATAAGAAATTCCAAGTTAAAAGTCCCCAAAATAGTAGTTTTTATTTATTCACAGCTCGATACCTTGACCTAAGACTATGATCCATTATTATTAAAGTGTAGACAGAAGTTGAAAGAGATGAGAGCTTTTAGAGATTAGAGCCGATGCCTGACTTACGGGGCTATAACTTCTGTTCTCAATCGATTTGTCCGAGTGGAAAATGATTGGGAACGAGAGGTTATAGCCCTTTTTGTTTTGTCTAAATTTAAGCTCTAACCCTAATTAAAACTCCCAAGTTTCTTAGGGTTAAGCTTGGGAGTTTTAATTTAAAATGAAAACAAATATAACAATCGAAAAAGAAACCATTGAAAATCTAATAAGATGTCCACGCTTTAATTATTGTTCGATTAATATTTGTCCTCTCGATTCAGAGGCAAACTTAAGAAACGAATTGCCAGAAGAAGAACCCTGCCCCTTTTCAATAAAAAAGAGGGGGAAAGAACAAAAGGGTATCAAAACCCAAGCCCCCGATAATATTCTCGAAGTTATACCCGAATCGAACATAAAAATGCTTCACAGGCGTAATCAAAAGCGCTGGCACGCCCTACACAAAAAATATGGATAACAATGACCAAGAAAAATTTGAAGTAAGGGATTTGCGAGAAAGAAACAGATACGTCGTAGATATAAAATTTTTAAACGGATATGCAAGATTTCTGAGGATTTATGCCGTCGGTGTTTACGACTCGCTTTGCAGACACGCCAACAAAGAACAGAAATGTTGGCCGTCGATCAATAAAATAGCCACGGAATTAGATATTTGCCGAAATAAAGTTATTGAAAGCATTAAATATCTCGAATTCTGGCAGATTATAAAAAAACGCAGAGTTGGAAAAGAAGCCACTAATAGATATTTTCTTTTAGATAAAAAACATTGGAAACCGCTAAACGAAGAAAATCTTAAGCAATTTAGTGAAGTTTATCACATAAACTTCAAGAGTTTACAGGATAAACTTCAAGAGTTCATTGCATCAACTTCTATAGTAAGGAAACACAACGGTAAGGAATTACAAAAGAAAGGAGATTGTTCTGTTAATAAAAAGAAACCGTATTTTTGGGGAATGCCGATGTGGAAAGATGAAAAAAATGGCAAATGGTGGGTTATTCACGGACAAGATGACTTTCGGGAATTTACTGAAAAAGAATCAAAGATAGAGTGGCGATAGCCGTTTTACCCCAATTTGTTCGCATTGTTTGGGCTTTGTTGGGACTTTCGGGCAAGGAATAGATATTTGTTACCTAATTAACAATATTTCCGATATTTCCGCATATAAAAAAGTTTGGACAATTCGGACACTATTATAGACCCATATGCGAGGGCAAAAAGTATCAAAACAAAAGTGGAATAAACTTTTAAAAGAATTAGAAAAGAACATCGGCTTGGTGGAAATTAGTTGCCACAAAGTAGGTATAGGACGTTCAACCTATTATGATCACCGCATTAAAGACAAAAATTTTGCCAAAAAAGCCGACGGCATTATTGAACACTTTGGTATTGCTGTTGTCCAAGACGAACTAATGAAAGCAATCTTTGAAGGCAAGGGCTGGGCGATTATGTTTTATCTAATGTGCAAAGACAAGGAATGGCGACCTTATCGCAAATAAAAAATATGCTTAGCATCGAACAAACCAGAAAATTATTAAATGACCCGAATATCTCTGACAAAGAGTTAGAAGAAATCAGAGATAGTTTTCGTATGCTGGCAGAAATCATTTTTGAAAAATGGCAACAGGAAAGACAAACAAAAAGAGTCCCAAAACTTTATCCACAGAAAGAAGCTTTATGTAAAAAAGAACTTAGCTTATAGTATGTGTTGACCGAATCAAAACTATTCAATCCTATGAAAGGCATTATTTACACAAGAGTATCAAGCGATGAACAGGTCAAAGGAACCTCTTTGGAATTTCAAGAGGAACTTTGTCGTAAATACTGCGAACAAAAAGGCATCGAGGTATTAGCTGTTTTTAGAGAAGAGGGGGCTTCGGCAAAAACGGCTGATCGGGCTGAGTTTTTGCGGGCAATAGAATTTTGTAGAAAAAACAAAGGTAAAGTAGATGCTTTTGTGGTGGCTAAGGTTGATAGATTTGCTCGCAACACCGAAGACCACTTTTATGTTAGAAAGATATTGCTTGATTACGGCGCTACCTTACATTCGGTTACAGAGCCCATTGGCAATAATCCTGCGGAAAAGTTTGTTGAAACTGTTCTGGCAGGAAGTTCAGAATTTGACAATGCCATCCGTAAACAGCGCTGCACTGACGGTATGATTAAAAGAATCAATCAGGGTATTTATCCTTGGAAGCCTCCAATTGGTTACAGGTGTGCCAATTTCAAGAAACGAGGGGAAAAGAAAACAGAGCCAGATCCGCCAGATGAAACGATATTCCCTCTGATCCAACGGGCATTGAAAGAATACCTAAAAAGACGATGTTCACAAATAGAATTAGCTAACTTGCTTGATGAATGGGGTTTAAAAGAAATTCGGGGTAAAAAGACAACTCCCCAATTTGTAGATAGGATGCTGGGGAAACATTTGAAGTTTTATGCTGGCATAATACCGAATCCTTGGACGGACGAGGAAATAGAAGGACAACATATAGCAATGATCACAGAAGAAGAAATGCACATGATTCAATTGGTTCGGGCTGGCAAGGCAAATAGTGTCAGACATGATAGAAACAATCCAAACTTCCCGCTTAAGAGGACGGTGACTTGTGTTGTTTGTAATAGACCTTTAACGGGGAGCACGCCCCGAGGCAACGGCGGAAGATACTTTTATTATCACTGCCACAATAAAGAATGCCCCTTATTCGGCAAAAGCATTCCCAAAGAAACCATTGAAAATGAGTTCTTAGAGTATTTAGAAAAGATTACCCCAAAAGAAAAGTTCCTCAATGTCTTTAAGGCAACCGTCTTGGATTTATGGCAGGAGAAAGGCAAACGATTCGAGTCGGAAGCCACGAAATACGAAAAAAGGCTTGAGATGCTTCAATCCAAGAGAAAAAGAATCTTTGAGATGAGAGAGGACGGCTCTTACGATAAAGAGGAATTTCGGGAAAGAAAGGAAGGGGTGGAAAAAGAAATCGCTGCTACCAAAATATCATTGAGTGAGTCCAGGATAGAACAGTTCGACATTGAGGGGGCTTTAACCTACGCCACTAACTTTATTGGCAATCTGGGCAGGCAATGGTTTGACCTTCCGCCTCAACTCCGTCCTCGGTTCCAAAAATTAGTATTCCCAGAAGGAATCCCCTATGATAGGGCAAAAGGTTTTGGAACCGCCAAATTGGGGCTGATTTTCAACCTAAATCGGCAGTATTTGGGAAAGAAATTTACTAAAAAATCACAAGTGGTGGACTATTCTTAAAGTAGTTCGGACGCATTTCGCCGCCTGCGGCGGCGAGGGTCTGGCCAAAAATTCCGAACCGAAATTCTGAACTTTGACAATTTCAAGTTTTTCCCTGCCCCGTAGCAAAACGAAGTTTTTGCTACTGGGGTTTGGCGGCAACTATTGGGTTGAACTAACAATAAAACGGACAAAATAATCAGGCATATCTTTGATTGCGCTCTTTACATTAAGATCAACTTCTCCATTGCCGTCAAATTG
>Ga0210015_1001384_pt1 | contig 24007 bp, 23 predicted proteins | sample CryGeymeta201522_FD_185471 | JGI IMG/M metagenome (GOLD analysis project Ga0210015, IMG submission 185471) | Groundwater microbial communities from Crystal Geyser aquifers in Utah, USA - Crystal Geyser metaG 2015-22 (SPAdes) (version 2) | ecosystem: Environmental > Aquatic > Deep subsurface >... | reverse complement strand
TGCGGCTGCGACCAGGGGTATTCAGGTAGTGGCAGCCGGTGTGGATGCCAAAGGTGCGGCAAACACGCTGACATCAACGACTGGTGCGAATACACTTTCAGCTGCAACGAGCAACGATCTGATCGGCGCAACAGGCAATAACGTTACTGCGACAACCGGTGTCAATACGCTGTCGGCAGTGGGTCTAGGTGGTGCAAACAACCTCATTGCGCTTGACAACAGCGTGACTGCGACGACTGGCGGTAACGTTATTGGTGCAGCGACCACCAACACCATCACTGGTGGAACGGGCAACACGGTGACTGCGACGACGGGTAACAACACGATCACCGCAGCGGCGGCAGATAACGTGATTCGCGGCCAAGTAAATAACAGCATTACGGCTACCACAGGTTCTAACACCATCACGGGTCAAGTGAACAACACGATCAGTGCGGTGACGGGCGCTAACAGCATCACAGGTCAGACGGGCAACACGGTGACTGCGACGACGGGTGCCAACACCATCAACGCAGCGGCGGCCAACAACGTGATCACGGCAGCGACCACCAACACCATCACTGGTGGAACGGGCAACACGATGACTGCGACGACAGGTGCCAACACCATCAACGCAGCGGCGGCCAACAACGTGATCACGGCAGCGACCACCAATGCAATGACCGGTGGGACAGGTAACAGCATGACGGCAACGGCCAACGGCAATACGTTGTCAGCAAACTCGGCAACGGGTAGCAACGTGATCGAAGCGACCAATGCGTTGGGTACCAACAGCATTACCGCAGGCGCAACCAACACCATCACTGGTGGAACGGGCAACACGATGACGGCCACGACAGGTGCCAATACCATCAACGCAGCGGCGGCCAACAACGTAATCATGGCAGCGACCACCAATGCAATTACTGGTGGAACGGGCAACACGATGACGGCCACGACAGGCAGTAACACGATGACATCTGCTGCCGGGGCGAATACAGTGGTGACGAATGCTACGGGTTCGGCGACTGGTACGGCTTTGACCGGTACAGGGGGGACAGATGGTGTTTCATTGGCTGGTACGGTAGGTGTTGATACTGCCAATGCAACCCTTTCAGGTGCAACAGCAAGCTATCAGGCATCATCGGCTGGTATTACACGCGGCTTGGCGGTAAATGCAAACGTTGCAGGTGTGACCAGCCTGACGGGCGGTGATACAGGTGTGTTAGCTCCAACGGCAACCGCAACGATGGGGGCTGCGGCAGTTGCAGGTGGCGCTGTAGCTCAAGTGCAGTTGGGTGGTGCCAATGCTTCACTGGTTAACAACACCGGGCATGGTGTAGCGGTGTCGGCTACACAAACTGTTATATCAGGTGGTACAACCTCGACTAGCTTGACCTTAACTGACGGTGGTGCTGCCTTCGCCAATACCACGACAGGTGGTCCGGTAAGAGTAACTGGCGTAGCGGATGGTTCTGCTCCGTTTGATGCAGTCAACTACCGTCAGTTGCGTGAAGTAGCGCAAGGCGTTGCTTCTACTGTCGCCATGGCCAATATCCCACAGGTTTCCGAAGGTCAAACGGGTATGGTCGGTGTGGGTGTCGGTACTTTCAACGGTGAGACTTCACTCGCCGTCGGTGCCAGCTACCGCTTCGCTCCGCAAGCCGTGATGAAGGTCAGTCTCGGTCTCTCGGCTAACGGTGGCTCCAAGACAGCAGGTATTGGTGCGGGTTGGGGCTGGTAGTCCACAGTTTTGCCAGTATGAAAAAACCGCCTTCGGGCGGTTTTTTCATAAGGGAAAATAGCCTGGCTTGTCGTGCATTGGGTGTGTGGAAGGAAGGAGTGACGTGGTAATCCATAGCTTGTTTGTAACGATGGTTTTGTGGAATAAATCAGCATTTCATCTGGTTGTCATGGTCAACGACGCTTTGATGGGTTAACTGAATAAGGGAGTATCAATGTTTTATTTGCTACATGGCAGGATGGTAATGGTGTTGCTGATCGCGATGCCATTGATGACTGGAGTCGCGCAAGGAGCGGATTTTGCAACCCGTAATGCCGCTTGCAAGACGGCGTTACAAAAAAATGATCAGGCCGCTGCATACCGGGAGTGCCGGGCTGCCGTATTCGAGGCGAAGCGCGATAAAGGGCTTTTCCCCGAGCTGCATGCGCAGGCTTATGATAATCTGGGCGATTTGCAACTGGCCAAAGGCCAGTTTGAGGAGGCCGAAGCGACTTACCGAAGCGGTATTGCCTTGCGTGAGCGCGCTTTTGGTAAATACAGTGCTGAAATAGCGATTTCTTATGAAAAAATCGGCAACGCGCTGGTGAAACAGAAAAAATATCCCATTGCCGAGTTGATGCTGTCGCGTGCGCTGGAAAACCGCGAGAAAGTCTACGGTGGGCAAAGCCGGGAAGTGGCCGATACGCTTAACATATTAGGAGTAGTTGCAATCTATGCCAACAACGCGGCCAAGGCGGAGGAATACTTCCGTCGCTGTGCACAGCTACGCGAAAAACTGTTCGGCATGGGCAGTGCTGAAGTCGGGCGCAGCTATCAGAATCTGGCAGTAGCCGTTCAGGCAAACAAGGGTGTAGATGCCGCAGCCCCCCTGTTTGTGCAGGCGCTGGCATCTTTGGAAGCGGCGCTAGGCAAGGAGGATGCGGCGTTGCTGGATACGATTGAGAGTCTGGCGAAGCTGTCTGTCTCCCGCAAGAATCCGCAGGATGCAGATGTGTTCTGGCATCGTGCATTGATGCTGCGTGAGCGTGCGTTCGGTGCGGAGCATGTCACGGTAGCTGCTGTGCTCAACCAGTTGGGCGTGAATGCGCTGCAACTGAATCAGCGTGACGTGGCTGAACAGGCGTTGCGGCGGGCGCTTGCCATACGCGAGAAGGTGCTGGGAGCGAATACGCTGGATACGGCGGAAGCGGCGAGCAATTTGGGGCTTGTCTTGCATGCCAAGGGTGATCAGGCCAATGCGCTGGTGTTGTTGCGTCACGCCGCAGCGGTGACTCATGTGGCTCTGGGTGGCAGTAATCCGTTAACCCAGTCGCGATGGTCCTATTTGTCGCAGGTGGAACGCGCTGCAGCCAAGACAGGTGATAAGACTTCTGGCAAGGATACCCAGCCAGAAAAAAAATCAGTGGCGCAGCCTGAAGAGAAAAAGAGCCGCTGGCCATTCTGATTTTTAATACCCGCATAGTCAGGAACCAGAGGCACTGTCATTGAGAGCAACGCGAAGCAATCCAGAGGTGTTGCCTTGGATGACTGACTGTATTGCCACGAACTTCGGCCTTTATCCAGAAACAAAGAGCACTTTGCACCAGTTTGTTTTGAGGGAATCAATGATGACATGACAGATTGATCGTCATAGTCGGAATTGAGTTGTTATATCAGCCCCTGCGGGCTTGCAATGACGATAGGATGAATAAACCAGCATTTTTTAGCCGTACTATTTAGGAGACTTGTATGACCATACTGTTTTTTTACGACAAACTCGTTCCACTTAATTCTGAATTGCATCGCGAACTTAAAATTTCACCAGCCCGGGACGGTTACAATTTTGCCAGCAAGACTAACGTCATACCGTTGATGGACGTTGAATTTATGGAAGCAGCCAGGGAATATCCCATTGTTTTTTCCAGAATGGGTGAAAACTTCTTGCCGGTCGCGCTGGTGGGGCTGCGTAACGAGGAAAATCTAATGGTGGATGCCGAAGGGAAGTGGGAGGCGCGTTATGTGCCGGCTTTTGCTCGCCGTTACCCGTTTGTTTTCGATCAGAGCGAGCCAAACGGTACGCTGACCGTGTGCATCGACGAATCCTTTGACGGCTTTAACACCGACGAGGGGGAGCCGCTGTTTGACGCGAAGGGCGGACAAAGCCCACGTCTGACGGAAATTGTCACCTTCCTTAACGACTTTCATGCCCGAGCGCTACAAACCGGGCGCTTCACCCAACGCCTGATGGAACTAGACTTGCTGGTAGAGTCTACTGCGAACGCGAATTTGGACAATAATCAGAGTGTGACGCTGGCAGGTATTTATGTTATTGACGGGGCGAAGCTGCTGAAATTGGATGACGATGTGGTTCTGAAAATGTTCCATTCTGGAGAACTGGCACTGGTTTATAGCCATCTGGCATCACTTTCCAACGTGCAGCGCCTGACCGAGCGTCTCGCCGAGCGCTTTCTGGCGGAATAATCCGACCAGAACGTCAGTTCCATTCCCTTGGGAAAATACTGCCTCAATAGCCCGTTGCTGTTCTCGTTCAGCCCGCGTTCCCAGGAATGATAGGGGGGAGCGAAGTAGAGGTCCGCCTTCAATGCCTCAGCCACTTTCTCATGTTCCGCAAACTCCTTGCCGTTGTCGAAGGTGAGGGTGTGGCATTGATCCTTGTAAGATGCCAGCAAGCCTGTAATGACGCTGGTTACGCCGTCGGCATGCTTGCTGCGGATATGTCCTGCCAACACATAACGCGACTTGCGTTCGGCCAGCGTAACGAGACCCCCCTTGTGATTTTTACCAATCACGGTATCGCCACGACGTTCGTCTCGTTTGGATTGCGCCTGTTTGGGATGCCAACCGCGCTTACCCTTATTGCGACTGAACTCCCGTGAAATCGTCTATTTGCTAACCCCGACTTTTTCGGCTATCTCGGTTTGATTCAAGCCCGCTTGTTTCAGCCCGTAAATCTGGTATCGTAGCCCACAGGTGAGCTGCTTATAAATCTTCATTTGCGTCCCTTTTACCTGGTCGTTTAAGTGGTGCTGATAATAACGCAGCTCACCACCTAAATTCACTTACAAAAGTTGCACTTCAGATTTGAATCCGCCGCGTAAAAAACCCCATAAATCTTTTATATTTATAAGGTTACAAGAATTTTTTAGATTGTTTGAAACGGGGTTCTGGCGGAAGCGGTGAGATTCGAACTCACGGAGGACTCTCATCCTCGCTAGTTTTCAAGACTAGTGCCTTAAACCGCTCGGCCACACTTCCTTGGTTGCGTTGGGCTGGCCAACTTTTGAAGGCGTGCATTCTGACGTAAGCCGGGCGGTATGTCCAGATGCTTGCGCAAAATATTATGAAAAACTTTCAGCGCGCAGGCAGTCCGCCCAGTTGTTCGGGGTCTCGAACAGGCGAATTTTCTCCAGCGTCAAGTGCTTGCCGTAATTGTCCCGATAGGCGGGGGCGAGGAGTTTGAAGGCGGTCAGCGCGAGGTTTTCTGCGGTGGGGATGACTTCCAGGATCACGGTCTTGTGGTCGGGCAGCGTCGCCAGAAAATCGCACACCTGTTTGTCGCCGCGATACACCAGAAAGGCGTGATCCCAGACATTGACCAGTTTTTCCTGCGCGATGCGTTTGACATCGGAAAAATCCATCACCATGCCTTGATCGGATTGTCCTTCGGCATCGTTGATGTCGCCCGACAGAGTGATTTCCAGCGCGTAGCGGTGGCCGTGCAGGTGGCGGCACTGGCTGTTGTGGTTGGGGATGCGATGTCCGGCATCGAATTCCAGGCGGCGGGTGATGAGCATGAGGGCAGCAGTCAATTTGGGGAGGCGCGGATTATAGCATTGCGCCACGGCTGCAAAATTTTCTGCTGCGGCGGATGAATTCCCGTTGCGCGTTTTAAAGCAGTATCGCCGCGATGACTTTGCGGTCTTCCGCTACCAGTATATTGTAGGTGCGGCAGGCGGCGGGGGTGTCCATGCATTCCACGCCGATACCCGCATCGGTCAGCGCGCGGTACAGGCGCGGGTGCGGGAAACGTTGCAGAGCACCCGTGCCGAGCAGCAGCACTTCCGGTCGCATCGCCAGAAAATACTCGAAATGGCTTTCGTTCAGCGCGTCGAAACTGGCTGCATCCCAGTCAGTGCGAACTTCTTCCGCCAGAACCACAATAGGGGCATCGAAGCGCACGCGGTTGACCATGACATGGTCGGCTTCGTGGCTGGTGAACAACTGGGTGTCGCCCAGATTGGCAAGATGTAATTTCAAAATGACCTCGAAAATCGGGTTGAATGGGAAGGCGTGAAGTGTAGGGGTTAGCGATATGGCACGTCAAATGCGGTCTCTTTACTTCGGCAAAAGACGAATTTACGCGATACCGATTTGCTGTGCGCGGATAGCGCAGGTAAAATCGCCCACTTTCACATGAAACAACGAGCGCAGCGACTATGTTTCATGGGGAATGCCCCTTCATTCAGAAATAAGGAGCCGAAGGCGACTATATTTCGTGGGAATGCCCTTGCGGCATTGCGGCATTGGGGCATTGCGGGCGTGTCATAAATTAAACCATTTCAAAATCAATCGTAAAACACAGTGAAACCTATCTTGAAATCAAGCAAACTCGCCAACGTATGTTACGACATACGCGGGCCGGTCATGGAACGCGCCAAGCAGATGGAGGAAGAAGGCCAGCGCATCATCAAGCTGAACATCGGCAATCTCGCGCCATTCGGCTTTGAAGCGCCGGAAGAAATCCAGCAGGACGTGATTCTCAATTTGCCGAATTCGTCCGGCTATTCCGATTCCAAGGGCATGTTCGCGGCGCGCAAGGCGATCATGCACTACTGCCAGTCCAAGAATATCTCCGGCGTGGGGCTGGAAGACATTTACATCGGCAACGGTGCGTCCGAACTCATCGTCATGGCGATGCAGGGTCTGCTGAACAACGGCGACGAGGTGCTGGTTCCCGCCCCGGATTACCCGCTGTGGACGGCGGCGGTCACGCTGGCGGGCGGCACGCCGCGCCATTATTTGTGCGACGAAGCCAATGAGTGGAACCCCGACCTGGCCGACATCCGCAGCAAGATTACCGAGCATACCCGCGCCATCGTCGTCATCAACCCGAACAACCCGACCGGTGCGCTCTATTCAAATGAAATTCTCAATGAAATCATACAGTTAGCGCGAGAACGCCAGCTCATCATCTTTGCCGACGAGATTTACGACAAGATGCTGTACGACGGCGCGAGCCATACCTCGATGGCATCCTTAGCCAATGATGTGTTGTTTGTCACCCTGAACGGGCTGTCGAAAAATTATCGCGCCTGCGGCTATCGCGCCGGCTGGATGGTGTTGTCCGGCGAGAAGAAACACGCGCAGGACTACATCAACGGCCTGACCATTCTGGCTTCGATGCGCCTGTGTTCCAACGTGCCGGGGCAATTTGCGATTCAAACCGCATTGGGCGGCTACCAGAGCATCAAGGATTTGGTCGCACCCGGTGGGCGTTTGTGCAAACAGCGCGATCTGGCCTACCAGTTGCTCACCGCCATTCCCGGCGTGACTTGCGTCAAGCCCAAAGCGGGGCTGTATCTGTTCCCGCGCCTCGACCCGGTGCTGTATCCGATTGAAAACGACCAGCAATTCATACTCGAATTGCTGGAAGCCGAAAAGGTGCTGGTGGTTCAGGGGACGGGCTTTAACTGGAAAAACACAGATCATTTCCGCGTGGTGTTTTTGCCGTCGGTGGACGATCTGGCCGATGCCATCGGGCGTATCGCGCGCTTTCTGGAAAATTACCGCAAGCAGCACGGCAAAACGTAGGGTGCGCTCTGCACACCAGGGTGCATCAATGCACCCTTGTTTCCGCACCCATCAATTTATAGAAAGAAGAAAAGCATGAAACCAATCAACGTAGGACTTCTCGGTATTGGCACGGTCGGCGGCGGCACATTTACGGTATTGCAGCGCAACTGCGAGGAAATCACCCGTCGCGCCGGGCGACCTATCCGCATTGTAGTGGTGGCGGACAAGAATCTGGAGCTGGCCAAAAAGGTCACGGGCGGCGCGTGTCGTCTGACCGATGATGCGTTTTCGGTGGTGGCTGACCCGGAAGTGGACATCGTCATCGAGCTGATCGGCGGCTACGGCGTGGCGAAACAACTGGTGATGCAGGCGATTGCCAACGGCAAACATGTCGTTACCGCCAACAAGGCGCTGCTCGCCACCCACGGCAACGAGATTTTCAAGGCGGCGCAGGACAAGGGGGTGATGGTCGGTTTCGAGGCGGCGGTGGCGGGCGGTATCCCCATCATCAAGGCCGTGCGCGAGGGGCTGACCGCCAACCGTATCGAATGGATTGCGGGCATCATCAACGGCACCACCAACTTCATTTTGTCCGAGATGCGCGACAAGGGTTTACCTTTTGATACCGTGCTGAAAGAAGCGCAGCGTCTGGGCTACGCCGAAGCCGACCCGACTTTTGACATCGAAGGCGTGGATGCCGCACACAAGATCACGCTGTTGGCATCGCTCGCCTTTGGTATCCCCATCCAGTTTGACAAGGCCTATGTTGAAGGCATCTCCAAGCTGGACGCGGTGGACATCCAATACGCCGAACAACTGGGCTACCGCATCAAGTTGCTAGGGATTACCCGACGCACCCCGGAAGGTATCGAGCTGCGCGTGCATCCCACTTTGATTCCCGCCAAGCGCCTGATCGCCAACGTGGAAGGCGCGATGAATGCCGTGCTGGTTCAGGCCGATGCGGTGGGCGCGACGCTGTATTACGGCAAGGGCGCGGGCGCGGAACCGACTGCGAGTGCGATCATCGCCGACCTGGTGGACATCACCCGGATGCACACCGCCGACCCCGAAAACCGCGTGCCGCACCTGGCCTTCCAGCCCGACGCGATGGTTGATTTGCCGATGCTGCCGATGGCTGAAGTCACCACCAGCTACTACCTGCGCCTGCGCGTGGCAGATAAACCTGGCGTACTGGCCGACATTACCCGCATTCTGGCAGACGAGCAGATTTCCATAGATGCCGTGATCCAGAAAGAACCCGCTGAAGGTGAGACTGAGGCCGATTTGATCCTGCTCACCCACCTGACCCGCGAAAAACGCATCAATGCGGCGATTGTGAAGATCGAAGCGCTGGGCGTGGTGGCGGGCAACGTCACCAAGCTGCGGCTGGAAGAACTGGGCAAGTGAAATGAAACAATATCGGGTTCTGTTCGACTCTTTGGAGTGGCAGAGTGGAATTCATGGCGCGAAATTCAAGGCTTTTCGTAGCGGTGCAAAGCAGCTTCGTCTGCTTGAGTTCACTTCGGAATTCGTTGAGCCTGACTGGTGCGAAAAAGGACATATCGGTTTCGTGGTTCAGGGTGAACTTGAAATCGATTTTCACGGACAACTTGTACGCTACCCAGAAGGTTCTGGAATCTTCATTCCATCCGGTGCAGAAAATGGACATAAGGCGCGTTCGATAACGCCATTTGTTCTGTTGTTTCTGGTTGAAGATATTTAACAACTCCCCTCGCCCGCTTGCGGGAGAGGGGGCGGGGGAGAGGGGCGTTGAGTTTCTACCCTCTCCCTAACCCTGATAAAACAACTAGCTATTCGACTAAGTCCGCAAGCGGGCAAGTCGCTGGTTATCTCCCTGCAAGGGAGAGAGAATTGATGAGGTAGTAATTAAATGAAATACATCTCCACCCGTGGCAACGCGCCCGCCAAAACATTCACCGAAATCCTGCTCGGCGGTCTCGCGCCGGATGGCGGGCTGTATTTGCCGGAAACTTATCCGCAGGTAACGCGCGCCGAGTTGGATGCTTGGCGCAAACTTTCCTATGCGGATTTGGCGTTTGCGGTGCTGTCCAAGTTTGCTACCGACATTCCGGCGGCGGACTTAAAAGCCATCATCAGCAAGACTTACACCGCCGAGGTGTATTGCAACGGTCGCGCGGACAGCGATGCGACGCAGATCACGCCTTTGCGCACGTTAGAGCCGGGGGTGCATATTCTGGAATTGTCCAACGGGCCGACGCTGGCGTTCAAGGATATGGCGATGCAGTTGCTGGGCAATCTGTTCGAATACGCCTTGGCGAAAGACCATGCCGAGTTGAACATCCTCGGCGCGACTTCTGGCGACACGGGTTCGGCGGCTGAATATGCGATGCGCGGCAAAAAAGGCATCCGCGTGTTCATGCTCTCGCCCAACGGCAAGATGAGCGCCTTTCAGCGCGCGCAGATGTATTCGCTGCAAGACCCCAACATTTTCAACATCGCGATCAACGGCATGTTCGACGACGCGCAGGACCTGGTGAAGGCGGTGTCCAACGACCACGCCTACAAAGCCGCGCACAAGATCGGCACAGTGAACTCCATCAACTGGGGGCGCGTGTCGGCGCAGATCGTGTATTACTTCAAGGGCTATTTCGCCGCGACCCAATCGAACGATGAGCAGGTCGCGTTCTCCGTTCCTTCTGGCAATTTCGGCAACATTTGCGCAGGCCACATCGCGCGCATGATGGGCTTGCCGATCGGTCAACTGATTCTGGCGACCAATGAAAACGATGTGCTGGACGAATTTTTCCGCACCGGCATCTATCGTCCGCGCGGCACGAAACACACTTACCAGACCAGCAGCCCTTCGATGGATATTTCCAAAGCCAGCAATTTCGAGCGTTTCGTGTTTGACCTGGTTGGGCGCGACGGGGCGCAAGTGCGCGAATTCTGGGCGAAAGTGGATGCTGGCGCGGCATCCGATGAGGCTGCGTTCGACATCAAGGGGACGGCTTACTGGAACGAGCTGCCCAAGTTTGACTTTGCCTCAGGCAAGAGTTTGCATTTTGACCGCCTCAAGACGATACGCGAGTTGTGGCAGGAGTACGGCGTGATGATAGACCCGCACACCGCCGACGGCCTCAAGGTCGGTCTGGAACAACGCCGCCCCGGCTTGCCGCTGATTTGTCTGGAAACCGCGCTGCCCGCCAAGTTTGAGGAAACCCTTGTCGAGGCTTTAGGCAGAACCCCCGAACGCCCTGCGGCACTCGAAGGCATCGAAGCCCTGCCGCAGCACGTCGAAGTGATGGACGCGGACGTAGTGAAACTCAAGGCGTTCATTAGTGCCAATACCTGATATGGAGTGCGCTATGGAGTGCGCAGCCTCGGCTGCGCACTCCAAAAGCGGCATCATGCCGCCGCACTCCAAAGTAGCGTGCCGTACTCCAGAATTCTGAGCTGACCTTAAAGTGAACCCTCATCCCAAACACGCTCCACCGCACTGGCTTTTCGAGCAGGGCATCTACATGGTGACAGCGGGGACTTTTCAGAAATTGCCGCACTGGAATACCCCGGAGCGGCGAGATTTTTTGCTGGAGGCATTGTTTACCCTATCGGCTGAATTTGGCTGGCAATTGCAGGCGTGGGCGGTTTTGCCTAACCACTATCATTTTGTAGCCAAATCGCCGGAAGATGCCAGCACGTTGCGCAAGTTCTTGTCCAAGCTGCATATGACGACGGCAAAGCAGTTGAACGCATGGGACGGGATGCCGGGCAGAAAAGTCTGGTATCAGTATTGGGATAGTTGCATTACTTTTGAACGTTCTTATTTAGCCCGTTTGAATTATGTCCACCACAATCCGGCACATCACGGCGTGACCGAGGATGCACGGGATTATCGCTGGTGTTCGGCGAGGTGGTTTGCCGAAAACTCCCCTGCGGCATGGCGGGAAAAAGTGGAAAATTGCAAGACAGACAGGCTTGAGGTGGCGGATGATTTTTAATGTGGGGTGCCGATTATGGAGAGCATCTATGGAGTGCGCAGCCTCGGCTGTGCTGTTTTGGAATGGTATCTTATGGAGTGCGCAGCCTCGGCTGCGCTGTTTTTTTATGGAGTGCGGTGGCATGACACCGCAGGCGCAGCCGAGGCTGCGCACTCCAAAAAGCGGCATCATGTCGCCGCACTCCAAAAGCGGCATTGTGCCGCCGCACTCCATAAATGAATAACCTGTTCCTGCTCGTTCTATGTTTTATCGCCGGTATGTTGCTCAGGCGCTTCAATCGTATGCCGGACAACGCGCCGGCGACGCTGAACAGTTTCATCATTCACGTCTCGCTGCCCGCTTTAACGCTGCTGTATATCCACGAATTGAAGTTGTCCGGGGACGTGTTGTTGACGGGGTTGATGGCGTGGCTGGTGTTCGGGCTGTCAGCAGGATTTTTCTATCTGGTCGGGCGCTGGTTCAAGCTGCCGCGCGCGACGACAGGTGCCTTGATTCTGGTCGGCGGGCTGGGCAATACCTCGTTTTTCGGCTTGCCGATGGTCGAAGCCTTCTACGGGCAGTCTGGCTTGACCACCGCGATTATCGCCGATCAACTGGGATCATTTTTCGCACTGTCCATCCTGGGCATCACCGTGGCGGGCATCTACTCTTCCGGTCGTCCGACGGCTGGCGAAATTTTCAAACGCATCGTGCTGTTCCCGCCGTTCATTTCATTAGCGATTGCCCTGCTGCTGATTCCCGTGGAGTACGCCGAGTGGTTTACCGTGCTGTTGAAACGTCTGGGCGATACGCTGGCACCACTGGCGTTGTTGTCAGTTGGGCTGCAATTACGGCTGGGACATGTGGCGGAGCATAAGCGAAATTTGGCGCTGGGTCTGGGTTTCAAGCTGATTTTGGCACCGCTGGCGATTTTCCTGTTGTATGTGCCGCTGCTGGGCGCGAGTGGACAGGCGATACAGGTCACGCTGTTCGAGGCGGCGATGCCGCCGATGATTACCGCAGCAATCGTCGCCACCGAACACGACCTCGACCCGCCGCTTGCGAATTTAATGGTGGCGGTAGGGCTGATTTTGTCGTTCTTCACGCTCACCGCGTGGTGGTGGATGATGCGGGGAATTTGACCGGCACGCTGTGATGCATTCGCCCCCAAGGGGATCTCGTAGTTGTGGAACAAAGTGCAGTTAGGGGAGCTGCGATGAACACTAACGTAAAAGTGAGGGGCTGCGCGCTTTTGCGCAATCCCGCTTGAGCGTGGGGGTTGGATCGCTCATTCATAGTGTGTCCACATCCGCAGGACACGAACGATTTTTTCTTTGGTGAAGACTTCGTACACGATACGGTGCTGAATATTGATGCGGCGCGAATAAGCGCCGACAAGATCACCGACTAGCTTCTCGAAGGGTGGTGGATTCTGAAATGGATTGTTAGCAAGCACAGCAAGTAGTTCTTGGGCTTTGGGCTTGAGACCGCTTGCAGCAAGCTTCTTTGCATCTTTGAGAGCTTGCTTGGCATACACAACCTCCCAACTCACCACTTAAGCTCCTTCGCACTTCTTGCGAGTGGCTCAGCCATACCTGCTTTTATGGATTCGCGCATACCGGGCACGGCAAGTAGATACAAAGTTTCTTGAATTGCCCCCCAATCTTCTGCAGAGAGCAGCACAGCACTACTGCGCTTTCCTGAAATGATGATTGGTTCATGAGACTCTACTGTTTCATCAATGAGCCGATACAAATTCGCGCGGGCTTCGCTGACGGTAAGTGTGTGCATTTTGTGCCCTTTCAAAGAAGGCTAAATGGTACGCAAACGCGTACGTCACGTCAAGACAATATGCAAGCGTCAAGAGAAGTTTAACGTAAAATAGACAGAACTATTCAAACATATGCAGGACGGCGTTCTGCAAGTGCCATTCTGGTCTGTCCCCTATTTTCGATTTAACCTTAATCGTTAGGCTGGTCTATGGCTCTACAAGACGACCCGTGACATATTTGTGAAGGACGCTAGCCATTAACGTCTGATAAGGAATCGCTTCTTCTGCGGCCTTTGCTTGAATGTCATCAAGATCTCGGGAGGAGATACGAATATTGACCCGCTTGTCTTTAGCCAGAGATGCAGAAGCCATTGCCGCAAAGCGTGCGATTTCACTTTTATTTTTTGGGGCGGGTTGCCATTCGCCTCTTTCAAATGAGGCCAGAATTTCTTCTTCAAGTTTAGTTTCTTTGTCCATTTCAATGTTCCTCATTAAGATAGATACGAGTGGCTTTCCGACTCGGGATGATCGTTTTCAGGAAGACCTTTTGTTTCGTCTCCACAAACGGAACCAGATAGGCGTAGCCACGAAGACGAACTACAAACATGCGTTGGTTTGGATATTGAACTGTGTTCGGATGGTCTAGCACGATAAGGAGGCCGCCATTCGACATAGCTGACACGACCTCCTCAAAAGATACGCTGCGCTCGGCTTTGAGGCGGATATTTTTCTCAGTGTTCCAGTTCACAGGTTTCATGCTGCAGATATTACGCCCGTGTGCCTTATGGCATCAAGAGGCCTAACGTAAAAGTCAGTGCCATTCGAGTCTGACCCCATTGATTTGCTGTCAAGGATAAATCTGCGAAAAGCGGAGGGCGTAACGCCTACAGAACTATTCAAACATATGCAGGACGGCGTTCTGCATAATCTGTCCTGTTATACTGCAACCCTTTGATTTTACATGGTCATGAGGTTTTTATAGGGCAAACCTTCCTGCATACTCAGCACCTCATGCACTTATGCTGCTTGAAGTTGTGCGTGAACGCATCCGGGCGAAGCATTGTAGTCGAAGAACGGAGCAATCATACACGGGCTGGATTAAACGCTTTGTGCATTTTCATCACAAAAAGCCTCCGCGCGATATGGGCGCGCCGGAAGTGGAAGCATTTTTGACCGACCTGGCGGTCAACGGCAAGGTTTCCTCTGCCACGCAAGCTCAGTTAGCCCGCTGGACAGATAAAAGGAGTCTGTGAGTAGAGGGGGTGCGGCGAGCCTGGCGGTGATATTGGGTATAATGCCGCCCCCACCACAATTCTCAGTCAGGCCGCCGTGATCGAACGTCTCGCAGTCCTCTTGCAATACCTTTTGCCTAAACAGGCGTTGACCGAATTCGCTGGAAAAGTGGCTGGCGCGCAAGGTTCATGGATCCCCGCATTGATTTCCTGGTTTATAGGCCGTTACAAGGTGAATATGGCCGAGGCGGCGAATCCCGATATTTGCAGTTACGCCACTTTCAACGATTTTTTCACCCGCGCCTTGAAACCCGGTGCGCGTCCCTTGGCGGAAGCAAATTATGTTTGCCCGGTGGATGGCGCGATCAGTCAGTTCGGCAGAATCGAGCATGACCAGTTGTTCCAGGCCAAAGGACACACTTATTCGACCACCGCGCTGGTCGGTGGCGATGCGGCGCTGGCGGCGCAATTTCAGAATGGCAGTTTTGCGACTATCTATTTGAGTCCAAAGGATTACCACCGCATCCATATGCCTTGCGACGGGCGATTGACGCGGATGATTTATGTGCCGGGCGAGTTATTTTCGGTCAATCCGGTGACCGCGCGCGGCGTGCCGAGTTTGTTTGCGCGCAACGAGCGCGTGGTGTGCATGTTCGATACGGCGCAGGCCGAGTTTGTTTTGACGCTGGTGGGCGCGACCATCGTCGGCAGTATGGCGACGGTTTGGCATGGCGTGGTCAATCCGCCGCGCACGGGGGAGGTGCGCGAGTGGCGCTATGACGAGCAGCAAATAAGTTTGAAAAAAGGCGACGAAATGGGGCGTTTTTTGCTCGGTTCAACGGTGGTTATGCTGTTCCAGAAAGACGCGCTGCAATTTAACTCGCAATGGCATCCCGCGTTGTCGGTACGCATGGGCGAGGTGATGGGGAATTCTAATGTGGAATGAGCGATATGCGGGTGAAGGCTATCTTTTTGGCACTGCGCCGAATGCGTTTTTGGCATCGAATGCCGCGCGACTGAAACCCGGCATGAGCTGTCTGGCGGTCGCCGACGGCGAAGGGCGCAACGGCGTGTGGCTGGCGGAGCAGGGTTTGCGGGTGGTGTCGGTGGATAGTTCCAGCGTGGCGGTCGAAAAGGCCAAAGCGCTGGCAGAACAACGCGGCGTGAAGCTGGATTGCCAGCTGGCCGATTTGACCGAATGGTCCTGGCCGGAAGGCGGGTTCGATGTGGTGGCGGCAATTTTCATCCAGTTCGTCGGCGCGGCGGGGCGCGCGCAACAGTTCGCCAACTTGAAACGCTGCCTCAAGCCCGGCGGGCTGCTGTTGTTACAGGGCTACACGCCGCGCCAACTGGAATACCGAACCGGCGGACCTTCGCAAGTCGAAAATCTATACACCGCAGCCCTGTTGCGCGAGGCGTTTGCCGATATGGAAATGCTGCATCTCGTGGAACACGACGATGAAATCTGCGAAGGCGCGGGGCATTGCGGCAAGTCGGCGCTGATTGACCTGGTGGCGCGCAAGAATATTTTATAAGTTATTGAATAATAATGTTTTTTTAAACGAATGATGATGCGAAATAAAGGCTTGTGGATCAAGGTTGGACTGCTGGTGCTGGTGGGGGTGTTGCTGTGGCAGGGGGCGGCGGCAAAAAAAGTCACGCCCCAGCCCGTGCCGACCAGCAAAGCGGCGTTGACGGTGACCACCACCACCTTGCAGCCCGCGCACTGGATGCAGAATTTGACCGCCAACGGCAGCGTTGTGGCATGGCAGGAGGCGGTCATCGGCGCGGAAGTGACGGGCGTGCGCATCAAGGAAGTGCGGGCGAACGTGGGCGATAGGGTTATAAAAGGTCAGGTGCTGGCGACGCTCGCCAACGATACGATGCAGGCCAGTGAAGCGGAAGCGATGGCGGCATTGCACGAAAGCGAGGCCTTGCTGGCGGAGGCCGGCGCCAACGCCGAGCGCACCCGCAAGCTGGCCGCTGTCGGTTTTGTCAGCGCCCAGCAACGGGATCAGGCATTGACCAACGAACAGTCAGCTTTTGCCCGCCTGGAAGTCCAGCGTGCGCGCTATCAAGCCAGCGCCCTGCGGCTGGCACAGCAGCACATTACCGCGCCGGACGAGGGCGTGATCTCGGCGCGCAATGCCACCGTCGGCACGCTTACCCAGTCGGGAGCCGAGCTGTTCCGGTTGATTCGTCAGGGCAGGCTGGAATGGCACGCGGAGCTGACGGCAGACGAATTGGGCTTGATCCGCAAGGGCATGAAAGTCGAGCTGATCGCCGCGCAGGGAAAAGTGGTGCAGGGCGTGGTCAGCGCCTTGTCTCCTTCCCTCAACCCACAGACGCGCTACGGTCAGGCGCGGGTTAGCTTGCCTGCTGACTCCGGTTTGATTGCCGGGATGTTCGCGCGCGGCAGTTTTCAGTTGGGCGATCAGGCTAAGTCCGTATCGGTGTTGCCGCAATCCGCCGTGATGTTGCGCGATGGGGCGGGCTATGTGTTTGTGGTAGAGGCAAATTCGCAGGTCAAGGAACGCAAAATCGCCATAGGTCGTCGTTACGGTGAACAGATCGAAGTGCAAAGCGGTCTGGAAGCGGGTGTGCCTGTCGTGGCCTCGGGTGTGGCATTTCTGGTGGCAGGCGACCGGGTGCGGGTGAGAGATGCCCCTCATCCCAACCGCAATACTCCCCCTCATCCCAACCTTCCCCCGCCTGCGGGGGAAGGGGCGAACGGCTCGCTGCGCGAGGATTCAGTTCGATGAACGTTTCTGCCTGGGCTATCAAGAACCCGATTCCGGCGGTACTCGCCTTTGTGATGTTGACTTTTCTGGGGGTCATGGCCTTCAAGGACATGAAAATCCAGATGTTCCCGGACATTGATCTGCCGATGGTGACGGTCGCCGCTTCCCTGCCGGGCGCATCGCCCGACCAGATGGAAACCGAGGTGGCGCGCAAGATCGAAAATGCGCTGGCCAGCGCGCAGGGCTTGAAACACCTGTACGCGCAGGTCAAGGAAGGCAGCGTGATTGTCTCCGCCGAGTTTCGCCTGGAACGCGATTCGCGTCTGGCGCTGGAAGATGTGCGCTCGGCCATGGCACGCCTGCGCGGCGATCTGCCGCGCGAAATGCTCGATCCGGTGGTCAACAAGGTGGAGATTTCCGGCAAGCCCATTCTGACCTACACGCTGGCCGCGCCGAACATGAGCGAAGAAGCGCTGTCCTGGTATGTGGACAACCACATAAGCAAGCTGCTGCTCGGCGTGAAGGGCGTGGGCGCTGTCAATCGGGTGGGCGGCGTGACGCGCCAGATTCGCGTCGAGATTGATCCGCTCAAGCTGTTGGCGCTAAATGTTTCGGCAGCCGAAATTTCCACTCAAGTTCGCCAGATTCAGCAGGAAGCGCCGGGCGGACGCGCGGCGCTGGGCGGCATGGAACAAGCTGTGCGCACGGTGGCGACGGTGAAGTCTGCCGAGCAATTGGGACAGATGGAAATCAGCCTCAAGGATGGTCGCCGGGTGCGCCTCGATCAGCTCGCCACCGTCAGCGATGCGGTGGCCGAACGGCGTTCCGCAGCACTCCACGATGGCCTGCCGGTGGTGGGCTTCGAGGTGGTGCGTTCGCTGGGTGCGGGCGATGTGGAAGTCGCCAGAGGCGTTACGCAAGCTCTTGATAAATTGAAGAAAGAACACCCGGAATACACTGTTGAACGGGTCTTCAACAGCGTGGATGCGGTTTATGAGACTTTCCGGGGCTCGATGGATTTGCTGCTGGAAGGCGCACTGCTGGCGGTGATTGTGGTGATCTTTTTCCTGCGCAATGCGCGCGCCACGGTCGTTGCCGCAACCGCCTTGCCGCTGGCGGTGATCCCGACTTTTTTTCTGATGCAGCTATCGGGCTTTAGCCTCAACGTGGTGACGCTGCTGGCGATGTCGCTGGTGGTGGGGGTGCTGGTGGACGATGCCATCGTCGAAATCGAAAACATCATGCGCCACCTGGAAATGGGCAAATCGCCCTACCAGGCGGCGATGGAAGCAGCGGATGAAATCGGCATGGCGGTGATTGCCACCACCTTTACGCTGGTGGCGGTGTTCCTGCCTACAGCCTTCATGGACGGTATTCCGGGAAAATTTTTCGTGCAGTTCGGCTGGACGGCGGCGGCCGCCGTGCTGTTTTCCTTGCTGGTGGCACGGATGCTCACGCCGATGATGTCGGCCTATCTGCTGCGTCCGCGCAGCGCCCATCCCCAGCCGCGCTGGATAGCGGTTTATCTCGGCTGGGCTGCGTGGTGTCTGCAACATCGCAAGACCACGCTGCTGTTTACCGCGATATTTTTCTTCGGTTCGTTCAGTCTGGCGGGTACGCTGGAAAAGGCTTTTCAGCCCAAGGACAACCAGTCGCAAACGCAGGTTACGCTGACCTTGCCGCCGGGCAGTCCCTTTGCCGAGACGCTGGCGATGGCGGAACAGGCGCGCCGGCTGGTGATGCAAAACCCTAGCGTTACGCTGGTCTATACCGCCATCGGCGGCGGGGCGACAGGGTCGAACGCCTTTGAACCTGCCGGTGTGCCGGAAGCGCGCAAGGCCGCCCTTTCCATCCAGCTCAAACCGCGTGGCGAGCGCCCCGCCAAGCAAGTGGTCGAGGCGGCCTTGCGCGATGCGCTGACCGCCTTGCCGGGGGTGCGCGTCAAGGTGGGCATGGGATCGTCGGCGGACAAATACCAGTTGGTGCTGACCAGCGAAAACAGCGAGCTGTTGAACCAACAATCGCTCAAGGTCGGCCAGGAATTGCGCACCCTCGCGGGCATCGGCAATGTGGTGTCGAACTCCAGTTTGATGCGTCCCGAAATCGTGGTGCGGCCAGACTTCGCGCGCGCCGCCGATTTGGGCGTGACTTCCGCCAGCATTGCCGAAACGCTGCGGGTGGCGACCAACGGCGATTATGAGCAGCAGTTATCCAGGCTCAATCTGCCCGAGCGCCAGATACCTATCGTGGTCAAGCTGCAAGACGAAGCCAGGCAGGATTTGGCGCAGCTTTCAAGGCTCGTCGTGCCGGGGACGCACGGGCCGGTGATGCTGGGCAATATCGCCAGCGTCACCCTGCAAAGCGGACCGACGCAGATAGACCGCTACGACCGCCAGCGCAATATCACCTTCGAGATCGAACTGGCCGGCCAGCCGTTGGGTAAAGTGGATGCGGCGGTGAAAGCCTTGCCCTCGATTGTTCATCTGCCGGAAGGGGTGGTTATGGTGCCGATAGGCGATGCCGAGGCGATGCAGGAATTATTCGCCAGCTTTGGCCTGGCGATGTTCACCGGCGTGCTGTGCATCTATATCGTGCTGGTGCTGCTGTTCAAGGATTTCACTCAGCCCGTCACAATCCTGGGCGCGCTGGTACTGTCCATTCCGGGCGCGTTTCTGGCGCTGTTTTTGACGCGCACCGCGATGTCCATGCCCGCCATGATCGGTATCGTCATGCTGATGGGCATCGCCACCAAAAACTCCATTTTACTGGTGGAATACGCCATCGTTTCGCGCCGTGAACGCGGCATGGAACGGGGTGAGGCGCTGCTCGATGCCTGCCGTAAACGGGTGAGGCCGATTGTGATGACCACGCTGGCGATGGGGGCGGGCATGTTGCCGGTGGCGCTGCAACTGGGGGCAAGCGACGGCAGCTTCCGCTCGCCGATGGCCATCGTCGTCATCGGCGGGCTGATCACCTCCACCTTGCTCAGCCTGCTGGTGATCCCGGTGCTGTTTACCTATGTGGACGATGGGGTGTTGTGGCTCTCTCGTCGCTTTACGCGCAAGAATCAGCTTCAGTCCGGCTGATGCGCGCGTTCACGTTGGTATTGGTCGTAGCTGGGGATCGGTTTGACGGCTCGATCAATGGGGCTGCGTAGCGCTTCGTCACGGTTGCTGACCCCCTCGTAAACCGCGCGGTACGGATCGGCGCAGCCTGATATAAATATCAATATAATCAATAGGCTGCGCATTTTTCAGGCTTTCGATCTCGCCCATTGAACGATGCCGCGCCCATCCATCGCGCCCGCCTGGCGCGCGACTTCACGACCATTTTTGAACAGCGCGAGGGTGGGGATGCTGCGGATATTGTATTGCCCCGCCAGTTGTTGCGCCTGTTCGGTGTCCAGTTTGGCCAGGCGCATCGCGGGTTCGAGTTGTGCCGCCGCCTGAACGAAAGCGGGTGCCATCATTTTGCAAGGCCCGCACCACGGTGCCCAGAAATCCACCAGCACCGGGATGTCGGAGCGGCTGATGTGGGTGTTGAAGTTGCCGGCATTGAGCTCCACCGGGTGCGCCTCGAACAGTGGCTTGCGGCATTTGCCGCACACCGGATGTTCAGCCAGTTTGGCAGAAGGAACGCGGTTCACCCCGTCGCAATGCGGGCAGACAATATGCAGGGATTCGGTCATACTAGTCTCCTGAAAAATAATATTGAAATCCTCAATCCTCAGATGATACACGTCGAAAGATCCAACGCCTCGATGTCGCTGGCTTTGGAGTGCGGTGGCATGACACTGCCGCGCAACCGAGGTTGCGCACTCCAAAGCGCGAACGGATTTAATCGGTGTTTTTCTGGCTTAATCCTTCAGCTTTTGTAGGGTGCACTGCGCGCACCATGGTGCATGGAATGCGCCTTATGGACGTTTTTAGATAAACCGCATCGAAAGGTCCAACGCCTCGATGTCGCTGGCTTTGGAGTGCGGTGGCATGACACCGCCGCGCAACCGAGGTTGCGCACTCCAAAGCGCGAACAGATTAAATCGGTGTTTTTCTGGCTTAATCCTTCAGCTTTTGTAGGGTGCACTGCGCGCACCAGGGTGCATGGAATGCGCCTTATGGACGTTTTTAGATAAACCGCATCGAAAGGTCCAGCGCCTCGATGTCTTTGGTCAGTGCGCCGATGGAGATTCTGTCCACGCCGGTTTCGGCCACTTCGCGCAGGCTGCTTAAGGTGATGCCGCCGGAGGCTTCCAGTTCGGCGCGCCCATTGGTGTGTTTTACCGCAGAGCACAGGGCTTCCAGATCGAAATTGTCGAGCAGGATGAGTTTTGCGCCCGCGTTGAGTGCCTCGTCCAGTTGCAGCATGTTTTCCACTTCGATCTGCACGGTGACGTTGGCTGGGGCGAGGCTGAATGCCGCAGCCAGCACGGCTTTGATACTGCCCGCCGCCGCGATGTGGTTTTCCTTGATGAGGATGCCGTCATAGAGTCCGACCCGCTGGTTGTGTCCGCCGCCTGCCAGCACGGCGTATTTTTGCGCCAAGCGCAGACCGGGCAGGGTTTTTCTCGTGTCCATGATTTTCACTGGCAAACCCGCCACCGCATCTACATAGCGGCGCGTGGCGGTGGCGGTGGCAGATAAAGTTTGCAATAAATTCAAGGCACTGCGTTCGCCCGTGAGCAGCGCGCGGGCGCTACCGCTCAGCTCACATAGCGTTTGTCCGGGACGGATTGCATCGCCGTCTATCGCTTGCCAGCGGATTTTGCAATCCGGGTCGAGGCTCAGAAAAACCGCATCAAACCAGTCCGTGCCGCACAATACGCCGGATTGACGGGTGATGACCTGCGCCTGGGTGGTGAGTGTTTCAGGTAAGAGTTGCGCGGTTAAATCGCCGCTGGCGATGTCTTCAGCCAGAGATTTCTTAACGGTGTCTTTGATGTGTTGAGCGAGTGGGGTCACGGGATAAAAGTGTCGGGGGAAAGGTAGCGTAGTATAAGGGATGCGGCAGGGACTTGAAAATCTTCCCGTCTTGCCTCATCTGCGTCCCATCTGAAATTTTATTCGAGGAGTGCGTCATGCGTTTCGACAAATTCACCACCAAGTTGCAGCAAGCTTTATCCGATGCCCAAAGTCTGGCCGTCGGCAGCGACAATCAGTTTATTGAGCCGCAGCATCTGCTGCTGGCTTTGCTCAACGATGCCGACAGCGGTGCGGAGTCGTTGCTGTCGCGCGCGGGCGGCAAGGTCAATGCCTTGAAAACAGCGTTGACGGACGCGGTGTCGCGTTTGCCGAAGGTGGAAGGTCACGGCGGAGAGGTGCAGGTCGGGCGCGATCTGAGCAATCTGCTCAACCTCACCGACAAGGAAGCGCAGAAACGCGGCGACCAGTTCATTGCCACCGAGATGTTTTTGTTGGCGGCAACGGCTGACAAGGGCGAGACCGGGCGCTTGCTCAAAACACACGGGGTGTCACGTCAGCCGCTGGAAACCGCGATTAACGCGGTGCGCGGCGGCGAGTCGGTGGGTTCGCAGGAAGCCGAAGGAAGCCGCGAGTCGTTGAAAAAATTCACCATAGACCTGACCGAGCGCGCAAGGCAAGGCAAGCTCGATCCCGTTATCGGGCGCGATGACGAAATCCGCCGCGCGATTCAGGTGTTGCAGCGCCGCACCAAAAATAACCCGGTGCTGATCGGCGAGCCGGGCGTGGGCAAGACCGCTATCGTCGAAGGGCTGGCGCAGCGCATCGTCAATGGTGAAGTGCCGGAATCGCTCAAGGGCAAGAAGGTGCTGAGTCTGGATATGGCGGCCTTGCTGGCGGGTGCCAAGTATCGCGGCGAATTCGAGGAACGGCTGAAAAACGTGCTCAAGGAACTGGCGCAGGACGAAGGCCAGACTATTGTTTTCATTGATGAATTGCACACCATGGTGGGCGCGGGCAAGGCGGAAGGCGCGATGGACGCGGGCAATATGTTGAAACCTGCGCTGGCGCGCGGCGAGCTGCATTGCATCGGGGCGACTACGCTGGACGAATACCGCAAGTATGTCGAAAAAGATGCCGCGTTAGAGCGCCGCTTCCAGAAAGTGCTGGTGGGCGAGCCGTCCGTGGAATCCACCATCGCCATTTTGCGCGGCTTGCAGGAACGCTACGAGCTGCATCACGGCGTGGACATCACCGATCCTGCCATCATCGCGGCGGCGGAGCTGTCCAACCGTTACATCACCGACCGCTTTCTGCCGGACAAGGCGATAGACCTGATAGACGAGGCGGCGGCGCGCGTGCGCATGGAGATTGATTCCAAGCCGGAGGTGATGGACAAGCTGGAGCGCCGTCTGATTCAGCTCAAAATCGAACGCGAAGCGGTGAAGAAGGAAAAGGACGAGGCCTCGAAGAAGCGCTTCGAGCTGATTGAAACCGAGATAGCCAAATTGAGCCGTGAATACGCCGATCTGGAAGAAATCTGGAAGGCGGAAAAAGGCGCGGCACAAGGCACGGCGCATCTCAAGGAAGAAATGGAGCAGGTGCGCGCCGAGATCGTGCGCCTGCAGCGCGAAGGCAAACTGGAGAAAGTGGCCGAACTGCAATACGGCAAGCTGCCGCAGCTCGAAGCCCGCATCAAGGAAGCCGCCCAGCGCGAGGCCGAAGGCGACGGCACGAAGAACAAGCTGCTGCGCACTCAGGTGGGCGCGGAAGAGATCGCCGAAGTGGTGAGCCGCGCGACCGGCATTCCGGTTTCCAAGATGATGACGGGAGAGCGCGATAAGTTATTGAAAATGGAAGATAAATTGCATG
>Ga0210015_1001369_pt1 | contig 24193 bp, 26 predicted proteins | sample CryGeymeta201522_FD_185471 | JGI IMG/M metagenome (GOLD analysis project Ga0210015, IMG submission 185471) | Groundwater microbial communities from Crystal Geyser aquifers in Utah, USA - Crystal Geyser metaG 2015-22 (SPAdes) (version 2) | ecosystem: Environmental > Aquatic > Deep subsurface >... | reverse complement strand
TTGTGTCGCCAAGACTTTCCCCGATTATTTCGCGGCGTTTGCCGATGTGACGCAGGCCGTTCCGGTGATTGCGATAGACGGGCCTTCGGCTTCCGGCAAGGGGACGGTGGCGCAGCGCGTGGCGACGCAACTGGGCTTTCACTATCTGGACAGCGGCGCGCTGTATCGTTTGCTGGCGACAGCCGCCAATCGCGACGGTGTGCAGCTGGATGATGAAGCTGCATTGGCAGAACTGGCCGCACGCATGGACGTGCGTTTTGCGGGCGAAAAAATCTGGCTGGACGGCGTGTTGGTCGGCGATGCGTTGCGCGGTGAACAATGTGCTGCGGCGGCATCCAAAGTGGCAGTGTTGCATCAGGTACGCTCGGCCTTGTTGAAGAAACAGCATGATTTTCGTCGAGCGCCAGGATTGGTGACGGACGGGCGGGACATGGCATCGGTGGTGTTTCCTGATGCGGCGCTAAAAATTTTCCTTACGGCCTCCGCCGAGGCGCGTGCCGAACGGCGCTATAAGCAGTTGAAAGAAAAAGGAATGGATGCTAGTATTAACACCCTTTTGCAGGACATCAGGGCGCGCGATGAAAGAGATACCTATCGTAGCGCAGCTCCCCTGCAACAGGCGCCGGACGCTACCCTGCTGGATACCACCGCTTTGAACATCGAGCAGGCGGTTGAAGCTGTTCTGGCGGGTTATAGAACGAAATGCTTGGCCCCATAAGACACCCTGTCTGGTGGGTTTTTAACTAACCTCTGTGCAAACAGAAAATTCTTAGGTGTATTAGATGAACGCAACTGTTAACGCTGTACTTAATCCCGATAGTTTTGAAGCAATGTTTGAAGAAAGCCTGACGCGTAAAGAAATGCGCGCCGGTGAACTGATCACCGCACAAGTCGTGCGCGTAGATCACAACGTTGTGGTTGTTAATGCCGGACTGAAGTCCGAAAGCTGGATTCCTGTCGAGGAATTCCTGAACGATAAAGGCGAATTGGAAGTTGCTGCCGGTGATTTTGTTACCGTTGCGATCGAGTCGCTTGAGAATGGCTATGGTGAAACCAAGCTGTCACGCGAAAAAGCCAAGCGTCTGGCTGCATGGCACGATCTGGAATTGGCCATGGAAGAAGGCAAAATCGTCGAAGGTTATGTCAGCGGCAAGGTCAAGGGTGGTCTTACTGCGATGGTTAACGGTATCCGCGCCTTCCTGCCAGGTTCTTTGGTGGATATTCGTCCAGTCAAGGATACGACACCTTACGAAAACAAGACCATGGAATTCAAGGTCATCAAGCTGGATCGTCGCCGTAACAATGTAGTCGTTTCCCGTCGTGCCGTTCTGGAAGCCTCCATGGGTGCGGATCGTGAAGCGGTCATGGAAAACCTCAAGGAAGGCGCAATCGTCAAGGGTATCGTTAAAAATATCACTGACTACGGTGCATTCGTTGATTTGGGTGGTATTGACGGTCTGTTGCACATCACCGATCTGGCATGGCGTCGTGTCAAACATCCTTCCGAAGTGTTGGCTGTGGGTGACGAAATCGAAGCGAAAGTGCTCAAATTCGACGAAGAGAAGAGCCGTGTATCACTGGGTATCAAGCAATTGGGCGATGATCCGTGGAATGGTCTGGCACGTCGCTACCCACAAGGTACGCGCATGTTCGGTAAGGTCACTAACCTGACCGACTATGGTGCATTCGTTGAAATCGAACAAGGTATCGAAGGTCTGGTACACGTTTCCGAAATGGACTGGACTAACAAGAATGTTCATCCTTCCAAGATCGTTCAAGTGGGCGATGAAGTTGAAGTGATGATTCTGGAAATTGACGAACAGCGTCGCCGTATTTCGCTGGGTATCAAGCAGTGTCAATCCAATCCCTGGGATGACTTTGCAATCAACAACAAGCGTGGTGACAAGGTCAAGGGGCAAATCAAGTCCATTACTGACTTCGGCGTGTTTATCGGTCTGGATGGCGATATTGATGGTCTGGTGCATTTGTCTGACCTGTCATGGACACAACCCGGTGAAGAAGTGGTACGCAACTACAAGAAGGGCGACGAAGTTGAGGCTGTGGTCTTGTCCATTGATGTTGAACGTGAGCGTATTTCTCTGGGTATCAAGCAAATGGAAGGTGATCCTTTCGGCGGCTTTGCTACCAGCAATGAGAAAGGTGCCATCGTAACGGGTACGGTAAAATCTCTGGATGCGCGCGGTGCTGTGATTTCGCTGGACGGTGATGTGGAAGCCTATCTGAAGGCATCGGAGTTGTCCGCTGATCGCGTTGAAGATATTCGCACTCATCTGAAGGAAGGCGATACGGTCAAGGCGATGATTATCAATGTTGATCGCAAGAATCGCGGTATCAGTTTGTCGGTCAAGGCATTGAGCAAGGCTGAAGATTCGGCTGCCATGCAAAAAATGGCTTCCGATAACACGGTCAACGCAGGTACAACCAATCTGGGTGCATTGCTGAAAGCCAAAATGGCTGGCGGCAAGACAGAAGCTTAACTTCGGGGGATAGCATGACTCGTTCTGATTTAATTGCCAGATTGGCTGAATTACATCCGCAGCTCCTTGCCAAGGATGCTGAGTTGGCCGTCAAAGTGATCCTCGACGCGTTGTCCTCCACGCTGTCGCGTGGGGGGCGTGCCGAGATTAGGGGTTTTGGTAGCTTTGGCTTGAATCATCGTCCTTCGCGTCTGGGACGTAATCCCAAGACCGGAGACAAGGTTAAAGTGCCAGCCAAATATGTTCCGCACTTTAAGGCAGGTAAGGATCTTAGAGAGCGGGTCGGTCAAGAAGAGTCCTGATTGTCTTAGTGTTTTATTGAATGGCGGTGATACTGACGAAGTATCACCCCCATTTTTTTTGTGCTATTTTCACGCAGCTTTAAGGTGAGGGAGACGACTTAAATGCGTTTTATTAGCGGTTTTTTTCAAATGTGTCTGTTCATCGTGTTATTGGGTTTTGCGCTAAAAAATTCGCAACCTGTCACGGTGTATTATTTTTTTGGCTATGAATGGCAATCTACATTGGTGATTGTTATGTTGTCTTTTTTTGCGGTTGGTGTGGGTTTGGGTATATTGGCCACCTTAGGTATTTGGTTTCGCCAGCGTCGTGAGATTTCACGATTGAAGCGGGAGATCGGTAATATCCAAAAGATTGCTATAAAGAATGAAGAAGTCACCAAGCCTGTGATGTGAAGGGGTAATTGGTTTTTGATTCGGCAAAATTGAATACGCGGTTGCGTGATTCATCCGAGTCTCGTTGCAAAGTTCGCCCTGTTTCATGGCATCCATAGTTACCCTTGAAGTTGACAATTTTGTCAGGTTCAGTAGCCTCGGCTGGGATAATCCCACGCCATTTTTCTGGTTTTCGGTTATCTTGTTTTAGTGGTCTGGTTTTTTGTTATATGGCGTTTTATCCGTCCGTCTCATGTTGGTGTGTGCCAACTGTCAGGCACTACTTTGGCAGCAATGTCTCGTTATTAGCTTTGCCTTATCGTGTGGGTGTTTAATGGAATTTGAACCATGGATGCTGCTTGTTTTTCCGCTATTTTTTGGCATGGGATGGTGGGCTGCGCGCATAGATATAAAGGATTTGCTCTCTGAATCAACCGCCTTGCCGGAGTCTTATTTTCAGGGCTTGAATTTCCTGCTCAACGAGCAACAGGATGAAGCTATCAAGGCGTTTATCGAAGTGGTCAAAATTGATCCGCAAACGGTCGAGTTGCACTTTGCGCTGGGCAGCTTGTTCCGGCGTCGCGGCGAAGTGGATCGTGCCTTGCGTATGCATCACAACCTGGTTGACCGTGCCGATCTGGATGATGAAAAGCGTCAACATGCCATTTTTGAATTGGCTCAGGATTATCTCAAGGCTGGGATACTGGATAGAGCAGAACATTTATTTCGCGAACTGGAAAATTCCGCATATGCCAATCCCGCCTGGGCGTTTTTGCTGGAACTGTTTCAGAAGGAACGCGACTGGCTAAAGGCTATTTCTGCCGCACAAAAATTGTCTGTACTGTCTGGGCAGTCCTATGCGAAACAAATCGCTTTTTTTTATTGCGAGCTGGCATCTGACGAAATTGCATCGGGCAACCCATTGGCGGCACACGCGCATCTGCAACAAGCGCTGAATGACTGTCCGGTCAGCGTGCGGGCTACCATCATGCTGGGTGATATGGCGCTTGCAGAAGGTAATACGGGAGAAGCGATCGCGCTCTGGCAGGGAATAGAAACGCAGGATGCGCAATATTTACCGTTGGTCGCGGAATCCCTGTTAAAGGTTTACCGTCAGTTGGGGCGTGAGGCCGAATGTATCGAGTTGTTGCGTAATTACCTGATTAAATATCATTCCATTGACCTTTTGAACGTGGTGTTTGACGGTATTTTAAAATATCAGGGACCGTCGTCTGCCTATAAATTGGTGCTTGACGAACTTGAACGCAACCCGAGTTTGCTGGGATTGGATAAATTGCTGGAGGCGCGTTTGCTGGAAATCCCGATAGGTGAACGTGCCGATGTTCAACTGGTCAAGGATCTGGTGCATAAGCGCACACGTAGTTTGGCTATGTATCATTGCAGCCATTGCGGTTTTAAAGCACGTAAATTTTATTGGCATTGCCCGGCCTGTCAGGCATGGGATAGTTATGCACCCCGACGCGATGAAGAAAGTGGTCTCCCTTTATGAACGATCCTAAAATTATTGTTGCACTTGATTTCCCGGGCGCAGTTCCGGCACTGGCGCTTGCCCACCGCTTATCTCCCGAACTTTGCCGCCTTAAAGTTGGCAAGGAATTATTTACCGCGACCGGGCCGATTTTGCTCGAACAGTTGATGCGTGGCGGATTTGAGATATTTCTGGATTTGAAGTTTCACGATATTCCCAATACCATCGCGCAAGCCTGCAAGGCGGCGGCCAGTCTGGGGGTGTGGATGATCAACGTACACGCGTTAGGCGGGCGAAAGATGCTGGAGGCGGCGCAAATTGCGGTGTCCAATAGTGCGCGTCCGCCTAAGCTGATCGCGGTCACTATGTTGACCAGCATGGCGCAGGAAGACATTGCCGAGCTTGGTATCCAGTTCACTCCCGAGGAGATGGTGCTGCGGCTGGCAAAACTTGCGCAGGAAGCCGGTCTGGACGGTGTGGTATGTTCCGCGCAGGAGACCGCAATGTTGCGTAAACAGTGCGGCAACAAATTTAGCCTGGTTACGCCGGGCATACGCCCGGAACACGCCAGTCTCGATGACCAGTCACGGGTGATGACCCCTCAGGCTGCGATGCAAGCCGGTTCCAGTTATCTGGTTATTGGCCGCCCGATTACCAAAGCCTCTGACCCTTTACAGGCTTTGCTTGCCATCAATCAGGACATTAGAGGGTTGGCATGAACGTCCTGCCCTCATTCGCTGATGCCAGGGTTTTAATCGTGGGCGATGTGATGCTGGATCGTTACTGGTTCGGCGATGTGAATCGAATCTCGCCCGAAGCACCCGTACCTGTACTCAAGGTTGAGCGTGTCGAAGAGCGTCCGGGCGGTGCTGCCAATGTGGCGCGTAACATTGCTGCACTGGGCGCAGAGGCAACGTTGTTGTCGGTAGTGGGGCACGACGAGGCGGGGGCGTGTCTGGAGCGTTTGCTGGCTGAGCATAGCAATCTGAATGCGCTGCTGCACCGCGATAAAAGTGTTTCTACCATCATTAAATTGCGCGCCATCGCACGCCATCAGCAATTGCTGCGCATAGATTTTGAAACGCCGCCCAGCCATGAGGTTCTTCATGCCGCGTTAGCCGATTATCGTGCGCAGCTCCCATTGGCCGATGTCGTGATTCTGTCAGACTATGGTAAAGGCGGCCTGGCACATATTGCCGAAATGATGCAGTTGGCGCGTGCCGCTGGCAAGCCGGTGCTGGTTGATCCCAAGGGGGATGACTATGCGCGTTATCGAGGTGCTACCTTGCTGACCCCGAATCGCAGCGAGTTTCGCGAGGTGGCGGGAAGCTGGAAAACCGAAGCAGAACTGAATGCAAAAGCCGAACAACTGCGTACAGCATTGCAGCTTGAAGCATTATTGGTCACGCGTAGCGAAGACGGCATGAGTCTGTTCCGCGCCAATGAAGTGTTGCATGAACCGACGCATACCCGAGAAGTGTTCGATGTCAGCGGTGCCGGGGATACCGTGATAGCAACGCTGGCGGTGATGCTGGCGAGTGGCGCGGACTTGTCCGATGCCATGCGTATCGCCAATCGTGCTGCGGGTATTGTGGTGGGTAAACTGGGTACGGCGGTGGTCAGCCGTGAAGAAATTATTCAGGATATGCAGTGAAGAGGGGGAGTGGTAAGTAGTGAGTGGTGGGGTTTTACTGGCTACTGAGGTGCGTAGCACCGCTCCGTTTACTACTTACTTTATCTCCATATTTATCAAAGCAAGTGAGGTTACTTATGTACTACATCGTCACCGGCGCAGCCGGCTTTATTGGTTCAAATCTGGTCAAGGCGCTGAATGCGCGTGGCGAGACCAATATCATCGCGGTAGATAATTTCAGGAATGCCGATAAGTTCAAGAATCTGGTGGATTGTGAAATCGCTGATTATTTGGACAAGGCGGATTTTCTGAAAAAAATTCAGGAAGGGTTTTTTGACGGGCTGATTAAGGCGGTGTTACATCAGGGCGCTTGTTCAGACACCATGGAAACCGATGGACGTTACATGATGGAAAACAACTATCAGTACACACTGGAGTTGCTCAATTATTGCCAGAGTGAGGATGTGCCGTTTCTATACGCTTCGTCCGCCTCCGTTTATGGCGGCGGTAGCGTGTTCAAGGAAAGTCGGGAATTTGAGTCACCGCTGAATATCTATGCCTATTCCAAATTTTTGTTTGATCAGATTGTGCGCCGCCGCAGAGCCAAGCGTAGCGCGCAGATTGTCGGATTGCGCTATTTCAACGTGTATGGGCCTCGCGAACAACACAAGGGGCGCATGGCCTCGGTTGCGTTCCATTTTTTCAATCAGTATCGGGCTTGCGGTCAGGTGAAACTGTTTGAAGGCTGTGAGGGCTATGGCAATGGCGGGCAGTTACGCGATTTTGTTTCGATCGAAGATGTGGTCAAGGTCAATATGTACTTCCTCGATCATCCGAACAAATCCGGTATTTTCAATCTGGGTACGGGCAAAGCACAGCGCTTCAACGATGTTGCCGTAGCGACTATCAATACCTTGCGCGTAGCCGAAGGCAAGTGTGCGTCCAGCCTTGCTGAATTGCTTGAGCAGGGATTGATCGAGTACATTCCTTTCCCGGATGCCTTGCGTGGCAAGTATCAAAGTTACACTCAGGCTGATATTACCGCGCTGCGTAATAGCGGTTATGGTGATCTATTCCTTAATGTCGAGCAGGGCGTAGACCGGTATGTGCAACATCTGCTCAAGGTGGCAGGCTAACCGCCATTGTGCCAATCAACAGAAAGCGATTGATGTTCTCAACCCTGGAAAATTATGTCGGAAATACGCCGCTGGTCCGCTTGAAGCGTATCCCGGGCAATACCAGTAATGTGTTGCTGGCCAAGCTGGAAGGCAATAATCCGGCTGGTTCAGTGAAGGATAGACCAGCGCTTTCGATGATACTTCACGCCGAGCAGCGCGGTGAGATTGTGCCGGGCGATACGCTGATCGAGGCGACCAGTGGCAATACCGGTATTGCCCTGGCGATGGCGGCCGCGATGCGCGGCTACAAGATGGTTCTGGTGATGCCTGAGAATCAGAGCGTGGAACGCCGTCAGACCATGCGCGCATTGGGTGCCGAGCTGGTGCTGACGGCGACAGCGGGTAGCATGGAGCTGGCGCGCGACACGGCTGAGCAGATGCGCGACGCAGGCAGGGGCATTATCCTCGATCAATTTGCCAATCCTGACAATCCCCTGGCGCATTACGAAGGAACCGCACCGGAAATCTGGCGCGATACAGAAGGCAAGCTGACGCACTTTGTTAGTTGTATGGGGACGACGGGCACCATCATGGGGTGTGCGCGTTTCTTCAAAGAGCAGCGTCAAAAAGTAGAAATTATTGGCGTGCAACCGGAGCAGGGCGCGCAAATTCCCGGTATCAGAAAATGGCCGGAAGCCTATTTGCCCAAGATTTACGATGGCAAAATGGTAGACAGGCTGGAGGCAGTTTGTCAGGAGGATGCGGAAGAAATGACCCGCAGACTGGCGCGCGAGGAGGGGATATTCTGTGGCATTTCATCCGGTGGCGCGCTAAGCGTTGCCTTGCGAGTTTCGCGGCAGGTTGAAAATTCGGTCATTGTGTTTATCGTCTGCGATCGGGGTGACCGTTATTTGTCTACGGGCGTATTCCCGGTTTAATTTTTACGGTTTGATTTTCCTGGTTTGAGCATTGAATCGCTAAACCTGAAAACCCTTTCTCATACAAAAAAATTAACCAATTAAATCAATAGGTTGCATGGATTTAGCGATTCTCCTGCCAGGTGATGGAGTTAATCGTGATAGGTATTTGAATAGGTTATTGTTTGTTCGTATTGACCCTGAAAAAATACTTTTTCCAGGGTAAGTAAAAGCTGCTTGTTCAATTTTCTCATCATCGCGGTGAATGCCCGTAACGAACAAGTTTCGCTGATCTCTTGTCGCGCCTCAGAATGCCAGCACTTGAATCACACGCTCATGTTTGTTATTGACGGCAAGTTCCATCGGGGTTAAGCCCGCGTAGGTCTTTAGTTTCCTGTCGGCTCCCTGTTCCAGCAACAGTTCGACCAGTTCGAGATAACCGGATGCTGCGGCTTTGTGCAACGCGGTCATTCCATCATTGGCGGCCGTATCCAGATTGACTCCGCTGGCTATCAAGAGTGCCGCTCCTTCCAGATTGTTGCGTGCCGTTGCCTGCATGAGGGGAGTCCAGCCGAAATTATTGCGTGTATCTGTTCGGGCATGATGTTCAATGAGTATCCTTGTGCAGGCGGTATGGCAGCCAAAAACCGCCCAGTGCAAGGCGCTATTGCCGCCCAGGTCAAGGGCGTTGATGTCTGCCGAGGATTTGATCAGTAGTTCGGTAATTTCAATATTGCCCAGGAAAGCCGCCAGCATCAGAGGAGTCCAGCCGCGATTGTCACGGATTTCAGTGCTGATCGGAACTTGGATAAACAAGGCTACTGCCGCACGATTGTTCTCTTCGATTGCATCAAAAAATCCCTCTGGTGTGACGTAAAAACCGAGTTTTTTTAATTCGTTCTGGATGTCTGCGGGGGGGGCTGGCCAGCTGTTTTCCAGGGTTGCATGTGGGGTAAAGTTTACAAACAAGTTTGATGATGCATCCCAGATGTCTTTGTTTTTATCGGGGGATTCCTGAGCCGCATGAACCAGGCTCAGGTACATGATTTCTGCTGCGACCTCGGGTGGAAAACCAACGCGATCGCCCCTGTTGGTGACCATTAAATCCATAAAGCAATGATCAATTTCATCGCTATCCCATAACGACATGATTTGTTCCAGAATGCGCGGGTACTTGCTTTCCAGCGCGTAGGGATAATGTTCGGTTGATCCACCCAGGATTCTGATTAGCCGCTGGTTCATGATGTAGCCATCCTTAATTGTTTTGCGCGATGTTGTGTCTGGAGAGCGCAGGGTTTTTGGAAAAATAGCGATTGATACCGTTCAAGATGGCATTGGCTAATTTTAATTGATAATTTTCATCGTTCAGGCGACGTTCCTCGCTGGGATTGCTGATGAAAGCAGTTTCTACCAGGATGGACGGAATGTCGGGCGATTTTAATACGGCAAAGCCGGCTTGTTCGACGTGACCGCTATGCAAGTCATTGATTTGGTTTAGTTCTCCCAGAACATGTTTGGCCAATGTCAGACTGTCGTTGATGGTGGCGGTTTGCGACAAGTCCAGCAAGGTGCGTGCAAGATAAGGGTCTTTGACAGCGATATTTACCCCGCCTATCAAATCGGCCTCATTTTCCTTCTTGGCCAGCCAGCGTGCGGCGGTGCTGGTTGCGCCGTGCTCGGAAAGGGCGAATACCGATGAGCCATGCGCATTCGGCTTGATAAAGGCATCTGCGTGTATGGAAACAAATAGATCTGCGCGCGCTTTGCGCGCCTTTGCGGTACGACCACCCAGCGGGATGAAATAGTCACCCTCGCGGATAAGTACGCCCCGCATATTCGGAGTGTTATTGATTAGCCCATTCAGCCTGCGCGCAATGGCCAGCGTGACATTTTTTTCCTGTGAACCATTGCTGCCGCGCGCGCCGGGGTCTTCACCGCCGTGTCCGGCATCAATCGCGATAATCAGCGTGCGGGCGCGTAGTTCGGGTATATTTTTCCCGGAAATTGCAGGCATCGGCGCAGGTGGGCGGGTGTCATGGTTGCTGAGGACGTTGCTGCCGGTCACCTCGGGTGTTGCCATGGTGTCATTCGCGGGAGGGGTTTCGGTTAACGGAGTAGCGGCAGGTGAGTCGGTGCTGGCTGGCGGGGTAACTTTGTCGGGCTCCAATAGCGCCAGTAACGGGTCGGCCGGGTGGGAGGGGTAGATGTCCAGTACCAGACGGTTGCCGTACTCGCCAACCGGGTTTAGATCGAACAGTTGGGGCTTGACCTGGGTCTTGAGATCCAACACCAGACGCACCACGCCAGGCTTGAAACGACCTACGCGCACGCTTTTGATGTAAGGGTCATTGCCCGCAATTTTGCTGGTGAGTTGGTTGAGGGCATCGTTTATATCCACCTCCTCCAGATCAATGACTAAACGATCTGGATTGTTGACCAAAAACATGTTGTGCCGGATAGCCTGCCGGGATTCCAGTGTCAGACGGGTGTAATCCTGTGCTGGCCAGATACGGGTTGCGATAATTTCTATGCCGGCGTGCGCGGCGGAGACCCCCACGCAGAACAGCACTGCCGCCAGTCGCACGCTGCCAGCAAGCCACTGTGAAGGTGTGAAAAACTTTATAACTGCTGCAAACATGTCTTTCCTAATTGGGTACGTCCCGTCAATACTGCGATGCGTCCGGCTGGCAAAATTTGCAAATCTATCATTACGTCAGCAGGGGGTATCACGGACTGTGCTTTTTCCGGCCATTCGATGAAGAAGATATTGCTGCCGTCGAATTCATCGCGGAATCCGGCTGCTTCCCACTCGTCTTCATTTTGCAGGCGATACAGGTCAAAGTGGCGCAAGTTTAACCCGGCGGCGTGATAAGGCTCAAGCAATGTATATGTCGGGCTTTTCACCCGTCCGCTATAGCCCAGCGCATGCAAAATTCCGCGCACCAGACAGGTCTTGCCCGCGCCCAGGTCCCCATGCAGATAAATCACCATGCCGGGGCGTAGCTGTGCGGCCAGGCGACCTGCCAGCGCCAGGGTGGAATTTTCACCGGCGAGTGGCAGCGTGATTCGGCTATCATCGGGGCTATGCAAAATGGAAATCCTCAATCAGAGCAATATGTCGAGCTTGCCGAAAATATCCGCGCTTGGGCGCGGGAGCTTGGTTTTCAGGCCGTTGGTATAACGGATACCGACCTGGCCGATGCTGAAACCGATCTGCTGGAATGGTTGGCACACGGTTTTCACGGCGACATGGATTATATGGCAAAACATGGACCCAAACGCAGTCATCCTGCGGAACTTGTGCCTGGCACGCTGCGAGTTATCAGCGTGCGTATGAATTATTTGCCCGCTGCACGCGACAGTGAAAAGGTATTGCAACAAGGTGAGCGCGCCTTTATTTCACGTTATGCCCTGGGGCGCGATTATCACAAGGTGATACGCCATCGCCTGGCGAAACTGGCTGAGCGGATACGCGCTGCCGTCGCAGAATTTGACGGGCGCGTGTTTACGGATAGCGCGCCGGTGCTGGAAGTCGCATTGGCGAACCAAGCGGGGCAGGGCTGGCGCGGCAAGCACACTTTATTGCTGACGCGCGAACATGGGTCGTGGTTCTTCCTCGGTGAAATTTACGTCAATCTGCCACTGCCTGTGGATAAACCACAAGCTGAGCATTGCGGCAGTTGCCAGCGTTGCATCACAATTTGCCCGACCCAGGCCATCATCGCACCCTATCAAGTGGATGCGCGCCGTTGTATTTCCTACTTAACCATTGAATTAAAAGGAAATATTCCAGTCGAGTTGCGCCCGCTCATCGGCAATCGCATCTACGGCTGCGACGACTGCCAATTGGTGTGTCCGTGGAATAGCTTCGCGCAGACCAGCGTTGAGCCGGATTTTGCGGTGCGGCATGGGCTGGACGACGTGGGGCTGGTGGCGCTGTTCGCGTGGGATGAAGCCGAATTCAAGTCCAAGCTGGCGGGTAGTCCCATACACCGCATCGGTTATGAGCAATGGCTGCGTAACATCGCTGTGGCGCTAGGCAATGCGCCGAAAAATGCGGCTATCGTTGCGGCGTTGCAAGCCCGAAGTGAGCATCCATCAGAACGGGTGCGCGAACACGTTAAATGGGCGCTGGTGCGACAGGGCATTATGTAACCTTTTGATTTAAATAGATAAATTTTATTCAGTCTCTGACTTGGTCAATTTTTACGCTCGGCGACATCGCAAAAGTGGGAATGCTACAATGAGGTCAGTCCACCAACTGACAAGAAAAATCAGCCATGAACACCCAGAACGCCGATCCCGAAGAAGAAGTGATGTGTCATTGCAGCGGCACAAAGCGGCACTATATCCAAAGCCTGTTTGAACAAGGTATGGACAGGGAGGCCATTTCCAGATGGACGGGGGCACTCTCCGGCTGTGGCGGCTGCGAATGGGATATTGAGCAATTCCTGAAAGAACTCGCCGCTCAAAAGCACGCTCGCTCGTAATTTCCCCCTTGACCCGTTAGCCCCTATGCCAAAAAATTCTCCAGCTCGCACCGCAGCCCTTGATTTAATTGATTTTATTGATGCCTGTCCCAGCCCGTGGCACGCCGTGGCGAGTGCCGAGGCGCGCTTGCTTGCGCAAGGTTTTACCCGGCTTGATGAGGGGCAGCGTTGGCAAATCGTGGCGGGCGGACGCTATTACGTCGTGCGCGGCGGTGCGTCGCTGATCGCGTTTGTGCTGGGCAGTACCGCGATGGCGGAAACGGGTCTTTGCATCGTTGGCGCGCATACCGATTCGCCGGGGTTAAGGCTCAAGCCGAAAGCCGCCCTGTCTGGCGATGACCTGATTCGTTTGGGGGTTGAAGTCTATGGCGGCCCGATACTGGCGACGTTTACCGACCGGGACTTGAGTCTGGCCGGGCGCGTGGTGGTACGCAGCGCTGGCCTGCCGCAAACCCGACTGTTGCGCTTCGCGCAGCCGCTGCTGAGACTGCCTAATCTGGCGATACATTTGAACCGGGAGGTCAACGAACAGGGGCTGAAACTCAACAAACAGACCGAACTGCCGTTGATGCTGGGGCAGCTTGGCGAAGGCGAGAATGCCGAAGCGTCCTTGCGCCGACTGCTGGCCGATGCCGCACAAGTGGATGCGGCAGACCTGTTGAGCTGGGAGATGGCGGTCTATGACGTGCAGAAGGGCTGTCTGTGGGGCGCAAACGAAGAATTTATCGCGGACAGCCAGCTGGACAATCTGGCCTCCTGCCATGCGGCGCTCACGGCGCTCATGGCAATGGAGTCGCCGACGACCACCTGTGTGGTGGCCTGTTTCGATCACGAAGAGGTCGGCAGCGAGAGCGCTGTGGGTGCGGGCGGCAGCTTTGTCGCCGACGTGCTGGCTCGCATCAGTCTTCATGCCAAATTGGACGAAGAGGACAGACGGCGCACTTTGGCAAACAGCTTATTCATCAGTGCCGACACGGCTCATGCCTATCATCCGAATTTTCCGGCGGTCTATGAACCCGCACATAAAGTGACGGTCAACGGCGGGCCGGTCATCAAAACCAACGCCAACCAGCGCTACAGCACAAATGCCGAGACGGCGGCGCGCTTCATGGGATTTTGCGAGACCGCCGGTGTGCCGTACCAGCAGTACGCGCATCGCGGCGACCTGGGTTGCGGCAGCACCATCGGCCCCATCGTGGCGGCGAAGTTAGGGATCGCCAGCGTGGATGTCGGCTCAGCCCTGTGGGCCATGCACAGCGCGCGGGAAAGTGCGGGCACACAGGATCAAGCCTACATGATAGCTGCCTTGATCGCAGCTTTCGCCAGTTGAAAAACAAGCGAAAATTGACCGCCCCCACGCTTCATTTATCGCCCTCACGCCGCGTGTGAGCGTTGAGCGTAACACTTGAATGCAAGACCTGATTCCGTTGCACAAAATAGGGAGACACACAAAACAGGGGGACACAAAACAGGGGGATAGACCACGGTTTCCTTCCAAAAGTTGAGTAATACGGCACAGTCCACGCCATCCCCCTTTAATCACCCGCACGCCCCGATTGCGCCGCAACTGGTGCAGAACTCGCAGCCGTCTTTTTTGATCAGCGTGGCGTTGCCGCATTCCTTGCACACTTTTCCCGCCAGCGCCTTGATGCCGGTGGGTTTGAGCTGGCCGTCGGGGATTTCCAGCACGCCCATTTGCTGCACCGGGTAGCCGTATTCGTCCAGCACGCCGAGCATGGCGTAGCGGTGGATGATCAGTTTGGCAACATACGAGACGGTGGAGGGGTAGCTTTCCATTTTTGCCTGCCCCGGCACGCGCGCCATGAAGTCGCCCAGCGGTTCGCCAAAATTGAGCAGTTTGCGCAGCTTCATGCCGATCCAGGCCGGATCAATCACGCGCATGTCCAGACTCAGCACCTTGCACAACCCATCGAGCGCGCGCGGATAGACACCCGCCAGCCACATCGAGTAGGGGCGGCGCTGGCCGTCGGGCAGCAACAGTTCTTTCAGTCCCAGCACAAAATCGTCGCCACTGCCCGCGTTGGAAATGTCCACCGTCCAGCTCATCGTGCCGTCCGTGCCGGTCTTGGGTTCTTTTTTGGCGAACAGCGCATCCATCATCGGCGTGGTATCGCCGTCGCAGACGGCCAGCGCGCCCAGTTGTTCGATGCGGTATTTCAGCAAGTGGGCAAAAGCCGCCACCAGGCTTGGCATACGCATCACGGTGCCATCGGGCGGCATGGGCATATCAAAAGCATCGTCGCCAGCGGTCTTCATCAGCATTTCCAACTTCATGCGCACCCAAACCGTATCGCGTGTGCGCATGTCCATGGACAGCGATTTAGCCAGTGCGCCCAAGCCGCGCGGTTGCTCCGAGCCATTCACCCAGACCTCGAAGGGGTGGTTGCAGGCGTTGCTGGTGTGCGACACGAACGCCACAAAACTGCCGAGCGGATGCTTCACCACGGGCGATGTCCAGCCTTCGCTGCCAGCCGACAGGTTCGGTCGTCCCGGCCAGCGCAGGGAGGCGAGTGCGGGTTTCGGTGCGGCATCGAGCACGATGCGGCGGTCCTGGTCGAACACGAAATCCTGCGGTTGTTCTTCGATAGTTTCGGCTTTTTTGACTTCGGGCGTGACCGACAACACCGAGCCCAGCACGCTGTTCGGGCGATAAGTCGCCAGTCCCTTCAGCCCGGCTTTCCAGGCTTCGGTGTAGAGATTTTTGAAGTCATCATAAGGATAATCAGCGGGGACATTGACGGTCTTGCTGATTGACGTGTCTATGAACGGCGCGACGGCGGCGACCATTTTCATATGGTCGAGCGCCGAAATTTCCAGCGCGGTGACGAAGGCTTCCGGCAGTTTGTCCATGTCGCCGCCGAGCTTTTTGTACAGCCGCCAAGCGTGGTCTTCCACCGAATAATCCTTGGTCGTGCCGTCCATCATGCGTTTTTTGCGCGTGTAATACCACGAGAAAGGCGGCTCGATGCCGTTTGAGGCATTGTCGGCGAAGGCCAGCGAAATCGTGCCGGTGGGCGCGATGGAGAGCAGATGGCTGTTGCGGATGCCGTACTTTCGGATATTGTCTTTCAGTTCATCCGGCAGGCGCTGTGCGAAGCGCGGTGCGGCTAAATACTGTTCTGCATCCAGCAACGGGAATGCGCCGCGCTCCTTGGCCAATTCCACCGAAGCGGCGTAGGCCTCGTCGCGCATGATGCGCGTGATGTCGGCGGCGAAGGCGCGCGCGGCATCGGTGTCGTAACGCAGCCCCAACATCATCAGCGCATCGCCCAAGCCCGTAAAACCCAGCCCGACGCGGCGTTTGTTGCGCGCTTCCTGCTGCTGTTCCGGCAAAGGCCAGGCGGTCACCTCCAGCACATTGTCCAGCATCCGCACCGCGACTTTCACCAGTTGCTTGAACGGTTCATAGTCGAAACCGGCATGATTGGAGAAGGGATTCTTTACCATGCGTGTCAAATTTATTGAACCTAAACAACAACATCCGTAAGGGGGGAGGGGTTGCTCGGCACAGTTGTGGACATACAAGCCATTGGCATCGAAGGCGTGTACCTCGGCAACCGTTACGTCATACACGTCTTCGATCCCGTCTTCTTCCAATGACAGTACCGTGGCGACAAAACGTTCAGAGTCAGGCTTGCGCTGGTAATCAGCCAGCAAGCCGTTCAGCCTGTCCATTTTGTCGCTATCCGCAAAGCCGATCAGGTCGGCGTAACGCCCAACATTATCATTGCTGATAATGAGTTCATGCAGTGCCTGGCATGCATATTCTTTCGCGCCGCCTTTGCCGTCCGGCAAAGGCTTCAGGCCGCAGGGGCGGCGATTCTGATAGAGGGTGGCGATGATGCCGAGACGTTGCAACATGCGCTGCGCGGCTTGCAGATTACCCAAGTCTATTTGCGTCAAGCGAACGCTGATACCCTTTTCCTGTGAACCTTGTACCGAGCCGTCGGCATCGAACATGCCGCGCAATACCCCGCGATAAAAGTCTGATGAATCCGTCTCCATCGCTACGGTGAAGCGTTTATTGCCCGGTGTCAGCCCCAATTCCAGTGCCAGCGTGCGCAGTGCCCCGGTCGCCAGACGATACTCGCCGCGACCAGCGATGGGCTTTTGCCAGTCGTTGAAGTCGCTGCGATGCGGCAATGAGCGCGCCGCGTGTTCGGCGGCGCGCATGACAGCAGCGATTCCGGCGGAGGGAAGCCTGTCCGCGCCGTTGGCAATTTTCAATGCGGCAACGTCCCAAACGCTCAACACGGCCTTGTCGTTTTTGAGGGTTCCATCACCGATCAACAGGCCGATCAAATAACCCTCGTCTTCGCTGTGTACACCGCTCCAGCCTTGCCGCGCGCGATGATCGTGCAACACGATCTGGTCGTTGGGTTTTAGTTCACCCGCTTTGACCCATTCCGTTTCACGGATGTGGCGTGTCATTTTGGAAACGCGCAGCACGGGATGGTCGGCGGTCAGACGCAGGGAATGTCCTTCAGCCGTTTGCAGGCTCAGCACCGGCTTGGTGCCAGTGAAGAAGAAGCCTTGCGATTCGGTGGGGTAGGATTTTCCATCAATCAACGCGGCAAAGGGTTTGCCTATCAGCTCACGCACCTGACGTGCGCCCAGTTCGGTCATCACCCAGGTGTCGGCAGTGACACACGGGTTGGTCGCCTCGATGACTTCGCAATAAGACAGGTTGTTGTCGCGGTTCATCAGGTCTATGAACAGCACGCCCGGTTCGGCGTGGTCGTAGGTACTCTCGATGATCTGTTTCCATAAATCGGTGGCGCGCAGTTTGCGATACACCCACTTGCCATCTTCGCGCTGTGTCGCCCCCGCTTGCTTGAGCAGGATGGAGGGTTCGGCACGATGCACCAGTTCAAATTCCTGATCTTTTTCAACCGCTTGCATCAAGGCATCGGTGACCCCGACGGAGATGTTGAAGTTGCGCAGGTCGCCTTGGTCCTTGGCGCGGATGAATTTCTCGATGTCGGGATGGTCGCAGCGCAATACGCCCATCTGCGCGCCGCGCCGCGCGCCTGCCGATTCGACCGTTTCGCAGGAGCGGTCGAACACGCGCATGTAGGAGATAGGTCCGCTGGCGCGGGAGTTGGTGCCTTTGACCTGAGCGCCTTCGGGGCGGATGGAAGAAAAATCATAGCCCACTCCGCCGCCGCGCCGCATGGTTTCGGCGGCTTGTTGCAAGGCATCGTAAATGCCGGGTTTGCCGTCCGTGATGCCGGAAATCGCATCGCCCACCGGTTGCACGAAACAGTTGATCAGCGTTGCCTGCATTTTCAGGCCAGCCGCCGAGTTGATGCGCCCGGCGGGGATGAAGCCGTTTTCCTGTGCCGCGAAAAAGACATCCTCCCAATGGGCGCGCTGATCGGAGGATTCGGCCAGCGCGAGTCCGCGCGCCACGCGGCGGCGCACGTCTTGAACGCTGGTTTCGTCGGCTTCGGCGTATTTTTCCAGCAGGACTTCGATGCTTATTTCTTGGGTCATGATTCTTTCCTTGTGGCTGAGTGAGGTTTTGCGGGTGTGTCTGGTGTGGCTTGTTGTGCTTTTTCTCGGGCGAGTGCCGCGCGGTAGGCTTCGAGCCGCTCGTGGAAATTCTGTTCGTCGCCGTAATTGAGGAATTGTTCGTAGCGCGTATTCGCACCGCGCACTTTACGCGCATGTTTGATCGGGCAGAAATATTGTTCGGTGCGGGCGATGATTTCCTGTGCGTAGGCGAGCAGCCCGACCGCGTAAGAACAATACAGGCAATGAAATTTTTCGATGACGTTCAGGTAGGCTAAGTGCTGGTGATCGAACACGATATAGTCGGCGCGTGACACGCGTGCGATGCGGTAAACCGGAAAGCAAATCCACTGATACAGCGTGATGGAAAAATCAAAAAACAGCAGCGGGACAGCCGCGCCGTAGATGATGGGCATGGTCAGATAATTTTGTGGGCGCACCGTGAGAAACCAGCGGAACACGCCCAGTTTGACGCGCTGGTGCGCCTCGCGGATGACCTGCTCGAAGACGATTCGATGGCCTTCAATCTGGTAGCGCAGCCGGCTTTGTTGCGCTTCCAACAGCGTGCGCAACTCCTCTTCGAGCGTGCCCATCTGTTCGATAATCTGGCTAATCCGGTTGTTCATGCGTACCTCGGTGAGGTGGGCGTTGCATTTTCCTGTGCTGACTAAATTGACCGTGTTCCCAGCAAATTGACCAGTCCGTCCAGGCCGACAAAATTCAGTGCGTAACTGGCTTGTGCGCGCACCACGGGCTTTGCGTGATAGGCGATACTGACACCCGCTTGCGCCATCATCTTCAAGTCGTTGGCACCATCGCCCATGGCGATCACCTGTGCCGGTTCAAGCCCCAACTGCTCGCGTATTTTGACCAGCCAGTCTGCTTTGCCCTGCGCGTCCAAAATCTCGCCCAGCACGCGACCCGTAAGTTTGCCGTCAATAATCTCCAGCGTGTTGGCGTGGGTGTAATCGAGCCCCAGACGCGGCTTCAGCCGCTCGGTGAAGAACAAAAATCCGCCCGATACCAGCAACGTTTTGATGCCCTGCGCCTGCAAGGCTGCCAGCATCATTTCTGCGCCGGGGTTCAATTTTAGCCGCTCATCATACACGCGCAGCAAGGCGTTCTCGTCTAGGCCTTCGAGCAAAGCCACGCGGCGGCAGAGGCTCTCGGCGAAGTCTATTTTGCCTTGCATCGCCGCATTGGTAATCTCCGCCACTTGCGGTTTCAGCCCCTGCATGTCGGCAATCTCGTCTATACACTCGATGGAAATCAGCGTCGAATCCATGTCCATCACCAGCAGCCCGAAATCGGCCAGCGTCCTTTCGGCAGGCACGAAACCATAGTCTATCTGCTGTTCGAGGCAGTATGCCGCGATGTCCGCGTGCGGCCGGGCTTCCTGCAAACGCCAGACTTTTTCGCCGACTTGCTCGATGCGACTGGCCTGGGCAAGACGGGCGAGGTGTTCGATTTGCGGGGAAGGAAGGTCGTGTAAGGCTTGCAGAATGAGGTTCATATTTGAATAGCGTGGGTAAAACGGTGCGCCATTCTAGCGGAATATCGCTGGCGGTGTTTGTTCTGAAAAAGCGTAGAGTGAAGAAGAGGAGCTACTTTCCGATATTTTCAGCATGCATCAATTGAACCATTGCCTCAACGATGTGCATGTCGCGTGGCGAGAGCCGCGCCAGTTTATCCAGCAACGGAACGATACCAGCGTATTGCGCCAACCCGGCGTATTCTTTCCCTAATACCACCAAACCGGTTTGCTGCACGGCTGACGGCAATGTCGTTTCCAGCTTCTCACCTGAACCGTAGCGTAACCACTGCGCCGATACCCCCAGCCATGCCGCCAGCGCCAGTAACTTTGGTTGCGTAGGTACGGCTTCCGAGAGTAACCATTTCCTGACGGTTTGTGCGCTGACTGGCTTGCCGGAAAAGTGCTGGTTGAATGAACGTGCAATCCGCGTCGGACTGCCGATAGGCTGACCGATGCGCTTCAGCTCTTGACTGAGCCGTTTGCTGAAGGCAATTCGTTGCTGTTCGCTGGTCGTTTCCATGGGCGGAAATTACCAAGCTTGGCAGTAACTAAATAGAACCAATTAGTTTGCTTTGGTAACTATTTGTTGTTAGTCTGCGCTTCTACCCAAGAAGATAAGGTTCAGTATGAAAACGACTGTAATTGCATTCACCGTATTAATGACGTTATTTGTATCTCCGATATGTGCAGCAGATCAAGACATGGAAGTAAAGAAAGCTGTCATTGCAGCAGCGGGAGGTGCAGCTGCCGGTGGGTTGACTTTTGCTGCCGTTGGTTCTGGCGGTCTTGTAATTGCTGGTACTGCCTTGTCTATAGGTGCTGCGCCGTTTATTGCGGCAGGTGCTGTTGTGGGACTCGCAGGGTATGGCGTTTACAGTGCCTTTGCCGAGCCTGAAGCCAAAGCTCCCAATGTTGCTGTAAAGCCTAAGCTTGTTCAAAGCGGCCACTAAATAACTTTCGGTTGTACAGATGGAAATACGTCTCATCAGCCATTCTTCATGCCGGTGGAGAGTGATTTTTTTGTTCCGGTAATTTTTGAAAGGTACATTATGAAATTCCAGCATATTTTTGTTACGGCATTAGCCACAGTCGTTTTATCAGGTTGTGGTACCTTGCCACCACTTAATTTTTCGGTTCCTAATGTGGGTATGACCACTCATAAAGTGGATGCTGAATTGAAGTCATTGACAGTAACCGTAGCCCGCCCAGATGAAAAAACGGGTAATTTGGATTTGCAATTTGCTTCGTTGGATATGAACGGACAAGGCGGCAGCTTGGGCGATCAAATGGTGCCACAAATGTGGCAGACGGCTTTGACCGAAGCGTTAAATAAAATGGTGGTTTTTCAAGACGATGCAACCAAAAAAGTTAATCTCTCAGTAAAAATTTTGAAGCTCGATGTACCTAGCGCGGGTGTATCGTTCACCACGAATACAACGGCACGTTATGAAATTCTGGACAGAAAAACAGGCGATCTCATTTTTTCTCAGGATGTTGCGTCCTCAGGTACAACCCCCGCAGATTTTGCCTTTCTAGGAATGGCTAGAATGCGTGAGTCAATCAATCGTGCTGTCCAGAACAATATCACACAGTTTCTTCAAGCCTTGGAAACAGTTGATGTGCAAAAGCCTATGTTTCCTGCCAAGGTTGGAGTCGTCAAATAATGAAAATGCTCATGGTTTTTGGCGTATCAGTCCTAGCCCTTGCCGGGTGCGCGTCTAATATTTCTCCTCAGACATATTCAGTGGGTTCGGTCGGCCAGGTTAATCGCACCATATCTGCCACGGTCATAAGTGTGCGGGAAGTCAATGTGGCGGGTACTACGGGTGTCGGTGGAGCTGCTGGCACTGCGACTGGCGCCGTATTGGGTTCGTCTGTTGGTGGGAATGATGGGCGCAGTAATATCGTTGGTGCAATTGGCGGCGCGATTGTTGGTGGTATTGCCGGATCTGCAATCGAAGCAAATGCCACGAAACAGAAAGCCCTTGAGTATGTTGTTGAAACTGAAAATGGAAATTTGATGACGATTGTGCAGGGCAAAGATGTTGTATTCGCAGAAGGTCAAAAAGTTCTTGTGCTTTATGGTTCTCCATCCCGGCTTATCGCTGATCCACGAGTGAAACGGTAGCCAGCGTAGCCTGGATGTAATGCAATGGAATCCGGGATTGGCTTCTCACACGCCCCCGGATTCCACTTCGTTTCATCCGGCTACAACTGCTGAAAAGCCGAAACGTACCGCCATGACTTTGACTTGGCGGGCATTGAAATCGCGCTGTCCTGTCAGCCATTCGGAGACGGCGCGGTTTATATAAGTCAGGCTTGCACCCATTCCGCGACACCTTCGAGGTATAACCGTTCAGGTGCAATATCGATTTCGCCGGGCCAGGTGACGGTGCCGTAATCGACTTTGACGAGGTTGAAGAAACCCTGATTTTGTAAAGGCTGAAAAACAGGGTAGTGCAGGTAAGGCGACATATCAAAGTGCTTGTGTTCGCCATTCTCGAATGTCAGCAGCAGGTGGTGATCCGGTAGAGCTTGCACGGCGATAACTTTAGGCAGCATAGTCGTTTTCTTTTTGGTGTCGCAAGGCAGTGATAACGACTTCATCAACCTCTTCGTCAAAATCATAAAGCGCAATATATCCGCTGCTACCAAAGTCAATAACCAACTCGCGGAGGTCTGTGCCGTCTTTTTTTCGACCGATTTTTGGTATTCGCGTTAATGGAACAAACGACGAAACGATTGCATCTACGGCACTACCTGCAACAGCTGTATCTTTTGCCGCAAGGAAATCATAAAGCCGTTTGATGTCGGACTGCGCGCGCGGCGATAATTTTACCCGTGGCATATTGGCATTGGCGCATCAGGGCTGGTCTTTAGTTCCGTTGCCCATGCGCTGAATTCCTCAAGCGTAATATGCAAACCGTTGAGTTTATATTCTTTAAGCGACGTTTCTGCTGCGGTAATAAAGCGCTGCTCTGATTCTTCAGCCTCAAGATATTTTTGTATGGCCTCTCGCATGAGGTAATGCGGGGTTCGATTCTTCACTGCTGCCAATAATTTGATGCGGGTGCGGTCAGACTCTTCCAGTTTGACGGTTACATTCGCCGTACGGTGCTTCTCAAGGGTGGGGATTTGCATGATGTTACCTTTCAATGACAGGTGCTACCATGATAACAAATCTGCAAGAAATCAAATGAACTCAATTGCCAAGAAAATGCTGATTTATTCGATTTTGTCGTTTTCGCAACAGAAAAAACGCTTTTTAATCAAAGTATTGGATTCCGGCCTTCGCCGGATAACCAGCCACTTGCCAGCTTGCTGGCTTAGTGGATTGGCTAGGAGTCTGTCGGACTTAAAGGAAATCTACTGCAAATTCGCCTGGACGGCGCATATTTCACCGCTTTCTTGGTCAATAGTGCGAAACCAGCAAAATCTGCCCTCGCCCAGCCAAATTTTCGCTACGATTCTTCAAGTCCGACAGACTCCTAGGAGTTTCATCAATGACGAATAAACCGGAATGACGAATAATTCAGTGCTTCCTTAGTTGTTTCATCAGGCGGAAACCCCGTTAAATAAGGCTCTGTCGCAGTTATGTGTTGAAATTCACGATTGAATTTAAACTGCTTTTAAAAACAGATAGTTGCATAACCAGCAACACAGCCTATTTCTAATAAAATCAAAGTATTACAAAATCACCAACAGTTAATTGCGACATAGCCTACAAAATCACCAACAGTTAATTGCGACATAGCCTACAAAATCACCAACAGTTAATTGCGACATAGCCCAAACAAAAGCACTGGATTCCGGCCTGCGCCGGAATGACGGTATCCAGTCAGATATAAATCCCAACAATCCGTCAGGTCAAATCCCAACAATCCGTCAGGTCGTCATACCGGCGAAAGCCGGTATCCAGTCAAAACAAAATTCTCCGCAACGCGGAGACAGTAGCGATGCGTTAAACAAAGGCTCTGTCGCAGTTATGTGTTTAAATTCACGATTGAATTTAAACTGCTTTTAAAAACAGATAGTTGCATAACCAGCAACACAGCCTATTTCTAATAAAATCAAAGTATTACAAAATCACCAACAGTTAATTGCGACATAGCCTAAATAAAGGCAGCAGATTCCCGTCTGGGCGGGATAACCAGCGACTTGCCCGTTTACGGGCTTGATCGAAGGGCTAGACGTTCCATCAATGACAGGCTTTATGGGTTTACTTCAATTCATTGAAAAAGTTTTTTATCGCCAGCACCCGCTGATTCAGGTCTTCAAATTTCAGTTCGATGCGCAGTTTGTCCT
>Ga0210015_1001366_pt1 | contig 24204 bp, 24 predicted proteins | sample CryGeymeta201522_FD_185471 | JGI IMG/M metagenome (GOLD analysis project Ga0210015, IMG submission 185471) | Groundwater microbial communities from Crystal Geyser aquifers in Utah, USA - Crystal Geyser metaG 2015-22 (SPAdes) (version 2) | ecosystem: Environmental > Aquatic > Deep subsurface >... | reverse complement strand
CCGCCTCCTTTACAAACATGGCGGCATTAAACTCTTCGTTCGGATTAACCACGTCAATCAGATGATGTCTCACCCGTGTCCGCTCTGCCAATGTAGGTTTTGCTGTGCCGATATCCATATACCGGTAAACCTGCATCGAATCGGTGCTGATGATCTCGCCCCCCAGCTCGTCTGCCAGCCTGATAGCCGCATCTGTCTTCCCGATACCTGTGGGGCCAACGATGATGATCAAACGGGGTTTAGGTTCTTCCCGGCTCATATCCATATCGCCTCCCTCACCTTCGTTTGAACATCCTTTCCATCTCTTTAAAACTGAAGGAGATATAAACAGGCCTTCCGTGGGGACAGGTGGAGGAAAACGGTGTGGCATCCAGATCTCTACATAGCTTAGCTACTTCCGGCGCCGAAAGCCTCTGGTTTGCCTTTACGGCCCCCCTGCAGGCCAGAAAGGCAAAGACTTTATCCTTCTTATCTTGCATACTCAGCGGGTGTCCGGTCTCTGAAAATTCCTCAAGGAGATCCATGATCACCGCCTTCGGCTCGACATCGGGCAGCATGGCAGGAACGGTCTTTACGACAACCGTATCCTTGCCGAACGGCTCCACCTCTATCCCCGCCTCGTCGAGGATTTGCCTGGCTTCCATGAGAAAGGAAAAATCCTTCAGGGGGAGGCTGATAACCTCCGGGATCAGCAACCGCTGGCCGACCGCCCTTTCACCTGCTGCAGGTGCCTTCTCCCTGAATTTCTCAAAGAGGATCCGCTCATGTGCCGCATGCTGATCTACGAGGATCAACCCCTCGGTAGAGGAAAAAACGAGGTACGTGCCGGCAACCTGCCCCACATATTCCAGCTCGGCAAATGATATTCCCGTGAGGAAAGCAAAATCCTCCTCGGCGGTCTCCTCCGGTACGGCCGCTCCTGCCTGTTCTTCCTTTTTGTCGGCAAAGGCTCTCTCAAAGAAGAGTTTTCCCCTTCCCGAAGAAACCGTGTACCGCCTCAGCCCCTCTTCAAGCCCGCTCCGATACCCCTCAGGACTTGCCCTCCCCCCTGATAAAACGGGTCCAGCCAATGTTTCTGTTGCAGGAGAGATACCGGCCAGGGCCCCCGCCAGAACTCCCAGGACAACTTCATAGACATCGCGGGGGGTTCTGAAGCGGACTTCCATCTTAGCGGGATGGACATTGACATCTACCTCGCCGGGGGGAAGATCAACAAAGAGAACAACGGCGGGATACCTTCTGACATCGAGCAAACGCCTGTAAGCCGTCATCACGGCATGGTTCAAAAGATAATCCCTGACGAACCTCTTATTCACATAGCAATAGATGTGCCTGGCGCTGGACCTTGTAAACTCAGGCCTGCAGACAAATCCACTAACGCTTATATCGCTCCTGACTCCCCTTACCGGCAGGATATGATCCATGAAATCGGCGCCGATAACGAGGGAGACCCGCAGCGAGACATCCTGGGTGGCAGGAATGTTCAAAATTTCCTTCCCCCTGGCTACAACCTTCATCCTCACTTCAGGATGGGACAGGGCCGCCCTTGTGATCACATCAAGGCAGTGTCCCTGTTCCGTCACCTCTGCCTTGAGAAACTTCTTGCGGACGGGAACAGGATCAAAAATGCGGTTGACAAGAACGGATGTACCGACAGGACAGCCCGCAGCGGCAATTTCCTTGACCTGCCCGGCCTCAACGATCACCCTCGTACCTGATACAGATTCCCTCTTCCTGGTAACCATCTCGACCCTTGAGATAGAGGCAATGCTGGGGAGGGCCTCTCCCCGGAAACCAAAGGATTTTACCCTGTAGATATCGTCAAACTGGTATATCTTGCTGGTGGCATACCGTGAAAAGGCCAGCGGCACATCCTCATCCTCTATACCCTCGCCGTTATCGGTAATCCTTATGGAGCCACACCCGCCCTTCTCAAGCTCAATAGTCACATCTGTCGCCCCGGCATCAAGGGCGTTTTCGAGGAGTTCCTTGACAATGGATGCCGGCCTCTCGACGACCTCTCCCGCCGCTATCTTGTTGGTTAGTTCCTCAGGCAGAACAACAATTCTTCCTGGCAACGTCAATTCCTCTTTAAAAAATGCGAAGTACCGCAGCCTCTCTCTACTACGGCTGCGATCAAATGATTTAGGATATCGCTATCCTTAATATATGCTATGCGAAGCCGCACCATGTCGTGGTGTTTTCTACGGGTTCCCGGGTGCTTTCCAGTTTGTTTACCGGAAAATCCCCGTCGGGATAGCCGACGGCGATGGCGATGATTATCCGCTTGGACTCGGGTATGCCGGCAAATTCTCTCAATACGCCGGGATACATGATCCCCTGATCCTCGATACAGGTGCCAAGGCCGTAGTCCAGGGCAGCGATACAGATGGTCTGCATCACCGCGCCAATATCGAGCAATGGTCCTGCCTCGCTTAACGCTTTATCCACGGAAATAATGATCGCCGCCGGTGCATCGAAGTAACGGAATCCCCGCTCCATCCATCGCGCCCTCTTCTCCTTATCCTCCCGCTGTATCCCCATGAGCTGGAAGATCCGCTTGGCAAGCTCCACCTGGCGATTCCGATAGATGCTATCATCAGGCCATTTCGCCGCAACATGATCCGGATGAGGCTTCTCCCCGGAATTGAGCTTCTCCACATTGGCCCGCCTTACATTTTCCAGAACATTCCCGGTAATCACGGTAAACTCCCAGGGCTGGGTATTCATCGCCGAAGGGGCACATCCCGCAATTTTTAGGATCTCCCTGAGAATCTCTTTTGGAACAGGGTCAGGCTTGAATCCCCTGATACTCTTTCGTGTTCTTATGGCATCAATAATATCCATATCTCCTCCTTGTATACGATAAGCAAAATTCTTCCTCTCCTTTTCTATTTTTTTCTCTCCGTTTGTCAACACATTTTGTAACTACTCAGGTGTATAGACTGAAGACTGAAGGCCAATAATCATCATTCATGACACAACAACCTGTCAAGGTATCCAAACGATTTTGGCTTTGTGTGGTCGCACATGTTTTTCCCTTCAGTCTATCCACCTTCAGCCTTTATGCCTGAGTAGTTACGATAATTATTGTCCTGGACATGTCTCCCGTTGCATATTATTTTAATAGTACAGGAATTTCCATTTTAAATAACTTTAGGCACTTTAAACTTTAGATCACTTTAGGCACTTAACTGGAGGTTGCCATGTTGGAGATTGATATTCCCGGTTTTGGTCCTGTTGTCCTGGATCACCTGGTTTCAGATTTTACAGGCACCCTGTCTGTTGGCGGGAGACTTTTACCGGCGGTAAAGGAACACTTGAACGGGATAGCAGAATTTCTAAAGGTACACATACTGACTGCTGATACATTTGGTATGGCTTACGCAGAGCTAAAAGATGTAAATTGCATCATCCAGATTCTTTCCGGCGATGACCATGACATTCAAAAAGAGGAATATATCAGGGGGCTTGGTGCAGAACATGTTGTTGCCTTTGGCAACGGGAAAAATGACAGGCGGATGCTGAAAGCGGCAAGGATTGGCATAGCTGTTTCAGAGGGCGAAGGCTGTGCGGTGGATGCACTGACGGCATCAGATATTCATGTGAGAAGCGCCCTCGATGGGCTCAACCTTCTGCTTAACCCCAAAAGATGTAAAGCAACGCTGAGATTTTAATGTGACAGATAAGGAACAATTATGAAGGTCGAGAGAAAAAGGTGAGAAAATTTTTCGGCTTCGGGAAGGACGGTAAAAATATATTCATTGCCGGCCTGGTGAGCTTTTTTATGGATATAAGCTCTGAAATGATATATCCCCTCGTGCCGCTTTTTCTTGCCAATGTGCTGGGAATAAATAAAACGACCATCGGCCTTATTGAAGGTATCGCGGAATCAACTGCCAGCCTGCTCAAGGTTTTTTCAGGGTGGTTTTCTGATAGACTGGGAAACAGAAAATGGTTCATGGCTGCCGGATACTCCATATCTACCTTGAGCAGACCGATCGTTGCCCTTGCCACAGGGTGGCAACATGTAATGGCTTTCCGTTTTATGGACAGGTTTGGTAAGGGAATCCGCACCGCACCCCGCGATGCCATCATCGCTGAGTCTGCAGATATCACGCATCTCGGAAGGGCATTCGGTTTTCACCGCTCAATGGACACGATGGGCGCAGTCATCGGGCCGGCGATTGCTTTTTTCCTGCTGGTGATACTTTCAAATAACTATCGCAGCATTTTCTGGCTTTCCATGATACCGGGGGTAATTGCCGTACTTCTGATCATCTTTTTTATCAGGGAGAAGAAAAAATTTTCTACCGATCATCCATCAGAAAAGCCAAAACTTACCTGGAAACATTTCGACTGGCGATTCAAGTTTTTCGTCATCATCGCCGGCATCTTCGCCATAGGCAACTCAAGCGATGTATTCCTGATATTGAGGGCCCAACAGACAGGGGTTCCTACTGCCATGATTCCCGTGATCTATCTCCTGTTTAATCTCATCTACTCAATATCATCTATCCCGGCCGGTATGATGGCGGACCGATTCGGGAAAAAGAGAGTTATCTTCTGGGGTTTTGTGTTGTTTGCCCTTCTCTACTACGGTTTTGGAGCTACATCAGATCAAAGGATTATATGGCTCCTCTTCGGCCTTTACGGACTCTTTATGGGGCTCACAGAGGGTATACAGAAAGCGTTTCTTGCCACCATTATCCCCTCCGATTTTAAGGCAACCGCCTTTGGGGTCTATAACACCGCCATCGGACTGGCAATGTTTCCTGCCAGCCTTTTCGGAGGATGGCTCTGGGATAACATCTCTCCCGCGGCAACTTTCTATTTCGGAGCAACAACGGCCATCCTTTCGGCAATGTTATTTATTGTATTTATAATCACTATAAAACCAACACCAAAAGGTATGTAAGAAGATGCGAAAAATACTTGACAGGGTGGGAAAAACCAATATAGGATAAAAAAAATCTTATTTATCCTGTTTGGCTTAAGAAGAGTCACCATGCGAATAACAAGGGCTACTGAATATGCTGTGCGCTGTATCCTTTTTCTTGCCGTCAACGGAAAGGGAGAGGTCGTGGGTCGTAAAGAGATTGCGAAGGACATGGAGATTCCCGGGCAGTTTTTGGGGAAGATAGCCCAACAATTAGCGAAAGCAGGGCTTATCGAGATTGTCCAGGGCGCAAAAGGTGGGTACCGGCTTTTAGTTTCACCAGAGAAAATCTCTCTTTTAAACGCAGTCGAAGCCATCAGCGGCGAAATATTCTTGAATGATTGCATCATGAGGCCAGCTTCATGCCGCAGAAGTGCAACCTGCTCAGTTCATTGCCTCTGGGAGAGGGCGAGGACGCAGCTAAGAAATACCCTCGGGGAGGTCAACTTCGCCAAGCTCATGGAGGGAGAATCTTGCTTTGGCCCTTTGGAAGGGTCATCCAGACAGGGAAGATAGGTTTTTTAAGTAAACGCCGCCGTTTAAATCTCAAAAACATGCCTTAGAGGCAGGAAAGGAGGATAGTTTATGGATGTTTTGTTACTTTCAAGATTACAGTTTGCCGTGGCCACGTTCTTTCATTTTCTTTTTGTACCGCTTACACTGGGCCTGTCCGTTTTGGTGGCCATCATGGAAACAAGGTATGTAAAGACGGGGGATGAGACATACCTGAAAATGACCAGGTTCTGGGGTAAGCTTTTCCTTATCAATTTTGTCATTGGAATCGTGACCGGCATAACCCTTGAGTTTCAGTTCGGAACTAACTGGTCCCGCTATTCAGCCTTCATGGGGGATATCTTTGGCTCCCTTCTCGCAATTGAGGCATTGGGATTCTTTTTCCTGGAGTCCACTTTAATCGGAGTCTGGCTTTTCGGCTGGAGGAAGATCTCTAAAGGGGCGCATGCTATTGTGATGTGGCTTGTTGCCTTTGCCTCAACTGGTTCCGCAGTATGGATTCTTACTGCCAATGCCTGGATGCAACACCCTGTGGGCTATGTTATTAGAAATGGCCGGGCTGAGCTGGAAAGCTTTGCCGCCGTGGCCCTTAATAAGACCGGTATTCTGATGATCCTTCATACAATCAGTGCCGCCTACATCTTGAGCGCATTTTTCGTCATGGGGATCAGTGCCTATCATCTGTTGAAGAAACAGCATGTAGCGTTTTTTACAAAGTCCTTTCGCCTCGCCCTGGTCTTTGGTCTCATCTTTTCCTTATTTGAGATCTGGGAGGGTCATCTGCATGGGAGGGACCTCGCGGAAAATCAACCCACCAAATTGGCGGCCATGGAATCTCACTGGGAAACATCCAGGAATGCTCCCATCTATTTTTTTGCCTTTCCCGATGAGGCTAAGGAGAAAAACAGCACTGCCATAGGCCCCCTTCCCGGAATGCTAAGTTTGCTGGCCTTTCACAGGAGCGATGCCGAGGTAAAAGGGCTGAAGGACTATCCGCGCGACGAACGGCCTCCTGTACTCATCAGTTTTGGTGCTTTCCGGCTCATGGTAGTTCTGGGGTTCTATTTTGCCTTAGTTACCCTTTGGGGCTGGTTCAAGAAAAATCGCTTGGTGGAAAGCCCCCGGTATTTGAAGTTGATGCTCTTTTCCCTTCCTCTGCCGTACATCGCCGCTGAGTTAGGGTGGATCCTGGCCGAGATGGGTCGCCAGCCCTGGATTGTTTATGGTCTCATGAAGACAAGAGATGCAGTTTCTCCCCTTGCCACCTCTCAGGTAACAGTTACTCTTGTAGCCTTCATACTTCTATATGGCTTTTTGGGTGCAGTAGGGTACTTTCTCATTATCAAAAATGCTAAGAAGGGGCCCGTTGCTGATTGACGATTAACAATTTGCAAGGGATTTCCATCGTCAATTTTTAGTGTTCAATCCGTAATCATTTCAGGAGGTGAAAAATGGATTTACAAGCAATATGGTTTTTCCTTTGGGTACTGTTGTGGGCCGTCTATTTTGTTACCGACGGATTTGATTTAGGCATTGGGAGCCTACTTCTGATCTTAGGGAAAAATAACGAAGAGAAAAGGATCATGTACAATGCCATGGGTCCCCTCTGGGATGGCAACGAGGTTTGGCTGCTTACCGCCGGTGGCGTCACCTTTGCGGCGTTTCCGCTGGTCTATGCAGTAATGTTCAGTTCTCTTTATTCAGCCCTGATGCTTATCCTCTTTGCCCTGATCATCAGGGGTGTCTCATTAGAATTTCGCAATAAAGTTGCGAATCCACGCTGGCAGAAGTTGTGGGATACATGCCTGTTTGTGGGCAGCCTCGTTCCCGCCCTACTCTTTGGCGTTGCCTTTGCCAATATCTTTCGGGGTATCCCCATTGACGCCAAGGGGGTCTACCACGGGACACTTTTTACCTTGCTCAATCCCTATGGACTCTTGGGGGGAGTTCTCTTCCTCCTCCTCTTCCTCGTGCATGGCTCAATTTGGCTCGCTGTAAAAAGCGAGGGGGCTCTTCATGAAAGGGGAAGCGAGATGGCCCAAAAATTGTGGCCGGCACTATTGACTGTCGCGGTTGTTTTCCTGATTGCCTCTGGGTTTTCCACTCAGATTTATGACAATTATTTAGCCCATCCCCTCCTCTTTGTTTTCATCTTGATCACTGTCCTGGCTCTCTTTTGTATCAAGGTCTTTCTGGTTAAGGGAAGTTACTGGAAGGCATGGTTTTCTTCAGCGATTACCATTGTGGGAGCAACGTTTTACGGGTTTATCGGCCTGTTCCCCACGATGTTCCCTTCGAGCCTGAACCCTGATTACAACCTGACGGCTTACAATGCCTCTTCCAGTTCCTTGACCCTGACCATCATGCTTGTGTTGGCCCTTATCTTCGTACCTATCGTATTAGCGTACCAGTTCTGGGCCTATAAATTGTTTAAGGGAAAAATTACCAGAGAGGATCTGGCGTATGAGGAGGCGTATTAGGGGAATCTTTCTTTCAGAAAGGTCTTGACTAATAGCATTAAGTCATCTATAATTTAAAGTACTGAAATTACTGGAAAAATGGAGAAACACCAGGGATGGAATTACCTGTAGTTGTCAGTTCCCTTGAATTATATATATCAGAGATCAACCGCTTTCCCATCCTGAGAGAAGATGAGGAATTTCAACTGGCTGTCAGGTTCAGGAAACATAATGATATGGAGGCCGCCGAAAAACTGGTTGTCTCAAACTTAAGATTTGTGGTCAAGATTGCCCATAAATATAGAAGCTACGGAATCGCCCTCACCGATCTGATCCAGGAGGGAAATATTGGTTTGTTGCACGCGGTGAAGAAATTTGATCCCTATAAGGGACACAAACTCCTTTCCTATGCGGTTTGGTGGATAAAGGCATATATCCGGAATTTCATCATCAGGTCCTGGAGTCTCGTTAAGATCGGCACTACGCAAACTCAGAGGAAGTTATTCTTCAAACTGAATGAGGAGAGGAAGAGACTCGAAACTATTTCCCAGAAATTGCCTGAATTCAGGGAAATTGCGGAATCTCTGGGAGTTAGAGAAGACGAGGTTGAGGAAATGGGCCTTCGCCTTTCTCAACGCGATCTTTCCCTGGATGCGTCCCTGGACGGTGAAGATGATTCAAGGACGATGATTGGTTATCTCCCATATCAAGGTGAAGATCAGGAAATGATGCTGATCAAAAAGGAACAGGGGGATCTGGTCAAGAGAGACATCGCCGTAGTACTGGCGAAACTCAATGAGAGAGAGAGTTATATCATCAGGCATCGAGTTATGGCGGACAACCCGGAGACCCTCCAGGAAATCGGTAATCATTACAATATTACGAGGGAACGGGCAAGGCAGCTTGAAAAACAGGCCCTTAAAAAATTACGTCTCGCCCTCCCCCATCTGGGAGGGGAACCGGAACTTCTGGAAGCTTAGATTGTCTCCTCGAGATGGGCAAGATTTTCAAAACGGGTGTATTTTTCGAGAAAGATCAGTTTTACGATACCTGTCGGACCGTTTCTCTGTTTCCCGATGATAATCTCGGCGATACCCTTTTCAGGATTATCCTCTGATCTATTGTAGACCTCATCCCTGTAAATGAAGGCAATCAGGTCTGCATCCTGTTCAATAGCCCCTGATTCCCTCAAGTCGGCCATCTGCGGTCGTCTGTTAGTTCTATCCTCCACTCTCCTGTTAAGCTGCGAAAGGGCTACCACCGGGACCCTCAATTCCTTCGCCAGGGACTTCAGGGAACGGCTGATCTCCGATATTTCCTGTTCTCTCGAGTCTTTATTCGCTCCACTTCTCATCAACTGGAGGTAATCGAGGATAATCAAACCAAGGCCGGCTTCGGCCATCAGCCTTCTTGCCTTTGCCTTCATTTCAAGCGCCATAATGGCCGGTGTATCATCAATAAATATGGGAGCTTCGGAGAGCCTCCCTGCTGCCGTCGTCAATTTGGGCCAATCTGTCTCTCCGAGGAATCCTCTTCTGATCCGCTGAGAATCCACCTTGGCCTCCGAAGACAACAGGCGGATGGCCAACTGTTCTTTTGCCATTTCGAGGGAAAACAAGGCTACGGGAATACCGACTTCCAGCGCCGCATGTCTGGCAATATCAAGGGCAAGAGCGGTTTTCCCCATACTGGGCCGGCCGGCGATGATAATCAGCTCAGAATTCTGCAGCCCCGAGGTCATATCGTCTATCTTTTCAAAACCGGTAGGAACACCGGTGACAAACTCTTTTCTCTCGTAGAGGCTCTCAATAGTTTTGAAGCTATCCTTGATAAGGTCTTTGATGGAGAAGAAGGCAGGCCTGATCTTCTTCTCAGATATTTCGAAGATGGCATGTTCTGACTCATCCAGAACACTATTGATATCTGCCCCGGTATCGTAACTCTTTTTCAGGATATCGGTAGCCGTCCCGATGAGCCGGCGCAGAATTGCCTTTTCCTTTACTATTTTTGCATAATAGGCAATGTTGGCTGCCGAAGGAACATTGTCAACAAGGGAAGTCAGATAGGCCAGCCCCCCTACATGATCCAGTTGGTTCTTTTCCTTTAAAGCATTACTGAGGGTAATCAGATCACTTGGTTCACCCTTATTGTCAAGCTCAAGGATGGCGGCGAATATCCTGCGATGGGATTCACTGTAGAAATCACCGCCTTCCAGCACTTCCAGGACAGCGTTTAAATACTGGTTGTCCAGGAGTATTCCCCCGATAATGGACTGTTCCGCCTCGATATTCTGAGGGGGCACCCGGTGTAAAGAGGTGTCAATATCTTTCATCTATCCCCCAGTTTCACCCACAACCAAGATCTTAACTTCCGCTGTAATACCGGAATGTAATCTAATCCTCACAGGAAATTCGCCGAGAGACCTGATCGGTTCCGTAAGAATGATGTTTTTTCTGTCAATCTCTATACCCTCTTCAAGGAGTAATTCCTCAACATCTTTTGTTGTGACTGAACCAAACAACTTCCCCTGTTCTCCAATGCGCCGCGAGATGGTGCAGGTCTTAAGTCCCGAAAGTTTTTCCGTCAGCGCCTCGGCTTTCTTCTTTCTCGTTTGGGCCCTTTGCAGGATAATTTTTTTCTCATGTTCTAAGGCCCTAAGATTCTTACTGCTCGCCTCTATGGCAAGCCCCCTCGGAATCAGGAAATTCCTTGCATAGCCATCAGCTACATTCAATGTAGCTCCCACTTTTCCAAGAGATTCTACATCTTCCTTCAAAATAACCCTCATACAAGTCCCCCTCCCCCCTCTAACTCTCAGGTTCAACCCTCAGAGACAACAAAAGGCAACAGCGCTATCATCCTCGCCCTTTTTATGGCCATAGTAAGAACCCTTTGATGTTTAGCGCAAGTTCCGGTAATTCTCCTCGGCATGATCTTACCTCTCTCGGTGATAAAATCTTTCAAGATGGTGTGATTTTTGTAATCTATTTTCAGGTTTGAGTCTGTACAAAATCTACAGTACTTCCTTCTCTGAAAGAACCTCTTCTGAGGCCTTGAAGTTTTTCTACCTTTTGATGGTAAAGCCATTTTTTATTCGCCCCCCCTTGTATTTTCTTCTTTCTCTGTAACCCCTGATGGGGCGGACTCTTCACCTCTTACGTTCGCTTCAAGTTCTGTAACCGCAAGAACCACATCCTCTATCTTATCAGTTCCGCCTGCCGCGGTCTTTACCTCAGAGGGAAGAGAGGTTTCTTCTCCCTTTACCTCCCTGCCGGCAGCGGCTATCTCATTTTCAATCTCTTTAAGATCAACCTTGTCGGCCCTCTTCACCGTGATAAACTTCAAAATCCTGTCATCAATCTTGAACTTTCTTTCCAGCTCAGTAACGACAGCGCTAACAGCCGTGAAATCAATTAAAATATAAAACCCCTTTGTTTGTTTTTTGATCTCATAGGCAAGTTTTCTCTGCCCCCACTTCTCGATTTTAACCACGGTACCTTTCATGTCTGTGATGATCGTCTTGTACCGCTCAATCAACTCCATAAGTTCATCGTTCCCCAGATCAACCGGTACAATAAATATGGTTTCGTATCTCCTCAAGTTCTTACCTCCTTCTGGCTCTGAAGTCCGAATTCTCTACGATTCGAACAAGGAGTCCTGTAGTATAAATTTTCCTTTTCCACCGCAAGTTTCCCTGACCCCTGACCCCTGACCCCTATTTAGCCTTGGGCTGTTCAGCCGGCGCCGGGTTGATATAACCGGTAAGGAGGGTCTTGGGCACAAACTCCTCTAATTCTTCAACCCTGAACATGCCATTCTCGACAGACTTATAGATGGCCAGCGTTTCTACCGGCTCACAGTAAATGGCAATTCTCCCTTTTTCCACGTGGAACACCCGCCCGTTGATATTGGCCGCTGCTTCGCTGACTAAGTAAACCACCATGGGGGGAACATATTCCGGCCCCGGCATGGCCATGAAGGAATCATAAAAAGCCCTGGTAATCAGGCCACTTTCCAATCTCTTTGTCATACCGGCCTTTACCTGCTCAGTCATGGTCATTCTCGTGGCGGCGATAGGGGCGATACAGTTGGCAGTAACACCATAGCGGCCCATCTCCCGGGCAATTGCCCTGGTCAGGCTGACGATGCCGCCCTTAGCTGCCCCGTAGTTACATTGTCCTACGGTACCCCGCCAGGCGTCGGATGTCAAGTTTACTATTCTGCCGAAGCCCTGTTCCCTCATTTTTACACAGGCGTGACGACAGAGATTGAAGGTGCCTTTCAAGTGCACGGCAATTACCAGATCCCAGTCTTCCTCGGTCATGTTCCAGATCATCCGTTCCCTCAAGACACCGGCGCAATTAACGACGATATCCACCCGGCCAAAGTTCTCTACGCAACTCTTGATTATCTCTTCGGCAACCTTAAAATCGGTTACAGAACTGTAATTCGCCACGGCTTTGCCACCCTTAGCCTTGATCTCGGAAACCACATGATCAGCAGGAGCAAGATCAGTGCCACTCCCGTCTCTGGCTACCCCCGGATCAACAATCACCACGCCGGCGCCTTCTGCCGCCAAAGCCAGCGATATTTCCCGGCCGATTCCCCCACCGGCGCCGGTAACCACAGCTGCCCTACCTTTTAGTCTTTCACCCATTTTACAACCTCCTTTGTTCAAGTCTTATGTCTTAGGCCACGACGGAGCGTGGCCCTCCTCTTATGACGTACGACGTATGTTTCATGTTAGTCCCGGCAACCCAGGATAGTTATAATCGGCAGAAGCATCCCGGGATGTCCGCCCTGTGCCATGGCCAAACCCAGAGAGGGGTTTTTCACCTGCCGGGGGCCGGCCTTGCCTCTTAACTGTAGGTAAAGTTCATTACACATCCTGAGGCCGGTCGCACCCAGGGGGTGGCCAAAGGCTTTCAGGCCGCCATCGGTATTTACAGGGAGTTCTCCCTCTAAGGTAAACGTGCCTGCCTCTACTTCCTGCACCGCTCTGCCCCGCTCGCAAAAACCGAGCGCATCGTATTCGGTCAGTTCGGCAATGCTAAAACAATCATGAACCTGGGCCACGCTGATCTCTTTACGGGGATTCTTTATCCCCACTGCTTCATAAGCCTGTCTGGCGGCGGCCTCCGTCTCCGGCAGGTGATCGTATTTATAATCTATGTCTTCCTTGCCCAGACAGGGCCCCATAGCTACACCAAAACCCTTCACCAGGACATAATCATCCTTAAAGGACTTGGCGATGTCCGCCGAACAGACGATGGCTGCCGCTGCGCCATCGGTTGTCGGACAGCAATCGAAGAGGCCCAGCGGCCAGGCAATAATCGGCGCATTAATAGCCTGCTCCAGGGTAATCTCTTTCTGGAAATGCGCCTTTGGCGAAAAGGTCCCGTTATGATGGTTTTTTACGGCTATCTTGGCCAGCGCCCTCTTGCCTTCTTCCGGCTTTATACCATGAGTTTGAAAGTACCTGATGGCAATCATCGCCCACCTGCCCGGGGCAGTAAAACCCTGACCATAGACAGGGTGGAAAAAAAACTCCGGCAGGCCACCGTAACCGCTGTCTTTCAGTTTTTCCACACCGGCTACCAGGACTATATCATAAAGACCACAGGCCACGCCAAAACAGGCGTTTCTCAGGGCATCCATACCGGTGCCACAGGCATTTTCTATCCTCGTTATCGGCTTGTATTTTAGCTTGAGCGGTCTGCCCAATGTCTCCCCTGTAAAGGCGGAACCTACGCTGCCTAACCAGGCCGCCTCAATATCCTTTGTTTCCACTCCCGCATCAGCATAAGCCTCATAAACGGCTTCAATGAGCATATCCTCCACGCTCATATTCCAGTTTTCACCAAATTTTGTGCAACCCATGCCGATGATGGCCACTTTGTCTTTTATCGCATCTACTCTCATTTTTATCCTCCTTCCTTTAGTCTATCTGACTGGCCGACATTTCCAGAAGTAGTTATAGTATCCTTCAGCTTCGCCTATTTTCCTGAAGGTTAAATCCAGAGGCATATCGAGTTCGATCTTGTCGGGATCACGATCAGTCATCTGGCCGTAGAACCTTAAATTTCCTTCCAGATCAACGATACTTACAATCACCGGTGGATCGAGGGATTGGGCCAGTTCATCTTTAGAAAAGGTAAACAGCTTACCCTTACGCTCCGTAAGTGATATCTCCCTGAATTGATCCTTAGCCTGGCAGTAGAGACAGATCCTCTGCGGCGGAAAGAAGGGCCGGCCACAATTAGTGCACTCAGAACCATTTAAGCTATAGATCATTCTCCGGTCTCTATGAATAACCACCGCCGAAGAGACATAGGGGGGGCGGCGCCGGCCGCTTTCTACCTTCATAAGTTCACGGAAACGGATATACTTCTCGTAGTTCGGGAGATAGTTCTTCGTCTTGAGATATCCCTGGACACCACGGCGTTCTTTATCCATTGCCGGTTTTTCCTTTACATGGAAGGTAAAGATGTCGCAGCCGTCACCGTAACTCACTAAAAGTAATTTATCATCCGTGTTTGCCTCTTCCACAGCCGCCACCAGGATCAACAGGGCAAAAGCAGCGCCGGTGTTGCCGATGGTGTCAAACATGGGAGCCTGCACCTGGGTTTTGCTGTCTAATTTCAACATCCGGCAGGCCTCCTGATGCCCGCGGGCATCAGGGGCATAAAGAGCTACCTTATTAAAATCCTTGAGACTTGTGTTTTGCTGTTTCAGAAAAATGCCGACGGCCTCACTTACATTGGCCAGGTAGCCCTGGGTGACAACAAAACGATCCTCCCACTTTTTTGTAAAGTTCTGGCTATCCAGGCGCCACTGGTCAATTATCTCACTCGTGTGGGTATAGCCGGACATAAGATCAATACTCCCCTCCTTGCCGATCACCAGGGCGGCGGCTCCATCGCCAAAGACCTGCTCAAATTCCGAGCCAGGCGCCCCCAGGCGGCAATCGGCGGCAGCAACCAGAACATTAGTTGCGGAACCGGCCTTTACTGCATCCATAGCTGCACGTAAGGCATTTGTCCCCGCCCTTAAACTATCGGTAAAATCTACGGTAAATGCACCTTTCTTTAGATTCAAAGCCGAGGCGATAACAGCCGCCCCCTGCTTCTCCTTGTAAGGCGCCGTGGTCGTAGCGAAGTAGAGACCGTCAATGGTCTGACGATCTATGCCATGTAGCGCGTCCCTGCCTGCTTCCACCGCCATGGTTATAGCGTCTTCATCGAAGTTGGCCACCGCTTTTTCACCTTTTTGAGCGCCACCCCATGCTCTGACTATTTCTTCACGTTTTAACCTGTAATAAGGTATATACGCGCCAGTTGATATAATTGCGGACATTTTTTACCTCCTTTCTGCTACCGCTCTGTTTTCTGCGGCTTTCTGATCAAGTCTCTTATTCTTCATAAATACCCGGGAACATCTCCTTTTTCCGGTACTTCAAGGGATCGGTTTTCTTCTTTTCCCAGAAGGATTGCTTGTAGTATTTAGCCTCCTCCGTGGCATAGTATCTCCACAGACCATCAAACGACAGGATCTCCAAGCCCCGTATCTCCGCGCTCATGAGGTTGAAGGCCGCCTTAAGACCTTTGATGGCGCCGGGACTTTTCGCGAGTATCTCGTCACACCACTTGTCCACCTCCTCCTCTAACTTGTCGGGAGGCACTACCGCATTCACCAGCCCCATCTCTAAGGCTTCCCTGGCGGTGTATCGCCGGCAGAGGTACCAGATTTCCCTCGCCTTCTTTTCTCCTACCACCCTGGTCAGGTAGGCGGCGCCAAAGGCGGCGTCATAGCTCCCCACCATGGGGCCGGCCTGGCCGAGTTGGGCGGTTTCTGAAGCTATGGAGAGATCACAAATCTGCTGGAGCACTTGCCCCCCGCCAATGGCAAAACCATTTACCGCGGCGATTACCGGCTTAGGCATTTCCCTTATCAGGGCGTGGACTTTGGGAGTATGCTTGAGCATCTCAGAACTGTAGCCAGCCTCCGCCTCCTTGGCATCTCCCCCCGTACAGAATGCCTTCTTACCTGCTCCGGTAATAACAACAACACCGACGTGATCATCGCCCCCGGCATCTTCAAACGCCTCTGCGAGTTCCTTACCGGTATGAGAGGTAAAGGCATTAAATGCCTCCGGTCTGTTTATTGTTATCTTCGCCACTCCCGGCCTCTTTTCATAGAGAAGATCTGTAAAATTAAAGCCGGGTACCTTTTCCCACGTGTAAGCCATCTTAAATTTTCCTCCTTATGTAAATTTTGGTTGAATTTTAATTTTGCCCGTTTTTCATATGCTCTGGGGTAATTCATTGCCGTCGAATATCCACCCCTCTAAAAATCTTGTCAAGCTTCATCCTTCCCAGGCCTTAGCCAATCTTTCTTAAGAGACCTGTTCCGCCTGCGATTGTCGTTCCCATCCCTCCTTCCGGCGCTTTTACCTCTGAAAAGCATATAAAATCCAGTATCTCCGCGAGATACTGTTCAAGAACCCTCCTGATTTCCTTTAAGATTAATTTCTTTCCACTTTTTAAATGTTTTCCCTGTCTGGTTATAGACATGATGAGTTTCATCATTGATAACCAGCGTTCTTTCGCCTTTTCCGGCAAGACTTTCACGAATCGAAGATTTGACATGTTCGTAAAGTGCATGGCAGTTTTCCACGCAGATCGTTCCTGTGGTAATGCTTTCGGTGGCGTTGATAATGTGGGGATTTTTAATGACGGCATTGTCGGGTAGAAGATTTCGGAGTGCATCGTCGCCCGAAAGCAGTTTAAATTTTTCCATGATTCCGTCTCGGCTAACATGATTCTGGCGATACCGTAAATGACATAACTTTTTCCCGTGCCTGTCGCCAGGTCGAGCGAGCAGGATAATTTATTGTGAATCTGCAAATGGTTCTTAAACTGATCAAATGTGCCATATAACGTTTGCAAACTATCATGGGAGTGATAATTCTCTTCTGCCAGTTCTTTGATGCTTTTGTATTCCCCGCCCAAAAAGTAGCGCACCGTTTCCCTGATCGCCTCTTTCTGATACTCCCTGTCCCCACAAAGGGCGTCCAGGAAAGCCTCGTATTTATTCGGATCAAACCTATTGGGATCGTAGTTGGGGGATACCTTGAGGACTAAATCCTTATTCTGAAAGGTCTGACGCTCAAGCATGGCTATTTACTCTTTTCTTTCTTCCTTTATGATTTTCATTTCGATAAGTCTCTGTTTTTCACGTTCTATCTCTGCTTTCAAGACCTCAGGGTCAGGCAGTTGCAATTTATATTTTGAGGCAAATATCCTGTTACTCATTCCGCCCAGTGCGTACTCAACGACGGTCTTCTTTTTGTCAGCACAGAGTATCAAGCCTACCGGGTCATTTTCTTCGGGAAGCTTCTCCCTGTCTTTCAAATAATTCACATAAAGGTTCATCTGTCCAGCATCAGCATGCGTAAATTCACCAATTTTCAAATCTATGGCAACAAGACATCTAAGGATTCGATGATAGAGAAGCAGGTCAAGGCGGTAATGGCTTCCCTCAAGTGTTATTCTCTTTTGCCTTGCAACAAAGGTGAAGCCGAGTCCCAATTCAAGAAGAAAATGTTCAAGATGCTTAATTAGCGCCTCTTCGAGTTGAGATTCTGAATATTCATCCTTCAATCCAAGGAATTCAAGAATATAAGGGTCTTTGATTTCATCTTCGGGTTTAAGGGTGATAGGTTTTTCGTGGGCCTTGGCAATAACCGCCATCTTGCGTTTTGACAAAGCGGTCCTTTCATAAAGCATGGACTGAATCTGCCTGTCGAGTTGCCTTACTGACCAGTTTCCCCGGATGCATTCTGCTTCATAGAACTCTCTTTTAAATGGTTCATCAAGACGCATAAAAAGACAATAGTGTGACCATGAGAGGGGGAATTGTGCACACAACGCGTGCGAAATCTCAGATTGGATGGACAGCGAATGATTTTTTTGTTTAGAGTCTAATTCGCTACACAGTGTGTAGCCTTTTTTAGATTTCCTAGATAACGTCTGGGATTTTGATGACGCGTGAGATTCTTCGGACAGTGTCTGAAATATTTCTGATAATTCGGCAGATGGCGTCTGACCTTTCTTATCCTTTGAAGATTCTTCAGACACTGTCTGAAGAATCTTTTGTGGAGGGTAAGTAAGATAAAACTGGCGCATTAGATTCAAATTTACATAGCCAAAGCCTTTACCAAATCTTTTGGTTAAATCAACAGATAATTTTTTAAGGAGCGTTTCTCCATACTCCGCCCTTTCCTTCCCCTTCTGCTCATATTCAACAATTCTTCTGCCCATAAGCCAGTAAGTGGCTACCAGTGCAGTATTCACATACCGCACCGCCGCCTTCCGCCCCTGCTCAATCAGAGAGGCAAGGTCGGTGATGAGGGTGGAATAGTTTTGTGTCTTAATGACTTTTTTCATTTCCTGTAAAAACCTAAGCTTAAAAAGTCTGACGGTCAAACATGGTTTTTTTTCCTTTGTATTCTTGCCTTGCTCTATAAAAAAACGAAGAGTCTTTATCGAATTGTTCTACTAACCAATTAATAAAGGCATTGCTATGCTGTGGTGAGGCAAATTTCGACTTGTAGTAATAATCAGGTTTGGCATCTACCTTGTAAACCTTTCGAGCTGATTGGATATCGTATGGAGTAATAGTTTTTCTACCGCTAAGTCGCTGGTTTATCAACTGCACCACTTCCTTCTGTCTATGCGGGTGGGTTGTGTCAGGGCTTTTAGGGACTTCAACAATAAGAGCATTTTTGCCACCTGCTCCCGAGCTTAAAACGATGTCTGCCTTATTCGGATTTTTAACAATTGCCAGCTTGAGGTTGATAGGGATATAAAATGCCTCTTTTCCTATTGTAAAAGACTGTACCTTATCACGAACCGAAATTTGAAAGTTGGACCACCATCTTAATGTATCTTTCGATAACTTCCGTTTAATAATTGGGCTATCGAAAGTGTGAAGATTTGGATCTATATCATATACAAGTGCCATCATTCCTAAGGGCACTCGTTTGGAACTTGATAGTATAGGAATTTCCTTTTAACAAGAATAGTGTGCGTGGATAGGGTAACTTATCCCGTTAGAAAAAGATTTTCTAACGGGACTTAGAAAACTTAGAAAGGTATATCATCCTCAGTATCAAAACTCGCATCCTGTTTAGGACCCCCCTCAAAATCCTTCTTGGGTCTATCCTGGCCAGCAGGGCTTCCTAACATCTGCATGTTGGAAGCGACAACTTCGGTTGCCCATCTCTTGTTGCCCTCTTTATCTTCCCATGAACGGGTCTGCAACTCGCCTTCAATATAAACCTGCTTGCCTTTTGACAGGTACTCCCCGCATATCTCTCCCAGTCTTCTCCATGCTACGATACGGTGCCACTCTGTCTTCTCTTCCTTTTCTCCCTGTTGATTGGACCATTTCTTAGTGGTGGCTATGCGGAAAGTAGCTACAGCCGTTCCATCGCTGGTATATCTTACTTCCGGGTCTGCCCCCAATCTACCGATTAGTATTACCTTATTTACTGACATGGCTCCCTCCCTGCTCCTGCCTAAAATGGAAAAAACTTGACAAAGGTAAGAATTTAATTAGGATATTTGTAACATAATTATGTCTAAATTCCAAAGATTTTATTGAGACTTTTGCAAAACATAACTTTAGGCACTTTAGCTCACTTCACACTTCGATTCTTGGGTCAAAAAATTACCCTTCGCCTCTCCTTCAGAACCCGTAGTTGAAGCTAGAATTGAAAATATCATAAGAAGCGGAGGGAATCCCTTCCTTGATTATCAATTACCATCGGCCATTATAACATTGAAACAGGGAATAGGGCGGTTTATTAGAAATAAAAAAGACAGAGGAGTTCTCTCTATATTGGATAATCGTATATTAACGAGAGAACATGGGGAAATGTTTATCAACAGTTTGCCCAATTATCCCATAACAAACAATTTTGATGACATCAAAATATTTTTCAATTAGCTTGACTTTGCCGATAGTATCATTATATATAAGTAAAAGCCGTGCCTACTTACTATACAATTTGCTGTACGTCAGATTTTGCAGACAATCCCCATATACACTGAGATTAAACGGAGAGAAGCATGGATTATGATATAAAAAGAGAGGATGTTGAGATTCCAAACACCCTGCCATTATTGCCTGTCAGAGACGTCGTCATATTTTCATACATGATTCTGCCATTGTTTGTAGGCAGAGAGGGATCCATTAAGGCCGTTGATGAGGCACTATCAAAAGACCGTTTGATATTCTTAGCTACTCAGAAGGATCCGACGGTTGAGGATCCGAAACCCGAGGGTATCTATTCTGTGGGAACGGTAGCTACAGTTATGAGAATGTTAAAGCTCCCCGACGGAAGGGTGAAGATTCTGGTTCAGGGTTTAATGAGAGGGCGCATAATTGAGTACACACAACAGAAACCTTGTTACATAGTGAATATCGAGAAGATCAAGGAACCTATTATGCCTGAACTGCCCCTGGAGGCAGAAGCCTTGATGCGAAGCGTTAAGGAACACAGCGAGAAGGTGCTTTCCTTAAGAGGCTTGTTGTCTTCAGATGTTCTAATGGTCCTTAATGATATTGAGGACCCTGGAAGACTGGCAGATTTGGTGGGTTCAAACCTGAACTTGAAGATTGAGGAAGCTCAGCAAGTCCTGGAGATCTTTAACCCTATTGATCGCCTTATAAAGGTTAATGAGCTTTTAAGTAAAGAAGTAGAGCTCTCAAGCATGCAGGCAAAGATACAGTCCCAGGCTAAAGAAGAAATGACCAAGACCCAGCGAGATTACTTCCTTAGGGAACAGCTTCGGGCAATCAAGAATGAACTGGGGGATGCGGATGAAAGGACAAAAGAAACAATAGACCTCAAGAAGAAGATCAAAAAGGCAAAGATGCCTAAAGAGGTTGAGAAAGAAGCCAACAAACAATTGGACAGACTGGAACAGATGCACCCTGATGCAGCAGAGGCATCTATAGTTAGAACCTATCTTGATTGGTTAGTGGAGCTTCCCTGGAAGGTAAATACCAAAGACAACCTCGACATAAAGGCTGCTAAAAAAGTACTGGATGAGGATCATTATAATTTAGAAAAGGTTAAAGAAAGGATACTGGAATACCTGGGTGTTCGCAAACTGAGCAAAAAGAAGAAAGGGCCTATCCTTTGCTTTGTTGGTCCACCAGGAGTGGGAAAAACATCACTGGGGAAATCCATTGCCAGGGCATTAGGGCGGAAGTTTACAAGGATATCCCTTGGTGGTGTTAGGGACGAAGCAGAGATTAGAGGCCACAGAAGGACCTATGTAGGAGCGTTGCCAGGACGGATAATTCAGAGCATTAAACGGGCAGGATCAAATAATCCGGTTTTCGTGATGGATGAAATAGATAAAGTGGGGGCCGATTTCCGGGGAGATCCATCTGCCGCCCTTTTAGAAGTTTTGGATCCCGAGCAGAACTCTGCTTTTAGTGACCACTACCTGAATGTCCCTTTTGACCTTTCAAATGTTATGTTCATTACCACTGCAAATCTCGTAGACCCAATTATCCCTGCTTTGAAAGACCGAATGGAGGTCATTACTCTCTCAGGGTACACAGAAGAAGAAAAACTAAAGATAGCCCTAAAGTTCTTACTTCCTCGACAGTTAGAGGAAAATGGAATTACAGAAAAAGACATGAAGATATCGAATGAAGCCATATTGCAGATGATTTCCCACTATACTCATGAAGCCGGACTAAGAAACCTTGAACGGGAGATTGCAGGTGTATGCAGAAAAGTAGCCCGAAGGATTGCTGAAGGGAAAAAAAGGGGTTCCAAGGTTAATAGAGGGAACTTGCACAAATACCTGGGCACACCTAGATACCTGCCTGAAGAGGAGCAATCGATCAGTGAGGCCGGAGTTGCAACTGGTCTTGCCTGGACGCAGGCAGGTGGGGAAATCTTGCATATAGAAGCATCTACCATGAAAGGAAAAGGAAATTTAATCCTTACCGGGCAACTTGGGGATGTAATGAAAGAATCTGCACAGGCTGCTATGAGCTATGCCCGTTCAAAGGCAAAAGAGCTGAATTTAGATGAAGATTTTTATAAGAACCAGGACGCCCATATCCATATTCCAGCAGGGGCTATCCCCAAAGACGGCCCATCAGCAGGGATAACCATGGCTACCGCCTTAATCTCTGCCCTTTCAAAAACCCCTGTCGACAAGGATATAGCTATGACTGGTGAGATAACCCTGAGAGGAAGGGTGCTTCCAATTGGAGGGCTGAAAGAGAAGGCTTTAGCTGCGTTGCGGGCAAAGATTGGAACTGTAATTATCCCAGAGAGAAACAAGAAAGACCTGGATGATATCCCTAACTACATTAAAAAGAAGATCAATTTTGTATTCGCTAAAAAGATGGATGAGGTATTAAAGGCAGCACTTCTAAAGGGAAGTAGAGTTGAAAATAAAAGAGGTGGGAGAATTCGGGCTGATAGAGAGAATAAAAACTAAGCTCGCTTTTCCCCATCAAGATATCATTAAAGGTATAGGCGATGATGCCTGTGCTATTGAGACCCAAAAAGGAAGATTACTGCTCTCCACCATTGATGCCCTTATTGAAGATGTTCATTTTGACCTCAGGTTTACCTCTGCCTATAATTTGGGGAAGAAGTCCCTAGCAGTGAATATCAGCGATATCGCTGCTATGGGAGGAACCCCAAGGTTCTTCCTGGTCTCCCTGGGCATCCCATCAAAGATATCGGTAGAATTTATCGATGAATTTGTAACTGGCCTCCATGAGACCGCTAATTCCTTCCAAACCTATGTCGTCGGCGGCGACACCTCTTTTTCTCCTGAAAAGCTCAATATTAACATTACTCTATTGGGAGAAGCCTTCCCTAGTGATGTAATCTATCGTGATAATGCCCATGTTGGGGATCAAGTATTTGTAACGGGAACGCTGGGAGATTCTGCTCTGGGGCTTGAAATTCTTATGAACAGAAAAGGACTGTCCAGGGTTGAAGAAAGATTTAAGGATTTAGTAGAAAGGCACTGTAATCCCACTCCACGGGTAGCCGAGGGCAGGTTGATTGCAGAGAACCGCATTGCCTCTGCCATGATTGATATTAGCGACGGCATTATCTCTGATCTGGGGCATATCTGTGAACAGAGCAAAGTTGGGGCAAAAATCTGGTTAGATAAACTCCCTACTTCGGAAGCCTTTCAAAAGCACTCCCATGAGTTTACCGACAGGCCAATGGATCTAGCCCTCGGTGGTGGAGAGGACTATGAGCTTCTATTCACTGTCGATAGAGGTAATGTGGATTTGCTTAACAGGATGAAAAATAGATTTAAGACTAAGGTTACCCATATTGGAGAGGTTGTTGAGCCGAATGAGGGGATCGCAGTTTTAGATAATTGTGGAAAGAGATATGTAGTTGGAAAAAAAGGCTTTGATCATTTTTTGTAAATACATACAAAAATTTATATTGCTATCGTAATTTTCATCCTTTCCCCTCCAGAATCCTCATTTCATCTTCTGCCAGTCCATAGAGGTTATAAACCATCTGGCCAATTTTCTTTTCCATCGCAGATGTGTCAACCTCTTTAAATTCCCCCTTAGAAAAGGGGGATGAAGGGGGTTGTTTTTTGGCGGCAAGGATTTGGGGGCGAGTAGTTATGCAAACTGAAGTTTCTTCTCCATTGGTTTAAGAACATTTTTAAACATAAGAGAGGCTTTGAACAGTTCAACGCCTATAAGATTGCCGCTGCTGTCAAGTTCCATATTTACGCCAGGAGATATCTCTACAACTTCAGCTTCTTCTCCCTCTTTTGCAAGGTAAAGGATATCCTCTTCTTCATCATAAAAAACCTTGAAATCGTCCATTAGATTTTCCTCCATCTTCCTGATTGAATGCGATTTTCTTTTTGCCCTTCCTTCAAAGGATGTATGGTTAATAGCTTAACATCTATATCTTCATGTCTATATGCTACCATTACATCCCGTTCTTTACCATATAATATTGCTTTTTTTACTGCAATTGTATGCCCAGTTTCAGTGTCCGTAAATCTTTCCTCCGCATCTTCATAAATTCTTTTTGGCAGATCGTATTCAATCTTTCTCATAGCAATCCTTGCCTCAATGTGCTTTGAATATTTAATTTGCATTGTTTATAATGGACCCCAAAATTTGGACAGTGTGTTAAGTTACACTTGGGAGCAAAATTGAGGAGGACCAAGTGGAGAATTTAAGGAGAAAACACACACC
>Ga0210015_1001363_pt1 | contig 24266 bp, 16 predicted proteins | sample CryGeymeta201522_FD_185471 | JGI IMG/M metagenome (GOLD analysis project Ga0210015, IMG submission 185471) | Groundwater microbial communities from Crystal Geyser aquifers in Utah, USA - Crystal Geyser metaG 2015-22 (SPAdes) (version 2) | ecosystem: Environmental > Aquatic > Deep subsurface >... | reverse complement strand
CCTGCTCATGGCTGAGAGAAGTCGTGAGCACCCGGCCCTTTTCGCGAAACGCCTCCAGCCGCTCCAGCAGCTTGTCGCCGGTCACCTTGCGCACCAGCACGAACAGCGCCGAGCCGCCGCTGGGCAGGCCCTCACCCATCTCCTTCATCGTCTTGTCGTCGATCCCGAAGTCGGAGAACGAGCCGGACAGCGCGCCCGCGCCTGCGCCCACCGCCGCGCCCAGCAGCGGGTTTAGAAACAGCATCCCGATCAGCGCGCCCCACAGCGCGCCGCCCGCCGCGCCCGCCGCCGTCAGGTTGACCGCCTGGTGCAGCTTCACCTTGCCGTCGTCGTCGCGCGTGACGACCACCACATCCTCCATGCTGATGAGGTATTCCTTCTGGAATTTCACCAGTTCGGCGCGCAACTGAAAGGCGGTCTCGGGATCGTCGAACTCAAGGGCTACGAGGTCGGCCATGGCGATGCTCCTGCGGGTTCGAATCGCGCGCCGCGCGCTGGGGGAAGATAGCCGGGAATGGCGCGCGGCGAAGCCTTCATCGTCACCCCCGGTAAAACGCGAACGCCGCGTCCGGGTCGGCGCCCGACCAGAGCGCGAGGCTCAGCAGCATCCGCGCCTTCGGCCCGTCCAGATGGCCGCCGGGCAGCGCGCCGCGCGCGATCAGGTCGATCTCGCCGCCCGGATAGCCGTAGGTGCGCGTGAAGCCCGGCGAGGCCTGCGTGCGCGCGCACAGCACCACCGGCATCGCCGCCGCCAGCGCGCCCAGCAGCGGCGCGACCGGGGCGGCGACATGCCCGGCGCCGACGCCCTCGATCACCGCGCCGCGATAGCCAAGCGGCGCCAGCGCGCCCAGCAGCCGCCCGTCGTCGCCCAGCGCGATCTTGAGCAAGGCCACCGGCGGCGGCGCGCCTTCAGCCATCGCCAGCAGCGGCGCGCGCGCGACACGGGCGAAAAGCCGCGGGGCGCCCTCCGCGACAATCCCCAGCGGCCCGGTCAGCGGCGAGACGAAGGCCGAGGGCAGCGCGGCGTGGGCCTTGCGCACATGGCGCGCGGCGTGAACCTCGTCATTCAGAACCACCAGCGCGCCGAGGCCGCGCGCCTGCGGCGCCGCCGCCACCGCCACCGCCGCCAGCAGGTTGGCGGGACCATCCGCGCCGGGCGCCGCCGCGCCGCGCATGGCGCCGGTCACCACCACCGGCCTGTCGCCCGCCGCCAGCAGATCGAGCGCGAAGGCTGTCTCCTCGATGGTGTCGGTGCCCTGGATCACCACGGCGCCGTCGAAGCCTTGCGCGAAAGCCGCCGCAATCTCGCGCGCCACGTCGATCATGTGCGCCAGCGTCAGCGAGGCGCTGGGCAGGCGCAGCGGCGCGCGCGCCTCGATATCGGCCACCGCCGCCAGCTCGGGCACGGCGGCGACCAGATCGCCCGCGTCCAGCGTCGGCGCGATGCCCCCTGCCGCAGCGGGCGTCATGGTGATGGTGCCGCCCAGCGACAGGACCAGGACGCGCGGGCGCATCAGAACGGGATCTGCAGCGAGAGCGAGCCGAACTGCGTCCAGCCGTTGCGCGTCTCGAACTCGGGCGCGCGGAAGACGTGGCTGTAGGTCAGCATCGCCCCGCGCAGGCGAAGCGCCGCGCCCGCCGCCAGCTCGGGCACGAAGAGCTCGCTGTCCACGCTGCGGCTGTCGCGGAACGTGTTGCCGTCAAGGAACAGGTTGCGCCCCACCAGCCGCCCCTCGGCGCTGGCGAACACATACCAGCCCTCCGGCGACTGCTTGTCCACCGCGGCGAACCCCGCCAGCGAGCGGCGCACGCGCGGCGGGCCGTAGTCCATGTCGAGACTGCGCCCCGCGCGCAGCGTCAGCGCGCCGGTCAGCGAGGTGTCCACCGTGCCGAGCGCGACCGTCGCCTGCGGAATCGCGTCCACCTCCAGCCCCCAGAATTCCGGCCCCAGCGTGGCGCCGATCTTGTGCGACTGCTCATAGACCACGCGGAACGCGACCTCCGTGCCAAGCTGCGTGTCCCAGCCCTTGGGGTCGTCGCCGATGAAATTGTGCACGAGCTTCTGCGCCTGCTCCGCCAGCGACGGCGGGCCGACCACGCCCAGATCGAGCGCCACGGTGTCGAGCCGGGTTCCGGTGTCGGCGCTCAGCGCCACGGTGCCGAACAGGTATCCCGCGTAGGGGCGGTCATCCAGCGGCGGGTCGCGCAGCGTGATGTCGTTGGGGGCGAACATCGCCTGCCCCAGGCCATAGGTCACGCGCCAGGTGTCGGCGTGGACGAACCCCGACATCTGCTCCCGCGCGAACAGCGCCCATTGCGGCAGCGCGCCGGGCGAGGGGGAATAGCGCAGAAAGGCGCCGTTGGTGTATTGCTCGTCAAAGCCTGCGAAGATGTCGTTCTCAAGGATGAAGGTCAGCACGCCGGGCGACGCCGCCTCCTCGGCCAGCGCCGGCAGGGCGCTTGCCGACGCCGCCAGCACCGTCAGAGCGCGCCCGAGCCAGCGCCCGCGTTTCGCCATCGGCATTGCGTCTCCATCCCCATGAGCCAGCGCGCGCGCCATGCCAAGCGTGGCCGCTCGCGCGCCGAAAGAAAAGCCTTGTCGCAGGCCCGGCGGTCAGAAAGACCCGAACGCCGTGCCCAGCCCGATCACCACCGCCAGCGCCAGCAGCGCGCCGACCACCGCCGCCATCACGATGTCCAGATAGCTCTCGCGATGGGTGCAGCCGCAGACCGCCAGCATCGTCACCACCGCGCCGTTGTGCGGCAGGCTGTCGAGCGTGCCCGAGCCGATCACGGCGACGCGGTGCATCAGCGAGGGGTCGAGCCCGGTGTCGGCGGCGATGGTCATGAAGGTCGGCCCCAGCGCGTCGAGCGCGATGGTCATGCCGCCCGAGGCCGAGCCGGTCAGCGCGGCGAGGATGTTGACCGCCACCGCCAGCGACACCAGCGGCCCGCCGCCGATGCCCATCACCCAGTCGCGCACCGCCTCGAAGGCCGGCATCGCCGCGACCACGGCGCCAAAGCCGACAAGGCTGGCCACGCTCAGGATCGGCAGCGCGGCGGCGTTGGCGCCCGCGTCCACCGAGGCGCGCAAGGACGCGAGCCGCCCATGGTTCAGCGCCACCAGCAGCACGATGGCCGCAAACAGCGCCACCGCCACCGACCACACGCCGCCGACGGCGGAAAGCGAGGTGGGGCCCCACTGCGGCTGCGCCAGGAAATCGGCGTCGATCATCGGCAGGATGACTTGCGACATCAGCAGGTTGACCAGAACCACCGTCGCCAGCGGCGCCACCGCCACCGCGATCGGGGGCTGCGCGCGCGCCTTCGCCCCTTGCGTCAGCTCCGCCGGGTCGAACTCGCTGGCGGTGGTCGCCACCTCGCGCACGGTCAGATCGTCGGCGCCCTGCGCGGCGTCGCCGAACCCCTCGCCCGCGCGGCGCGCCTGCGCCTCGCGCAGCTTCAGCCACCACATGCCGAAGCCCAGCATCACCAGCGCGGCGATCACGCCCAGACCGGGCGCCGCGAACGGCGTGGTGCCGAAGAACGGCATCGGGATCGCGTTCTGGATCGCGGGCGTGCCCGGCAGCGCCGACATGGTGAAGGTCGAGGTGCCCAGCGCCACCGCCGCCGGCAGCAGGCGGCGCGGCACGCCGCCGGCGCGAAACAGCGCCACGCCCATCGGCGCCAGCACAAAGAACGCCACGAACAGGCTGACGCCGCCATAGGTGACCATGGCGCCCGCCAGCACCACGGCCAGAATCGCGCGGGTCGGCCCCAGTTTCTCGGTCATGAAATCGGCGATGGCGCCGACCGAACCGCTGTCGTCCATCAGCTTGCCGAACAGCGCGCCCAGCAGGAACAGCGGAAAGAACTGCGCCACGAAGCGCGCCGCCGACAGCATGAAGGTCTGCGTCCAGTGCGCCAGCAACGGCTCACCCGCGAACGCCGCCGCGATCAGGGCGGCCATCGGCGCCAGCAACAGGATGGTCCAGCCCCGGAAGGCGAGAAACATCAACAGGCCGAGGCCGAGAAGGATGCCGAACAGTCCCATGGCTCACACCCCCTCGAGCAGATCGTCGATGTCGAACGTCGAGCGCACGCCGATGTTCGGCCCGCAGGTGCGGCCGAAGTCCTCGGCCGCCTTGCGGCCCTCGTCGCGCAGCATGGTGAGGAACGCCCATTCGGCGTTGAGTTTCGAGGAATGGCCCAGCTTCACCATGATGTCGCCGGTGATGCGGTGCACCCGCATCTTCTTCCAGTTCGCGCCCTCGCCGGTGCCCGCGTCCACCACCTTGCGCAGGATGGCGATCATCCGCAGTTCCTTGAGCAGCGTGGCGTTGAACGACACTTCGTTGAGCCGGTTGGCGATCTCACGCGCGCTGCGCGGGGTGCCGGGGCGCTCGACCGGGTTGATCTGGATCAGGAAGGTGTCGTCGCTCTCGCATTCCTGCACCAGCGGCGTCAGCGTGGGGTTGCCGCTGTAGCCGCCGTCCCAATAGGCGTCGCCGTCGATCTCGACCGCCTGGAACATCGACGGCAGGCAGGCCGAGGCCAGCAGCACCTCGGGCGTGATCTCGTGCTTGCGGAACACCCGGCCGCGCCCGGTGCGCACGTTGGTTGCGGTGATGAACAGCTTGACCGGGCCGGTGGCCAGCCGCTCGAAGTCGATGCACTCGCACAGGATGTCGCGCAGCGGGTTGCCGCCCGCGCCGCCCAGCGCATAAGGCGAGACCAGCCGCGCCATCAGGTCCATCGCCACGAACAGCGGCGAGTTGTCCAGCGTCCAGTTGCCCATCATCATGTCGAGCGGGCCGCGCTGGAACGGGCTGAAGGTGGCGGCGCGCGACACCTTGCGCCAGAAGTCCTCCAGCGCGGCGCGGGCGCCCTCGCGCCCGCCGACCGCCATGCCATGCGCGAACACCGCCGCGTTCATCGCGCCCGCCGAGGTGCCGGATATCGCCTCGACAATCATCCACTCCTCGTCGAGCAGACGGTCGAGCGCGCCCCAGGTGAAGGCGCCGTGCGAGCCGCCGCCCTGCAACGCGAGGTCCACCAGCAGCGGCTTGCGCGCGGCGCGGCGGCGCTTGTAGGCCGCGTCCTCGTCAGGGGTGGGGGTGTCGGCCATGGCGCGCTCCTTTGGGTTCGCCCTGCATTGTGCAGTGCAACAATCCTACCTGTCGGGCTTCGCACCCGCAACAACTTGCAGCGGCGCGCGTCATGCCGGCGCCTCAGGCCGGTCGCGCCGCCACACCAGCGCCGCGACCATCGCCGCCGCGCCCGCGAAGGCGCCAAGGCCAAGGAAGGCCGCGACCATGCCGCCCTCCGCCCCCGCCAGCCCCGCCGCGAGATAGGCCGCCAGCAGCATGAGATGGTTCAGGCTGTAATGCGCGGCGTAGAGCGCCTGACGCGCGCGCGCCGGGCCGAAGCGGCGGATCAGCGCGGCGGTCGGCGTCTGCGCCAGCGTGGTCGCCGCGCCCAGCGCCGCCCACAGCGCCAGCAGCGCGCCATAGCCCGGCAGCAGCGCCCCCGACAGCAGCAGCGCCGACAGCGCCGCGCCTGCCGCCAGCATCACGCCGCGCTCCGCCCCGCCGACGATCAGACGGGGCAGCATCAGCGCCGCAGCCACGCCTCCGGCGCCGTAGCATGCCAGCGCCACCGCCGCCGCGCGGTCGTCGAGGTCGAACACGCCGCGCACCAGCACCACGGTGTTGACCGTCACCATCGCCCCCACCACGGTCGCGGCGGCGTTCAGCGCCAGCGCGCCGCGCAGTTGCGGCGCCGCCAGCAGGGCGCGCAGCCCGGCCACGCTGCGCGCCACGGCCCCGCCCGGCGGCGTATGCCCCTGCGGCAGCGTGATCGTCGCGAGCAGCAGCGCAGACAGCGCGAACCCGCCCACCGCGCCCACGAACACGCCGCGCAACTCCAGCACCATCAGCAGCGCCGCCGCGATCGCCGGGCTGATCAGCGTCTCGGCCTCATAGGCGATGCGCGCCTTGGCGATGGCGCGGGCATAGTCGGCCTCATCGGGCAGCAGGTCGGGCACGGTCGCCATGTAGGCGGCCGAAAACGCCGCCGCCGCCGCCTGGAACACCACGATCAGCACATAGATCTGCCACACCGCATCGACGAACGGCAGGCTCAGCAGGACGGCGGCGCGCGCAAGGTCGAGCGTGATCAGCCAGGCGCGGCGCGGCAGGCGGGCGGCGAAGGCGGCGGCGATGGGCGCGACCAGGATGTTGGCGCCCATCTTCAGCGCCAGCGCGATCCCCATCACCGCGCCCGCCTGATCGCCCGCCAGATCATAGGCCAGCAGCGCCAGCGCCACGGTCGCGACGCCGGTGGCGATCAGCGCAAGCGCGTTGGCCCTGAACAGCCGGACATAAGCCGACGTGCCCATAACTGTCGCGCCCGGCTGCGCCACCGCGTCACGCCGGGTCCTGCGCCAGCGCCCCGGTCTGGCCGCGCAGCGTGAACCACGTCACATAGACCACCGGCAGGAACACCAGCGTCAGCAGCGTCGCCACCAGCAGCCCGCCCATGATCGCGAACGCCATCGGCCCCCAGAACACCGTCGGCGCGATCGGGATCAGCCCCAGCACGGTGGACATCGCGGTCAGCATCATCGGCCGGAAGCGCGAGGTCGCCGCCGCCACCACCGCCTCCCGCATCGCCAGCCCTGCGGCGCGGTCGCTCTCGATCTGCACGATCAGGATCACCGCGTTCTTGGCGATCATGCCCAGCAGCGCCAGAACGCCGAGGATCGCGACGAACCCCATCGGGCTGGACGAGATCAGCAGCGCGCCCACCACGCCGATCAGGCCCAGCGGCATCACCAGCGTCACCATCGCCAGCCGCTGGAAACTTTGCAGCTGCAGCATCAGCAAGGTGAACATCAGAAACAGCATCAGCGGCGCCACCGCCATCACCGAGGCGCGCGAATCGGCGCTCTCCTCGGCGATGCCGCCGATCTCGATGCGATAGCCCGCCGGCAGCGCGGCGCTCAGCGCGTCGATCTGCGGCTGGATCGCGGCGACCACGGTTTCGGGCAGCACCCCCGGCGCCACATCGGCGCGCACCGTCAGCGTGGTCCGCCGGTCGCGCCGCCAGATCTGCGGCTGCTCCTGTTCGTAGGAGAAGGTCGCGAACTGGCTGAGCGCCACGGTGCGTCCGTTGGGCAGCGGCACCTGCAACGTGCCGAGGGTGTCGAGCGCGATGCGGTCCGCCTCGCTGGCGCGCGCGACCACGTTGACCAGATAGATGTCGTCGCGCAGCTGGGTGACCGTGGCGCCGGAGGTCAGCGTGCCGATCACGTTCGACAGGCCCTGGCTGCTGAAGCCCAGCCGCCGCGCCTGATCCTGATCGACCTGGATGCGCAACTGGCGCGCAGGCTCCATCCAGTCGAAGTTCACCCGCCGCACGCTCGGGTCCGCCGCCATCACGTCGGCCAGCTTCATCGCCGCCGCGCGCAGCCGCTCCACGTCCGGCCCGACCACGCGCCATTGCAGCGGCCAGCCCACCGGCGGCCCCAGCTCCAGCGGCGTCACCCGCGCCACCACTTCGGGAAACTGCTCGGCCAGCAGCGTCTCAAGCCGGGCCTGCAGCCGCTCCCGCGCGGCGATGTCTTTCGCGACGATGACGTGCTGGCCGAAAAAGTCGTTGGGCAACTGCACGTTCAGCGGCAGGTAGAACCTGAGCGCGCCGCGCCCGACATAGGCGCTCCAGCGCTCCACATCGGGGTCCTGCGCAAGAATGGCGTCGAGCCGCGCCACCACGTCGCCGGTCGCGCGGGTCGAGGCCTTCTGCTGCAGCGTCAGATCGACCAGCAGCTCGGTGCGGTCCGACGCGGGAAAGAACTGCTGATCGACCAGCCGCATCCCCCAGAGCGACGCGCCAAACAGCGCCAGCGTGGCGACGATGGTGATCCAGCGGAAGCGGATCGCGGTTTGCAGCAGCCCGGTGTAGGCGCGCATCGTCGCGCCCGGCGGCGCCGCCACCGCGCCGCCTTTGGGCATCTTCAGGATCGCCATGCCGATCACCGGCGCGAACAGCACCGCCACGAACCACGACGCGATCAGCGCGATCGCCACCACCGCGAAGATCGAGAAGGTGTATTCGCCCGCAGAACTGGCGGCGAAGCCGATCGGCACGAAACCGGCGATGGTGATCAGCGCGCCGGTCAGCATCGGCGCGGCGAGGTTGGCGTAGGCGAAGGTCGCCGCCTTCTCCTTGCCGTCGCCCGCCGCGATCCGGCGCATCATCGCGTCCACGGTGGTCATCGCGTCGTCCACCAGCAGCCCCAGCGCGATGATCAGCGCGCCCAGCGACACGCGCTGCAGGTCGATGTTGACCAGATCCATCACCACGAACACGACCGCCAGCGTCAGCGGGATCGCCATCGCCACCACCATGCCGGGCCGCGCGCCGAGGCTGAGGAAACTCACGCCGATGATGATCGCGATCGCCTGCCACAGCGAGGTGGTGAAGTCCTGGATCGCCTCGTCCACGGTGACCGCCTGATCGGCGACCAGCACCGGCTCGATGCCCAGCGGCAGGTCTGCGGTGATCCGCGCCATGGCGTCCTTGATCTGCGCGCCCAGCGCCAGAATGTCGCCGCTGTCCACCATCGCGATGGCGAGGCCGATCGCGGGCTCGCCGTTCACCCGAAACAGCGGCTGCGGCGGATCGACCAGCCCGCGTCGCACATCGGCCACGTCGCCGAGGCGCACCATGCGCTCGCCCACCAGAATGTTGACCTCGAGCAGATCGCGCTCGCTGACGAAGGCGCCGGAGACGCGCAGCGAGACGTTCTCCTGATCGGTGCGGATCACCCCCGCCGGGCTGACCGCGTTCTGCGCCGCAACCGCCGCAAAAACCGCCGTATAATCAAGCCCCAGACTGGCGATGCGCTCCGGCTGGAACTCAAGATAGATCGTCTCGTCCTGCGCGCCGACCAGCTCGACCTTCGAGACGTCGGGCAGAAACAGCAGCTGCGTGCGCACGTTCTCCACCGCGTCGCGCAATTCGCGGGCGCTGAAGCCGTCGGCGGTGAAGCCGTAGATGAAGCCGAAGGTGTCGCCGAAATCGTCGTCGAAGAACGGGCCGATCACGCCCGCAGGCAGCGTGTGGCGGATGTCGGCCACCCGCTTGCGCACGTCATACCATCTGTCGGGGATCTCGGCGGAGGTGACGGCGCCCTCGATGTCCACGAAGATCGTCGCGCGGCCCGGTCGGGTGTAGCTGCGCACCACATCCAGCCCGTCCACCTCCTGCAAGGTGCGCTCGATGCGCTCGGTCACCTGCAACAGCGTCTCGTCCATGGTGGCGCCGGGCCAGCCTGCGGAGACGACCATCGTCTTGATGGTGAACACCGGGTCCTCGGCGCGGCCCAGCCCCAGAAAGGCGCTGACGCCGCCGATCACCGCGACGATCATCAGATAGACCATCAGCGACCGGCTGCGGATCGCGACGCCCGAAAGGTTCGGCCCGATCATGACGGATCGCCCAGCAGGCGCACCTTCTGGCCGGGCAGGATCGCCTGCACGCCCGCCGTCACCACCACGTCGCCGACCTCAAGCCCGCGCGCGACCGACACTTCCGCCGGGCCGAAGCGCGCCACCTCGACCGGGCGCAGCGAGACCGTGGCGCTGGCCGGGTCCACCACCCACACCGCCGGCGCGCCCTGATCGCGGGTCAGCGCGCTGGCCGGGATCACCACGCCCGCGCCCGCGTCGAGCGTCACGGTTCCGGTGACCGTGGCGCCCAGCCGCATCGCCGCAGGCGGCTGCTCCAGCCCCACCTTGACGCGGAACGTGCCGGTGACCGGATCGGCGCGCGGCGCGATCTCGCGCACCCTGCCGTCGGCGGTCACGCCGGGGTCGATGCTGAGCGCGACGCGCACCTGCGGGTTGCGCGGCGCCGACTGGATGACGTTTGCGGGCACGTCGAACACCGCGTCGCGACCGTCGTCGCGGGCGATGCGCGCGATCATGCGGCCGGGCTGGACCACCTCGCCCGGCTCGGCGCCGCGCGCGGTGACCACGCCGGAGGCGTCGGCGCGCAACGCGGTGTCGGCGACGCGATTGCGCGCGATCTCAAGCTGGGCCTTGGCCGAATCGGCGGAGGCCTCGAGCGTCTGGAGGGTCTGGAGCGCCTCGTCATAGCGCTGGCGCGTGGTGAAACCGCGCTCCAGCAGCGTCTTCTGGCGCTCGAAGTTCGAGCGCGCCTCGACAAGCTGGCCCTCCGCCGCCGTCAGCGCGGCGCGGGCGCCGCGCAGGGCGTTCTCCTCGTCCTGGCTGTCGAGCCGCGCCACCAGCTGCCCCGGCGCCACCACGTCGCCGACGTTGACCAGCCGCTCGATCATCCGCCCGCCGATCCGGAAGGCCAGATCCGCCTCGGTCTCCGCCTCGATCAGCCCCGACAGCGCAAGCGTCTCGCCCGCCGTTTGCGCGCCGACCGTGACCACCCGCACCGGGCGCGGCTCGGGCGCGGCCGCCTCGGGCGCGTCGTCGCAGGCCGCCAGCGCAAGCGCCATCACCGCAAGACCAACCACTCCGCCATAGCGCCTTTTGCGGTCGCGCATGAAGCCCTCGTCTGTTATTCGCCTTCTCGAGGCGACGTTGTTGTGCAGTTATCGGCTACGGCGGTATTATTGTGCGGCGCATCAAGCATGGGTCGGTTAGCACAGGCGGTTGGAGGCGACAATTTAAATGTTTGTTCATGGTGCGTCGGCGGCGAAGCGAACGTGCGGCGCCTGTGATCGTCGCCGCCGATGAGCGCGCGCAGCCTCGCGGCGTTCGGGCCGCTCAGCCGCGCCGAGCAGACGCTGGTGGACGGGCTGGACGCGGGCGACTTCGACCGGCTGGGCGACGGAGCCGCGCCTCAGGCGGGCGACGCGGATCGCGCGGTGCGCGCCGCGCTGCTGCGGTTCCTGATCCTTGGCGGCCCGGACGCGCCGCGCCAGCACGAAAAGGGCATAAGGCTGAGCGGCGCCTGGATCACCGGCGCGCTCGACCTTGAGGGCTGCCGCGCGCCGCACGACATCGGCCTCGCCGACTGCCGCTTCGAGGCCGCCCCGGTGCTGCGCGCGGCCCGGATCGACACGCTGTTTCTCGACGGCTCGATCCTGCCCGGACTGGTGGCGGACCGGCTGGAGGCGCGCGGCGGGGTGTATCTGCGCGCGGCGGCGGTCGATGGCGCGGTGGTGCTGACCGGCGCGCGGCTGGGCGGAGAGCTGGTGTGCGACGGCGCGCTGATGTCCCAGCCCGACGGCCTGGCGCTGGACGCGGCGCGGCTGAGGACGGGCGGCGGCGTGTTGCTGCGCGGCGCCACGGTGCGCGGCGGGGTGATGCTGGCAGACGCGCGGCTGGGCGCCGATCTCGACATGGTGGGCGCGGCGATCGAGCGGCCCGGCGCGATCGCCGTGAACGCCTCCGGCGGCGACATCGAGGGCGACTTCGCGCTGCGCGTCGCCACGGTGCGCGGCGAGATCCGCATGAAGAACGCGCGCGTCAGCGGCGATTGCGACCTGAGCGGCGGTAGTTTCGAGGAGGAGGGCGGCGCCGCGATCACGCTGAACCGCTCGATCATCGTCGGCGCGTTCATCATGCGCGACAAGACCGCGATCAGGGGCGCGCTCAGCCTCAACGGCGCCGCGCTGGGCGCCATCGTGGACGATCCGCAAAGCTGGCCGGGGCCGGGCGATCTGCTGCTGAACCGCTGCATCTACGGCGGCTTTCTCGCCGCGCCGGTCGATGGGCGCACCCGCATCCGCTGGCTGTCGCGGCAGGATCCGGCGCGCTGGGGCGAGGATTTCTGGCCGCAGCCCTACGAGCACCTTGCGGGCGTGCTGCAGGAGATGGGCCACGGCGAGGATGCGCGGCGCGTGCTGATCGCCAAGGAGCGGCTGCAACGCCGCGCCCGCCGCGCCCGCGCCCGCTGGGGCGCTGTCCGGCTGGCGCTGTGGCTGAAGGACGCGCTGCTGGCGATCACCATCCGCTATGGCCGCGAGCCGCTGCTGGCCTTCGTCTGGCTGGGGCTGTTCTGGACCTCCGGCGCCGCGCTGTTCGCGACCATCGAGGCGCGCGAGGCGCTGCGGCCCAACGCGCCGGTGTTCCTGCGCGCGCCGGAGTGGACGCTGTGCGGCGTCCCGGCGGCGCAGACGCTGGCGATGCCCTCGCTCGGCCAGACGCGCGCCGGGCTGGCGGCGCCGGGCCAGTCGCAGCTGGCCTGCTTTCTCGCGCAGCCCGAGGCGGCGAGCTTCCCGAAGTTCAATCCGTGGATGTATGCGCTGGACGCGGTGCTGCCGGCGCTGGAGACCGGCCAGCAGGATTACTGGGCGCCCGACACCCGCACGGCATGGGGCTATGCGGGCAAGGCCTTCGGCTATTTCCTGACGCTGGCGGGCTGGGCGCTGAGCCTGCTGGCGGTGGCGGGGTTCTCGGGGATCGTGAAGTCGAAATAGGCGCGCGGAGACGGTCTCCCCGCGCGCCTGTGCGTCACATCGCGTAGCGCAGCACGGCGGCCAGCGGCGCGCCCTCGGGGATGTCCTCCTGACGCACCGCCAGCACGCGCGCGCCGGTGTTCAGCGCCAGCGTGGCGATCTGGTCGATGACGCCATAGGTGTCGGCGCCCTCGGCCTCGGCGAACAGCACTTCGCCGGTGGCCTCGTCGATCAGGCCGGGCAGGGCGTTGTCCATGTCCACCAGCAGCGCCTCGACCGCGCCCGCCGCCGCCGCCCGCGCCGCCAGCGAGACGTCGGTGGTGGCGCGGCGCTGGTCCAGCCGGGCGGCGAAATGCGCGCGCAGATCGGCCACTTCGGCGGCGTAGCTGGCGTCGAGGATCGGGCGCGCGGCGGCGGCGAGCTCGGCCGGGGTCGAGCGATCCGTCGCCTCATGGAAGCCGTCGGCCAGCAGATGGGCATAGCTGCACACCGAACGGAAAATCTGCTCAAGCGGCGGGTTGCACGCCAGGATCAGCGGCGCGGTCTCGCCGCGCAGCACCGGCCGCAGCGCGGCCTCGACGGCGCGGGCATACTGGCGCAGCCGCACCTTCTGGCCTTCGGACCCGGCGATCCGGCGCGAGTGCGAGCGGTCGTTGATCGACGATTTGCCGACCGCGCTCGCGGCGTCCTTCGGCATGTCGGGCACGCGCGCCTCCTGCGGCGCGCCGTCGGCGGAGAACGCCACCAGCCGCGCATCGTTCTCCGACAGCGCCAGCACAAAGCCCGCGTGGGGGAAGGTGATCGCGCGCAGCAGCGGCTTGAGGTGGAAGCGGTCGGAGACCTGCGCCGTGGGCGTCAGCCGGTTGGCGAGGCGAAAGGTGCGCACGCTGTCGGGCGTGGCCAGCACCGCCAGGCTGCGCGCCTGCACCGCCCAGAAGTCGTCATCCTCGGCGATGTCGTCGAAGTGCTCGGCCAGCGCCAGCGCGCGGCGCTTGTCAAAGCCCGCCGCCTCAAGCTGCGCCATCGCGTCGCGCGCGAGGTTCTGGAACGCGATCCGGCTGGCGTCGGCCTGCTGCGTCAGCGGCGTGGTCTCGACGTAGATCGACACGCAGGCGTCGGCGCGCACGGCGGCGAGGCGGCGATAAGCTTCGGGACTGGGAATATCGACGTGAAACATGCGGCGATCTTTCTTTCAACTGGCGCGCGGCGCGCCGAACGGCGAAGCAAGGCTGCGTCTATAGGTGAGAAGCGGCTGCGGCAACCGGGCGCAAGGCTCACGGTCCGGCGGCGAAGCCGAACAAGCGGTCGTTCATGTACACATAGAACGGGTTCGAGGCGATGCGCAGGAACGACTCCAGCGCAATGTCCAGCGCGCCGGTCTCGCCGCGCGTCGGCGCCGTGCCGAGCCTGATGCCGAAATCGTCCAAGGGGTCTGGCAGCAGGCCGTAGAGGCCGTCCCACGGCGGAAACGGCAGCGCGACATGCGACAGCGAATAGATGTCGTCGGGATAGCGCACACCAAGCGGCCGCGCCGTCTCGACCGTCGCGCCCGCCTCGGTCACGCGCTCGACCACCGCGCTGGTCACCGGGTCGGCGTTGGCGATCACCGTCAGCCGCCACGGGCGCGGCGCGGGCGGGGTGAACCGCGCGACGGCGGTCGCCGCACTCGCGCCCAGCAGCGGCTTGAAGGTGTTGGTCCGGTTCACGTCGAACAGCACCAGTTCCGAGCCGTTGGCGGGCAGATGCGCGAACAGCCCGGTGATCACGGCGCGGGTGCTCACCGTGCTGTCCACCGCCGACTGGAACGCGATGAGCGGCGGCATCCGCGCCAGACCGCCGCGACGGCTGCGGCTGGCGATCTGGTCCTGCAGGGCGCGGGTCAGAAGGTGCGCCTGCCGCCCGCCGTTGACCGGGAAGGAGTTGTACTTGAACGGGTTGAACTCGGGCAGGGTCTCCAGCCACGCCGCGCGGGCGAAGGCGGGAAAGATCGCGGGCCAGCCCGCCAGACCGGCGAAGCGCGCAAACCGGGTGATGCCGATCATCGGCGACAGCAGCACGATGCGCGCGGGCGGCGTCAGCGCGGGGTCGTCGAGCGCGTCGAGCGCGTATTTCAGCGCCAGCGCGCCGCCGTTGGAGAAGCCCACCAGATGCAGCGGCGCCCCCGGCCCCGCCAGCCGCGCCGCCTCGCGCACGGCCAGATGGGTGGCGGCAAGCCAGTCCTCCCATGCCACCACCGTCAGCGCGGCGGGCACCGTGCCATGGCCTGGCATCCGGGGAACCACGGCGACAAAGCCGATCTCGCTATAGCGCCGGGCGATGTGGCGCATCGAATAGGGCGCGTCGGTCAGCCCGTGCAGCAGCACCACGGCCCCCTTCGGCGGCCCCTCGGGCGCCATGACGTAGGAGCGGTTCCAGTCCTGCTTGAACCCGCCCGGATACACCGGGCTGTCGGCGAAATAGCGGTTGACCTGCGAGCGGTATTGCGGCGCGAGCGTCAGCGTCACGCGGTCGCGCACCTCGGCGAACACGCGGTCCTCGGCGCTCAGCCACCCCGCCCAGTCAAGCCCCGCGATCTCCCCGGCGTCGAGGTCGTCTGGCGCGATCACATGCCAGGGGTCGAGCGGCGGGCCGCGAAACGCGTCATAGGCGCGCACGCCGAGGATGGTCGCCAGCACGGCGACCGTCAGCGTGGCGGCCCATCGCGCGGCTCTCAGCAATCGGCGCGTCATCGCGTCTCCCATCCGTTCCGCCGCCCCGATCAACGCCGCGCCGCGATCGGAATGCAAGCGCAAAACCCGCACCGCAGCACATGAAAAAACTTTAATCCGGCGGCAAACCGGGTTTCATCGCGCGCGCCTATCTGACCCCGCGATGCGTTCCGCCGGACTGGAACGCCTGCAGCAGGAACAGGGTGGCACAGCATGACCGAGAGACCCGTTTTCCCCAAGCCGCGCGCGGGCGCGGCGCGCAATCTGGCCATGGCGACCTTCGGCGCGCTGGCCGTGGGCGCGCTGATCTGGACGCCGCAGGCCGAGGCCGAAGGGCGCCCCGGCGCGGTCGCCGATCTTGTCGAACAGGTCAGCCCCGCCGTGGTGACGGTGCTCGCCGAACAGGCGCAGGGCCCGCAAGGCGCGCAGAGCCAGGGGCGCTCGCCGTTCGAAGGCACGCCGTTCGAGGAGTTCTTCCGCCGCTTCGGCCCGCCGGGCGGCGTTCCCATGCCTGACGGCCCGCACGGCGGCCCGCGCTCCGGCCCGCGCGGCGCGGCGCAAGGGTCAGGCTTTGTGCTGGAGAGCGACGGCTACATCATCACCAACAACCATGTCGTCGAGGACGCCGCGCGCGTCACCGTGCGGCTGCCCGACGCGCGCGAGCTTGAGGCGACCGTGGTCGGGACCGACCCGCGCTCCGACCTCGCGCTGCTCAAGGTCGCGGCGACCGGCTTGGCCCATGTCACGCTGGGCGACAGCGACGCCGTGCGCGTGGGCGAGGACGTGATCGCGGTCGGCAATCCGTTCGGCCTCGGCGGCACGGTGACGCGGGGCATCGTCTCGGCGCTGGCGCGCGACATCAACGCCGGGCCGTATGTGGACTTCATCCAGACCGACGCCGCCATCAACCGCGGCAACTCGGGCGGGCCGCTGTTCAACATGGCCGGCGAGGTTGTGGGCGTGAACAGCGCGATCTACTCGCCCAGCGGCGGCTCGGTGGGCGTAGGCTTCGCCATTCCGTCCAACGTGGTCTCGACCGTGGTGGCGCAGCTGCGCGAGCATGGCGCGGTGGAGCGCGGCTGGCTGGGCGTGTCGATCCAGACCGTGACGCCCGACATCGCGCAGGCGCTGGGCATGGAGACGGCGCGCGGCGCGCTGGTGGCCGATCTGGTCGAAGGCGCGCCCGCCAACGGCGTGCTGCGGCCCGGCGACGTGATCCTGTCGTTCGACGGCAAGCCGGTGAACCAGAGCCGCGACCTGCCAAAGCTGGTGGGCGCCGCGCGGGCCGGGGCGACGGTGGCGATGACGGTGCTGCGCGACGGCGCCGAAACGACGGTGGAGATGGCCGTGGGGCGGCTTGAGAGCGCGGCCCAGGCGGCGCCCGACGCGCCCGAAGCGCCCGACACTGCGCCCGCCGCCGTCGCCTCGGCGCGGCTTGGCGCCGCGGTGGCGGCGCTGACGCCCGAGATGCGCGACGCGGCGGGGCTTGCGCCCGACGCCGGCGGCGTGGTGGTGACGGCGGTGGAGCCCGACGGCGCGGCGGCCGCCGCAGGCCTGCGCCCCGGCGACGTGATCCTGCGCGTGGGCGAGACGGCGGTCGCCTCGCCGCAGGACTTCGCGACGGCGGCGGAGACCTCGGAGCGCGCCCTGCTGGTGCAGATCGCGCGCGGTTCGGCGCGGCTGTTCGTCGGCGTGCCGCTGGCCTGACGCCGCAGAAGCAGGAAAGGACGACCGGCGCCGTTGTCGGCGCCGGTCGCGCATTTTTGCTTTATGATATTTGCGACGATGACGTTTCGTCCGCCCGCATTGAAAGAACCGACCATGACCCGCCGCATCCTGATCGTCGAGGACGACGCCGAGACCCGCGCCTATCTGGCCAAGGGCCTTGGCGAGGCGGGCTATCTGGTGGAGACCACCGGATCGGGCCGCGAGGGCCTGTATCTGGCCACCGGCGGCGGTTTCGACGCGCTGCTGCTCGACCGGATGCTGCCCGATCTCGACGGGCTGTCGCTGCTGAAATCGGCGCGCGCGGCGGGGGTGGCGGCGCCCGCCATCCTGCTGACCGCGATGAGCGCGACCGATGAGCGGGTGCGCGGCCTGCGCGCGGGGGCCGACGACTATCTGGTGAAGCCCTTCGCCTTCGCCGAGCTGGAGGCGCGGCTGGAGGCGGTGCTGCGCCGCCCCGCCGACGCCGCGCCCGCCAGCGAGACGGCGCTTGTCTGCGGGCCGCTGACGCTGGACCTGATCGCGCGCGAGGCTGTGCGCGGCGACCGGCGCGTGCCGCTGCAGCCGCGCGAGTTCCAGATGCTCGAATTCCTGATGCGCAGGCAGGGCCGCGTGGTGACGCGCACCATGCTGCTGGAAGGCGTCTGGGACTATCGCTTCGACCCCAAGACCAACGTGATCGACGTGCACATCAGCCGCCTGCGCCGCAAGATCGACGCCGAGGGCGAGGCGCCGCTGATCCGCACCGTGCGCGGCGCGGGCTACATGATGAGCGCGGGCGCCTGAGCCCATGCTGCGCAACGCCACCTCGCGGCTGATCGCGGCCTATCTGATCGCGGCGGCGTTCTCGACCGGGCTGGCGCTGGGCTTCGTCTATTGGTCGGCGGGCGGGGTGATCGACGCCGAGGCGCGGCAGGTGGTGGAGGCGGAGCTGCGCGGGCTGGCCGACGACTATGCGCGCGGCGGCGCGGCGGGGCTGGCGCGCGCCATCACCCGCCGCCTTGAGACGCCCGCCAGCCGCCCCGAGGGCCGCGACGCGGTCTATCTGCTGGCCACGCCCGGCGGCGCGCGGATCGCGGGCAACCTGGCGCGCTGGCCCGCCGACGCGGCGCCGGGGCCGGGATGGGTGACGCTCCAGCTCTACCGCGTCGGCGCCGAGGCCCCCACCACGATCTCCGGCGCCGCGCTGCGGCTGGCGGGGGGCGAGAGGCTGCTGGTGGGGCGCGACGTGGCGGCGCGCGCCGCCTTCGACCGCACGCTGATCCGCGCGCTGAGCTGGGCGCTGGCGGTGACCGCCGCGCTGGCGCTGGGCACCGGCTGGCTGCTCACCCGGCTGGTGCTGTCGCGCATCGCCGAGATCGACCGCGCGGCGCGGCGCATCATGGGCGGCGCGCTGGAGCAGCGCGTGCCGCTGCGCGGCGCGGGCGACGAGTTCGACCGGCTGGCGGAGACGCTGAACGCCATGCTCGACCGCATCGCCGCGCTGGTGGGCGACCTGCGCATGGTCACCGACAGCCTGGCGCACGACATCCGCAGCCCGCTGGGCAGGCTGGGCCGCCATCTGGAGGCCGCGCTGGACGAGACCGCCGCGCCCGACGAGCGCCGCGCCCGCATCGAGCGGGCGCTGGGCGAGGCGGAGACGGTGCTGGCGACCTCCTCGGCGCTGCTGGAGATCTCGCGCGTCGAGGCGGGGGTGGGCGCCGATCAGTTCGCGCCGATCGACCTGGGCGCGCTGGCGCGCGACATGGCCGACCTCTACGCCGCCGCCGCCGAGGAGCGCGGCGCCGCGATGCGCTGCGCGGCGGCGCCGGGCGTGGTGGTGCAGGGCCACCCGCAACTGCTGGCGCAGGCGGTCAGCAACCTGATCGACAACGCGCTGATCCACGCGAAGGGCGCAGGCCCCATCACGCTGACCGCGCGGCGCGAGGGCGGGCGCGCGGTGTTCAGCGTCGCCGATCACGGCCCCGGCGTGCCGGAGGCCGAGCGCGCCCGCGTGCTGACCCGCTTCAGCCAGCTTGACCCCAGCCGGGGCGACGGCGGCGCCGGGCTGGGTCTGGCGCTGGTCGCCGCCGTGGCGCAGATGCACCGCGCCGAGATCGCGCTCAGCGACAACGCGCCGGGGCTGCGGGTGACGCTGCGCTTTCCTGTGGCGCCATAGCGCGCAGGTCTCCGCGCCCCTGCTGCGCCATAGCGCGCAGGGCTCCATTCCCCTGCGGCAAGGCGACGCCGCAGGATTTCATCCCCCTGCGGCAAGGCTGCGCCGCAGGATTTCATCCCCCTGCGGCAAGGCTGCGCCGCAGGATTTCATGCCCCTGCGGCGCCATGGCGCGCGCACGATCGCCTTTCGACAGGCGCGCAGGCTGGGCGCCGCGGGCGCGCCGCCCCCATATCCAAGCCGCTTCGCCGTTCAGGAAAGACCCAAAGCCATGTCAGCCGCCGTCCGCCACGTCTTCACCACCCGCCTGTTTCACGCGGGCGTCGCGCTCGCCGTCGCCTTTCAGCTTGTGATCAGCCTCGTCATGGATGGGCCCGAGCCGGGCCGGGCCGACGGGCTGGCGCTGTGGGCGCATGAATACGCCGGGCTGGCGGCGCTGGCGCTGATCGCGCTGTTCTGGCTGAACCTGACGCTGCGGCGCGTCGGCACGGCGCCGGGGGCGCTGTTTCCCTGGGCCGCACCCGCGCGCCGGGCGGCGCTCAGGGCCGAGGCGCTGGCGCTGAAGGATGCGCTGACGCGGCTGCGCCTGCCCGGTCACGACGAGACGGCGGCGCTCGCCAGCGCGGCGCACGGGCTGGGCCTGCTGCTGATGAGCGCGATGGCGCTGAGCGGCGCGGCGTGGTTCTGGCTGGGCGGCGACCTGCTGCTCGACCTGCACGGGCTGTTCGGCAACCTGGCCTGGGCCTATCTGCTGGGCCATGCCGGGATGGCGGCGCTGCACCATGTCACCGGCGTCGCGCCGCTGGGCGCGATGTGGTCGCTCAAGCGCGGCGCGGCGCGGTAGGGCGTCGTCGCAAGGCGCTGCGCAAATCCCGCGGCCCGCCGCCCCTTTGGCCCGCGCCGCGACCGTGCTAGAGCGCGGGCGTCTCGAAACAGGGAAACCATCGCACCCCATGGCGGCCTCAGACGCGCCCGGCTTCAGCACGCCGCCGGATTTCAGCAACGCCACGCTGCGGCGGCTGAAGGCGGCGCTGCCCTATATCGCCACGGCGGGGCTGTTCGCGCTGGGGCTTTACGCGCTGAGCGGGCTGCTGGCCGAGGTGAGCCTGCCCGACGTGACGGCGCAGATGCGCGCGACGCCGTGGACGACGCTGGCGCTGGCCTTCGCCGCCGCCATGGGCGGCTATGCGGCGCTGATCGGCTATGACTGGTCGGGCCTGCGCCATATCGGCAAGCCGCTGCCGTTTGGCGTGGTGGTCGCGGGCGGGTTCATGGCCTACGCCTTCGGCAACACCATCGGACTGAGCGCGCTGTCGGGCGGCGCGGTGCGCTATCGCATCTATGGCGCGCTGGGGCTGGACGGCTATGACGTGGCGGCGGTGTCAACCTTCGCCGCCGTGTCGTTCGGGGTGGCGGCGACCACGGTGGGGCTGGCGGCGCTGGCGCTGCACCCCGAGGCGCTGGCCGCGCTGTCGCCGCTGTCGCCGGAAAACACGCGCTGGGCCGCCGTCGCGGCGCTGGTCGCGCTGGCCGCGCCGCTGGCCGTGGCGGCGGTGCGGCAGGGCGCGTTCCGGCTGGGGCGGTTCACGGTGCGCGCGCCCTCGCTGCCGGTGCTGGGCGCGCAGGTGGTGTTCTCGCTGGCCGACATCTCACTGTCGGCGCTGACGCTCTATCTGCTGCTGCCCGCCTCCGACATGGGTTTCGCGGCGTTCCTCGCCGTGTTCGCCGCCGCCACCATGGCGGGCGTGGTCAGCCATGTGCCCGGCGGCGTGGGGGTGTTCGAGGCGGTGGTGCTGGCCGCGCTGCCGGCCTCGGTGTCGCTGGATCAGGCGGCGGCGGCGCTGCTGCTGTATCGGGTGGTGTATTACTTCACGCCGTTCGCGCTGGCGCTGGCGCTGCTGGCGCTGAACGAGGCGCGCATGGCGCTCTTGCGGCTGGCGGGGGTGGACGCGGTGTCGGCGATGACGCCGGTGTTCCGCGCGGTCAGCGCGGTGGCGCCGCTGGCGCTGGCGGCGATGGTGTTCGCCTCCGGGCTGTGGATGATGCTCGGCGCGCTGATCCCCGGCGCGCAGGAGGCGGCGGAGGAACTTGATCTGCTGGCGCCGCTGGCCTTTGTCGAGGGGCGCGCGCTGATCTCCAGCGCCGTCGGCGCCGCGCTGGTGGTGATCGCGCTGGCGATGGCGCAGCGCGTGGAGGGCGCGTGGTGGCTGGGCATGGCGGCGCTGCTGGCCGGCGCGGGCGCGGCGCTGGAGGCGGCGCTGACCACGGGGCGCGATCTCGACCGCGCGCTGATGCTGCTGGCCGCGGCGCTGGTGCTGGCGCCCAGCCGCCGCGAGTTCCACCGCGCCGGGCGGCTGACGCGCGGCGTGCTGACGCCGGGGTGGCTGGCGCTGGTGGCCGGCACCGGCGCCGCCTGCGCCTTCGTGCTGTATTTCGCCCACAAGAGCACGCCCTTCGCCAATGAGCAGTGGTGGCGTTTCGCGCTGGACGAGCGCGCGCCGCCCGCGTTGCGCGCCGGGCTTCTGGCCAGCCTGCTGATCGCGCTGGGCCTTCTGGCCTATGGCCTGCGCGGCGCGCGGCTGCGCCCGCATGCGCCCGACGCGGCGACGCTGGCGGCGGCGGCGCGGATCGCGGCGACGCAGGACGCGCCAACGGCGCTGCTGGCGCTGAGCGGCGACAAGGCGCTGCTGCTGTCGGACGCGGGCGACGCCTTCGTGAGTTTCGGCGCGCAGGGCCGCGCGTGGGTGGCGCTGGGCGCGCCGGCGGGGCCGCCGGAGGCGATGGCGCGCATGGCCTGGGCCTTCGCCGACGCCGCGCGGCGCGAGGGGGCGCGGCCCGCGTTCTTCGGCGTCGGTCAGCGCCACGCGCCGCTGATGCTGGACCTTGGCCTCAGCCTCAGCCTGATCGGCGAGGAGGCGATGCTGCCGCTGCCCGGCTTCGCGCTCGACACGCCCGCGCGGCGCAGGCTGCGCGCCACGCATGAGCGCGCGAAGGGCGACGGCCTGACGCTGGAGCGCGTCCGCCCGCCGCACGACGCCGCGCTGGCCGATGCGCTGGCGGCGATCGCCGAGCTTTGGGCGATGGACCGCGCCGCGCCGGAGCGCGGCTTTCTGGCCGGGCGCGCGGCGCAGGGCTGGCTGGCGGGGCGCGAACTGGCGCTGATCCGCCGCGACGGCGCGGTGGTCGGCTTCGCCGCGCTGCTGGTGGCGGGGCCGCGCGCCGCCGTGGACGTGATCCGCCACACCGGCCACGCCACGCCCAACGCTTTGGCGTTCCTGTTCGCCGAACTGGCGCTGACGCTGAAGGCCGAAGGTCTCGCCAGCCTGACGCTGGGCATGGCGCCGCTGGCGGGCGACGAGGCGCGGCGCGGCGCGCTGCTGTGGCGCGACTGCGGGCCGGGGCTGTTCGCGCTGGGGCCGCATTTCGACAGCCCCGAGGCCCTGCGCGCCTTCGCCGAGGGCTTCGCCCCGCTGTGGCGGCCGCGCTATATCGCCGCCGACCCCAGCGGGCCGCCGCCGCTTCGGGAGGTGGCGGCGCTGATCCGGGGCGGCGTCAGCGCCTGAACCCCGCCGCCTCGCGCCGCGCCAGCCCCAGAAAGCCCTGCACATAGTCGAGGTCCATGTCCGCCTCGCGCGCGCCGACGAAGATGCTTTTGCGCACGCCCTCAGGCCCCAGCCGCAGCGCGCGGATCGGCATGGTTGCGGCGTATTCCGCCAGCAGCCAGTCGGGCAGCGCGGTCACGCCGCGCCCCGCCGCCACCATCTGCAGCATGATGTCGGTGGTCTCGATGATCTTGCGCGCCTTCGGCAGGCGCTGGGCGGGGATCAGGAACTGGGTGTAGATGTCGAGACGCTCGACCTCCACCGGATAGGTGATCAGCACCTCGGCGGTCAGATCCTGCGGCGCGGCCTCGGCCTTCGCCGCCAGCGGATGGTCGGCGGCGACCGCCAGCATCATCGCGTAGTCGAACACCGGCGCAAAGCGCAGGCCGGGCTGGCGCACCGGGTCGGGCGTGATCAGCAGGTCGATCTCGAAATCCGCCAGCGCGCCCAGGCCGCCGAACTGGAACGCCTGCTTCACGTCGAGGTCGATGTCGGGCCACGCCGCCAGATAGGGCGCCACCACCCGCAGCAGCCAGCGATAGCAGGGGTGGCACTCCATGCCGATCCGCAAGGCCCCGCGCCGCCCCGCCGCGAAATCGGCGAGGATCGCCTCGGCGTGCTCGAACTGCGGCAACAGCCGGTCGGCCAGCGTCAGCAGATGCCGCCCGGCGGCGGTGGGGCGCAGGCGGCGGCCGTCCTTCTCCCACAGCGCCACGCCGATCTGGCCCTCCAGCCGCTTGATGGCGTGGCTGAGCGCGGATTGCGTGAGGCACAACCGCGCCGCCGCCGCCGTGACGCCGCCCTGCCGCGACACCTCGCGCAGGATGGCGAGGTGCTGGCGCTCGATCACCGCCATAGATGACTCCCGTTCATTGAATGCCGACAAAATACCATTTCCGCTTCATGCGACGCCAGCGCTATTTTCCGCAGCAGCATCAGCCGCCCCGGAGGGACGACCATGACCATCGCCGCCGCAGATACCCTGCCGCGCATCGGCGCCCGCCGCGACCTGCGCGTGGCGCTTGAGACCTACTGGCGCGGCGCCCGCGATCTGGCGGCGCTGGAGGCCGAGGGCCGCGCCCTGCGCGCGCGGCGCTGGCGGGCGCAGCAGGCGGCGGGGCTCGGCGCCATCCTGTCGGGCGACGTGTCGTTCTGCGACCCCGCGCTCGACATGACGGCGGCGCTGGGCGCGGTCCCCGCCCGCTTCGCGCCGCCGCTGGAGGGCGAGATCGGGCTGGCGACGCGGCTGGCGATGGCGCGCGGCAGCCGCGCCGCGCCCGCGATGGGCCGCGCGCGCTGGTTCGGGGCGCAGGACTGGGTGACGGCGCCCGAGCTTGCGCCGGGGCAGCGGTTCCGGCTGGCCTCGCTGGAGGCGGTGCGGCTGTTTCAGGAGGCGCGGGCGCTGGGCGTCCAGACCCGGCCCGTGCTGCTGGGGCCGGTCTCGTGGCTGTCGCTGGCGCCCGCCGCCGACGACAGCTTTGATCCGCTGACGCTGCTGCCCGGCGTGCTGGCGGTCTATGCCGAGTTGCTGGGCGCGCTGGCCGAGGCGGGCGCCGAACGGGTGCGTGTCGAGGAGCCGGTGCTGGCCTGCGACCTTGGCGCGATGCGGCGCGCGGCGTTCTGGACCGCTTACG
>Ga0210015_1001355_pt1 | contig 24337 bp, 21 predicted proteins | sample CryGeymeta201522_FD_185471 | JGI IMG/M metagenome (GOLD analysis project Ga0210015, IMG submission 185471) | Groundwater microbial communities from Crystal Geyser aquifers in Utah, USA - Crystal Geyser metaG 2015-22 (SPAdes) (version 2) | ecosystem: Environmental > Aquatic > Deep subsurface >... | reverse complement strand
CGGTCAGTTTTCACTCAACATCAACCAAATTGGACCCAATGGCTGCGCCGATTCAATCATGAGGTGGGGCTTGCGCTGCGCCAGGACCCTGAACTGGACCCGAAGATCATCAGCGACCTCGACAACTGTCGATTTGCAGTAAGTCTTGAACCGGAGGGTATTCAAAAACAGTCACTTGCAATTCGTTTTAAGTCAAGTTTTGAACAAAAATTTCAGCAAGTTTAGAACTTTGCCATGGACTTATCACCAAGTTTTGAATTTTGCCGTGGTGAGCAATGTTTTCCATAGCAGAACCCCGACGTATTGAACTAAATCGTCTAGGAAATAGGGCCACTTACCGCGCTACTAATTTGCTCTGCTTAACCGGGGAAGAACTTGCAGGCATGGCCCTAAAAGTTTCCGATTTTGGCGAAGACGCGGCTACCGAACAAGGATCCGCTACTGTTGACATCGCAACCCCTTGAATTGCTGAATTGGCTGTAGCTAGTGGCAAACTCCTGTGCCATGCGGGAACAGAGAACCAGACCAGTAGTACGGTAGCCAGAAGTACCGATCCGGCGACACCGATCTGAAGACCACGCAGGGTTTTGATTTGGGTCCCTGCGCGTCGCTGCAGGTCGTCAAATCCTGGCTTGAATTTGCCAGCCATACCCTCCGGCTGAGTATCAACCTTGATTTTTCGTAGGCGCACTTCCTCAGAAATTGCGTCAACGGCATGTAGTTGGTTGCGAATAAGCAGAGACATGAGGATGCCAAATACAATAGCACCCAGCCAAATCACGCAGTTCTTAATGCTCAAGCCCGTGTCAGGAGTCATTTGACCGCCAACGAGCACCAGTGCAACAGGCATGGCCAACAACTGGTTCTGAATTTCAGATAGCGTCTTATTGAGCTTCAACGTGGAGTCCAGATTGTCTTTCTCGACCTCTGCCTTGATCTTTTCAAAGGAGAACTCTGCCGCATACATGGCGTAGTTGCTCCGTACGTCCTCAATGATGGATTCGAACCGTGGAAGTAGATCACCGATGGTGATGGACTTCCTGCCCTTGAACGCATCGAGCAGCACCGCGCGCACGATGCTCCGCTTCTGATCCTTGTGATGGTGAGTCGTTGCAAATTCGGACTCGAACAAAGGCAGAGACACCAGCGGAACCAGATCACTGACTTGGTATTCCAGTTTGATCTCAATCCGAGATTCTGGACTTTTAATGAAATGCTGGGATTGGCCGTTGTTCGCCGCCATGTCGGCGAGCAAGGGAAGCAAGTGGCACAGATGTGCAGCTGCGAAATAGTTGGTCACAAGTGGCGGGATGGAGGTCTCCGCGCCCGGTGCCTGGGCCAGTGAGTTGTATGTGTATCCGATATCCCGCAAGGTAAAGCGCGGTGGCACCACCCGCAAGTTCGTCGGATGGGCGAACATCTCCTGCATCGAGCTGTACACCTTGGCAGCGCCCGGATAGAACTCAAGCTTCCGACTCGCCGCGTCTGCCATCCCCATTACTGAACGATAGGCGCTCAGCGCCGCCAGGACTTCCGCAAAATCAACTACGACCGGTAACACTCCTTCCCATAGTCCGTCCTCAAGCTGCTGCTGACTCTCCAGGTTGTCTAGGAGCCAGATTGTCCAGTCGTGCGAGTTGTCAATCTGCGGTGTCATTTTCGATGATCGCTTGCCTGAGTGAGTCAGGGGGACTCTGCAAAACTATTGCATCACGGTCAGGGTCATAAGTCACACGATGAGCCAGAATGTCTTCAACATCGAAAGCAACGGAGATTGAGTGTCCAATTTTCGCGCTGATCCGGCGTAACGGTCGGAAAGTGGCCTTGTGTGGCTGGAAAGAGTAGTCAATATGGTACTGGTCAGCTGCGGGCCCAGTTTGCAAGAATTCAAGAAAATCATTTGGTGCGCTAGGCATGATGGCGGCTGCGGCTGTAGCGAGCACCACCTGCTGAGGATTGGCTTCCAAGCAATCCACGAGGCGCTTGCGCATGTGTGAGCGCTCTTCGCGCTTTTGCTCAGGGGTGCCTAAATCCTCGCGTGCCTCGACAAAGGCCTGGGCGGCCTGAATCAACTGGTGGGTATGGTGTTTCGAATCTGTGAAGGTGACACAAGCTAAGGCCTTACGGAAGTAGCCGGTGATATCTCCCTTTTTTGCCTTGCCCTTGATGAAGGTCAGATAGGGTTGTGCCTGGTTCGCGAGCCGCGTCAAGTTGATCCGTGCGGCTTCATGCAACAGTTTCAAGTCAATATTCAACGTCGGCTGCAGGCTCAATGTCGCTTCATCTATGCCCGCGCCTGCCTTGAGTTTGAGCATGGCAACGAGCAGAAAATCGACGTTGTCGTGCGCATAGCGCAAAAAAAGGGCATATCCGCCATTGGCGAAGATTGCCTCTTTCATTTCCTCCTTGATCAAGCTCAGAGCCGCAACCGTGAATGCCTGAAAATCAGTCTGGCCACCTGTGTAGCTGGCTAACGCCACGGGGAAAGTATGGATCACCGGATCTTGCCCGAGAGTGCCATTGCTATTCACCGACGTGGCGTAGAGTGAAAGCAACTCAACGCATAAATTCTGTAGCACATCGTCTATAGGAAGGGATTCCTGGCGAACGTGTTGTACGACGCTGTCGTCCCCGCTTGTCTGCGTGTCCTTAATCAACTGGTGGATAGTTGCTTCCCTTATCAGCATTTGTTGCACCTTTCACAATAAGTCCCCCCTAATCAACTCGCATCCCAGCGATACCTGATTGCCTTGAGGTTAATGTAACAAATCGCGCGCTTCACTCTAACGCTGTCGTCGTCAACGACGATACCGACCGCGTCATGGCATCCACCGAGCAAGAAATACAAGATGCGAAACCATGCTGGACACATCCTGAAGACGCTACTTTTCCCCACTAAAACTGCGATTCGGAATAAGCCCTCTACGATCCAATTTCAGCAAATCCCGCAGCCCATGCGTACCGTCAGAGCCCTGCGCATATCTCAACTCGCGGTGATAAATCGCAGACAAAGTTGCCCTTCCATTTACAAGCTGGCTCCACTTCCAGTCTGAAACAGAATATTGATCAACGAGCCCCCAAACCTGATCCCAATGCCTGGACAGTTTGTGTCCGCACACGCCACATTGATCCAAAAAAGCAATGCCTTGTTTTTCAGGACCTGCGTTCATCAAATCCGTGGGTAGCTGAACCAACGAGCCACAGCGTGGACAGCTATCCTCCATCATGCAACGATGTAAAGGGCAATGCCGCCAAGCTCTGAATCGCCAATGAACCATGAAGTGCTTCGTTCTTGAGAGATGCAAGCAGACTGGACAGTATCTGTACTCCGCCAATTGCTTCCTTTCCAAGAGAAAAATTTCCCCAGTTGGGTCTATGCTCTTCAGGTTATCGAACATGCGTACTGCGAAATCAAACTTTCCTAGAGGAAGTTGACACACAACTGAAATCCTCATCGCTGCTTTTCCTGTCATGAACAAGTCAGGATCCACTTTTTTGTGAAATCCGAAATGGGCCAACAGCTCTTTGGGACTGACACCTTGCGAAAGGGCTGCACGTGCAAGCCAGGACGCAGGACTCTCAAAACCAATTGGCTCCGGTATCCCAATCAGAAAATCTGCTGCGTCCGAATGAGATCGATTAGTTCGACCTTGGCTGTCTCCCGTGGATCGCGGCTCCATGGTCTATCACATCAGAACAACTGCTGCTGTCCCAAATGCGGATATTGCCCAAGTAGATGACGATCTACTTCGACGCTGAATATTTTCTTTAATTGGCTCAATGCCGTTTGTTGGTCAATGGTGGCCACATCCGCCTTCAGAAGCCTCAAGAGCAGATGCTGTGATACCAGACCAGAAAGATCATCACCATCACGCCCACTATAGAGTGTGCACAGCCGTGGAATAGCTCGCAGAATAATTGCTTGCCACTCATTGGGGATGAGCTTTTTGGTGGAAACTGCTGAATTGATTGGCATGAACGCCCCTTTCATGATGCCAAATGCCGTCACTATCATGAACATGCCACCCAGGGTCATTGGCCGCAATGTTCTTTGCCAGTTAAGAGGCTCTGCATTAATCAGATCGTCATCTGAAGACAATTTCTGCTGCACTAATTTTTGCCAGTCCATAAGATCAGCTGAGGCATTGGGCTGATCAGGGGCAAACTTGATGTAGTGGCCGCAATGCCCAACATCAATGCTAGGTCGATCCCAGCGCAAAGGTTGCCCACACTCGTGACAACGGGATGTCAACGTACGTCCATGTTCAAGGCAGACGGTAGCCAACGACAATTCCCATATCGCGCGACAGTAGCCATACCTGTGAATGCACTGGGCACAAACTTGTGGCGAGTGCATTCGCAAATGATTATGTGCAAACAATTGGTGGCCGAAAAAAACATGAACACCAGCGCGAGCCTTATACGACTCCGGTAGTGACCCTTCTAGCCAGGGTATCGAGACCTGAAGGAGCTTCGCCGTCTCGTATGCATGTACTCTGCTAATGGGGGTAACCTCAGCGATTCCCAATAGTCGTCGCAGCCCATGAAAATCGGTTCCGTTTCGGCTGAGCACGCGCAAACAGTAGCCAAGCCCCGACTCGTCTGCAAACGGCTCAAACGTCAACGGCAAACCGGATTCAGGCAAATACATTGCTTTGCAGGTTCGCTGAGCCAAAAGCCAAGGTAAAAGCTTTTGACAAAATTGCGCGGTCAATCACTGCTTTTTTGGAGTCAAACGCGATCAAGATCGCCTCAATCATTAGCCGCTTAAGTGACCGCAAATTGCCTCCAGTTGCGCGGTGCAGCAAATGTGCTAAGTCAGGGCTCGCCAGCGCGGTGATGTCAAAAGTCTTGCATTCTTTGCTGAACGATTGAATAACACCTACCCACTTCTCGTCAGAGTAAAAGGGGCTCAGTTCTTCGCGTACGGTTAGCCGTGATGCCAACGCCGAATCAATCTGGGCAATTGCATCCAATTCATCGGTGCCAGCCAGTACCAAGCCTACTTTGCATTCGTCGACGATTTCGCGAAAAAATTCACTGACCTCGGTATCACCGTCAAGACCACTTCCAAGTCGTCGAGCCTTTAGCATGCTGGCTGCTTCATCGACAAAAATGAGTCTGGTTCCCTTTTGCTTAATGGCATCAAATACCAGTCCACGTCGGACATACAACTGCTGCGCACTACCTACCGCGAAGGGATATTTGTAGGCCTTGAGCAAGCCAGCGACAAAATGGCCAACCCTCGGTCGTTTCGGGCAGCGAAGACCAATGGCTCCATCCCCAGGCGCAAAGAGCGATGAAGATGGGAGCGTGTTCCTAAAGTACTTAAATGCTGCAGTTTTACCAGCCCCAGTAGGTCCTACCAACAGCATGCCGTGCGGTAAGTCCATCTCGGGGGCCAACTGAAAAATCCGATCCATTGCCTTCACTGCTTGCACAAACGCAGGGTGCCCAATAAAAATGCGGTCAACAGCAACGGCAGCTTTCAGTGCCTCAACCGAATAACTCGTAATGCGACGGGAATACAGTTCCTGCTCCTCCGGATCGGGTGTTTCCAGATCCAGGGACTCGATAAATTTTTCTGTGTTTTTTTTCATATTTCAAAAGCTAAATGAATCAAAGTTGGGGATTTCTTTGATTTGGGGTGGGGTATCCAGCGGAAGTTGTAACTTTGGGGCGACATCAGCAGCCGTTGACGTCGCGACTGGCACTGGCTGCGGCTCCACGACGCGGCTGGAGGTAAAGTCTGCATAGCGACCTGCTGTCAATGCGTCAGCCCTTTTTCGCGTAGTGGTGGAATCCATCCAGTGGTCATGCAAACGCTGCTTTGCGGCGAGCAGGCTTTCCAATGCACCTGACGTAATCAACTCCTGCTTTGCGAACTTCCTGATTAAGCTATGCTGGTTATGACTCAATCCGTTTGCATACTGCTTCCACCGGCATTCCGCCGTCATCCACTGAAATGTTTTAGGGTCCTGCACATAGAGTTGACTCATATCGTCAGGGTCCCATTTACACAAGACTTTGATGCCCGTCCCGTGCCGATTGGCCAGTTCTTTGAATTCGTAACTGCCATATGGCAAACCAAGGTTTTCGATACCTCCCTGGCTAAAAGTCAGAATTTTTGACATGCCCGAGGCTAGTTTTAGGTCATCGAGGCTGCCTGGGTAAACTGCGGGTGGACAGCGCTCCAGCCCCTCTTTGAACAAATCAAAGGGCCGCGCCATTTTTCGCCAGTTGGGCTCAAACGGATGGACATCCACAAAAAACTGCAAAAGTCCATTGACCAGATCTGAAAATATGATCGCCGCATCTTTGTAAGGGTCGATGTTCATCACATTCGCTACCGGCTTGCTGACCCTACCTTTCGCCAATGTGATGGTGTTTAAAGTTGAAAAAAATCGCTCAACTCGCGGCTTCAACCATGGCGTTCTGACTCGGCAGTACATCAAGTCAACGCCAAGCACCATCGCCATTTGCTTAAAACCAAAGCTGTGGAACTCCAGCCCGTTGTCTATTACCCATTCGTCACCCAGACCATGACTTAGCCAAGGGTTCGTCAGATTGGCGCTGCGAACAATTTCGGTTTTGGCTTGCAGGGCACTCCTAACAACACCGCTGACAGATGTCAGTCCTGGCCCATGGAAGGACAAATAGAAGCCCAGGATGTAACCCGAATACGAATCGATCATGATCGTCAAAACTGGTCGTCCCAATGGCAAACCCGTCCGGTCACACACCACCACCCAGTTCAAGGGCGTGTGATCAATTTCGACTCTTTCAAGTGGATATTCCGGATATCTATCCGGAAACGATGTCCGGCACACCATCCGTGCACGCGCCGACCCTTCTCGGGTGGCAATTCGGTGATAAAGATCAACGTCTTTGATCCTGCGTGTAAATGTTGGGTAACTGATAGCCGCGTCGTTGACGGGAATCTCCCCGGCTTTAACCATCCTGTCGATTTCAGTTTGCAGTTGATCAAAAGCGTGCCGAGCACTATGTCGATCCCGCGTGAAATAGCTGCGCTTGAGCACCTTCCAGAGCGCGTCTTCTAAGACCTGCGGAATTTGCTTTGATCGTGGTGCCAGCCGATAGCGATCAACCAAGGCAATGACATTGCCACCTTTTGTCTGATAGTCACGTGCCCATTTCATGACTGCCGATGTCGATGGTGGTTTTTTTTCCTCCAGTTTTAAAGAGACAGCAGCAATCACAGCACCAACCCTATGTCGCTGGCCCCTGGTCACCTTGGCACGCTGCAGTGCTTTGACGTACTCATACCGACGGTCTAATGTCTTGCGTTCACGTGATGTCAACGACGATAGATCTAAGATGCTGTTATCGCTGTCTTGCGTTTTACCTTTTCCGTTCAAGGCAACAGCGAGCACTACTTCAAACTTTTTGTTGTAAACCCCTTGGACGACTTCATCCTTGGTCAAAATCTTGGAACGGCGCGTTTTGGTCTCTTCGAACTGGAATTCGTCACCCACAAGTTCACGCACCAATTCGTAGCTGTTAGCCCCAAATCTCAGCGTCAAACCAGCTTGCAAACTGAAACGCATGGCTTTGCTCCTTGAGTTGAGTAACGGGGAAAACCAGAGCAGTCGAGCCAATGGCAAGATCAGGACCAAGGGCCAACCTCCGCTTTGCGACAAGGTGCAGAATCAACTCACGCGAAATTTGAGTGTCAGAGCACAGTTCCAGAAAGGGCATACCGTCACTGCGAGCATCGACAAGCTTGATAGCGGTATCACAGGAAGATTCTGCAAAGCTGGTTTTTGCATAGCGCCGGATCAAAAGTGCGTTGGCAACACGCTGTCCAGTTTGAATTTGGGTGTCAGTTGCCACCATGAATGGCAACTTGTGTCCTTTGAGTTTTTCTGTCGCACGATCAAAAAGTGCTCGGTACTTGTCAACCTTCACCAAAGGTTTAACCTCAACCACCAATTGACTGGCATCCTTGAAGCGGATGAGAAAGTCAGGCGTGTAACTGGCATCGTCCCAGACGAGTCTGAATGGTTGATGCTCAATTGACTCGGTGAAACTGAAAAGGGCTGCGATTTGGACAAAGTCACGCTCAAGTGAGGATTCGGCCTCCACAGGCCTGTCTTGCAGATGAGGTAGACGAAGTAAACGCACCGTATGGGCAGGCGAGCGCTGAACCACCTTCCTTTTTGAGGGTTCCATAATTTCTCCAGGCAAAGAAAATCCATCCCGATGTGATTCAGGAGTAAAAATTACTTGACAACCGGGAAGTGCTGGAGGAAACTACACGTGCTTACTGATTTTTTATCAGCACTCCTGCCGGTCAGTCTTCGGATTGATCGGTTTTTTTTTAGGTCATGCTCGTCTCCAAATTCTTTGAGGATGTGTTTTTAAATGACTGATCAGAAGCGCTGGCCCGCTGCGAATGCCCTAGAACTGATTGGATGTATGACGGTACGGTGGTAGCGTCGGGCTGCTGTTTAAGGCCTAGTGCCACTGCGATGCGGTAGCTTTCCCCTCGGCTCGCTTTGTTCTTTCCATTTAAGACTGCATAAACCAACGTCTCTCCGAATCCATTGAGTCGAGCCCAATCGCGGATGCTAATTCCGTTGTCTGAGAAGGCTTGTTTGACAGAAGAAGGCGAAGTGATCACAATGAATCAGTTAAGTTTTATCGAATTTTATGTAAGGTTTATTTGACTTGTCAAACCATATTGACGACTTTTTCAAACTCAAAGCACAAGTTGGCGACCGACTCCGTGAGGCAAGAGGGCGACTGGAATTGAAGCAGTTGGACTTAGCCGCCATCGGCGGCATCAGTCGCGCCACACAGGTCTCATACGAATCGGGCACAACGGAGCCCACCACGACCTATCTGCGTCAAGTGCAAGAATCTGGGATTGACATCCCGTTCATATTGTTTGGTCATTCGAACGATGAAGCGAAAGCTGTACTGAATCAAAACCAGAGCATTGATTGGCAACGGCTGCAGCAAGCCTACGAGCATGTGGACTACTTTCTGATGCGATTTGCTCCCGCTTGCCCAAGTAGCTACCGCTGGAAAATGGTCTCAGAGCTCTATTCCGCTATTCAACAGAGTCAAGTGAACAAAAGTACTGATAGCGGTCTGGGAGAGTTTGATCCCATGCCATTGATTGAATCAATTTGGGCTCACCATGGAAAACGATCCTGAACCGATTGACGCGAGCGTTCAAAAAGTCTGGGCATCCATCCTTTCCGCTACCGCCCAATCTGGAAATGCCGACACAGTCGATGAAACCATTGATTTCCATGCTGCTCGACCATTTTGGTATGTGCGAAATTACCAACTCAAGTGGTGGCAATGGCTGTTTTGGCCCATGACGTGCTCAAAAATCACACGGTACCGTCGTCAGATCGCGAACCAGCCCAACGGGCCGAGCGATCACTCATTCTTAGTAAACACCGCCGACAGAGCCATTGGCGATCTTGAATTTGGCAGGTGTCCATTGACAGCACAGCAGCGTTGGTTGATCCGGCGAAAGATCTTGGAGCTTCAGCTTTCAAATGCAGAAGTGCGCAATGCGTTCCGGTCCTTCGCATTGCGATGGCAGCGAGGCCAGCCAATCCATATAAAAACACAACCCAAATTGTTGTACTGGTTCTGCCGGGTCGGACGGGACATGTCCGCGTCTGTTGTTGCATTGTCACTAGCTGCCCTGTCATGGCTCTTGGCCAACAACGCATGCTCACCGTGCGCATGGACCGGTTACATCTTGTTGTACGAGTACGCACTGATCTCATGGATGCTGTTTCAATTTGTGGGGCCATCTTGGGCCAAGGCGCAAAAGACGCTCCGTCAATTTTCCTTTATCCACCAATAATGTTGGTTGTTTGGTCGGGGCCAGAACACCTAGAAATCCTGCAAAACTTCGCCTGCCATGTGCTTTGGCAACCAGTGCCCAAGGGAGTTTCAATTTGACTATTCAAGAAACCAAAGGCCACAACGCTGTAAGGCAAGTCCTAGAGGCATTGGCGATTGCACCACTGGCAAATCTTGGGCAGATTCATGGGAAAAGTTTGCGCCCGTTGTTGACTGAAATTACCGGACTCTCCGCTGGGCGCATTGCACAGGGAAATCTGGAAAAAGTTCGACCTTCCAAAATTAAGGAAATTCAGGAAAACGCAACGGCATGGACCCATGAACAGGGCAAAAAGAGGGGATGGTCGGCAGATGAAGTCTCAGCGCTGATAGCGAATCCCCCTAAAAAATGCGATGGCGATACTGGCCTTCGGGCATCATGGATCAAAAGCATGGAAGTCCAGGACACCATCCGGCTCCCGTATGCCATCGCACGGGCAATGCAAGCCGACGAATTGTTTCAGTCCTTGATTGATGCGTGCAACAACCACGACATTGACAAATTCAAACAAATCGTCAGTGAAAACAAAAACCTTAGCGGTCAGCCGAACCACAATGACACTAACGGGCACACTGCGCCGGATTCATCCGACGTGAAATGGACTGCCATTTCTGAGTGGGGCGAACTTGGCCCAGTCCTGAACAACTTTCTTGAAAGCCTGATTTTTGACATCCACACAGCCCTCGATGCCGAATGGGGATGTCAGTATTTTCAGGCGATGCGGCCAATGCCGCTGTTCCTTTGGGTAGCGCCACGCATCAATGAGGACTGGGATATTCAGAGCGGGACAAAACCATCAAGGAACCCGATTCACCGACCAGTTCGCCGTTTGCTTGAACTCTCCCATGCCTTAGTTCACAGGCACTATCGAAAGAATTGGCCAACATTACCCGTTGGACGCAGCGAACTTGGAACAGCTCTTGAGCTCGCTGATGCGCACATTGGCAACTATTTTGATGGCACCCGAAAGCTGACCATTGACGCATATGCCAGCTATTGGAATGCTTTGTGCCGCCATTTTTCTCCGCCCAACAAGGGGACGGAGGACTACCCGAGATGCCCAGTCCCATTAGGGGTCATGGCGATCATTTGGCAGGAAACACTGATCCGGAATACAAGCGAAAGCAAATTGAAGTCCTTCGTCCTGCTGGATGAGGATGACTACAAGAACCGATGGCGGAGACACCGGATCAATAGCGCTGGCCAGCCCTCATCGGGCGATGTGGACTGGCCAGACTGGCTGCTCAATCAATCAGTTTCATCTGATTCCGTTCGATCTTCCCAGTCGTCAGGCCGTTCATCTTCCCCGCGCGAGTGCCAATACTCATCGTGATTCGGGTTCATTTGATTGGCGTGGTTGTCGTCATCTGATTGCTTTGACATGATCTGCTCCTAAAGTTGATGGGTTCGATTCACTTGGCTTTCTTAGGTGCGACCGGAGCAGCGGCTGCGCGCTGCATACGGCCAACATAACTGCCTTTGGGAATCTGGCCCCCGAGTGGTTTTGCAACAGCGCCTTGAATACGAGCAACGTCGCTGGAACGAATGGCATGTTTGGGTTGAGAAGTGGTTTTGGTCATCGCTAAGCTCCTGAGTTGAAAAAAGTGACTGAAGCGTCAGCCACGGGGAGACTTTCGATCAATCTGAGCTTTCAGTTCATCCAAAAATCTTCACTTTGGCGTTTCCAGTCCAGCGAAAGCGACGACATAGCGGCAAACGCGCAAATGGCGTTTTCCAGTCCGATAAGATACCCAGCAACAGGGTATCTTCACCGCCATGGCCATCAAAAAATCAGAACTCTATTCATCCCTCTGGAAATCTTGTGACGAACTGCGCGGCGGCATGGATGCCAGCCAGTACAAGGATTACGTTCTCATCCTGCTGTTCGTCAAATACGTCTCTGACAAGTATGCAGGTGACCCCAGCGCCCTGATTGACGTGCCGTTACCGCAGGGCAGCACACCGGGGGGCAGCTTTGCCGACATGGTGGCGGCCAAGGGCGACAAGGAAATTGGCGACAAACTCAACAAAATCATCGCCCGACTGGCCGTGGCCAATGACAGCCTGCAAGGTGCCATCAACGTGGCCGACTTCAATGATGAAGAAAAGCTCGGCAAAGGCAAAGACATGGTGGACCGCCTCACCAAGCTGGTGGCCATCTTTGAAGGGCTGAACTTTGGCGGCAACCGGGCAGAAGGTGACGATCTGCTGGGCGATGCCTACGAGTTTTTGATGCGCCACTTTGCCACCGAGTCAGGCAAAAGCAAAGGCCAGTTTTACACCCCGGCAGAGGTGTCGCGCATCATGGCCATGGTCATCGACCTGGCCAAAGCCACCAGCGCCAATCAGACCATTCACGACCCCACCTGTGGCTCGGGTTCGCTGCTGCTCAAAGCGCATGACGAGGCCAAAAGCCGCACCGGGCTGGACCTGGCCCTGTACGGCCAGGAGATGGACAACGCCACCAGTGCGCTGGCCCGCATGAACATGGTGCTGCACGACTGCCCCACCGCTGAAATTTGGCAAGACAACGTGCTCTCCAGCCCGCACTTCAAACAGGCGGGCGGTGGCCTCAAGACATTTGACTTTGTGGTGGCCAATTTTCCGTTCTCCAACAAGAACTGGACCAGTGGCCTGGACCCGCTCAACGACCTCTATGGCCGCTTTGAATATGGCGTGCCGCCGGAAAAAAATGGCGACTATGCCTTCATGCTGCACATCCTGGCCACGCTCAAAAGCACAGGCAAGGGGGCCGTCATCCACCCGCATGGCGTGTTGTTCAGGGGTGGCGCAGAGGGCAGCATCCGCCAACGCATCGTGCGCCAGGGTTTTATCAAAGGCATCATTGGCCTGCCTGCCAACCTGTTTTATGGCACCGGCATACCCGCTTGCATCCTGGTGCTGGACAAGGAAGGTGCTGCCGGTCGCAAAGGCATTTTCATGGTGGATGCCAGCAAAGGTTTCATCAAGGACGGCAACAAAAACCGCCTGCGTGCCCAGGACATCCACAAAATAGTGGACACCTTCACCCGGCAACTGGAAACCCCCAAGTATTCGCGACTGGTGCCGCTGGCAGAAGTTGAGGCCAATGACTACAACCTGAACCTGCCGCGCTACATCGACTCCACCTCCCCTGAAGACCTGCAAGACATTGCCGCGCACCTGATGGGCGGCATTCCCAATGCCGACATTGACGGCCTGGCCGATTACTGGCAAGTGTTCCCCAGCCTGCGCCAAGACCTGTTCACGCCAGCCAACCGCCCCGGCTACAGCCAACCCCTGGTGGAAGCCGCGCAAGTCAAAACCGCCATCTTTGCCCACCCCGAATTCACGGCGTTCAATAACCAGGTGACAGCACTGTTCGCCACCTGGACAGCAGCCAACATGCCGCTGCTCACCGGCATCCAACCAGGCCAGCGGCCCAAAGCACTGATCGACACTCTCTCTGAGAGCCTGCTCGACACCTTTCGCGCCAACGCACCCATCGCGTCACTGATCGACCCCTACGGCGTGTACCAGCACTTGATGGATTACTGGTCCGACACCCTGCAGGACGATGTGTGGATGATCGCAAGCGACGGCTGGCAGGCCGTGCAAGTAAGCAAACCCAACACCGAACTGATCCCGCCCGCACTGGTCATTGCCCGTTACTTCGCGGCTGAGCACAAGGCCATGGAGCAACTGGAAGCCGCGCGTGATGCGATCACCCGCCAGATGGAAGAGCTGGACGAAGAACACGGTGGTGACGATGGCCTGCTGCTTGACGCCAAAAACGACAAGGGCAAACTCACCAAACTCAGCGCCCGCGCGCAGTTGGCCCGGGTCAAGCACGACCAAACCGCTGTTGAAGAACGCAAGCTGCTGGAAACCTATCTGGCGCTGACCGAGCAAGAGGCGGCTGCCAGCAGATCCGTGAAAGACGCCGCCAAGGCGCTGGAGTCCAAGGTCGCCGCCCGATACAGCCAACTCACCCAGGCCGATATCCAGACGCTGGTGGTGAATGACAAATGGCTGGCCGCGCTTTCAATCAGCGTGCAAGGCGAGCTGGACCGTGTCAGCCAAACGCTGACTGGGCGCATCAAACAACTGACCGAGCGCTATGCCACGCCCGTCCCGCAACTGGCTGCCGAAGTGGAAACCCTGGCCGACAAGGTGGACGAGCATCTGAAGAAAATGGGTTTTGTATGGAACTGACGTCTGACCAGGGTTACATCGACCTGCTCCAGAAAATATCCGACACCTACACGCAGGGCCGCATGCAGGCGGTGCAGGCCGTCAACACCCACATCACCCAAACCTACTGGCAGGTGGGGCGACAGATTGTGGAGTTTGAACAAGGCGGCAAAGCCAGGGCCGAGTATGGCAAGGCACTTATCAACAAGCTGGCCAGCGAACTGAGCCTGCGCCATGGCAAGGGATTTAGTCGAACCAATCTGGTTTACATGCGCTTGTTGTACCAGCGCTATCCAATAAGTCAGAAGCCTTCTAACTTATTGAGCTGGTCACACTATGTCGAATTGCTCAAGCTCGACGACGACCTCGAACGCAGCTTTTACGAACAACAAGCCATTCACGAAAAATGGTCAGTGCCAGAGCTCAAAAGACAAAAAGACAGTGCACTTTTCCTGCGCCTGGCCGCCAGCAAAGACAAAGCCGGTGTCTTGAAGCTGGCCACCCAGGGCCAACTGATTGAGCAGCCAGCCGACCTGCTGCGTGAACCCTATGTGTTCGAGTTTCTGAAAATCCCCGAGCCTTACCTGGTGTCTGAAACCCAGTTGGAGACCCTGCTGTGCAACCACCTGCAGCAATTTTTACTGGAGTTGGGCAAGGGCTTCACCTTTGTCGGGCGGCAATACCGCGTCACCCTGAACAACACCCACTACAAGGTGGACCTGGTCTTTTACCACCGCATCCTGCGCTGCTTTGTGCTGATCGACCTCAAAATCACCGACGTGCAGCACCATGACATCGGTCAGATGAACATGTACCTGGGCTACTTTGCAGCAGAGGAAAACACCGCAAGTGACAACCCACCCATTGGCATCATCCTGAGCCGCAACAAGGACGAGTTGCTGGTCGAATACGCCACCTACCAAATGAGCAGCCAACTGTTTGTGCAGAAATACCAGCTTTACCTGCCTGAGCCCGAAGAACTACGCCGCGAGCTGGCGCTAACGCTGCGAGAAGCGGGTGCAGGCGACCAGGATTCACTGTGACTTTAATAGCTAATAGCGCAATGGATACACGGGTTATAGGCCAATTTGGCATAAATTCTCTCTGCATCGCCCGGCCCGTCATGCCTGTAACGCTGACAGTCATGCCCGCGCAGGCGGGCATCCAGTGCGTCAGCAAACCAGCGGCAGTCGCAGATTTGCCCCTCCAAAACCTCAGCAAACCAGCAGCGGTAGCAGATTTGGGGTCGGATCCCAATTCGGCCCAACAGCATCAAGCCCGGCACAAGCGCATCCCCGAATTGGGCTCTGACCCCAATTCTGCGGGCCATCGGGGGCGGTCTGCTCTACCCGCATTTGCCGCCTTTGCCGCCCAACCCGCCAGACGGACCCGGCGGGCGGCCACCTCATACTGGGGTACCAGAAATCGGCGGCCGCCCACCGGGCCCATCTGGCTAGACACCTTTGTCCCAAGACCTTGCAAGGGCCGCCTGTTAACTATCAATAAAATAGCTTCAAGCGCTTATTGGACGAGCGCTAGAGGCCAATTTGGCATAAATTCAGTCACCATCCACTTCAACCGGAATCTGACACCATGACCACTGCACCCCGCGTTCCCGTTGCCATGCGCGAGCTGTTTGAGGCCATCGCCCACGGCACCGATGCCTTTTGTGACCAGCACCTGAACGACGAGTACAAACAACTCATTCGCCAGGCGCTCGCCGCCCTGTGCCGCAAGCGCCCGTCGCCGTTGCTCAAAGGGCAAGCCAACTCATGGGCCGCTGGTGCGGTGCACGCGCTGGGCATGGTCAACTTTTTGTTTGACCCCGCACAAACGCCGCATTGCCAGGCCACCGCCATCTGGGCACATTTCGGTTTGGGCGCCAGCACCGGCCAGAACCACTCCAAAAAAATCCGCGATGCCCTTGGCATGAGCCCCATGGACCCAGCCTGGACCCTGCCCAGCCGCATGGATGCCAACCCGCTGATCTGGATGCTGGAGGTCAATGGCTACCTGGTCGATGTGCGGCGCATGCCGCTGGAGGTGCAAGACATCGCCTTTGCCAAAGGACTGATTCCCTATGTGCCGGGGCGCAAGGCGGCACCGGCATGAAGCAAGGTCTTTGTAAAACTATGAATAGTAGAGCTGCTTGTGCTTATTGGATAAGGGCTAGAGGCCAATTTGTTATAAATATTTTGGCCGAGGCAAAGGCATGACGGCAGACATTCCGGCAGGTTACAAGCTGACTGAGGTGGGGGTGATTCCGGGGGATTGGACCGTTTCGATGGTCGGGAACGAGTTTGAGATCAAACTCGGAAAAATGATCGATGCGGGGAATAACCTTGGCGAGCCAAAGCCGTATATCGGCAATAGAGCGGTTCAATGGGACCGCATAGACGTGAATGAGCTTCCCATGGTGCCAATGTCACGCGCCGACGTTGAACGGTTTCGTTTGCGAAAAGGTGACTTGCTCGTATGTGAGGGCGGGGAAGTCGGTCGTGCAGCTATCTGGAACTCCCCAGTTGAAGAGTGCTACTTTCAAAAAGCACTGCATCGACTGCGTCCACTGCACGGCTTTGATTCACGCATCATGGCTGCACTGCTCCGGCAATGGTCTGAACGTGGGCAACTTGTGAACTACGTGACTCAAACGAGTATTGCGCACCTTCCTCTTGAGAAGTTTTTGGAAATTCCAATGGCGGTCCCACCACCTGCAGAACAACGCGCAATTGCCAACGCCCTGTCTGATGTGGATGCGCTGCTGGCCAAGCTGGATGCCCTGATTGCCAAAAAGCGCGACCTCAAACAGGCCACCATGCAGCAACTCCTCACCGGCCAGACCCGCCTGCCGGGGTTCAGCGGGCCGTGGGAAGTGAACCGTTTGGGAGATTTATTCAAATTCAGTGGCGGCTATTCCGCCTCACGCGATCAGCTCTCCAGTGAAGGTTACTGCTACCTGCACTACGGTGACATTCACGGTTCTGCCAAGGCCACCATTGATACAAAGACTGACTATCAGGCCATTCCGAAACTGGACATAGCGCTCAAGCAGGTTTCGCCCGATTCTCTTTTGGCGGATGGTGATGTGGTTTTTGTTGATGCATCAGAGGACGACGCCGGAACCAGCAAACATGTTGTTGTGGTGAACAAGAGCGGACTACCCTTTATTGCTGGGCTACACACGATTGTTGCCAAAGCGAAAACTGCCTCTCTGGCACACGAATATCTACGCCATTGCTTTCAAACGGCGGCGATACGTCAGCAATTCATGTTCTACGCCGTTGGCACCAAAGTTTCTGGCATAAGCAAATCCAACATCGTGAAATTGACTTTGCCCGTGCCACCACCACCGGAACAAACCGCCATCGCCACCGTCCTCTCCGACATGGACACCGAACTCGCCACCCTGCAAGCCCGCCGCGACAAGACCCACGCGCTCAAGCAGAGCATGATGCAAGCGCTGCTGACCGGAAGGATTCGCCTCGTATGAAAGAAGCCCAGAACATCGAGTGGAAGCAGTCCTGGCGCGACGAGTACCTGAAGTGGGTCTGCGGTTTCGCCAACGCTGAAGGCGGCACGCTGGTGATTGGGCGCAATGATCGGGGTGTGGCCGTAGGCATTCCGGATGCGGCCAAACTGCTGGAAGACCTGCCCAACAAGGTGCGCGATGTGCTGGGCATCATGGTGGATGTGAATCTGGTGGTCGAAAACGGCAAGGATCTGCTGGAGATTTGCGTCGCGCCTTACCCCAGCCCGGTCAGCTACAAGGGCGAATACCACTTTCGCAGTGGCGCTACCCGCCAGGAGCTCAAAGGTGCGGCACTCAGCCAGTTCCTGCTGCGCAAACAGGGCCTGCATTGGGATGGCGTGCCGGTTCCGCGCTTGACGCTTGAAGACTGCAACCCCGCAGCCCTGCAGTGGTTCAGAAACAAGGCGGCCAAGAGCGGTCGTGTGGACGAGTGGGTGCTGGCCGACAGCGACACCGCATTGTTGGCCAGCTTGCAACTTGATGACGGCGAGCACCTGAAACGCGCGACTGCCTTGCTGTTTGGCAAGGATCCTGAACGCTTTGTGTCTGGGGCGTTTATCAAGCTGGGTTTTTTCGTCACCGACGACGACCTGCGCTACCAGGATGAAATTCACGGCGATTTGTTTTCGCAGGTAGATAAGGCGCTGGAAACCCTGCGCACCAAGTACCTCAAGGCCTATATCAGCTACGCTGGTTTGCAGCGGCTGGAAACCTTTTTGTTTCCCATGCCCGCCTTGCGCGAGGCGTTGCTGAACGCGGTGATGCACAAAGACTACAGCAGCGGCATTCCGATTCAGATCAGTGTCTATGAGCACCAAATCGTGCTGTGGAACGCTGGCCAGTTGCCAGAGCGCTGGACACTGGAAAATTTGCTGGGCAAACACCCGTCCAAGCCGTTCAACCCGTTGCTAGCCTCGGCGTTTTTCCGCGCCGGGTACGTGGAGTCGTGGGGGCGTGGCATCGAAAAAATGTACCGGGAATGCGCCAGTCATGATGTGCCTGTGCCCGTTTTTGATAGCAGCATGTCGGGGATGATGCTGACCTTCAAGGCCAACCCTCTGCACCTGAGGGCGGCTCAAGGCGAAAAATTGGCCAGCGCGCCTGTGCCAACGCCGGAGTGGGGTGAAAAGTGGGGTGAAAAGTGGGGTGAAAAGTGGGGTGAAAAAACAGCTTCGACGCGCTTGCGGATTGTCCAGGCGATGCGCAGCAATCCACACATCACGACGGTGATGCTGGCTGCAGAGCTTGGGGTGGCATCCACCAGCAGCATCGAAAAACACTTGAATGCCCTGCGTGAAGCAGGTTGCATCAGCCGCATCGGCCCGGCCAAAGGCGGCCATTGGGAGGTTTTGGCATGATGCGAGCGCGGCTTGTAGGCGGCATTCCGTTGGCTTTCACAGCTCAGGTTGACTATGCCCAACGCCTGTCGGGGGCTTTGGAGGCTCTGCCCCTGGCCTGCCATAATGTTCCGCAAGAGTGGCATTGGGCCAATGCCGAAATGGATGTCCCGGCCAAGTTTGACCTGGAAGACATCAAAAACACGCTAAACCGCTGCGCAACCCCTGAACTATGGAGGACGGTATGAAGAACTTTGCTTGCCGGTACGCCGTCGTCCAGTTTGCGCCGTACACCGAAACCGGCGAATTTGCCAATGTGGGCGTTGTCATTACTTGCCCTGAAACCGGCTATTTCAATTTCAAACTTCAAAACCGGCGCTATGCGCGCATCACCGCGTTTTTTGACGAACTGAGCGCAGACGTTTACCGCACGGCACTCAAGGCCATCGAAACCGAGCTGGAACGCATCCAGCGGCTGGTCATCAACTTGCCTGCCATGCCGGAGCGTGCTGACCGGATTCGTGACCTGCTGACCGCTTTGACCCACCCGCGTGAGGCCATGGTGCGTTTTGGCCAGGTGCGCCCGATCTTGACGCAAGACCCTGCGGTGCAACTTGTCAAGCTGTTTGACCACTATGTGGACCATGCCTTCGTCACGCCAGAGTATGTGGAACACACCATCACCAAACGGATTCAGGCCCTACTGGAGGGTTTGACCCTGCCTGCCCCGTTCAAAAGCGAGCGCATTGGCGACGACCAGATTCACGCCAGTTTCCCATTGGTACAGCGCCTGGATGGCCAGTTGACCAAAATCATCAAGCCGTTCAACTTGGCTCAAGACGAGCCAAACAGCATTTTTGACCATGGTGATAAATGGTTGCAAAAGGTTCGGCGTTTGCGCAAACGCCATTTGCTGCCGCGTGATGTTCTCTTTGCCGTAGCCGCACCACCTGAAAGCGATGCCAAGCGGTTTGGTGCCTACCGTGAAATTTGTGCCGAACTGGCTCAGGCGGATGTGCAACTGGTCGAGCAGCAGCAAGAAAACGAAATTTTGACGTTTGTAACCACGTGACAGGTCGTTGAGGGCTGCTGGTCTCGACCAGCACGGATGACGGCGCTGATGCCGATGGCCAACAGAAAGTTTGCAAATTTAGCGGCGATCAGGCATGCCGCAGCCAGGAAGTTACAAAAATGAGCACCGTCGGCCAAATTGAAAAACGCACGCAGGCCCGCATCGTCGCCCTGTTCCAGCAACGGCTGGGTTACGACTATCTGGGCAACCAGATGGACAGCGACAACCGCAACGTCGAGCCCAAGCTGCTCACCGCCTGGCTGCAAAAGCAGGGCGTGAGTGACAGCCTGATTAGCAAAGCGCTGTACGAACTCAACCGGGCGGCCACCGACACCAGCAAAAGCATCTTTGAGCGCAACCGTGAGGTGTATGAGCTGCTGCGTTACGGCATCAAGGTGTTGCCCACCATGGGTGAAAACAAGGTGACGGTCTGGCTGATCGACTGGAAGCAGCCGCAAAACAACCATTTTGCGGTGGCTGAAGAAGTCACGGTCAAAGGCTCTGCCCTGTTGGCTTCGGCCAAAGCCAACAGCAAGCGCCCGGATGTGGTCATCTATATCAACGGTTTGGCACTGGGCGTGCTGGAGCTGAAACGCTCGACTGTGTCGGTGGCGGAGGGCATTCGCCAGAATCTGGACAACCAGAAGAAGGAATTCATCCAGCCATTTTTTTCCACCATGCAGTGGGTGATGGCGGGCAACGACACGGAAGGGCTGCGTTACGCCACCATCGAAACCCCAGAAAAGTATGCCCTGCGCTGGGTGGAAGCCACAGGCCCCTATGCCGATGAGCCCAACCTGCTGGACCGTCAGCTCCTGCAGGTCTGCGACAAGGCGCGGTTTCTGGAACTGATGCACGACTATGTGGTGTTTGACGCAGGCATCAAAAAACTGTGCCGTCAGAATCAATACTTTGGCGTGAAAGCCGCGCAGGAGTTCATCTACCGCCGCGAGGGCGGCATCATCTGGCACACCCAGGGCAGCGGCAAATCGCTCACCATGGTTTGGCTGGCCAAGTGGATTCGTGAAAACGTGGTCGGCGCTCGGGTACTGATCATCACCGACCGCACCGAACTGGATGAGCAGATCGAGAAGGTCTTTCTCGGCGTGAATGAGGCCATTTGCCGCACAGCCAGTGGGGCCGACCTGATCAACACGCTGAACGGCACCACCGAGTCGTTGATTTGCTCGCTGGTCCACAAGTTTGGCGGCAAGGGTGATGACGACGAGGCTGATAGCACAGGCACCCAAGCGTTCATCGCCGCCATTCAGAAGCTGCCGCCCGACTTCAAAGCCAAGGGCGACATCTACGTGTTTGTCGATGAATGCCACCGCACCCAGAGCGGTGACCTGCACAAAGCCATGACGGCGCTGCTGCCCAACGCGGTATTCATTGGCTTTACTGGCACCCCGCTACTGAAAGCCGACAAGCAGAAAAGCATTGAGGTGTTTGGCCGCTACATCCACACCTACAAGTTTGACCAGGCGGTGCGGGAAGGTGTGGTGCTGGACTTGCGTTACGAGGCGCGTGACATTGACCAGTCCATCACCTCACAAGCCAGCATTGACAAGTGGTTTGAGGCCAAAACCCAGGGGCTGAATGACCTGGCCAAAGCCCAGCTCAAGCAGAAGTGGGGCACCATGCAGCGGGTGCTGTCCAGCCAGGACCGGCTGAAGAAAATTGTGGACGACATCCTGATGGACATGGCAACCCGGCCTCGCCTGATGGACGGCCATGGCAATGCGATGCTGGTAGCAGGCAGTATTTACGAGGCCTGCAAGTTCTACGAGCTGTTCGCCAAGACCGAACTCCAAGGCAAATGCGCCATCGTGACCAGTTACGCACCTAGTGTGAGTGATACCAAGGGCGAAACCACGGGTGAAGGCATCACCGACAAACTGCTGAAATACGCGGTCTATGGCCAGATGCTGGCAGACTGGTTCAATGAGCCGACTGATAAGGCCATCAACAAGGCAGAAAAATTCGAGCTGGAGGTCAAAAAGAAGTTCATCAACGAGCCAGGGCAGATGAAACTGTTGATCGTGGTGGACAAGCTGCTGACCGGGTTTGACGCGCCCTCGGCCACCTACCTGTATATCGACAAACAGATGCGAGACCATGGCTTGTTCCAGGCCATTTGTCGCGTCAACCGGCTCGACGGTGACGACAAGGAATACGGCTACATCATCGACTACAAGGACTTGTTCAAAAGCCTGGAGGGGGCAGTGAGTGACTACACCAGCGGTGCGCTGGACGGCTTTGATGCCGACGATGTGAAAGGTTTGCTGGAAAACCGACTCGATAAAGCCCGCGACGACCTGGAAGATGCCCGCGAGGCCGTCAAAGCACTCTGCGAGCCCGTGCTGGCACCCAGAGATTCAGGTGCCTATGGGCATTACTTCTGCGCCAAAGATTCTGGCAACGTTGCGCAACTCAAAGAAAACGAACCCAAGCGGCTGAAGCTATACAAGTTTGTCGCCCGCCTGATTCGGGCCTATGCAGCCATTGCGGGAGAGATGGCACAAGCCGGATACACCCCGGATCAGATTGAAAAAATCAAGGCGGAAGTGGACCACGCCAGCAAGGTGCGCGATGAGGTGCGCCTGGCCAGTGGTGATTACCTCGACCTGAAGCTGTACGAGCCCGCCATGCGGCACCTGATTGACACCTACATCCGGGCCGAAGAGAGTGAAAAAATCTCAGCCTTTGACGACATGAGCCTGATTGAGCTTATTGTGGAGCGCGGCCCGGATGCGGCAGCGGCCAAGATCAAGGGTGTCATGAAAACCGATGAAGCCGTGGCCGAAGCCATTGAAAACAATGTCCGCAAGCTGATCATCAATGAGTCGCCCGTGGACCCCGCTTACTATGAAAAAATGAGCAAGCTGCTGGATGCGCTGATTGAACAACGGCGCAAAGCCGTGATCAGTTACACCGAGTATTTGAACAAAATTGCGCAACTCACCAAAGATGGCGCACAACCCGGTGGCCCGGCAGCGTACCCGTCCAGCCTGAACACCGCTGCAAAGCGGGCGCTGTACAACAACCTGGGTCAAAACGAAGCGTTGGCAGTCGCCGTGGATACGGCGGTGTTGGGCAGCTTGCAGGATGACTGGCGCAACAACAGCGCCAAGACCAAGCGCGTACGCTTTGCCATTCGCCATGTGCTCAGCACTGCCATCCTGCCCAACGCAGGCTTGCAAGTTCAGCAAGTGGGGTCGCCACCCCCGCCCATTGACTTGGAAACCGAAACCGATCGGCTACTGGATTTGGTCAAGCACCAAAGTGGCTATTGACGTGGCAGAAGTGAATGCGACAGACACCAGCCACTTGCTGGTGGGCGGCATCAAGGTTGAAGTGGTGCGCAAGGACATCAAGAACCTGCACCTTGGGGTCTATCCACCCCTCGGCCGGGTGCGAGTGGCAGTGCCCTTGGTCATCAGCGATGAGGCGGTGCGCTTGGCGGTGATCGACAAACTGGGCTGGATCAAGCGGCAGAGGGCCAAATTTGCCGAACAACCGCGCCAGAGTCAGCGTGAGATGGTCAATGGCGAGAGCCATTACTTTCTGGGAAAACGCTACCGGCTACGGGTGCATGCGGTGGATGCGCCACCCAGAGTCGTGGTGCGAGGCGTTACCAGCCTGGACCTGTTTGTACGCCCCGGTGCAACTGCCCAGCAGCGAGAAGCCGTTTTGCTGGCCTGGTATCGCGATCAGCTCAAGACATTGATTCCACCGTTGCTGAAAAAATGGCAGCCCATTCTTGGCGTGCAAGCCAGCCATTGGGGCGTGAAGAAGATGAAAACCAAATGGGGCAGTTGCAACACTGCCGCCAAACGCATCTGGCTCAATCTCGAACTGGCCAAAAAGCCTGAGATGTGCCTTGAATACATAGTGGTGCATGAGTTGGTGCACCTTTTGGAGCGCAAACACTCAGAACGGTTCACAGCGTTGATGGATGCCTATTTGCCCAACTGGCGGGTGTGCCGCGAAACCCTGAATGGGGGAATGTTGGGGCACGAAGTGTGGGACTACTAAGCCAGGTCATCCAGAAAATTGGACACGGGCGATTCGACAAATTTGGAAGTTTTCGACCAACGAAGACACCGGATAACGCCGCAAAACCTCGATAGATGGTCGATTTATTGTTTAAATTCAAAGCTTTACATGTTTTTCTCGATCACTGAAGAGTTCAAAACTCGGTGATAAAAGTTCAAAACCTCCCGAACATCGACAACAACACCAAAAGTTAAGCAATTGTCCGGTCAGGGCTTGAAATACGGCCAAATGCCCTTATCATTAGCACTCGTTGGAATGGAGTGCTAACAACCAAG
>Ga0210015_1001343_pt1 | contig 24413 bp, 26 predicted proteins | sample CryGeymeta201522_FD_185471 | JGI IMG/M metagenome (GOLD analysis project Ga0210015, IMG submission 185471) | Groundwater microbial communities from Crystal Geyser aquifers in Utah, USA - Crystal Geyser metaG 2015-22 (SPAdes) (version 2) | ecosystem: Environmental > Aquatic > Deep subsurface >... | reverse complement strand
ACCTCCTGAAATAAAAAAAGAAATTCAAGAGAAAAAAGAGGAGATAAAAAGTGAAATTCTAGAAAAAGTTCCACCCCTAATAAAACCAGAAATAAAATCTCAGCTCGAAAAATTGGAGGAAAAAATAAAAAAATCAGAAAAAGAAAAATTGGAAATAATTCAAAAAATTTCGAAGGATTCTGATAATGACGGTCTACCAGATCATGAAGAGATAAGATTGGGGACTGATCCATTTAATCCTGATACTGATGGAGACAGTTTTTTAGATGGAGCAGAAGTTTCTACAGGTTTTAACCCTTTAAAACCTTCACCAGCAGATAAAATTGTTTATCAGGATCCAAGAAAAGTCCTGCCAAGAGAGGCCGAGATTTATAAAGTAGAAAGAGTAGAAATTTCAACCCTACCCACCGGTGAAATTGGCATAAAGTTTGAAGGGAAAGGCCGGCCAATTAGTTTTATTACTTTATATATTTATTCTCCTCTTCTTGTTCTAACAACCAAGACTGATGGCAATGGCCATTGGGAATATATTTTAGATAAACCCTTAGAAGAAGGAGAACACGAGGTCTTCGTGGCTGTAACTAACAACAGTGGAGAAATTACGGCCAGATCTGAAGGATTTAAGTTTATTAAAACACTTACAGCCGTGGCAGCAATCGGACTCCCTGCTGAAAAAGAAAAAGTGATTTCACCTTCTGAAGCATTTCAAAAGACAGCCATTTTGTTGTTAATTGCCATTGTGATTTTAGCAATTGGAATTGCTTTGATCATTATCGGAATTTTAGTTCGAAGAGGCGAAAAAGAAATTAAAAGCAAAATTTAATGTTTTCTATTCTAAAAAGAAGCTCCGATTTTATTAAACGGAATCCAAGCCTTTTGTATTCCCTTTTGTTAATCATATTGATTCCGGCCGCCCTCTATTATAATACTTTCTCAACTATTAATTCTTTTCAAAAGAATATCGATTACGAACTTCAGACAAAAGCCCTTTTGGCAGAAAGCATTTTCACTGTCTTTGCACCCGATATCTTGAAAAATCCAGAGATCTTACAACAAAAGATTGAAAAAATTGCGAAAGAAAATCCAGAAATTACTACTATCAAGGTAATTTTGCCAGAAAAAGAAAAATTCAAAATTATAGCTTCCAAGGATACCAAAGAAATAGAAAAGGAAATTTCAACTACGGCTATAGATTTAGCTTGGTCTCAAAACCAGACAATTGCCCATTTAACAGCTGAAGGAAGAGAAAGATTTTGGGAGGTGGTGAAACCATTTTCTGATTTGGAAGGGGAAAATATAGGTTTGGTAAGTATGTCAATGTCATTGAGAAGTATCGATCTTTTAGTTTTGAGGACTGTTCGCAATTCATATATTATTCTCATCTCGGCGATTTTACTCTCTCTTTTTTTAATAATTCATCACACCCAACTTTTTAAATATCCTATTTTGCTTAAAAAACTTCAAGAGATAGACAGAATGAAAGATGAATTTTTGAGAATGGCTCTTCACGAACTTCAAAGCCCGATAGTGAATATTAGAGGATATATCGAGTCTCTCAGAGAAGAAATAACTGACCTTGCAACTGAAGAACAAAAGGAATACCTTTCCAGGGTTTCACTCTCAGCAAAAAATTTGAGTGATTTAATATATGATATGTTAGAGGTCTCTAGGATTGAACAGGGAAGATTAGATTTTACTCCTCAGAAAATTTCTCCTCAAAAAATAATAGATGAATTAATAAAAGAATTTACACCTAAGGCAAATGCCAAAGGTCTAAAATTAATATTCCAACCAAAAGAAGAGCCCTATCTTATAAATGTCAATCCCCACCGTTTTAAACAGATTCTTACTAACTTAATTGAGAACGCTATAAAATACACTAAAAAAGGTGAAATCGAAATTTCCACCTGGTATAGTGAAGTAAAGAAAAAATATTTCATTGCAATTAGAGATACTGGATTGGGAATTTCAGCCGAAGCCCAAAAAAGACTCTTTGAGAAATTTTATCGGGTAAAAACAAGAGAAACTGCCGTTATTCCGGGCACAGGTCTTGGGCTTTGGATTTGTAAAGAAATTTGCCAAAGAATGGGGGGTGAAATTTTATTAGAAAGCATGGAAGGAGTTGGTTCAAAATTTATAATTTTTTTCCCTTTTGTAAAATAATTTTATAAATAATGGCGAACCTTTTTCAGAAAATTCGTTCTGGAAGGAAAATTTATGATCCCAAGAAAAAGATTGCCGAAATCCTTAAGGAAATATATTCGCAAGGAAAAAGCCCGGATTCGTCGGGAAGTTTTGGATTTGAAAGAACAGGAAAAATTGATTAATGAGCTCTACAAAAAACTTAGACTCGACACTAATACACGAGTTAAGCACGAATGGCACGAATAAATTTATTCGCAAATTCGAGTGCAATTCGTAATAAGTGTCGCCTATTATGAAAAAAATTTTGATTGTTGGCATAAATGGTTCTCCGAGAAAAAATGGAAATACTGTTATGCTATTAAAAAAGACTTTAAAAAATGCTGAAAAACATGGGGGAGAAACAATTCTTATTCATCTCATAGATAAGAATATCAAACCGTGTTTAGGTTGTTACAGCATTTCTCCTGAAAATTGTACATATCCTTGTAAACAAAAGGATGATTTACAAGAAATTCATGAATTGTTAATAAAAGCCGATGGGATGGTGCTCGCTACACCTAGTTATTGGTACGGGCCAACCGGATTAATGAAAACTTTTATCGATAGACTATGCTCTTTAGAAACCAACGGTTTTTTATTAGAAGGTAAAGTGGTTGGTTTTTTAGCAACCGCAGAAGAGAGTGGTGGGGAAGAGGCCGTGATGAGTATGGTAGAAGCAACAAATGGAATGGGCATGATAACGCCTCCCTATTCAACAATTTTCTATAACTCCAAACACGGAAGTGAATGGGCCATAAGAGACGCAGGTTTGCTAGGGAAGAATATGGTTTTACTAATAAGGATTTGTAAAAATGTTAAGAAAGGCCCGAATCTTAAAGGGAGACTGTTCTGGGGTTACCCAGAAGATTATAAGAAATACAAAAAATCCAATGATTAAAATCTCTAAAAAAATCCTCGTTCGTTACGGGGAAATTTTTTTAAAATCGGTTCCTGTTTTCAGACAGTTTGAGAGAAAACTTTTAGAAAATATTAAAAAAGCTCTCAAAAGATCAAAAATTTCTTTCGAAATTAAAAAAGAAAGAGGAAGGATTTTTGTTTTAACAGAAAAAAGAAAAGAAGCGATTGAAGAATTAAGAAAGGTTTTTGGATTGGTTTCTTTTTCTCCGGTTTATCATTTAAATACTTCTGAATTAAAAGAAATAAAAAAATTTTGCCGAGAAAAATTTAAAAATTTTTTAAAAAAGAAAGAAACCTTTGCTATTAGAGGCAAAAGAGTAGGTAAACATCCCTATTCAAGCCAAGATTTAGAAAATGAAGTTGGAAAAGTGATAGAGGGAAAAGTTAATTTAAAAAGTCCCAAAAAGGAAATTTTTCTGGAAGTTCGAGGAAACGATACTTATATTTTCACTGAGATTTTTCCTGGATTAGGTGGTTTGCCAGTTTCAACTGCTGGAGTAGTGATTTCCTTTTTATCGGGCGGAATTGATTCAGCCGTTTCCTCTTTTTTAGCAATGAAAAGAGGATGTGAGGTTATTTTTTTACATTTTCACAGTTTTCCTTTGGTTTCCAGAAGAAGCATTGAAAAATGTCAAAAAATTATTCAAAAATTAAATGACTATCAGTTTAAAAGTAAATTAATCCTTTTCCCTTTCCAAAAAATCCAAGTTTGTTTTAAAACCAATGCTCCAGCCAAATATCTCATTTTGCTTTATCGAAGATCGATGATGAGAATTGGAGAAAAAATAGCCAAAATCGAAAAAGCTAAAGGGATTTTCACCGGCGAATCTTTGGCTCAAGTTTCTTCCCAAACCCTTTCTAATTTAGCCACAATTGAAGAGGCAGTGAAAATTCCAATTTTCCGTCCTCTAATTGGAATGGATAAAGAAGAGATTATCGATATTGCCCGTAAAATTGGTACTTTTGAAATTTCCATTTTAACTCAAGAAGATTGTTGCACCCTTTTTGTTCCCAAACATCCGGCTACTAAATCAGAACCCAAAGTTTTAAAGGAAATTGAGCAAAAATTAAAAATTCAAAAATTGGAAAATTCCCTCTTTAAAGAAAGAGAAGAAATTATTATTTAAACCCAGTATGACAAGTTCGAATTTTTAGCTGAGAAGACAGGACTGATAAAAAGATTTTTCTTACTCTTTGTTAGATATTTTATGTGGAGATATTCTTCGAACTTGCTCTACTGGGTAAATTTTCTCTCTGAGCTGGCTAAAAAGCCAGTTTTTTGTTAAAATAAAAATATGCGCACAGGAATTGCCATAATTCCATTGGATTATGGAAAATGTCCGAGATGGTTATTTGAAAGGATGAAACGCCTTTCACGAGGAATTGTTTTAGCTATTGCTGAAGAATTTGGAGTCGAAGAATTTTTAAGAAGATTAGCAGATCCAATTTGGTTTCAATCTCTGGGATGTGTTATAGGATTTGATTATAATTCTTCAGGCCTTACTACTACAACCTTAGGAGCACTAAAAGAAGGATTGAGGGGATTAGAAAATGAATTAGGGGTTTTCGTTTGCGGCGGGAAGGGAAAAACTTCCAGAAAAACCCCTGAACAAATTCAAAATTGGGGAGAATTCTTGGGTTTTTCTGAAGAAAAAATTAAAAATTTGGTTTACGCTTCGAAAATTTCAGCAAAGGTAGATAGTTCCTGTGTCCAAGACTTTCAAAATCCTTTTCAGATCTATCATCATAATCTAATTTTTTCTAAAACAGGACAGTGGACGGTTTTACAACAGGGTATGTGTCCTTCTCTTCAAAAAGCCCGGCGCTACCATTGGCTTTCCTCAAAAATTAAAGATTTTGTGGAAGAACCTCATTCAGGAATTATTTCTGACGTAAAAGTAAAACCCTTGAATTTAGTAGCCCCAGAAAGTAAAGAGAATAAGAAGGTCTCCACCGAATTGGTTAGGGAGGAGCCAAAAACGTTTTTTAAAGATATTAGTTTAATTTCTGAAAAAACAACTTCATTGATGAGACAGAAAAGACTGCCTGGCTTTTGCGAAATGGAACTGAAAAACGTTGAATTTCATTGGCATCCGGTAGTTAAGGAAAAGTTCGATTTGAAAAGATTGAAAAAGATAATTGAAAAAGCTCACTTTCTTGAGCCAAAGAATTTTGAAGAATTATTAGCAACCGCAGGAGTCGGTCCAAAAACAATCCGTGCCCTCTCCCTAGTTTCAGAGTTAATCTACGGCGCAAGGCCAAGTTATGAAGATCCCGCCAGATATTCATTTTGTCACGGAGGCAAGGACGGAACACCATATTTTCCACGAGCTTTAGAAATGGACGCCACAATCTCGATCTTAGAAAAGGGAATCAAAAAAGCAAAGGTTTCAAATCGAGAAAAAATCGAAGCTCAAAGAAGACTGGCTAAAAAAATTTAAAAAAGTTATAATTAAAAATTATGAAAAAACTTTTTACTTCTGAGTCAGTTACTATTGGTCACATTGACAAAGTAGCTGATCAAATCGCCGACGCGATTTTAGATGAAATTTTGAAACAAGACAAATTTGCACGGGTTGCCTGCGAAGTTTTTGTTAGCAAGGGCTATGTAATTGTCGGCGGCGAAATTACCACTAAGGCCTGGGTCAATATAAATCAGTTAGTCAGAGAAACAATTATCGATATTGGTTATGATAATCCAAAATATGGGTTTGATGGACATACTGTTGGGGTTTTAAATACAATCGCTGAACAATCTCCAGATATTGCTTTAGGCGTTAGAAAAACCGGAACAAAAAAACAAGGGAGTGGCGACCAAGGATCGATGGCGGGTTACGCTACCAAAGAAACTCCAGAACTAATGCCCCTACCAATAATGTTAGCCCACAAGTTAGTAATGAGATTAACCGAAATTAGAAAAAAGAAGATTCTTCCTTATTTAAGGCCCGATGGAAAATCCCAAATAACCTTAGAATATGAAAATGGAATTCCCAAAAGAGCCGATAGCGTTGTCATTGCTGCCAGTCACGACCCAGATGTTTCTTTGGCTAAATTGAGAAGAGATATTATTGAAAAAGTGATCAAGCCAGTTTGTGGCAAATTTTTAGACAAAAAAACAAAATATTTTATCAACAATACTGGTCGTTTTGTTATTTGTGGTCCGGTTTCGGATACTGGATCAACTGGTAGGAAAACCGTTGTCGATAGTTATGGTGTTGGGATACCAATTGGGGGTGGGGCGTTCTCCGGCAAGGACCCGACAAAAGTTGATCGGTCGGCCGCTTATATGGCGAGATATATTGCCAAAAATGTTGTGGCGGCCGGTTTGGCTGATAAATGTTTGGTTAAATTATCATATGTAATTGGCGGGGTTAAACCTCTAGAATTTGGTATCGATACTTTCGGGACTTCGAGAGTTCTAGAAGAAAAATTGTTTAAAATTATTCCAAAAATCTTTGATTTAACGCCAGGTGGAATAGTCAAACAATTGAATCTCTTGCAACCCATCTATCGAAAAACATCCTGTTTTGGTCATTTTGGAAGAGAGGAGCCAGAATTTACTTGGGAGAAAAAGGACAAAGTCAGAGAATTGCTTAAACTAACCCGGTATGAGAAAAGTTGAGTTTGCTCTTGGTATTTTAATTATTTGCCTCCTTCTTTCTCTCCTCTCTTTTTTTATTCCAAAAGAAACTATCTTTGAATCAAAATTTTCTCAAGTCCCTCTTTTTAAAGAAAATCCCATTCCTGAGAAAAAACTTCCGGTTTATCTAGAAACTTGGGAAAAAATCAGAAATGGTTTTATTAATTCCCAAGAGGAATTTTTGGAAGTCAATCTCCAGCAAATGAAAATCAAAGTTTGGGTCAATGGTCTTTTAGTGAAAGAGGTACCAATTCTGAGAAAAGGGGATCCCCAAGAATGGGGAGGGACGGCAGTGGGATTATATAAAGCAATTTCAAAAAATCGCTCCAGTTTCTCGGTGGTTTCTGAAGTTTATATGCCCTGGTCAATCCGTTTTTATGGCAAATATTATATCCATGGCGAACCTTATTATCCCGGGGGTGAAAAACTCCAAACCGAGGCCTCAGGAGGTTGTATCCAGCTTTCAGACCAAGATGCCAAAACCATTTTTGAACTGACAAAAGAAGAAATGCCGGTCCTGGTCATTGATAAAGAAAAAGAAAATTATCAATGGCCAGAAGCAATAACTGAATTTCCGGAAATTTCAGCCAAAAGCTATTTGGTGGCTGACTTGGATTCCGGCTTTGTCTTTTCTGAAAAAGATTCTCAAACCCAACTTCCCATCGCCTCGATAACAAAATTGATGACTGCCAGCGTTGTTTCAGAAAATGTTGATTTGAGAAAATCGATTTTAGTCGAGAAGAAAATGCTCGAGGCCTACGGATCAACAAAAGGGCTTGAAGCCGGGAAAAGTTTCAGAGTGGTTGAACTTTTTTATCCCCTTTTAATTGAGTCATCAAATGATGCGGCCGAAGTTTTGAGTTATTTTTTAGGGAGAGAAAAGACAATTAAATTAATTAATGAAAAGGCAAAGTCAATTTTAATGGAAAAGACAAATTTTACCGATCCCAGCGGATTTGATTTAAAAAATGTTTCCACAGCCCAAGATCTTTTTTATTTAGGAAGATATATCTTGAATAACCGGCCGCTTTTATTTGAAATTGGGAAAGGAAAAGAAGTGAGGAGTTTTGGGGAAATTAAATTTGATATCAAGAAGCTTTGGAACAAAAACGTTTTTATTAATGATCCAAATTTCCTCGGCGGCAAAACCGGTTTTTTAAAAGAGTCAGGCCAAACTGCCCTTTTCATCTTTCGTTTTGGTGAAAGAAATGTTTCAATTTCTCTTTTGAATTCAGAAAACACTGAGGCCGACACTCAAAAAATTTACCAATGGCTAGGAGAAAATTATTTTTAAATAACAATATTCGTATGGGCCCATTCGCATACCCGAGCGGAACCTTTTTGAGGTCTCCAAATTGCGGAAGCAATTTGGAGTAAAGTTAGCGAGGTTGGGCTGTTCGCATGCTGAAAATTGAGGAAGAAAAAATAGAGCAATCAACTTTCCTTCAGGAACCAGCCAAAATCCTTTTTTGGGAAGCTTTTTTATTCATTTTAACATTGGTTCTTGGAGTTTTTACTTCTTGGAAAATAACTCAGATTCCCGAAATCGAAATCCAAAAAATTCCTTTGAAACCCGCTTCTTTTTGGGAATTTTTGACTTCTTTTGTGATATTGCTGTTGATGATTCTTTTAGTCATCAAATTTTTAAAATTTCGGCCGGGCAAAGAGATTTTATTTAAAGCCTTTTTCATTTTACCGGTTTTTTTAGGGGGAATAATTTTTTGGTCATTATGGATTGGCGATATTTTTGCTTTAATTTCCATTTTTGTTCTAATTGTTTGGTGGTTTAAAAAACCGAATATTTTGGTTCACAATTTTCTTTTGATTTCTGGGATGATAGGTATTGGTAGCTTTTTTGGATTAGGATTAGACCCTCTTTTTGTTATCTTTCTTCTGATAATTTTTTCAATTTACGACATCATCGCAGTTTATAAAACAAAGCATATGATCAAAATGGCAAAGGAATTTATTGAAGCCAAAGCAATCCCCGGTCTAATTTTGCCCCAGAAATTTTCCGAAGTTTCGGCTCCTCTAAAAGAAGTTAAAATGGGCGGGAAATTTTTGATTTTAGGGAGCGGAGATATAATTTTTCCCCTCTTTTTAGTTTCCTCTTTGGTCCCTTTGGGGCTTTTGAAATCTTTCCTTGTTGTTATTTTTGCTACCATCGGACTTTTAACCAGCATTGGGATATTCCTTTCCCAAAAAACTCGAAAACCCATTCCTGCCTTGCCTCCCATTGCTTTGTTTTCAATAATTGGATATTTGATAACAAGAATTTTATGACTAAAAAGATTGAACTAGAAAAATTGAATAAAAAAATTAAAAATTGTAAAAAATGTCCCTTGTGGAAGACGAGAAAAAATGGCGTTCCCGGAGAAGGACCGGTAAATGCTAAAATTTTTATTTGTGGCCAGAGCCCCGGGCGAATGGAAGATGAAACGGGGCGTCCTTTCATCGGACCAGCTGGCAAATTTTTGGATAGATTGTTAAAAATTTCGAAAATTAATCGAAAGCAAATTTTCGTAACTTCACCAATTAAATGTTTTCCACCTAGAAATCGCAAGCCGACTAAAGAAGAAATTAAAGCCTGCCTTCCTTATTTAAAAAAGCAGATTGAAATTATCAACCCAAAATATTTTATTTTGCTTGGCGAAGTGGCTTTTTCCGTATTTTTCCCGAATCAAAAATTAAAAGACTTTAGAGGAAAATGGATTACCCTTCGACAGGCTCATGGCAAGAAAAAGTTTTTCGTCACATATCATCCAGCCGCCGGCCTTAGATTCCCAAAGATCAAAAAAATTTTAGAGAAAGATTTTAGGAAATTAAGAAATATTCTTTAAGCCCAAAACGCCCATCGCTGGCCCCCACACCAAATTTTGGTGTGGGGGCGGGGCAGTTTTTATCGCCAAGAAGGCGGTTTTTGGTAAAATTAAGTGTATGAAAAGAAAAATCCAGAAAAGGAACGATAAAGATTATTTACGAATAGCAATTGCACAAGCAAAAGAATCAGTAAAAAAGGGTGGATTTCCTGCTGGGGCAATTGTTGTCAAAAATGGGAAAGTTGTTTCTCGAGGTATCAGTTTAACTGAAAGATTTAATGATCCAACAAATCACGCAGAGATATCTGCGATAAGAAAAGCATATAAAATTCTAAAAACAGTGAAGTTAAAAGGTGCGGTTTTATATGCCTCGCTTCAGCCGTGTCTTATGTGCTTTAGCGTAGCTAATTGGGCAGACATTTCAAAAATAGTTTTTGGCTGTAAAAAAACCGTCCAAATGATTTCGAAAGGATATTACGAGGGGGCTACAGATATTTATAGAATTAACAAAGAAAACAACAGACAGATTAAGTTAGTTTATATTCCTGATTTCGAAAAACTTTCTTTAAAATTAATAAATTATTGGGAGAACAAAAGAAAAAAATAGGCACGCGTGTCTTTTCCTATTTTAACTTTAGCCAAAAGCCCATCGCCGGGCAATTTTTTCTTAATTACCGAAATCTGTTTCAATTAAAGCAGGTTTTTAATTATCTATATTATTATCTATCTTGTGTTGCTTGACACACTCTTTTATTCCATTATAATGGAATTGAATCCGAAAAATTGGAATTAAATCCTTAATCATAATTATGAATACTATAAAAAAATATCTAACTGTTACTAGCCACCAGAAAGTTTTAAGCTTTTTATTAAATCACCCCTCTCGCTCTTATATGGAAAAAGAAATAGTAAAGGCTACTAAAGTTAGTAAATCAGCTGTAAACGAGGCTTTAAAAGAATTAGCTAAAGATAAGTTTGTCTTGCAGGAAAAAAAAGGAAGAATGTCTTTTTATTCTGTTGATCTCAACGACCCAGTTATCAGACGCCTAAAGAGCACTGAGAATGTTTCCTTATTGAAACCATTAATAGAACAGCTCAAAAAAAATAGTCAAAAGATTATTCTTTTCGGCAGCTTTGCTGAAGGAACTAATGTTGAAGAAAGTGATATTGATTTGTTTATTTTAAGCAATCGGCCAGATAGCGTTCAAAAAGTTATTCAAAAATCTCCTTTAGCAGAGAAAATTCAGCCGGTGATTAAAAAACCATCTGAATTCATAGGTTTTGACAAGAAAAAACCTCTTTTTTATCAAGAGATAGAAAGAGGCATTATTCTCTGGGAAACTAAATGAATACCCTCGATTTTCAAAAGTGTTTAGAAAATAAAAAGATAAAGCCTTTCCCTAAAGGCAAAATATTGGTTTCTAAAGAATTAGAAATTGCCAAAGATGATTGGAGGGCCGCAAAAGAAAGTTTAACCAAGAGGAACTATAAATGGAGCACCATTCAATCATATTATTCGATGTTTCACGCTGCCAGAGCCCTACTCTTTCATCAAGGTTATCGGGAAAGAAGCCATTATTGTTTAGTAGTGGGAATTCGGGAATTATATGTGAACAAAAATTTACTCAGTCGTTCTTTACTAGAAGCTTTGCAGATTGGTAAGACTCTTCGGGAAAATGCTGATTATTATGCCGAATTTTCTCAATCCGGGGCTAAAGATATGGTAGATAAAACCAAGGAATTTTTAGAGGAAACAAGGAAAATTTTATCAATCCATAAAAAATAGATATAAAAAAATTGAAAGAAAAAGGGGTTATTAGAAAAAATGGGCAACCCTCTTTTTCTTTGTTATGGATTTCAATAATAGGCATTGCCTATTGAAAAGGGCAGAATTTTTCTGTCCTTTTTTAATTAAGTTTTTGAAAATGTCATTATGAAATAAGACTTAATATGAAAATAAAAAATGAAAAAATAATCTTAGACGTTGATACTGGAACAGATGACGCCCTAGCCATTCTTTTAGCTGAGAAATCTAAAAAATTTGATATTCAAGGGATCACAACTGTTTTTGGAAATACTAATTTGAAACAGGTAATAAAAAATACTCTCAAAGTTTTAAATTTAATAAAAAGATTAGATACCCCCGTTTTTAAAGGTTCTTTAAAACCTTTAACAGGAAAAGGTAGAAAAGGAAGAACTCAGGGGAGAGACGGTTTTTGCGAAGTTTATTTGCCGCTTCCGAAACAAAAAATAAAAAATATGATGATTGTTGACCCTAAAAAATTAGAGAATCTTAAAGATAAAATTCCTAAAGATGGAGTTTTTAAATTTTATGTAATTAGTGATTTTGAAAGAACTTTGACGAATCTGTTTGTTAAAGGCGAAAGAATAACTCCTTTAATCTCTATTTTGCGTTAGAAAATAGGGACGTGCACATTTTTAGTTTTAGTATTAGTAAGGACAGATTTTTCTGCCTTCTTTTTTTTCGATTAAATATCGAAAAATAGTTTTATATGTCTAGGAAATTATCGTTTTTGATGTAGATAGTTTCTTTTTTATTAATTTTTGTTATAATAAGTAAAAAACATGACTAAAAAACTAGTGGTTTTCGGTCCCTCCACTCTTTTAAAAGGGGAGATGGGAGGATTTAAAGACATTTTGGTTCTTTTAGGGAAAAAGAAAAAAGTTTAAGAAATAGACAAGGGATATCAGAAAAGGAAAATTAGTGGTCCCTTGGGTTTAAAAGAGTTGGCTAAATTGTATCGGGGATTTCCAGAAGATAAATTAAGAAAAATAGCCTTAAATTATTGTCAAAAGTATTTAATCGGTGGGGCGAAGGAATTTATAAAAGAGTTAAAGAAAAGGGGTTTTCTAATTGGAGCTATAAGTGCAAATCCCCAATTTTTGATGGATGCTTTAATTAAAATTCTACCATTAGATTTTTCCGAGGGTACTAAGCTGGAGTTTAAAGATGGAGTAGCTACCGGGAAAATTAAGAGAGAAGTTGATCGGTATATTAAAGCTGAAATTTTAAAAGAAAAGAGGGAAAAATATGGATTAAAAAAGGAAAATATAATAGTGATTGGAGATTCAGTTACCAATTTACCGATGGTAAAAGAGGCAAAAGTCTTTATTGGATTTGATGGCAAAAAAGAAGATGCCGGAGAGATATGTAGAACGATTATTACCCACGAAAAACTCCGTGATATCTTTTAAAATTGGGAAGAAAAGAAGTTGAAAAAATAGCTAATTTTGTGATAAAAAAGAAAGATCTAAGGGAAATTTTAAAATATGTTTAGGAGGTAAAAAAATGGAAAAAATAAAAGAAAAGTTGGTGATCTTTAAAAATAAACAAGGAGAGAATTTGTGGGGAATATTGACTTTGCCAGGAAAGAAGGGAAAATTTCCGACAGTGATAATGGCTCACGGGTTTGCGAAGACAAAATCGGAAAGAAAATTTGTAGAATTGGCTCGGAAATTAGCTAAAAATGGAATAGCTTCTTTAAGATTTGATTTCTCCGGCTGTGGTGATTCTGAAGGAAAATTCGAGGAAATGAGAATTTCAAAACAAGTTGAAGAATTAAATGCCGCTTACCAGAGATTAATAAAAGAGAAAAGGATAGACAAAAATAGGATTGGAATTCTCGCTCATAGTTTAGGAACAGTCATAGCTTGTCTTTTCAAATTAAAATATCAAAAGATAAAATGCCAAGTTTTAGCAGCCCTGGCCCTAGACCAAGAAAGATTAATTAAAAAATGGTATTTAAAGAAAGAAATTGAGAACTGGAAAAGAAAAAGGTATTTGGATACAGAAAAGTTTCGAATAGGTATTGGTTATCTTGAAGAAGCCGTAGATTATACCGGAATTTATCCTGAAATCAAAATTCCGACCTTGGTTTTGCACGGGAAAAGAGACGAAGATATTCCTGAAAAAATCGCTAAAGAAGCATTTTCAAAAATCGGAACCAGCGAGAAGAAAATGATAATTATCGGAGAAGCTGATCATCATTTCGAAACTTATTTGGGCCGGCAAAGATTAATTGAAAGTTCTTTAAAATGGTTCAAAAAATATCTTTAACGGCTTCAAAAGCCGTTTTTTATTCAAAAATTGACATAATTTTTGAAAAATTTTATTATGAAATAATCTTGCTCTTTTCAAAAGGAGGTGAAAAAAATGAGAGAAATAAGAAATCTAAATGGAGAAAGTTTCTTGAGAATAGGCAAAATGCAATCCGATACAATTGGTGTGGAACTAAATGATTTCCCTGGTATACTATTCATCTGCAAGGTTCCGAATTGTGCGGATCCTAAAGGCATATTAGAACAAACATTAGGAAAACTTTTCGTTGATATCGAACTTGACGATGCGCTTGATTTCGGACCAGATACAAAGAACCCAGAGAAAAGTAGCAGATGGCTCAGAATAGTAAGGGTAACTAGAGGATTTGTAGGTAGTGATGACCGGGTGGCAATGGGTAAAGGAGAAAAGATTATATTAGAGAGAAATGGGTCAATACTGATTGTCTGCGCTGAAAATCCTAACATTTCTGAAGTAGATAGCTTTCTAAGATAAACAAAGGCAGCGTCCCCTTAATTTCTTAAAAATTATATCTTGGCACCTTTTTTAAAAAACAAAAAGCCCAGCAATGGGCATTTTTTATTTTTCGAAATGCTTCTAAATTATATTTTCTTGATTTGACGGGAAGGCAACCGCTTTTTTAATATCTTCTTCTCCTTTTAAGAATTTGAGGATTCTGGATATTCCAAATCCACAACCGGCGTGGGGAACGCTTTTTTCTTTAACCTTTTCAAAATACCAGTAAAAATCATCTAAACTTCCTCCTTTCTCTTCTAATCTTTTAAACATTTTCGAATTTTTCAATCTTTCCTTTAATTCTTCAAATCTATGAACTCTTTGGGCTGCTCCAACTGCTTCCCCGCTGACAGGTAAAATTAAATCAGCCGATAAAACATATTTTGGATTTTCCGGATCGGGAATCATATTGAAGAATTTTTCCACCTCAATTTCTTTTCCGTGATTAAAAAGAGGATTTGGGTAATGGGTGATAAGCAAAGGTTGGTTACCAAATTTTTTGAGCAGTTTTTGTTCGTCTCGCCACTTAATATCGTCTCCAAAAGAAAGATTCAAAATTTTTATTGCTTTCTCATAAGTAATTTTTGGGAAAACCGGCTTTACTTTCTTTAATCTCTTTAAAGTCGCAGAATTAAACTTCAATTCTTTTTTTATTTTCGCTGGCAAACTTAGAATGTCTTTAACAACATTATAGATAACCTTTTCAATATAACCTAACAATTCTTTAAAATTACCGGCAAATTCAATTTCTAACATAGTAAATTCGGTCATATGACGATTATCGTTTCCTGGTTCGGCTCTAAAACTGGGTCCAACCGAATAGACTTTCTTCAGGTAAGGGACAAAAGCCTCCAGATAGAGTTGGGCAGTCTGGGAAAGATAGGCTCGATGGGGTGTTTTTGAACGAAACCAATAAAAATCTCCATTCACTCCTATTTCAAACAAGGTATCGATATTCTCACAAGCACCGGAAGCCCTGACAATCTTTGGCGGGAAAATTTCCATAAATCTTTCTTTTTCCAAATAATTTCGCATCGATTTTATGACTTGCCTTTCCAATTTTGCTGTAGCAACTTTTTCTTTCATAGTTTTAAATTAAAAAAAATCGCCCCTTCGGGCGTTTCGACCTTTAATAAATTTGGGAATTTTCGTTTTTGGGCACATTTTTTCTAATTCTACTCAGCCAAACCCCCTTGTCAAGCCCCCGATCTGTGGATAATTAGATCTTCTTTATCATATAAGTGTCCCTTAATTTGTAACCCAATTCCCGCCAATACTGGCGGACTCCGACACCTGAAATTGCTACAATTTTTTGTATGCGAACAGCCCGCCTTCGTCCTCGCTTCGCTTGGACTTCGGCAATCCGAATGGGCACATGCGAATTTTTAAACTCTTTCTTGACTATCCTCTCGGCTTCTTTTATTAATTTTTTTCCTAAACCCCGATGCTGGGGGGCCAGAGATTTTTCTCCCAAAGGAACCATTTGGCCATAGGTTTGAATTTCCCTAATTATCGCCACATTTTCCAAAACCGGCATAATTAGCGGAGAACCGTTCTCCGCTGACTTTGGAATTCTTAATCTTAGAAAACTGTATAATTTTTCTCTTTTTTTATTTTCAAAACTTAAAAATATTTCCTTACCACCGGAGGCATTATAATTTTCTCTAAACAAGTAAACTTTTTCTTTGGGATTATAATTTTCTCTCACCTCTCGGCATCTTATACATTTACATTTTAAACCTCTTTTTTTCATTTCTTGATGAATCACCTCTCTTAAATTAGAGATTTTACAACCCGCCTCAATTTTCTCAGCAGGAATATCTCTTAATAATCTGGCCACCCTTACCCAATAGGGCAATTTTTCTTTGATTTTTATTAATAAATCAATTAATTTTTTGTCAGAATAGGGTTTATATTTTCCCTTTTGCCCCGTAGGAAACCGAAGGTTTTCCTTCGGGGTTTTCCAAATTTGATAAAGTTCGGATCCCTTGCAGACAACAGTGGGATAAATTTTTAACCAATCGGGTTTGAAATCAGGATTCTGAAAAATTTCTTGAAAGCACTTTAAATCTTTTTTTAAGTTTGAGCCCGGTAAATTTGGCATCATTTGGTACATAACTTTAAAACCGGCCTCTTTTAAAAGTTTAGTTGCCAAAATTGTTTCTTTTACCCCGTGCCCTCTCTTGTTTTTTTCTAAAATATCATCAAAAATTGTCTGAACTCCAAGTTCAACCATTGTCACGCCTAATCTTCTTGAATTTAAAATTTCTTTTTCGTTAGTGAAATCCGGTCTGGTTTCAATTGCAATTCCGACAATTCTTTGTCTGGCTTTCTCATTTATTTTTTGTTCTTTTTTTAAGATTTCCCAGCTTCCTTTTTTGATTTTTTTTCTTTGATTGGCGGCTGCAAAAGAGTTAGACAAAAACCAAATTTTGTAATCTAAAGGATAAAAACTGAAAGTCCCTCCAATGATTCTCAATTCAATTTTATCTGTAGGATGACCTTGTTTTTTCAAACTCTCAATTCTCTTTTGAACCTGTAAATAAGGATCAAATTTTAATTTTTTGGCTCTTTCGGCTGCCGGTTCTCCTGATAAATAACTTTTGGGCATTCCCTTTTCAATTGGGCAATAGATGCATTTCCCTGGGCAGGGATAGGGTTTTGTTAAAACTGAGACCACTATCACTCCTGATAAACTCCTAATTTTTCTCTTTTTCAAAAGATTTTCTAAAATTTCCGATTTCTTTATTCTTTTCTTTTTCAATAAATTGTGGTATGCTTTTAAAAGTTTAATATTAGAAGGACACGAAATTTTATATCTCTCCGCTATTTTTCTTTTAACCCGAGCTAAATTCTCTTCGGTTTTTACCCTTTTTTTTAAGAGTTCAAAAATTGTTAATTCTAAAATATTTTCCATGGAAAAAAGTTATGCTGAATATTTGTTAAAAAAGACCAAAGAAGATTATAGCCTGATTGCTGAAGAATTTTCGAGAACGCGCAGCTCGATTTGGCCTGAAACTAAATCTTTACTTAACAGATACTTACTTCTTGGAGAAAAAATTTTAGATTTGGGATGCGGCAACGGTCGTTATTTTGAATATTTAAAAGAAAAAAAAGTAAATTATTTTGGTATAGATAATTCTACGGGCCTGATTGAAATAGCAAAAAGTAGGTATCCAGGAGTTAATTTCCAAACAGCCGATGCTTTAAATTTACCATTTTCAGAAAATTTTTTCGATAAGGTGATAAGTATTGCAACATTTCATCATATACCTTCTAAAGAATTCAGAATAAAATTTTTGAAAGAAGTAAAAAGAGTATTGAAACCCGGCGGGATTTTGATTTTGACCGTTTGGAATTTTAAGGAAGTTAAAGAATTTTTTCTTTATTTTAAATTTATAATTTTAAAACTATTCGGTTCAAAACTGGATTTTGGGGATTTTTTAGAACCTTGGGGGAACAAAATTCTAAGATACTATCATTATTTTTCCAAAAGAGAATTAATAAATTTGGCAAAAGAAGTTAATTTAGGAGTTAGAGAAATTGGGATTATTAGGAATGAAAAAGGAAATCGTCGACATACTTATTTAGTCGCAGGAAAAATATAAATTTAGAAATTGAAAATTTATTTTCGTCCCTATAGCTTAATGGATAAAGCGCAACCCTCCGGAGGTTGAAATCCCCGTTCGAGTCGGGGTAGGGGCACAAAATTTCCAAGGATGTGGAAAAAGGTCTTGACAAGGGTTTTTGGAAAAGTAATATAAGAAATTGAGGGGGTGCGAGTAAAATACTCTAGGGACAGATGGTCCTTAATAATGGAGGTCAGAGGAGCTCCCTTGGCTATTGTCCAGTCAAAGCTCGAGAGGATAGACTAAGATTGTTAAGGCCTTACCCCCTCACTAAACCCCGTCAGTAATTTCTGGCGGTTTTTAGTTGTTTAAAAATTTGGTATAATGGAAATGTGAAAGATTCAAGATTTAAAATTGCTGTCTCTGGAGCGGCCAGGGTTAGTCATTGCGCCAAAGGGGTTGAAAAATTATCTAAAGAAGTTGGTCGGGAAATTGCCAGACAAAAATGTATTTTGATTACCGGAGCTACTACCGGCGTTCCTTATTTTTCTGCCCAGGGATGTAAGGAAAAGGGTGGATTTTCGGTTGGTTTTTCTCCAGCCACTTCGGAAGCTGCCCACTTGAAAACCTATAGACTGCCCATCGATGCCTTTGATATCATTATTTATACTGGTTTTGATTATTCAGGGAGAAACCTTTTAATGACCAATGCGGCCGATGGTGTGATAATAATCTGTGGTCGAATGGGAACTTTAAATGAATTTACTACTGCTTTTGAAGATCAAAAACCCATTGGAGTATTGGAAGGTTCAGGTGGCACGGCTGATAAAATTAAAATTATTGCCACTGATCATTTTCGCGGAGTAAAAAAAATTGTTTACGATCGAAATCCTAAAAAATTAGTTAGAAAATTAATTGCCTTAATTAAAAAAGAAAAGAAAAACAATCCAAAACAAAAAAGGTCGAAACAATATAGATATTAGATACTAATTATCTAAAACCTAATATCCAAAATCTAAAATATGCCAAACGAAGAAACTCAAACTTCTGAAGAAGGAAAATTAATTGGCAAAATTACTCATTATTTTGGGAAAATCGGAGTGGCGGTGATAAAATTAGAAGACACTTTGAAGGTTGGGGATACCATTAAGATTGTTGGCGGCGGGGCTGAATTTACTCAAACAGTTGAATCAATGCAGATTGAGCATGAACAAATTCAAGAGGCGAAAACTGGCGAATCGATTGGGTTGAAGGTTTTGCAAAAAGTTAAAGAGGGTTACAAGGTTTACAAACTATAATCAAAATATTAATATGTGTGGAATTTTGAGCTGGGAAATTATTTTGCAATTGGTTTTGGCTATGGTGCTGGGAGGTTTGGTTGGCTTGGAAAGAGAGTTTCACAGAAAAGAAGCCGGTCTGAGGACTTTTATTTTGGTTTGTTTGGGAGCAACTTTATTTACCGTCATTTCTCTGCAATTTTCTGAGAGTTTTTTAGAAAAAACCGGAATAGCATATGACCCCACCCGAATCATTGGTCAAATTGTCTTGGGCATTGGATTTTTGTGCGCCGGTTTGATTATTTTTCGGGGAGCCCGGATCGAAGGGTTGACCACTGCCGCTGCTCTTTGGATAACCGCGGCTATTGGGGCTACAGTTGGGGTGGGATTTTATTTCTTAGCCATTTTCGTTGCTTTTTTGACTGTTTTGATTTTGGCCGGTTTCCGACTTATTGAGGAAAAACTTTTGAGAACCAAAGGACCTAAAGATACTCATGAGGGTTAAAAAATCTTTATCCCTCACCTTTGGAAACAAGGAAAAGGTGCGGGGTTTATTAGCCCTGGCGATTTTGATTGGGACAATTGTCGGGGCAGGAATTTTTGGTATTCCTTATGCAATTTCAAGGAGCGGAATAGGACCCGGCCTTTTTTATTTTTTGATTTTGGGTTTGGTAGTTACTCTTTTGCATTTATTTTTCGGTGAAATTGTTCTGAGAACAAGAGGAAAGAATAGGTTGATCGGCTATGCCCAAAAATATTTGGGGAAATGGGGAAAAATTTCAATTTCGATTTCAACCTTTTTGGGAATTACCGGGGTCCTTTTAGCCTATATTATTCTGGGTGGAGAATTTTTGAAAATTATATTTTCCCCACTTTTTTCTTCGTCGTCTTTTTGGTTCAGTCTAATTTTTTGGTTCTCATTAATTTATTTTGTTTTTCGAGGAATAAAAACAATCGCTCCGATTGAGGTTTTTACAAACCTTTTCTTCTTTATAATTATTTTTCTTATTTTTTCCCTTTTGTTGCCTAAAATAAATCTTGAAAATTTTCATTTGTTCAATCTTAATCACCTCTTTTTACCATATGGAGTGATTATGTTTTCTCTGATGGGCTTTACCGCTATACCGGAAATGACCGATGTTTTAATCGAGCCCAAAGAAAGAAAGGATTTGAAAAAAATCATAATTTTTTCTTCAATTATTGCGACAATTTTATATTTATTTTTCTCTCTCAGTATAATTGGAGTCAGCGGGAAAAACACCTCTCAAGACGCCCTTTCAGGCCTCGTCCAATTTTTGGGCAAAAAAATTGTTATTTTAGGTGCCTTAATTGGGGCAGTAACCTTGGCTGACTCTTTTTTAATAATCTGTCTTTATTTTAGAAACGTTTTAATTTTTGATTATAAATTTTCAAAAATCTGGGCTTTTTTACTTTCTATTTCCCTTCCTTTATTTCTCTTTTTAATTGGCTTTCGAGAATTCATTTCAGTTATTGGTTTTATCGGAACAATTTTGGCAATGATTGAGGGAATAGTGATTTTGTTAATTTTCGGTAAAATAAAAAAACTTGGCGATAGAGAACCGGAATATTCTTTGAAAGTTCCCCAATTTTTACTTTATATTTTAGGAGCAATTTTCATTCTTGGTGCAATTTCTCAAATCTTTTATCATTTAAAATAGAAAGCGGAGAACCGTTCTCCGCAAAACTATTTAATCAAAATATGGTTGAAGTTGATGGATCAACTGGTGGGGGACAGATACTTCGCACCGCTTGTGCGCTTTCAGCGGTAACTAAAAACCCCTGTCATGTGTTTAATATTCGAAAATCAAGACCTAAACCAGGGTTAATGCCTCAACATCTTTTGGGAATTCAGGCGCTGGCAAAACTTTGTAATGGAAGATTAGAAGGAGATTCCCTTGGCTCAGAAGAAATAAAATTTTATCCCGGCCCCATAGGAATGCCTTCGGCATCCTACGGGGTAAAAGAAATTAAGGTTAAGATTGAGACGGCCGGAAGCATTACCTTAGTTTTGCAAACTTTGATTCCCGCTTGTTTACTTGCCCCGGCGCCAATTAAAATAACTTTTGATGGCGGAGCCACCGATACTTTTTTCTCTCCGACAATTGACCATTTTAGATTTTGTTTTTTGAAAATTTTGGGAAAAGTGACAGAGGTCGGACCTCTGTCACTTCCGATTGAGATTAAAGTGGTTAGAAGAGGATATTATCCAGAGGGTGGAGCAAAAGTTGAGGTGAAAATTTTTCCAGCAAAATTAAAACCAATAAATTTGATCGAAAGAGGAAAATTGGTAAAAATAATAACAATTTCTGGTGCCTCCGAGTTTTTAAAAAATAAAAAAGTTGCTGAAAGGCAACTTCATGGGGTCAGGGAAGTTTTAGGAAAATTAAAATTACCAATCGAAGAAAGAATTGAGTATTATCAAACCCAATGTCCGGGAAGCCAGATTTGCTTGGTTGCTGAGTTCGAGAATACAGTGATAGGAGTTGATAATTTGGGAAAATTAGGAAAGAGAGCCGAAGACGTTGGAAAAGAAGCGGCTTTAGAATTATTAAAAGAACAAAAATTCGGTGCTTGTCTGGATAAACATTTGGCCGATCAAATTTTACCCTATCTGGCATTGGCCGGAGGAAAAAGTCAGGTTACGGTAAGCGAAATCACAAATCACTGCAAAACCAACATCTGGGTAATCGAAAAATTTCTCCCCGGAAAGTTTGAAATAGCCGGAAATTTAATAACCTGGGCGCTTTCTTAAATGGCTATAATAAATTTGCTTTACTATTTCGTTAGCGAAAAGATAGGCCAAAATTAGGGAGAAAATTGTTAAAAGAAAAGGAAGAGAAGGAGAAACAAACTGGAAGAAATTTTTCCCAAAATTAGTGAAGGGCAAAATTAATGTTAGGGTTGAGGTTAAAATTGACAAAAAAATTAAAAATCCAGCTGGTTTTTTCGCCCTTAAGAAAAATCGTCTTGTTCTAATTGAGAAAATAAGAGAAATTTCAGTGAAAATTGACATTAAAAACCAGAGGGTTTGAATTAAACCCTCGTTTTTTTGATAAAAAATTCCCAGGAAAATAAAATCAAAAATTGAGCTGATAAGGGCTAAAAAAATAATTAAGGGGAATATCTGATTCAATCTATACATTTTTGGCTTTCTCAATTCCTCAACATCGACACTGTCTCCGGCCAGAGAAATCAAAGGAAAGTCCGATAAGAGGTTAACTAATAAAATTTGAGCTGGAAGTATTGGCAAAAATGGCAAAATCAATGACATCGTGGCAACAGAATAGAAATTTCCGAAATTGCTTGAAAGAGTACATTTTATATATTTGTTAATATTGGCAAAAATATTCCTTCCTTCCCTGATTCCCTCAATCACCGTTCTTAAATCATTTTCCAATAACAAAATATCTGAAGCTTCTTTTGAGACATCAGCTGCTCCCTTTACGGCTATCGCAACGTGAGCAATTTTTAAGGCGGGGGCATCATTAATTCCCTCTCCCATAAATCCAACTTCATATTTTTTCTGAAGAGATTTTATAATTTTCAATTTTGTTTCGGGAGCAATTCTGGCAAAGACCCGGAATTCTTCACATTTTTTCTCAAATTCATTTTCAGAAAGCGAGTCTAAGTCTTTTCCCAAAATTACTTTTTTTGGGTCATCAATCAATCTAACATCATTTGCCACTTTCCCAGCCACTTCAGGGGCATCACCAGTTAAAATTTTGATTTGAACTCCAAGTTTTTTTGCCAGTTCAAGAGTAGCTTTTGCTGTTTTCTTTAGAGGATCCAAAAATGTAATATAACCTAAAAATTTTAAATTCCTCTCATCTTCTTCAGAATATTCTTCTTTATCAAAAAATTTGTAGGCAATTGCCAAAATCCTTTTTCCTTCCTCACCCTCTTTTTTTAAATTTTTTTCTATTTCTTCTTTATTTAAATTTCCTTCAATTTCTAAACACCTTTCCAAAATTTCTTCTGGCGCCCCTCTTAAAATTAAAATTTTATTTTTATTTTCACCTTCGATAAGAACACTATTCATTTTTCTTTTTGGATCAAAAGGAATTTCAAAAAGGAGTTTATATTTCTTTAAAATCAATCTTTCTTCCTTTTTAGTTTTTTGGAAAATAGCAATATCAAAAGGGTTTCTCAATTTTCTTTTTTCTAAAAATTCTGAGGCTAAAAAAGCAAAATTTAGACACCTTTCTTTATCCACCGAGATTACTTCCTCAATTTTTAATTTATTCTCAGTTAAAGTGCCCGTTTTATCAGTACACAAAATTTCCATATTCCCCAAATCTTCAATTGCTGACAATCTTTCCATCACTACTTTTTTTCTTGCTAATCTCAAAGCTCCTCTGGAAAGAGCCGAACCAACAATAACCGGCAGGGCTTCGGGAACTATTCCCACAATGAGGGCAAGGCAAAAAATGGCAAAATCGGATTTGGGAATTTCTTTTTTAATTAAAAAACTAGCTAAAAAGACAGCCAAAATTGTGAAAAGAACTGTTTTTAGAATAACCTTTGAAAAATCAGCCAACTCTTTTTCATAGATACTTGGCTTGGCTGTTTCGGCAGTTAATTTGGCAATTTTACCAAATTCAGTATTTTTACCTGTGCCAATGACAATTCCTTTTGCCTTGCCAGAAATTACCGAAGTTCCAGAAAAAGCAATATTCTTCGCTCCAAAAATTTCCTTTGATTCTTTTTCTAATGGTTCAGAAATTTTCGCTATGGGCTGAGATTCACCGGTTAAAGTTGATTCATCGACTAAAAAATTTTTTGATTCAAAAATTCTGAGATCAGCTAGAACAATATCCCCGGAATCTAACAAAACTATATCTCCGGGAACCAAAAACTTTTTGTCAATAAATTTTTCTTTTCCCTCTCTCAAAACCTCAACCTCTTTTGGCAAGTATTCTTTCAAAATGGAAATTGCCCTCTGGGCCCTGAATTCTTGAAAAAATCCTAAAAAAACATTGATAAAAGCAAAAACGAAAATCAAAATTCCATTTATTTTTTCTCCGAAAATAAGGGCTAATATTCCGGCAATAAAAAGCAAATAAAAAAAGGCAGATTTAAACTGCCTGATTAAAATGTCCCAGGCACCAACTTCTTTTACCTTAATTTCGTTTAATCCATAAACTTTTTGAAGATTTTCGGCTTCTTTGTCCGTCAGTCCGGTTTCTCTACTCTTGAAAATCTCAAAAATCTCCTCTTTTTCTTTTTGTGTAAATTCTGGAAAATTCATAATTTTAATATTACTATCCACATATACTATTTTATAATTTCGGGTTGGAAATACCCATTAATTTTAATTTCAATTGGAATAACTTCATCTATTTTCGCATTTTTGACTAAAACTTTCAACATTAATCCTTTCATTGTTTCTTC
>Ga0210015_1001341_pt1 | contig 24450 bp, 14 predicted proteins | sample CryGeymeta201522_FD_185471 | JGI IMG/M metagenome (GOLD analysis project Ga0210015, IMG submission 185471) | Groundwater microbial communities from Crystal Geyser aquifers in Utah, USA - Crystal Geyser metaG 2015-22 (SPAdes) (version 2) | ecosystem: Environmental > Aquatic > Deep subsurface >... | reverse complement strand
GCAGGATTGACTAAGATATTCAATGATAAAAAAAGAGGTAAGATAGTAGCAGTTAATAATCTGAAGTTTAACTGTAGAGAGGGGCAGATATTTGGATTATTAGGTCCTAATGGAGCAGGTAAAACTACCACTTTACGGATTTTAGCTACTATGATGCTCCCCACTAAAGGGGAAGTTATAATAAATGGATTTGATGTGGTTAAGGATGCTAATAAAGTAAGAAGGCAGATAGGATTTTTATCCAGCGAAACAGGATTATACGACCGCTTTACCCCTCGAGAGACTATAAAATTTTTTGGCCGAATTAACGGGATGGAAGATAAAATTATTGAAAAAAAAATGGCTGAAATATTTCATAATTTAGATATGGAAGATTTTCAAGAGGTTAGAGTACATAAACTTTCCACCGGAATGAAACAGAAACTCTCTATTGCTCGCTGTATTATTCACGATCCCCCCATATTGATTTTAGACGAACCGACCCTGGGTTTAGATATAATTACTGCTCGAACTGTAACTGAATATGTTAAAAGATTTAGAGAGCAGGGAAAATGCATTATTTATTCTACTCACCTAATGCGAGAAGCGGAAAGATTGTGTGATGTAATAGCAATTATTCATCAGGGCAATCTTATTACTCAGGGAACATTAGAAGAATTGAAGAAAAATTCATCATCTGAAGATTTAGAAGAAATATTTTTTGAATTAATAACTCAAGGAGAGAATTTAGAATGAATTGGAAAAATATCAAACTTATTTTTATTAAAGAGTTAGTGGGGACGGTCCGGGATAAAAGGACCATCATTGCTATGATCATAATCCCTTTAATTTTTTATCCTATTTTATTTATGGGAATTGGCTATTTTAACCAGATGGGAAATGAAAAATCAGAGGAGGCTATCTCTAAAATTATAATAACCGGAGCAGAATTTTCCCCTCCACTGCTGAAATATTTTCAAAACAACCCAAAAATTGAAATTCTTTCTATGCAAAATAATCCTCTACTTAAACTACAAAAAGGGGAAATCCAATTAATTTTAATCGTCCCTTCAGATTTTAAAGATAGAATAGAAGAAGGAGAATCCGGTCCACTTATTTTGAAGTATGATGCTACAGAGACTAAATCAAGGATAGCTCAAAAAAGAATTAATCAAGCAATTGCAGAATACGAAAAGGAGATAATTTCTCAACGGCTTTCTATGATGCATTTAAAAGAAGAATTTATTCGTCCTTTAATTCTTCAAACGGAAAATGTAGCGTCACCACAAAAAGTGACTGGCTCATTATTGGGAGTTTTACTCCCTTATTTGATTGTAATACTCATCTTTGTAGGAGCGATGCATACAGCGGTAGATATTACTGCTGGCGAGAAGGAAAGAGGGACTATTACTACTTTATTAGTAAGTCAAATAAATCGATTAGAAATTGTATTAGGAAAATGTTTTGCAGTAATGTTGATCTCTTTTATCAGCATGGTTTTAGGTTTGATAGGGCTTACTCTGGCCTTTTTATCCGGAACTTCTATTATGGGAGGTATAGAAGGAGTGGAATTTGGAATTTCTTTTAGTACTATCTTTTTGCTATTTTTAGTATTGCTCCCTTTGGTCGGATTAGCTAGTGCAGTTTTGATCATGGTAGGTATATTTGCCCGCAATATTAAAGAAGCTTCAAGTTATATTACTCCTATATATATGTTGACTATCTTTTTAGGAGTAATCTCCATAAGTCAAGGAATAGAATTGAGTGGTAAAATGTTTTTAGTCCCGGTATTAAATAGTAGTTTTGTTTTTAAAGAAATACTAATGGGGAAGATTTATTGGAGTCACATTATTACTACTTTTAGCGCCAATATGGTTATTGCTACCTTAGCTCTACTAGGTGCCACTCGCCTTTTTACTAAAGAAGAAGTTCTTTTCAGAAGTTAAAAATAGTACCCTAAGGCCGGTAGGACAGGCATCCCCTGTTTTCACTGGGGCAGGCTCGCCGGCCCTAAAAGGTGATAAGCAATGGAAAAATGCAACCAGGTTATCAATCAAGGAAAACAAAAACAAGCAAAAGAATATCAGAAGAAAAAAATTATTTTTAAAATAGTTGGGGCCGCTCTTTTTTTAAGCTATTTTTTAATATTAATCTTCTGCAACTTTTCTTTTACCATTAAAGAAAAAATATGGCATTTTATTGATCTGGAATGGCAGGTTATCGCCCTATATATTTTCTTTGTTCTAACTGCTTATAATTTAATTTCCTTACCTTTAGAGTTTTACACCTCTTATACCTTCGAGCACAAATATCATTTTTCTACTCAAACAGTCAAAGATTGGTTCAAAGATTATTTAAAAAGTTATCTTTTAAGTTTAAGTTTGGCTGTCCCTATTATGGAAGGAATTTATTGGGCTATCAGAATATTTCCTCTAAATTGGTATCTGATAGTATCCATCTTTACTATTTTTTTAACTGTTCTTTTAAGCTATCTTTCCCCTATATGGTTGACTCCTCTTTTTTTTAAACTGAAAAAGATAGAAGAAGACAATGAATTAGCCCAAAGGTTAATTAGATTATGTAATAGGATAAATACTAAAGTTAAAGGGGTTTATGAAATAAATTTTAGTTCAAAGACTACTAAAGCCAATGCTTATCTTTCTGGATTAGGGAATACTCGGAGGATTGTAATAGCCGATAATCTTTTAGAAAATTTTACTCTCGACGAAGCAGAAGTTGTGTTTGCTCATGAATTAGGTCATCAGGTTCACAAGGATCTTATAAAAGGAATATTTTGGATCAATTTGATGTATTTGGGCGCTTTTTATTTTACCAGTCTTATTTTAAAAAAATTTAGCTTTTATTTAAGATATGAGTTAAGTGATATTTCCAATTTCCCTGCTTTCGCTTTATCTATGGTGGTTATTATTTTTTTAGGGGGTATTCCTCTTAATTTTTACTTTAGAAAGAGAGAGTGGAATGCTGATAAATTTGCTTTAAAAATAACTCAAAAAGGAGACGCCTTTATAACCTCTATGGCCAAGTTTACCAACCGAGATTTAGCTGATGCCTATCCTTACCCTTTAATTGAATTTCTATTTTATACCCATCCTTCTATTGGAAAGAGGATTAATTATGCTCAGAATTTTAAAAAGAAGATTGGATTAAAATGTAAAAAAATAATTTTGTAGCTAATTTTGTAGTAAATTATGATTTTTTGGTTATAATTATGTTGTAGGGGCTCGATTTCTGTCTGCGTGCAGGCACGCACAGGCAGGCAGGTAGACACATCGAGCCCGCTCAATACCGGGTCGGATAAATCCGACCCCTACATTACCATTTTGTTTACTTTTTGGGCTATAATTGTATTATAATATTATAATAATAAAGATAGATCCTAATCCTCACTAGAAATTTTAGAAATTGTTATTTTTTTCTGAAATATTTTAGCTTTTTGTAACCTTCGAAGTAAGGGAAGATATTTACTAAATATTTTTTAATAAATTTAAGGAGGAAGTATTGATGAATTATTTTCTAACCGAAGAACAGGAAATGATAAAAAATTTAGTAAAACAGATTGCCCAGGAAAAGATTACTCCAGTAGCTATTGAATTAGATGAAAAAGGAGAATTTCCCTGGGAACTTATGAAAATATTTGCTCAATCAGACTTGTTTGCCATATTTGTTCCAGAGGAATATGGTGGACTGGGGAAGGGTGTTTTAGACTTGTGTATTATAATAGAGGAATTAAGTAAAGCCTGTGCTGGAGTTGCGGTATCTTATGCTGCGAGTGCTTTAGGCACTTATCCTATAATATTATTTGGTTCAGAAGAGCAGAAGAAAAAATATTTACCTCAGATAGCTAAAGGGGAAAAGTTAACTGCTTTTGCCTTGACCGAATCAGATGCAGGCAGTGATGCCGGAAGTATTCGTACTGCTGCGGTTCGTGATGGTAATGATTATATTCTAAATGGTAATAAACAGTGGATCACTAATGGAGGAGAAGCAGAAATTTACACTGTAATTGCCATAACAGATAGGGCTAGAGGCAGTCGTGGTGCCTCAGCATTTATGGTAGAAAAAGGAACTACGGGTTTTAGTTTTGGTAAAAAAGAGAATAAAATGGGAATTCGTTGTTCTGCTACTCGGGAATTAATCTTTAATGATTGTAGAATTCCTAAAGAAAATTTAATCAGTGGAGAAGGTAAGGGATTTTTAGTGGCGATGAAAACCCTGGATAAATCACGACCAGGAGTAGCAGCTCAAGCTGTTGGTATTGCTCAGGGGGCTTTAGATGATGCGATAAAATATGCCCGGGAACGGATTCAATTTGGAAAACCTATCTCTTCTTTTCAAGGGATTCAATTTATGTTAGCCGATATGGCTACTCAGATAGAAGCAGCTCGAGCATTGTTGTATGCTGGAGCACGATATATTGATAGTAATGCAAAAGATATTTCCAAAATATCCTCAATGACCAAATTATTTGCTTCTGATGTAGCGATGAAAGTTACCACTGATGCAGTACAAATATTTGGTGGTTATGGTTATATGAAAGATTATCCGGTAGAAAAAAGAATGAGAGATGCCAAGATTACCCAGATTTATGAAGGAACCAATCAGATACAAAGAGAGGTTATTGCCTTACAATTAATTAAAGAAGCAGCTAAAAATAAAAGGTAAAATTTGGTGCCTGGCACTAAATTTTACCTTTTATTCTGCGTAAAGAAAGGGGGTATGAAGAAAGATAAAAAAATTTCTAAAAAAGAAGGATTTTTTAACTTATTATAGTATAATAAAATATAGTAAAAAATAAAATAATTTCTTTTAAAATATTATAAAATAAATAAAGGAGATAGATATTATGAAAATAAGAAAAGTACTTACATTTCTAATCGTTTTTTCCATTTTAGCTATGATGAGTCTATCAGCTTTTGCAGTCAGTAGCTCAAATCTAGCTAATAAATTTCAATCCAATGGTGACTTAATTCAAAGTTGGTACTGGCTCCGAGATAATAATATTCAAGATTACGCTCAGTGGACATTTGAAAATATACCTTCTGGAAATAATGATTTAATCCTGGAAATTACTGCTTTAGCTACTAACCGTTCTGGAGGAGGCAGAGGTTTCCCTGCGGATTTCCTACTCATCTATGAAGTTCCAGGCGGAAATGTTTTTATTACTCAAAAAGTTAGTCTACCCAATGTATCATCAGCAAATGATCCGGTGGGTTACACTTGTAGTGGTCAGGTTATTATCCCCAGATCAGATCTTCAGGGGGCCTCTGTTCTCTTTCTACGAACTGAGAGAATCTCTCCCCATACTAATCACCTAGCTTTTAACAAAGATAGTATTAAAATAATAGAAACTACAGCAGAAGAAAATTACCCTCCTTACCAGGGAAATCAATTACCTGATACCAATAATCAGAATGAGGCATTTTTAATTCAACCTGGTATTTATAATGGAAGTCTTGGTGGGCAAATATCAGGAGGTCAACGGGACAATGAGGACTGGTATAGTATAAACCTTCAGGCGGGACAGATTATTAATCTTCAACTTATCCAACCTTCTACTGGATCCTTTAATATTTATCTGAGACCACCTGAATTAACTTCTAATGTGGGTAGCGCTACCATTCAGGATAATACCAAGACTCTGCAGTATATAGCCAATATTACCGGGATTTGGTATATTAAAATAATTCGTTCTTCTGGAGAAGGAGAATATCAACTTTCCATAAATATTCAGAATCAGAATGATGCTGGTAGTAATCGAGATGCTGGAGACACTCCTGAAGAGGCAATTGCCCTTTATCCCGGAATCTTTACTGGATTCTTACAGAGAGCAGATAATGTTGATTGGTATAGTATAAATTTACAAGAAAGACAGACTATTAATCTTCAACTTTCTATGCTTTCTGATGCCTCTTTTGGTCTTTCCTTGACTCGCCCAGGCTCTACTTCCGGTGTAGGTTCAGTCCAAATTCAGGATAAGATTAAGACTCTTCAATATGTAGCTAATGTTAGCGGAATTTGGCAGATCAAGATAACCCGTTCTTCGGGAGAAGGAGAATATCAACTTTCAGTAAACCTCTCTGATTACCCATCTGATCAAACAGGCCAATCACAGTCTGGTTCCTCACCGATATTTACAGCTAATAAATTTTATTCCAATGGTAACTTGATTCAGGGTTGGTATTGGTTGAGGGATTCTGCTCTGAAGCAGTATGCGGAATGGACCTTCGAAAATGTCCCCCCAGGTACTGAAAACCTATTGCTGAATATCACTGCACTTGCTACTAATCAGGCTGACGGAGGAAGAGGTTTCCCAGCAAAGTTTAAGCTTATTTATGGGTTTCCAGGTAGTGGATCAATGGGAGGGGTTTTCCAAACTATGGAGGTAACTTTACCTAATACCTCACCTCGAAGTGATCCGGTTGGTTACACCTGTCAGGGATTAATTATGATTCCCAGGTCTTTTATTGCTGGAGCTTCCACTTTTTTCTTTAGGGTAGAACGTATCTCATCTAATGATAACCATGTAGCTTTTAATAAGCAAAGTATTACTTTATCTACTGGAGAGCAAACTTCTGGTTTTTATCAGATAGAAAGTCCAACTACTAAATAAGTATCCATAAAATTTTATTTAAAAACTACTATAAAAAGTGGTAGGTAATGGTAAATATTAAGGGATAAGAGTATCTTTCTTTTTTAAAGATGCTCTTATCCTCCCTAAGAAGAGCATAAAAGTTTTAAAGGAAATAACTTGTATAAGGTGAAATATAAAATATGAAATTAGCCTAAAAAATTATTTTGTCCAAGTTATTAAAAAGAATTTATTAGTTATTAAAAAATTATAGAAGTAAGGATTGTAATTATGAATAAAAATTATTTAAAGATAGAAGTCATTTTTTTATGGTTAGTAATTATAATACTAATTTTTTCCCTCCTCGTTCAGGCAAAAGCTACCAGAGATACTCCCCAGTTAACCTCTTTGGAAGCGGCTGCCCTGGCTTATCAAGAAGCTCGAAAGTGGGACCGTGAAGCGGTCTTATGGTATATGAATCCTCCGGGAAGAGAATTAGATTATCATTGGGGAGAAAATGACCTTTCCTGGGAATGGGGGATTATTTTTATGCGACCCCGAGATGATAAAAGTTATTATATCCAAATTGTAGATAATCAAATTGTCTCAATAGAAGAAGGAGGAGAATATGTCAAAAGATTATCCCCTATCCTTCCTTCTTTTCCTAAAGATAGACCGGGAATTTCCATGCAAGAGGCAGCCCAGGTGGCTTTTGCTGCTGGTGCCCCTTCCTGGGATAGAGCTTCATCAGTATATATTATCGATAGTTCTGTGAGCACTTATCGAGGAAAACCAGTATGGTATTTTCTCTTTGACTCTCAATTTGCAGCTTACACTATAGACGGATTAACTGGGGAATTATTAGCCCATGATTATTTTGATCCTGAGACTCTTAAAAAAATTAGTCCAGGAGAAGTAAAATATAAATTTTATCCCGACAAAGTGGCTAAAATCAAAGAAGAAAATTTTATCTACGAATTTTTTGAAGCTATAGATCAAAAAAATTTTGAGCAAGTATTTTCTATGATGGATGAAAACCTTGCTGGTAATGAGAATACGCAGGAGATGTGGAAAGCTAATTTTTCCAGTTTAGACAAGATTAAGGTGATTTGGCTTCATCCTGAGGAAGAACAAAAATGGCCTAATCATCAGCCTTTTTACGAAGTAAATATCTATACGATTTCTAAACCGGGTTCTCCCTATTACGGTTGGGATGAGGGAAGAAATACTCGCTGGATAACTGTTGCAGCCGAGGAAGATAAGTGGAAAATAGTCTCTATTGCTACCGGCCCTTAAAAATAAATTATTATCAATATAATATAAAACCCATATTTCACTATTAGATAATTCTTGATGGAACAATTATCAAAGTGTAATTACTATCAGTTCATAACCGCATAGATAAAATAATGCAAATATATATTCAAAGAAGATGGGAAGGGGGTGTAAAAAAATATGAAGCTAACTCGTATTTTTTTAATTATTTTAGTTTTTATTTTAGTATTAAATCCGGGATTGTTAGCAGCAAATGAGGATGAAATAATTACTGTTGAGGCGGAACGTGTGTATGTTCATTATATAGATAATGCAATTATTCCGCCATTTTTTGGGACAGATACAGTTAATCGAGCATTAATTTATGGTGACTATGTACCATTGTATCTTTCCAATCCTTCAGTTTTTGAACCTTATCCAATATCTCAGTTATATAATCCGCCATATAAAATATTGTCTAGTTCTGCTGAAGGACTGATAAGTATTTGCGAAGATGAAAGTCATCCTGATCACAATTCGGCACTACTATGGCGTTCTATGGCAGACGCATTGGTAAGTATGGATAATAAGAAGAATCAAGTGCGTGATAATTTAGAATCCAGTTCACTTAATAATGCTTTAGATATAAATCATTTAGGAATTTCTTCATATACGATTGAAGGGGAAAATCCATCATCAGTATGGAAGTACGATTCAGTTAATAGCTTACAAAGGCTTTATAATCCGGATTATTTAATGCAGCAGGATGCTCGGATCATTGCCCCAATGAATCAATGGAATAGTATTACTTATAATCCTGACGAAGAATATATTGAAGAATTGGATGAATTATTGCATCCAGTACCGGATATGAGTTTTTTAAAAGAAGTTTTTGGGCGCAGTGGCCCTTTGGGGGATTTAGGATCAGCTCTTGCTGATGTGGCTACCCCTTACACTTTTCTTCCCGCCTTATTTATGCTTGGTATGGATATCTATTTGCAATCTCAAGAACAGATTGGTTTTCTTCATCCAACTACTACCGGTTACAAGCTATCTCCTTGTCCGGAATCAGGGATGATCATGATAAAAAATAATGGACAGCAGATGATTTACAATATTAGCGGAGGAAAAAGTGGTACTATTAAAAATATTCCCTCCGGTGATTTTGGTACTTTCTTTGTTGATGCAGTAAACAGTTTTAGTGGAGGGATAAGACCATCAGTATCTTTGATTAATGATGATATGTTAAATGGCGGCAGAGTTCAATATAACGATATATCTTCGGAATATCAATCCCAAGATTATTCTTTAAATTTAGAAAGCCATGTTGGAGTAGCGCAAAATAATCTTGAGCTTTGTAATACTGTAATATGTAAAATTCAAGGTTCTGGTCGTATAGCCATGATACCATTTAAAATAGGCAGTTGGTTTAAATGCGACCAGGATCAAAAAGGGGATATTAAAAGCAAAACAACTATAGGTGTTCGTTTTAAAGATGATGATAAATACTATACTTATGATTTAGCTAATTGTACTTTAAATAATATTAATAATAGTATTAGTGCTAATCAAAACGGAATTTTGATGTGGAGTGGAGTAATTTCTATCGATGCAGAAGAATATGGAAAAAGTCAGATTGAAGAAATATACCTTGCTCTTAATTCAAGTGCAAAAAAGACTTTCGGATTAAATAAACTGAATTGCCACACTTCCCTTTCTTTTTCGCCTTATTTTTTAAAGCCGATCATATCTTTACCCCAGGATATCGAAACCTTTTCTGGAGAAAAAGTGACCTTTCAAACCGAACCTTTAGAAGCACTTACCAATGCATCCGTAAATGTATCTTGGGAAATACCCTCGGTGGCAGAACCTTTAGAAGGATATATAACATCTCATACCTTTACCGAAATCGGTACATATGAATGTAAATTAATTATTGATCCAGAATATCAAGCTCGACCTCCTGCTGTCGAGGTTACGGATCCCCAAGAAAAATTTTGGAATACAGATGCCGGTAAAATGGTCTGGTCTTTTCAAGTAAAGGTTTTACCTCCGGTAGATCTGGAAGTAAGCTGGGAAATGTCTCCTTGCTTTCCCTTAAATTCTAAAAATTATCCCGGACACTTATTTTATCCGTATCCGGGAAGAAAATCTTCTTTTATCTTCTATTTAACTAATAAGGGAAATAAGGATTTTTTAATTGCAGAAAATGATTCCTCTTCTCTACCTTTAACCCTTTCTTTTTATATTGATCGAGATGATAATCAAATCTTTTCTCCCCAAGAACTGGTTTGGAGCAAGCAAATAACTGGAGTGAAGGCCCAATCTAGCGTTTTTTTTAATTTGGAAAAGATTTTTTCTATGGATAAGCTGGAAGGAGACCTATATGAAGATCAGACCATCTATAAAGCGGGATTTCATCAGTGTAAGTTACAAGTCAATACTTTATCGCAAGAGAAAAACCAAAAAAATAATTTTATAATAGAAGATAAAGAATTCGTGATTTCTCCGGAAATGGCTACTCCTGATTTTGCAGTGGAAAATGCTACTTACACTATCGATCAGTATAAAAATATAGCCATAAACTTTGATTTAGCAGAAAAGTGTGTAGATACCAATATAGTAGATAAGTGGAACTCTTATCATAAAGGTGACCCCTTTGTCCCTCAGTGGGGACCAATTTCCTATGAATTATGGCTGCGAGATGGTTATCTTCTATATTCGGGAGAGGTAACTGAGCTACTTTACCATGAAACCAAATCCCTTCAGTTAGATAGTATAAATCTTAGTTATATTCCAGCAGGGAGATACGAAGTATATTTGGGAATTAATCCGACAATGCTTTCACGAAAGCTTTTACCTGAATCGAACTGGAACAACAATGACGGTCATATGGGTTGGCTTACTTTAACTGATGATACCACATCTCCTTGGTATACTAAAGGAGGTGACCGGGGTCATACCGGGTGGAAAAATATCAATCTTAAACCACCCCTAATTACCGACTTGGTTATTGATACCGCTGGGATTCCGGTGGATATGGTGTGTAATTCTAAATATTTTTATGTGCTTACCAGTTCTGGTGCGATTGAAAAATACAATACTTCTGGAGAGTTACAATATACCATTTCTGGCTTTGATGGAACACCTCTACTATCATCGGTTATGCTTCTCATTTATCCGGATACTGAAAATGAGAAATTATTAGCTTTTTCAGATGATTATAGGCTAGTTTTAATAAATACTCTGACTGGGGAAAAAATTTGGACTAGTAGTCATAGATTTACTGAAACAACCTATGGTTCTAAACCTAATCTTAAAGAATACAGTAGAACCCTTGATTTTGATGGCCGTTATTTGGTTGCTGGCTGGCCGATTGCTTTATACCGTTTTGATTCTAATATGAATGCGCCGAGTCTCTCATGGGAGAAAGAAAAATCTAATGCTTATAATGATGGTGAAGCTTTTATAATAGGAAATAGAATTTTAGCCGGGCAATATCTTTATAGCTTGAACGGCGAAGAATTAAATCGTTTTGAGTGGATAGGTAATGAGGCAATACTCCGTTTAAGCAATATCTATACTGATAGATATAATTATAACTATCTTTCCGAGCAGTTAATGGAATTAAAAAACTTTAGAAATCCAGGAAGTCTTTTTTCCAATAATTTACTTTGTGGGAGTAAAATGCAATGTTTAGATAATCAGGGGAACGAACTGTGGGTACTTCCCACTAAAATAGAACAAGAATACTACTCTCCAAATTCTACTTCCCAGTCTATTCCAGTGTATATTCGTTCCAACAGTGTCATTAATTTATGGAATGGTTCTGAAGGTTATGCTTATGGTATAAATAATCATCGACAGCTATTAGCGGTGGATCTGGAAACAGGTACCCCGGTATGGTATAGAGAATTTGTCTGTCCACCAGAACTTATAACTGATTTAAGAGAAAAAATTCCTCCTTTTATGCTCCCTCAAGTCGGTGCTTTGCTTGGTCAATCTGCTTTAACTAGGGGAGAAGGGTTTTCGGTAAATATTCAGAAAATCATTCCTTTTCAAAATTCTTTATTAATAGGAACCATTGATGGTAAGATCTATCGTCTAAGCACAGCCCATCTTGATCATTTAGAAGTTCAAGGTTATATTCCCTCCATATTTTATGGACCTTCTTCCCGATTAAAAGTTAAAATCCAAGCTTTTAATGAACCAGGAGTGGAGATACCCTTAGAAGATAAAATAGTGGTAACCGGAGATTATATTGACCAAAATCATCCAAGATATTATTATGTTCAAGAAGAAATTTCTCTTCCTGTAGGACTTCCTGATTCAAAAATGTATTTAGTAGATTATCCTAATCCCCCTTTTATAGTAACTGATAATTTTAATTTTATTGATATACAGACTTTATCTCCTCGAATTTCAGTTCCCTTGGTTATTGAAAATATCCAGTCACGTCCCCTAATAAGAAAAGATAAAGCTCAGGCAGGAAAAGAAACTGAGCTGTCTATGAACGAGGAAGCACAATTAAAATATAAACCCAAAAATAGTAATAACGATATTAGGCTTTGGTATGATGATTATGGGAAAGAAGACCTTTCCCAAGTAGTATATGAACATTCCTATCATATAATAGTAGGAATCAGAGATGCTCTGGATATACCCAAAGATTATGACTTTATAGATTTGCAGATTAATTTACCGGAAGGAATGGATACGGATAACCTAACCGTAAAAATAAATAATGAGTTGTATAGTTCATGGTCTTTAAGTGGTAATCTTCTAATTATTCATTGTTTGAATGCATTTTTAGAACAAAATACTAATAATTTAACTATAATTATATTAAAATCAACGGAGTGAATTTTTTAAAAATAAAAATATAATAATTTTCTTGGTCTATTAATTAAATAAAAATTGAAGATAGATGAAGGATGAAGATGGAGAGATAAAATATAAGGGAGTTATTTATGATGAAACATAAAAAGTCTAATAAATATTTCAAAATAGTTATTTTTATTTTAGGGGCTACTTTTATAATTTTATTTTTTGGAGCGATAAACATATTTGCTTCGGAAATTTTGTCTAGAGCAGATCAAAATTCGATCCCCAAAGGAACTATATTTTTAGATGCACAGTCCTTTGGAGAAATTATTTTTATCTCTGCAGACCAAAGTATCCTGATTTTTAAAAATTCTACTCCTCAATTAGAAAAATTGCATCCAGGTGATATCCTGTTCTTAAGGGTAAACGAAGATAGCAGTTATGGTAACTTATATCAGATTAAGCACCTTATGAAAGGTGAGCTTAACCGCGACAACGAAGGGATAATTATTGAAATTATTCCCTGGGTTAGGAATCATCCTCCCCTCATCTCTGGTCTTATCGCTCGACCTTCTACCCTGGAGATTGGCCAGCAAAGCGATTTAACCTGTTATGCCGCAGATGAGGATAAGGATGAACTTTTTTACAGTTGGATTAGTACGGGAGGAACTCTTTTAGGAAATGGTGCTAATATTACCTGGATAGCTCCTCATCAATCAGGTAATTATATCATTAACTGTGAAGTAACTGATCGTAGAGGAGGCAAAGATATTAGAGCAGTGGAGCTTTGGGTAGCAGAAGAATTTCCCCCATTAACCTATGCAGAAAAAGAGTTAATTCAAAAGTACGGGTGGGGGAATAATCGAGTCATTCGTTGGCCTGATGGTTATGTAGAGGTCTATGATGCCACTAATTTTAGCCGAATACAGGAAGTTTTAGACCGATGGAATGAAGTAATCGGGGGTAAAGTTATTTTTTACTTAAGTAATAATCCTCAAAGCCCGGTAAAGTTGACTTATAACCCAGAATTAAGGGAAGAAAATCTTTGTTATCATATCGATACTCACTGGAGTAATTATCAGTTATATGCCGCTGAAATAAAGATAAACCCGGATACTTCTTCTTGTGGTTATCCCCAAAACAGTTATTCCTTATATCTCCATTCCTTCAGTGGAATCGCTGGTTTTGATGTCTGGAAGGGAACCACCATTGATCGGGAAGATTGGCAAAACTTTAATCTTATCTCCGAGATTATGCAGACTATGATCAGAGCCCTTTATCAACTGCCATCTGCTTATAACTTTTAGGTGGAGGTCAAAAATTAATCATAAATTCTCTATCAATATCTAATTAAGAAAAGTAAAAAATTATTTAAAAAAGAATGGTTTTTAATATTAAGGAAATACTTAATTATTTAAAAAAGTAAGTAAATTTAAAGGATAATAAAAAAAATAAAGGAGTGAATTATCATGAAAACAAAAAAAGTTTTGAGGTTGGTGATTTTCTTTTCTATTTTAATGGTTATGAATTTATTAGTGTTTGCAGTAGATAGTGAAAAACAGGCAAGTAATTTTCAGTCCAATGGTGATTTAATTGATGGCTGGTACTGGCTGCGAGATTCTGCTCTTCAAAATTACGCAGAGTGGAAATTCGAAAACATTTCTCCTGGTACCGAAGATTTAGTTTTAGATATTACTGCCCTCGCCACTGATCGACCAAATGGAGGTAGTGGATTTAAGGCAAAATTTAAATTAATCTATGGATTTCCGGGGAGTGGTAATATGGGAGGTGTTTTTAAGACTAAAATAGTTACCCTTCCTAATGTTTCACCTCCGAATGATCCTTTAGGTTATGCCTGTCAGGGTCAAGTAACTGTGGATAGAGAATTTATTTCCGGTGCATCTACTATTGTTTTTCGTGTAGAACGAGAATTAACTCAGGATAATCATGTAGCTTTTAAGAAAGAAAGTATAGTTCTACTTACAGAGGAAGCAGGAGAAGGGCAATTTTTAGAGGGGAACCAATTACCCGAGACTAATGAATTAGAAGGGGCAACTCTAATTCCACCTGGCACTTATACTGGCTGTCTTGGTGAAGAGCCAGTAGGAGGTCAAATCGACGATAACGACTACTACAGCATCAGCTTAGAAGAAGGACAGCAAATTACCCTTCAGCTTACTATTCCAGGAAATGCTAGTTACGGAATTTCATTACTAACTCCCACTACTCACTATGACCGAGGTTCTGTTACCACCCAAGGAGGAATGAAAACCTTGGATTATGTAGCCGACTCTACTGGCACCTGGTATATCAGAATAACTCGTTCCTCTGGAGAAGGTGATTATCAGTTGTCAATTGATATTCAGGATCAGAATGATGCGGCAAGCGGACAGGATGCCGGAAAATCTACTCAAGAAGCTATACCTGTCTCTCCTGGTACTATTACTGGATTCTTAAAAGCTGGGGATGAATGTGACTACTACAGTATAGATTTAGAAGAAGGACAGCAAATTACCCTTCAGCTTACTATTCCAGGAAATGCTAGTTACGGAATTTCATTACTAACTCCCACTACTCACTATGACCGAGGTTCTGTTACCACCCAAGGAGGAATGAAAACCTTGGATTATGTTGCTGACTCCACCGGTACCTGGTATATCAAGGTATCTCTTTCTTCAGGTGAAGGAGATTATCAGTTAGCCATTGATATTCAAGACCAAAATGATGCAGAAAGCGGGCAGGATGCCGGAGATTCTTATCAAGGAGCCATTCCGATATCTACCGGTACTATTACCGGATTGCTAAAGGCAGGGGATAATGTTGACTACTTCAGTATAGACCTGGAAGAAGGCCAGCAAATTACCCTTCAGCTTACTATTCCGGGTAATGCTCAATATAGCATCTCTTTATGGAATCCTAACCACAACTCTCGAGGCTCTTCTATCACCCAGAGAGAGATTAAAATCCTAGACTATGTAGCTGACTCCACCGGTACCTGGTATATCAAGGTATCTCTTTCTTCAGGAGAAGGAGATTATCAGTTAGAAGTGAATGCCTCTATCGATAACGAGGGAGGACCGGATAATAATCCCCCGGTAATTTCCTCACTTGATGCCAGTCAAAATTCTGTAGAAGTAAATCAAGCTGTAACCATTACCTGTAGTGCCAGTGATCAGGATACAGAGACTTTTACTTTTAGCTGGTCAGTAAATGGAGAGATTATTCAAGAAGAGAGTTCATCTTTAAACTGGAACGCCCCCGATACTGCCGGCACTTATAACATTAGCTGTACAGTGAGTGATGGTAGGGGTGGAGAGGATAGCGAATCAGTAAGCATTGAAGTAACCGAACCAGGCAATGGTGAAAATGATAATATAGGGGAAGTTAATTATCGGATTGAAATAACTACCGGAACCCGAATTGCGGCAGGAACTGATGCAAATGTCTATATCACTATATATGATAAAGATGGCCATGATAGTGGTGAGATTTTATTGGATAATCCAGAAGTTAATGATTTTGAGATAGGAGATACTAATATTTTCTCGGTCACTGCAATAAATATAGAAAACCTTGATTATATTATTATAAGACATGATAATTCTGGTAACTTCCCTGGTTGGTATGTCGATGAAATTCAGGTATCTAATGAGGAAATTAATAAAGAATGGACTTTTTTCCCTGACCAATGGTTATCTACCGATGAGCCACCAGATTATCAAACTCAGGGAAAATTTTATCCACAAGAAGAAACAGTAGAAGATAATGTCGAGTACGTACTATCTTTAACTAATAATGGAAGAACTCTTACTAGTAACCTACCAATTTTTGTGAGCGAAACTGAAAAGGGCTCTGAAATTGATTTAGATGGTGATGGAATACAACAACAATGGGAAGATAAAGCAATAGAATATATTAATCCTTATATTGAACTTGATGAAGAAGAGCCCTGGTTGCAACATCAAGATAGTGACTATGTGGCAAACTATATAAGAGTACATCCCTATGACCCTTTTTCTACTTCAACAACCTTTAATTCAGCTAATTTACCTAAATATATTATTTTCCGTTATGTAGTTACTTGGAGCCAGGATTATGGTAGACAAAGTTATGGGGGTGTTAATTTTGACATTTGGACCAGTCACCCAGGAGATCATGAACGTGTATTTATGGCCTGGAAGGTAATAGATAGTAATACTTTGAAATTGGATTGGGTTTTTACTTCTTCGCATGGGGATCCCGATGCTCATCATGCAGTTTGGAATGCCTCATATAGAACATGTAATAAGGGTGACGTTGCAACTTGGCCTCCTAAAGAATATGATCATAGTGAAGTGTTTTGTGGAGAGCTGCAGTTTAATGAAGACGGCCGACTAGTTATTTATGCCTCGGAAGGTAAACATGCTCTTTACCCTTCTTGTGATATATGTGATAACAAAGTAATGTTAGTAGATCTCCCTGGTCCCGTTAATGTAGGTGAGGATTGTGGTGGAGGAGGACGTTTTCGGTTTGATTGTTATAATGTTGGAGAACCTCCTAATTTAACAGATCCTAAAGTTCATGATCTTGACCCGAAGCTTGATACTTTTAAAAATGATTTGCCAGATATACTTATTAACAAGCTGAAAAGCCATTATAGGATAAGTATAAATACGAGCGATAGAGATTTGGCTGGTACAGATGCAGAAATACAGATTAAATTATTTGGAGAAAACAATATGAATTCCCAATGGTTTACAGTATACTCCAAATCAGACCCTCCTCGCCTAGCTAGTCATGTTGGAACTTTCGAAAGAGGAGATAAAGATAATATTATTATAGAATGTTCTGATTTGGGCAAGATTATTAAGATTCAAATCAAACATGATAATAGTGGTTTAGGGCCAGGATGGCATATCAATGAAATCTGGGTAGAAAATTTAGAAACTAATACCACCTGGCATTCTCGGCCAAATACTTGGTTAGATAAAGTATTATGGAATGATAATACCGATAAAACTTTTAATTTGGAGTAATGAATTGAAAGATTATCAAGGGGACGGATGTCTGGGGGTAACCGTCCTCTTGATACTAATTAAATTAAATATATTAGGAGAGATATAAAATATGAAGAAATATATTTTTCTTGCTTTAGTGACTGTCGTAATCTTTAGTTTATGTTTTTTAGTTAGTGCCCAAGATAAAGAAACTACCGAAATACCGGAAGGGTTTGTTTTTTATCATTATCAGTATGCCTATATGGATATCTCTTTATTTTATCCGGAGAATTGGATTAACTATTCTTCCCAAGAAAGAGGAGTAATGATTTATCTTCCTGATTCTAACGGAACCCTGATGTTTCGAGCAACACCCTTATTTGGAAAAGAATATACTCTTGCCGAACTATATTCTGTGAATATGGATACCCTGAAAGAAGCAGGTGCCGTTTTTTTAGAGTCTGTTCCGGATAAACTTTCCGGATATCCTGCTCAGCGGACTTTGTATACCATGAAATTCGGAAAAGATACACTTAAATTTATTCGCTATGATTCAATTATCGGAGATTTATTTTATTCTTTTAGCTTTAATACCCAAGAAGCAGAATTTGGAAAATATCTGAATGATATAATAAAAATAGTCCGTTCTATTAAGATTAATCAATAAAAGAATTGTTCCTTTCAATTTCTAATTTATTGATTTGTAAATGACACAGAGAACCGTTCCATGCATTAGTAAAATTTTTAAAAATATTTTTTAAAAAAAATACTAAAAAATGCTTTATTTATGATATAATATAAAATCGAAAAATTTAGTTAAGTAAGGAGGTGAAAAAATGGCTAAAATACAATGTGCTGTATGCGGAATGGATATAAAGAAAGAAAAATATGGCACTGAACATGAAGGGAAACATTATAGTTTTTGTTCGCAAGACTGCCAAGATGAATTTGAAAGTGACCCAGAAGAATATTTAGAAAAAGAAGAAAAAGAAGAAAAAGAAGAAGAAGAAGATTGGAATTAATAATCTAAAATTTAATAACTAATAGTACTTAAAATTATATAAAGCAAATAGAGAGAATATTATTCTAAAAGTCCTTTGTTAAACCACAAAGGACTTTTAGAATTTTTTAAGGCTACGAAGCATGCTTTTAAATGAGCTGTCTTGATCATTCTGAAAAAGTAGAGGTCCACTCTGGTTCGGGCGGAGGATGGGAATCTAATATTTTTCTCCATTCCTCGTCAGTCAATCTATTTTCCATGGATTGTTTAAATTCATAATAACTGAAAGTTGGTCCCACTCCTAATACCATCTGCTGATCAGGAAGTCTATAGGCGATTACCGCAGTTTTAATATAGCCCACTCCCTCTTCCAAAACTTTTTTAGTGTTACCATCGGTATGGACATCTGCCACCAGGACCGTTTTAAATACCTCCGGGTCAACTTCTCCCCCGGAAACAGTCTGGATTAAACCTTCCGAGATACTACCAAAATTTTCTATAAAACTGTATTCCTGGTCCTCTAAGGGTATATTTTTTAATTCTTTCTGGGAGATATCTAATAGTAGACTTAAAATTTCTGAAAACTTACTCAGCCCTGCTTCTATCATTAACTTTTCTAATTCTTCTGGAGGAATTAAATTCTTAAAGCCCTGATTAGTCATTTCGGTTAAAGTTAAAAGCCGGGCATAAAATTCTGGTAGCGGTTCTACATAACCGACTACCGGAGGCTCAAACATTCCTCCCCTCTCAGCCATAGTATAACTCTGCTTGACATATAAAAGGGTATCGTGTCTTAATTCAGTCCAGGATGCCAAAGCAGTATTTAGTTCTTTATCTTGCCAGGCTATTGTTTGCATAAAAGTAGGATAACCTTCACCAAATTTAATTCCTAAGGCCTTTAAAACCAAGAGCCAATTTAGATAAAGATTTTTATACCAGTCGGCCTGGGAAAGAGAATCTACTTCTTTTTTCAATTCCGAGAATTTCTTTTCATAATCGGTATATTGGGTATCACCAGAGCTTTCTAAAATATCTTTAGCCCTTTCAGAACCTAAAAGAGCCATTAAATCCAATCCTCTTGGGAAACCTCTAACTTCGCGCGTAGCTGGCGGAGGACAGGCTTTTACTTCGGTCTTCACCCAGGTGAAAGGACGGTTTTTTCTATCGGGGGCATAACTATCCTCCCAGGTAAAAGTAAAGGGTTTTTCATCAGTAGGCAAAGGTAGCTTTAGTCCAGAATATTCACCGCTATAAGGGGAAACCATTTCGGAAAAGAGGTAAGAGTCTAAAGTAAATCTCTGACCCATTAGTCTGAATCCTTTAGTTTCGGTTAAAAGTTCCTGGGCTTGTAATTTTAGGGCTTGAATTTCTTCCTCCTCAAGAGGAGGGCAGGGCATTAATAATTCACAAGCTCCTAATCCACTATAGATTTTAGGATTATAAGCCACTGCCAGGATAGCTTCTTTGAGTTCCTCATATTTTTCCTCTATTCTTTGAGGAGAGAGGTCCTCTGGAAAAAGTTTTTCCAATACTTCGCCATATTCATTAGGGCCTAAATCATCGGAAAAGCCCACCAGAAAAGAGGTGATAGCATATATCCGATTCCATCTTTCTTGCAGGTCTTGGTTTTTCGAAAATTGATGGGCTAATAAAAAAGCCTGCAGGGTTTGGATTCGGGCCTCAGATTCAGAAATAATTCCTCTCCTATTCCCGCTGCAGACCGATTCTCCGACAGATAAAAGGGGAGAACCCTCGATTAAAGCAGTCATCCTCCCATACCACATTAAAGCTTTAAAGTAATTCTTAAGTTTCTCTGATTTGGTGTAATGTCCTCGGGGGATATATTGGGAATAATCTTCTTGATAGATAAAAATGGGAGAATATTCCCAGCCCTGATGTTTTTCAATTAGCTCTATTTCTTTTTCTACCAGACTTTTTACCGCCTCGGGGACTTCAAAATTATATTGCTCAAATTCTGTTGGACTAAAATATTTATAACTGGCCTTATCCCCGTAATATTCTTTTACTCCCGAGATCATTATCTCACAGTATTCGGGGTCTATCCCGGGGACACAATATTCTTCTCTTAAAGTTTCCTCGCTCATTACCTGATTTATCCTGGGTTTCAAAAGCTCTAAAGCAACAGAAAGATAAGCTACATTTCTTTTGGCGGCTTCTTTTAAATCTCCCCCGGTCTGGAAATATTCCTGCAAAGACTCGGCTAATAAGTTTTTACTGATTACCCATATATCTTTATAGAAGAGGTCTCTTTCTAATTTCATCAAAGTAGTGTCAAAGAAGATATGATAATAATGTAGAAGAGAATCGGTGGTAATAAAAATGGGTAAATCTATTTCTCCCATAGCTTTATAATAAGCTACGAAATCGTCACCTGGAGTAGCCATTTGGCGAGAAGACTCCAGAAATACTTCTCGTTCCGCAATAGGAGAAGGGGTAGGAATAACTACAAAACCGTTCTTTTTTAAAAGGAAGAGAGGTTCCGGGCTGAGCTTGATTTTTTCGGAAAATTTTTGATAATTGGCGATCTTTACAGTGCTTAAAGGCAAGGAATAGGCCGGGATAGAGGGAGAAATTTCTACCTCCTCGATTAAAATATCTTCCGGATTAATTAAATGTTTGGTTAAGATAACTTCACCCCCAGCCAAAACATTATTGGTAGCGGTTAAAATAGTAAAAGTTATTAAAATAGTTAAAAGTCTTTTTAAGAAATTAAATTCTTTGGTTTTTTTCATTTTATTTTTTTCAAAATTAATTTTTAAAATTAATTTAACCTTTCCATTTTTATTATACCACTTTTTATGGCGTCTACCAATTTTTTGTCTGAACCCGAACGTTCAGCTAATTTTATCAAAAATTCGCTTTCCTGGCTCTGCTTCATTAAAACCGGCTGAACCCGATTAATTTGCAGGGGAAAGAGCCGAAAAATTAATTTATCCGGGTGGACTTCTACACCTACGGCTAAACCCTGCTGGGTCTCTAAAGAGAAGCATTGGTCAAAGATAAAATTTCCCAGAGAATAAAAGATAAGTTTTCCCTGATATTTTTCAATGTTCTGTACTACATGGGGATGGTGCCCTATAATTAAATCTGCTCCGGCCTCAATTATCTGATGGGCTAATTTCTGTTGGGCTAAAGAATTGGTCAATTGATATTCTTCACCCCAGTGCAGACTGATGATTAAAAGTTTTTCTGAATTTAAAGATTTAACTGCCTTTACGGTCTCTATCATTTCTTCCTCTTTAGCTAAAAAGGGGAAAATTTGATTAAAAGCCAGAAAGATTATATTATCGCTGTTATCGCTGGGAAAATAAGCATCAAGCTCTCTCCAACTACCAGAAAGAGGATCACCCACAAAATTTATCCCATATTTTCTTAGCCAATCTTTCGTTTCTTCTAATCCCTCTTTTCCCCAATTTAGGGTGTGATTATTGGCTAAAGAAAATAAATTAAATTTAGCCCAGGAGATTCCCTTCATTACTTCTGGGTTAAAGGCAAACTTTAAAGAATTATCCGGAAATTCTGGCGGATTTTTTACTACCGGACCCTCTAAATTCCCAAAAACAATATCCACTCCTCTTAGCAGTTGACTGATTCTCTGGAAAGGATAATAGACACTATTTTGTTTTATTAAATCTTCTACTCCCCGATTTAACATCATATCTCCAGTTAATAAAATAGTTTTTACTTTCTGATTAGAAAAAATTTCTTCCACTTTTTTCTGCTCAAAGATTACACTAAAATAAGAGGTAGTCTCTTCTAAGTCTAATTTTAAAAAATCAGCAGAATTTTTATGAGCAATAATACAAGGGGCTTCTTTCTGCCGTAGTTTAGCAAAAAGTCTGGCTGCATACAGTGCCTGCCAGCAATCAACCTCTATGTTTTTAAAATTTTCTTCCTCAAAATTTAATAAAACTCGGATACTTTTTAGATCATGGAAATTAGCAGCCTGCCAAGGAAGATAATGGGAGAAATCTACACTAGCAATGAGAATAGTCCGGACGGGAGCAACTTCATCTATAGAATTGACTAACTGTTTTACCTGTTCTTTAGAAATTTTAGCCGGTATTAGAAGCGGTAAAATTTTAGTTTCCGGGAAATATTTTTCCATAAAAGGTAACAAATTGGTTATTCCAAATTCAGAAACAACTGCGGGATTATTCAGCACTATTTTATTTTTTTCCGCTAATTTTCTTAATAAATTAGAGTCAACTTTTAGATGGTTGAACTCTTCCTTACCCGGCTCTAAGGCAACTGTAATAAATGAATTTTCTTGATGAAGAGCTGCACTGTGCCAATGGTCCGGGCTTAATAAAATAATGGTTTCTGGTTTTTCCCGAGAGAAAATATATTTAAAAAAATCATCTATTATCTCTTGAGCCAATAAATGATGGGGCACCACCCCGGAAGCAATATTTAATTTGTCCCTGGAAAAAGTTTCCGAGGTTATAGATAAAATAAGTAAAACCAAATATACTAAAATATATTTTTTCATAAAACCCTTCTTATTAAATAATATTTTAGCATAAATTTACCCATAACAATATACCCCATACCTCAGCTCCCTTCAGGGTCTTGACAAATATAACGCAGTGTAATTATAAAGGGTTGGGGCTATTCCGGTTCAAGGCAAGGGCAATGATATTAAACTTATAAAAAAAGCTATGAAAGTCTTACAGGCAGAAAGTTGCAGCATGCTAAAGTAACCAAAATCGGACTCGTTCTGGGAAGCGGAGGAGCTCGTGGATACGCTCATTAAGAAAAAAACTTCGAAGATTTAAAGAACCACAAGACCTTAATTAATTACCAAAAATAACTAATCTCGAATGGAAAGAGTAGAAGAAAAATAGATAATAATTAGTGTTAAATAGAAATAAAAAATTTTTCACAAAAAAGAAGGGTTCTATAATAATTTTGTCGTATTAATACTAAGATGTAGAAAAATAGAAAAAATTGATTTTTTAATCGCTGGTAATTATTTAGTAAGCTAAATATATATTCTTGAAGTGTGACAAAGGCCTTCCCCTGAAACATTTAGAATTTAAAAATCAAAATGGAAAAATAATCAATCGAGATGTAAGAGAGATGTTCAAGCTTTCTGACGAAGGAGACTTGAAAGAAATTAAAAAATTGGTAAATTTAGAGATTATTAAGAGCGAAGGCAAGGGTAGGGCTTTACATTATATAATCAAATAAGGTTGGTGAATGAGTTGGTAATACAGTTGGCGATTTGATAAGATTAAGATATTGTATTTCTATAAATTTTTGTTTAGTATAAATATTTTTTTGCGATAATGTAGTTGAATCTATATTATAATTATATAATTGAGTCCACTCTAAAAAGTCAATTATAGGATGAATTATTTTTAGTTTTAAGACGGAAAAGTTGTATAATAAAGGAAGTCGATACACCTGTCTGCATGCGTACAGTACACGCACAGGCAGAGAGGAGGAATAGAAAAAATGTTTCGCAAAAATACAACTCATCTACAGACATCTTTTTTCGATATAGAGAGACAGCTATCGGAATCAAAGAGAAAAAAGATAAGGGAATCGGAGGAATACAGTTTTTACCAACTGATTTTCCAAAAGATAAAAGAGGAAGACTTTGCCGTATTGTATTCCAAAAACGGAAGCCGGCCAAACTCAGCAGTAAACGTAATGGTATCGGCCATAATCCTTGCCTATAGAAAAGGCTGGACCATAAAAGAGATGCTGGAGCAGATAGATTTTAACCTTCTTACCCGGACGGCCTTAGGACTAAACAAGATGGATGATACGGCGTTTTGCGAAGCCACATTTTTCAATTT
>Ga0210015_1001319_pt1 | contig 24694 bp, 26 predicted proteins | sample CryGeymeta201522_FD_185471 | JGI IMG/M metagenome (GOLD analysis project Ga0210015, IMG submission 185471) | Groundwater microbial communities from Crystal Geyser aquifers in Utah, USA - Crystal Geyser metaG 2015-22 (SPAdes) (version 2) | ecosystem: Environmental > Aquatic > Deep subsurface >... | reverse complement strand
TATAAACTGCCCCCCCCCACATGTGGAGATCATAGACCCGGGGGCAATAGATGCAACCTCCCAGGTACTTGGCTTAGGGAAGGCTAAAGTGGATTATGTAATCCTACATATGGGTATAGGACCCACTGCAGTGGTAGTGAGGAGTGCGCTGAAATTCAAGTTTTCTCCTACATTCTTTGGGACATTCTATTCATGTGATGAGGAGATTATAAAGCTGGGTGGTAAGGCTGCAGAAGGTTATATCGGCATCCATTCCTTTAACCCATGGTACCACAAGAGTCCAGGTATGGATAAATTAAGAGAGATTACCTTGAAATATGACCCTGTAAAATCACGTAACAGACTCTATATTCAGGGGTGGGTTACCAGTATGATCCTGGCGGAGGCCATGAAGAGGGCAGGCAAGACAGCATTGAATAACGAAACTCTGACAGATGCAGTTGAGGGCATCAGAGACTTTGATAGTGGAGACATCTGTGCCCCCATCACTTATAGCCCTACACAACATAAAGCCGGTGAATACTGCAGGCTCTATAAGGCGGATGTGAAGAATATAAGATTTACACCCTTGACAGGATGGATCAAACCATAACCGTTTTCAATGCCCGTGTTAGCGAGAGGCGTCTGTTCCTATTGACCAACCGAAGGAGACATTATCCGAAAGGTGTGGAGTGTGAAAATTTTTATTTAAGAACTTCTTCAGAAGAGGTGAGTCATCAATGAACGATAAAAGAATCTTGGTAGGGGTCAATGAGCTTGCCATCCCCAGGGAACAAGAAGTGCCCATACCAATCAGCCGGGATGCCTGGCTGGATGACTCTGCAGAAAATGACCTGGTTGACATTTTCAGGAAGTTCAAAGAATCCCGCAACATTCAAGAGGTTAAAGAAAGCCTTAAATACGTTCAGGAAGAAGCAAAAAAAGAAAAAACCTGATGCCTTCTACCATCGAAGCCGTAAAAGCCAGGGCAACTATGAGCGAGATCATAGGAATAATCCGGGAAGCCTACGGTCTACCTTACGATCCCTTTAAAATGATTAAGAATCCTTTCTGGGAGGTAAAGCATGATTGAAAAAAAGGTAAAGGTTTTAGTTGCCAAACCAGGGATGGATATCCACGAAAGGGGGGTAATAGTATTATGTGAAGCCCTGAAGAATGCCGGAGCCGAAGTTGTGTATACCGGTTTATGGCAAACGGCTGGGATGATTGCCTCAGCAGCCTTAGAAGAAGATGTGGATGCTATTGCCGTAAGCGTTCTGGACGGTAATCTATTGACTATTTTCAGCGGTATAGTGGAAGAGCTGAAAAATCGAGGGATTAGTGATGTTCCTATCGTTGCCGGGGGCATTATCCAGGATGAAATCAAACCGGCTCTATCTGATCTTGGAGTAACGGGTTTTTATGGTCCAAAAACCCCTCTATATACAATAACAGAACATATATTTGAAAGAGCAACAAGCAAAAACAGAAAGGAGGTAAGAGATGAGTAACAGAGCGTTTTTAAAGAAGAGTACTCGTTTGTTTTTAGTTGGCATAGGGTTTTTAATCCTAACCTTCATTTTCAGCCAGGGGGCTTACTCGGGAAATGTACGAGGGGTAACTGATGACACTATAAAGCTTGGGGTAATAGTTGACCTGACGGGACCTATTGCTGTGAACACCATACCCTATCTTGAAGCGGCAAGAAACTACTTTCGATACATAAATGAGCAGGGTGGAATTAATGGAAGAAAGGGGACCATATAGGCGGAAAACACTGCAGGTTCTTCAAGGCTGATGTGGATAAAGGGTTGCTTGTTCCTCTTACAGGATGGAAGGAGCCTAAAGGGAAAGATTGAGAGACCTCGGTAGTTCTTCAAACCTGATCTGCTAAACAACAGACTCATTGCCATAACAGATTGGAAAAAACCGATTGAGATGAAATGAAACAACGGTTAACAAAATACATTACAACATAGCAAGATTATACTCATATCTTACTTAAGGAGGTTATAGAAAATGGCTTGGACAAAGTGGGAAAACGTAGCTGGATTTGATTTTAAAGATATTATATACGAAAAAAAATACCATACGGAATTAGAAGGCGGAGTAGCACGAGTGACAATCAACCGTCCAGACAAACTCAACTCTTTCACCAATTTGACCCAGGATGAAATGTTCAGGGCAGTGGACGATGCCAGTCATGATTCCCTGATTGGTGCGGTAGTTCTTACAGGTGCAGGCGATAAGGCATTCAGTGCCGGTGGTGATGTCGGCTGGGAGGCCACTGGTCTGAGAGAGCAATTTTACTGGAGATATCCCCCCAATCAAATTGTTAGAATGTGCCGAAAACCGATTATTGCCGCGGTAAAAGGGTGGGCTATTGGAGGAGGCCATCACTTAGCCTATGTATGCGATTTTACTATAGCAGCAGACAATGCCAAATTTGGGCAGAATGGGCCACGGGTTGCCAGCCCGGCAGATGGTTATCTTGTTGCATACCTGACAAGGGTAGTGGGAGCCAAAAAGGCAAGGGAAATCTGGATGCTCTGCAGACGCTACAACGCCCAGCAGGCATTAGAGATGGGACTGGTAAACGCTGTAGTACCCCTGGATAAACTGGATGAAGAGGTGGATAAATGGTGCGAGGAAATCCTGTCCTTGAGCCCAGGTTGTCTGGAAATTCTAAAGGCCAGCTTCGATATGGATATTGACTACATGTCTGGTTCGTATGGTCAGATGTCAAGGGTGATGTATCCTGATTGGTTTGACAGTAAAGAATGCAAAGAGGGGCCCAAGGCTTTTATGGAAAAGAGGAAACCTGATTTCTGGAAGATCAGAAAGGCAGAGATTGAAGCAAAGAAAAAGCGTTAATCTATATACTGACCAAACATTACAGGAGTTTTATTGCTTAACCCCCTTTAATGCCTGTATGTTTTGGTTAACTTTCTTAATCTTAATCAAATTTATTGACTATATTCCCAAAGGGGCATGTAGATGGCATAAAGAACGAAAGGAAATAAGAATTTACCTTTTTGGTTCTGGCTACGCCAGGTTGGGGATAGATAAGGTGTGAGAGATAACAACTAAAGGTTTGAACAGGAGGAGAGAATGGAATTTGGATTTACAGAAGAACAGAAGATACTTAGAGAGAGTGTCAGGGATTTTATGGAAAGGGAATGCCCTCCGGAATATGTGAGAGAGCTTGATGAAAAAGAACAATATCCCTATGACCTTTATGGGAAGATGGCAAAACTGGGTTGGTTTGGCCTGCCATTTCCTGAAGAGTATGATGGGAGCGGATTGGGCGCTGTAGATTTTGTGATTGTGGGAGAGGAGATGTCCCGGTTTTCCTACGAAATCGCTGCTGGGTTCGGTATCAGTATATTCTGTGGATTGAACATTTTGGAAAATGGAAACGAGGAGCAGAAGAACTTCTATATACCTAAGATGATAAAAAACGAGATCAGGCTCTCCATATCTATAACAGAGCCTAATGCAGGGTCTGATGCTGCTTCCCTCATGACATCGGCGGTCCTGGATGGGGATAGCTGGGTTATAAACGGGCAGAAGACCTTCCAGACAGCAGCCGATGCCAAAAACAACATTATGAGTGTCTATGTTAGAACAGACAGGGACCTTCCCAAACACAAAGGTATAAGTCTGATACTTGTTCCAAGTAATAACCCTGGGGTTGAAATAAGAAGGATAAAGACTCTGGGAAGAAAGATGCTCCATACCAATGAGGTATTCTTCGAAGATGTCCGGGTTCCTAAGGGAAACATGGTAGGTGAATTAAACAACGGTTGGAAGATACTCCTTTCAGGGCTTGAGCTGGAAAGACTGTATGGATGTTCAACATTTATAGGAAGTTCCCAAACTGTTGTGGATATGGCGCTGGAGCATTCAAAGCAGAGGGTGCAGTTTGGCAGACCCATCGGTACCTTCCAGGCTATAGGTCACATGCTGGCAGACATGCAGACTGAAGTCGATGCTGCCCGCTTACTTACATACAGGGCTGCATGGATGTATGATCAGGGCATGCCCTGTATGAAAGAGGTGAGTATGGCCAAGCTTTTTGGATCTGAAACATACGCCAGGCTATCCAACCAGGGTATGCAGATAATGGGTGGATACGGATATTCTCTTGAATACGATATGCAGCGGCATTTCAGGGACTCGAGAATAATCACAGTAAGTGCAGGGTCTTCCCAGATGCAGAGGACGGTTATCTCTAGAGCTATGGGTTTGAAAGTGGTTTGATCCTATTCTTCTGCTTTCCCAGTTGGAGAGTTTCCGATGGTAAGCTGAATAAGCCAGGTATAGTTAAATAGATACATTTAGAAAAGTTAGTGAGTGAGGTGGTGACTATGACAGACGAAAAGAACTTGGATATAGTTAGACAAATGGAAGATGAATGGCAAAAGAATTATACAGAGAAGTACGAGAAGAAACTGAGGGTTAAAATACCAGAGTCTCATACAGAGTCAGGGATTTCCTTAAAGCCGGTTTATACCCCGCTGGACATATCGGATATTGACTATAGTGATATCGAAATGCCCGGTTCCTATCCATATACCAGAGGGCTCTATCCTCTAACGTATCAGTATCAGCCATGGATGACACAGCAGATCCATGGCTATGCTAGGGCTGAGGAGACGAGAGAGAGAGGCGAAAAATTGGCCAGGGAAGGTATGAAGGGGTATAAAGGAGCCGTTCTCTTTGTTGTTCCTGATTTGGCATCCGCTTATGGCTATGACCCCGATACCCAGGAGGCGAGGGGGATGGTTGGAATAGGCGGTACCTCGGTGAACTCAGAAGAGGATATTCGGATTATATGTGATGGATACGATTTGAAAAAGACGAGGGTGGGCTTTAGCACAAAGACGACATGTCTGCCCATATTGGCAATGTACGTCGCATATGCTGAGAGGCTGGGTTATGAGCCGAAAGATCTCAATGGACAGAGCCAGAATCGCAGGAAAATTTCCTGGCTGGGACAGAATACCAGGGATCACCCCCCACAGGAGCAGTTGAAGCTCCAGGTTGAGCTGATCAAGTACTGTGTTGAGCATATGCCTCGATGGAACCATACAAATCTCTGTGGTTATGTGGTGGGAGAAAACTGTGCTTCTCCTGCACAGGAGATGGCATTTATGCTGTCCGAAGCTATAGAGTTGATAGAGTGTGGGATAAAGGCAGGCCTTAACCCTGATGATATGATTCCCAGGTTTAGTGCTCAAATGCATATGGGGATGGACTTTTTTGAGGAGATATGCAAACTCAGGGCATTCAGGAAGATGTGGGCAAAGACCATAAAGGAGAGGTTTGGATGTGATAAGGCAGCTTCTCAACAATTCAGAATCCACGTGCATACAGGTGGTATAAACCTCACAGCCCAACAGCCCCTTAACAACATAACCAGGGCTACCCTTCAGGTTTTAGCCTCAGTGCTGGGCAGTACACAATCAATCCATACATCTTCCTATGATGAAGCTCTTTCGCTTCCATCGGAAGATGCCGCCATCACCTCTCTCAGAGTAAACCAGATTATCCTCAACGAGTCTGGTGCGGCTAAGGTGTGTGATCCCCTTGGGGGCTCCTACTATGTGGAGTGGCTGACGGACAAGTTAGAAAAAGAGGCTTGGAAGATTACAGGGGAAATCGAAAAAAGAGGTGGGTTCACCCAATGTATGGAGACAGGGTGGCTGTGGAACATGCTGGATCAAAGGATCAGGACGTGGAGGCAAGAAGTGGATTCCGGGCAGAGAATCATTGTAGGCGTCAATAAGTACAGACAGGAAGAGGCATTGGAAGTTCCTGAGTTCACTGTGGATCAGGGGGTTGTAGAAAAGATGGCTGCTCAAAGGATCAGAGAATGGAAACAGTCACGGAACCAGGATGAGGTGAAGAATGCGCTGAAAAGAGTGGAGGCGGCGGCCCGTGGGTATATGTCGGTTGACCAGGCAGGTCATCTGATGCCGGTACTGATTGATGCTGCGAGGGCCAGATGTACTCTTGGAGAGATGGTGGAGGTTTTTTTTCAGGTATACGGGCAGGCATATCCTTGCTGAAGGGGGGATTCTATGGAAACAGCCAAAAAAGAAAAGGTCAGGGTATTATTGACACGGCATGTTTTTGAAGGCCACGATATAGGTTTGAGAACTATTGTGAACAGATGTAGGGAGTCAGGGATAGAAGTGATATATTATCCTAGATTCAAGGACTTAAATGAAGTTGTGAAGGTTGCAGAAGAGGAGGATGTGGGACTAATTGGTATAAGCTCTTCAACAGGGGCACACCTTTATTTATCAGAGGTTTTGATTTCAACGTTGAAAGAGAAGGGTATGGTTATGCCGGTAATAGTGGGCGGCATAATCCCTGATAAAGATGCCTCCACACTAAAAGGGTTGGGGATAGCTGGCGTATTTGGGCCTGGTTCAACCCCGGATGAAGTTGTCAGTTTTATATTTACACTGCTGGATAGACACTAAAGAACCATGGGGCTAACCCCCATGGTCTTTTCAATAAGGGCGGGAGAAACTCTTATGAGCAATAATGGGAAGAGTAATGTTGATGGCCTTATAGATGCCTACTTTGAAAAGCCAAAAAGGACTACAACATGGTCTGGGTTTCCAGTAAAGGATATCTATACCCCTAAGGATATTGACGGAATGGATTACGAAAGAGATATGCCGGATGCCGGGAAGTATCCTTATACCAGAGGGATTCATCCGGACATGTTCAGGGGAAGGTATTGGACTAAAAGAGAAGTGACCGGTTTCGGTACTCCCACAGATACCAACCGAAGGCTTAAAAAACAGATCGAGGAAGGGGTTTCTGGCCTGAATGTCATTCGGGATAATCCAACGAATCTGGGGATTGACCCGGATCATCCCCTGGCAGAGGGTGAGGTTGGCCTTGTTGGGGTAAGTCTCTGTTCCCTTAAGGATATGGAAATGCTTACCGAAGGGATACCTCTTGATAAGGTAAGCATGTCTTTGATCTGCGCTTCATGTCCTGCAATAATTATACTTTCTCAGTACATATTAATTGCGGAACAAAGAGGAATAAGCCCAGCCAAGCTAAGGGGAACCATTGCGAATGATCCCCTCCACTGCCGTTATTGTGGCTGGCGGCCTTCCAACCCGATAGATCTGAGCCTGAAGCTCTCTGTGGATATTATTGAGTACTGTACTAACAGTATGCCCCTCTGGAATACAGCAGTGGTGAATTCATATGATTTGAGAGAGAATGGCGTTAATGCCGTTCAGGAGGTGGCCTTTGGTTTGGCAATGGCTATGGCATATATAGATGGAGCCCTTAAGAGGGGATTAAATATAGATGATTTTGCGTCCCGCAGGGCCTTTTATTGTTCCTCCCATATAGATTTCTTTGAAGAGATAGCGAAACTTCGGGCAGCAAGAAGGATGTGGGCAAGGATTGTAAAAGAGAAATACGGGGCTAAGAATCCAAATTCCTGGAAGTTCAGGTTTGCCGTACATACCGCTGGTTGTTCTTTAGTCCCTCAACAGCCTTTGAACAACATAATCAGGATAGCATATGAGGCATTGGCGGCAGTATTGGCAGGTGTCCAGTCTTTGCATAGCTGTTCTTATGATGAACCCATAGCTTTACCTACTGAAGAGTCACAACGAATTGCCCTCAGAACTCAACAGATTATAGCTTATGAAACTGGTGTTTCCAATGTGGCGGACCCTTTAGGAGGGTCTTATTATGTTGAAAACCTAACCAATAGGATAGAAGAGCAAGCCGCCAGGATACTGGATGAAATAGAGAAGATGGGGGGTATGGTAGAGGCTATGAGGACAGGTTGGCTGGACAAAGAGATAGATAAAAGCTCCCTTGAATACCAGAAAGAGATAGAACGAAGAGAACGGATAATAGTGGGGGTGAATGCCTTTGCCAGCCCACCTGATAAAAAAACCCCGGGGGGCGTGCATAGAAACCCGGCAGAATCTGAGAAAGAGCAGATAAATAGCGTGAAGGAGTTAAAGGTAAAACGGGATGACAAAGTGTTGAGGCAGTCCATAGGAAAACTGAGAGAAAAAGCACAGATGGGAGAGGGAGAGAACCTCTTTCCCACTATTATGGATGCCCTTAGGGCGAAAGCTACCCTGGGAGAGATAATGGGAACAATAAGAGAGGTGTACGGATACAGCTACGATCCCCTTAATATCTTAGAATCACCATTTTAGGGACGTGACCGTATTCCTTATGTAGGGGCAGGCCTGTGTGCCTGCCCTTGATAGATGGTTCAAGGTTGGGCAGCCACAGGGGGTTGCCCCTACGCGGTTATCATTACCATGTATTATCCATTGGTTTGAATAAATATTTTCAAATGATGAATAACCAATGACAAATCATAAATGAGATTGGAGGCATGAAAGAATATAATGATTCAACTTACAGAAGAACAGGATATGATACGTAAGACAGTCAGGAAATTGGCTGAAGAAAAACTTGCACCCATTGCGGTCAGAATCGATAAAGCAGGTGAATTTTCCCGCGATGTGGTGGAACTCTTCGAGGAATACGATCTATTAAGGCTGAAACTCCCTAAAAAATACGGGGGTTTAGAAACAGATCACACAACATATTATCTGGTCATAGAAGAGATCGCCAGGGTCTGTGCCTCATCCTCCATGTTGGTTGCCACACAGGGGTCGTGTCTGACCAGCCTGTTGGTGAGCGTCAATAAAGAACAGGAGGAGAGGTTTTTTGGACGACTGGGAAAAGGAAATGTAATTATGAGCTGGGCACTAACCGAGCCTGGTGCCGGGTCTGATGTGGGTTCCATGCGGACAAGGGCAGTTCTAAATGGTGATCACTATATCATTAATGGTTCTAAATGCTTCATAACAGCAGGAGGGGTTGCGGATATATACACTACCTTTGTTAGAACCGGTAGTGGGCAGGGGACAAAAGGACTCTCCGGGTTTGTTGTGGAGAAGGATACGCCTGGTTTTAATATAGGTAAGATAGAGGATAAGCTGGGTATGCGCGGTTCCCAGACTACGGAACTTATCTTTGAGGATGCAAGGGTGTCCAAGGAAAACCTCCTTGGCCGAGAAGGTGGTGGGTGGAGTATACTTATGGAATCTATAAAAGAGACCAGACTGGGAATTGCCAGCCAGGCACTGGGTATTGCTCAGGGTGCATTGGACTATGCAACACGTTATTCAAAAGAGAGGGTCCAGTTTGGCAGACCAATATCTGAAAATCAGGGCATCCAGTTCATGCTTGCCGATATGAAGATACAGGTTGAGGCATCGAGAGCATTGATATATCAGACTGCTTCTATGTTGGATCGTGGCATAAGAGATATCCTTCCTTATGCCGCTATGGCAAAGTGTATGGCTTCGGATACAGCCATGAGGGTTACGACCGATGCGGTACAGATACTGGGTGGTTATGGTTATATGAAAGACCATCCTGTGGAGCGTATGATGAGAGATGCCAAATCCACCCAGATTACCGAAGGAACGAATCAGATTCAGAGGATGATCATAGCCAGGTCTATGCTCAAGTGAATTTGCAGATGCAGATTGGGATTATTCTCTCATTCTCAGAATGAGAGAATAAAGGTGTAAGGATATATACAATTTTAATGGAAGGAGGACATTATGAAAATGAGGTATGTTTTTTTGCGAATGATTGCCCTGGTTTCGATCATTATTTTTTTGGGAAGCATACCCTCTTATGCTGAAGGAGTGAGGGGGGTTACTGACGATACTATTAAAGTGGGTGCAGTGCTTGATATGACAGGCCCTGCCGCTTACATATTATCTCCAGCCTGCGAGGCATACAGAACCTACTTCCATTACGTAAATGATCAGGGAGGCATTCATGGAAGAAAAGTAAAACTAATCGTTGAAGATGATCGTTATTCAATACCCATGGCTGTCGCCGCATACAAGAAGCTCATCTATAAAGACAAAGTGCTAGCCATCTTGAGTATGGGAGGAAGTGGTCAACACAAGGCTCTCTATGACCAGATAGAGAAGGATAAAATCCCTGTCTTAAGCAACATTGCATGGTCATATCATGTAAGCAACCCCCTAAAGAGATATAGTTTTCACCCTTCAAATGATAATATAGATGAGATAAAACTGATGGTTGACTATATTGTGAAAAATGTGGATAAGGAAAAGCTGAGATTGGCTTATGTTTATACCGATCACGAGGTTGGAAAATCTGGTCTTGGGCAACTGAAAGAAAGCCTAAAGAATTACGGGTTAGAACTCCTGGGGAAGGAGGTTGTTGACCTTGCAGCTTTTGATGCAAGCTCTCAGGTACTGAACCTGAAGAAGAACAGGATCAACTTCATTATATCATTTACAGGTGCTGGGGGCGGACTTGCAATGCTGAGGGATGCTAAAAGACTTGGTTATTTTCCTGTGATTATGTCTTCTTTTCACTTAATAGGAGACGATACCATAAAAATTGTGGGACAAGCGGCGAAGAACCTGCTCATGATTGGTTCTGTAGGTTCTTGGTATGATGATGAGCCTGGGTCGAAAAGAATGAGAGAGATAACATCACAACACCATTCAGGATCTGTTGATAAGTTTAAGTTAAATAGACACTATGCTAAATTCTGGGTTACAGTTATGATCCTTGCCGAAGGTCTCAAGAATGCAGGCAGAAACCTGGATCAGGAGACTCTGGTAGCTGGTCTGGAAAAGATAAAAGACCTCGATACTGGTGGTCTTATGCCTCCAGTAAGCTTTAGTCCTACCAGAAGGAAAGCACATGATAGTGGGAAATTCTACAAAGCCGATATAGAAAAGGAGCATTTTATTGCAATTTCCGGATGGGTCAGACCTGCCCACTGAAGTCGGTAATGCCGGTTTTTTGAAGATTCATGTCCTTGATGGCTTCGTAAAAAGTCGAAAAAATCCCTCTCCCTCGATGGGAGAGGGTTGGGGTGAGGGTGCAAAAGGCACTAATTCAACTACTTACATCCCCCTCCCCTTCATCCCCTCCCACAAGGGGAGGGGAAATGTGACTTTTTACGAGTTCATCAAGTCCTTGCTAAGCACAACATTTAAGAATGGAGGTGTGTTATGAGGAAGCATAGTCTTTTGATAACGGCAGCAATAGTGTTCTCACTTTTGGTTCTTTTTATGAGTGCCCCCTCTTATGGTGGAGAAGTCAGGGGTGTAACTGACCAGACTATAACAATTGGGGCGGTATGTGATATGACCGGTCCAACTAATTCTACCATCGGTGCATTCGGTAATGCTGGGGGAATCAGAAATTGCTTTCGATATCTGAACGAAAAGGGTGGGATAAATGGGAGGCAGGTAAGGCTGATCATCCACGATTGCGGCTTTACAATGCCCGGGGCCATGGCTGGCTTTAAAAAGTTTATCTATAAAGATAAGACATTTGCCATTTATCTTCCCGGGACTGGACAGACCCGTGCTCTAGCTCCCCACATTCAGAAGGAAAAGGTTCCAACTATCACCGGAGGCCTGTCAGACACTGTGATTACCCCAGTCGAAGAGAAACGATACATATTCATCCCGTGCGCCAGCTATCAGGATCAGATTACGGTACTGGTAGACTATATAATGAAGGATCTAAAGGCTAAAGATCCGAGGGTAGCCATTGTTACCCTGGAAATTGAATACGGCAAGGTAGGCCTGGCTGCTGCCAAGAAAAGGCTGAAGCACTACGGCCTTGATCCGGTGGGCGTGGAGATCGTGCCCTTAGGTGCTGTAGATTTCACTACTACGATACTCAATATTAATAGGGCAAGGGCTGACTATGTTATTGTCCATTTGGATTTAACAACCGCTGTCCCCTTTGTTAGGGAGACGAAGAGGTACAAAATGGGTGCCAGGATGTTGGGAGACTATTATTCCTGTGATGAGGATATCGTTAAGGCGGCTGGTATTGCTGCAAAGGGTTATATAGGCTCACATGCATTCAACTCCTGGTATGATGACACGCCAGCAATGCCGGAATTGAGGGACGTAACATTGAGATATGAACCCAGGGGGCCAAAAACGCGAAACAGGTACTATGTCCAGGGATGGGTCGTGTCCCTGATCTTCGCTGAAGCAATGAAGAGGGCAGGCAAGAACCTAACACCTGAAAGGATGGTAGAAGCTATGGAAAGCTTAAGAGATTTTGATACCAATGGTTTATCAGGCTCCATCACCTATACTCCCACTAACCACAAGGGAGGAGAGTCTTGCAGGCTTTTCAAGGCCGATGTAGAAAAGGGTAGAATGGTCCCTATAAGTGGGTGGGTAAAGGTTGCAAAGTGAAAGAATAGCAGGATGGTGAATTTTTACATGGAGGTACAGAAATATGTTTGATAAAGATAAAATTGAGTTGCTAGCGGAAAAGCAAAAGGAATGGGAGGGAAAAAGGGAAAGAAAAGCCCTGGAAAAGCTGGGGGAGAGGCAGGATGTATTTGAGACCCATTCCCAGATACCTGTAAAACGCCTTTATACTCCTAAAGATATCGAAGACTTCGACTATGAAAGGGATACCGGATTTCCCGGCGATTATCCATTCACCAGGGGAATATATCCTGTAGGTTATCGAAGCCGGACGTGGCAGGCGAGGCAGGTATGTGGGTTTGGAACCCCTGAAGAGACCAATGAGAGGCTCAAGTATCTTATTGAAATGGGAGAAACAGGTGTAACGGTAGTCTTCGATCTTCCTACAAACAACCATGCTATAGATTCCGATAACCCTCTGGCAGAAGGTCAGGTAGGGATGAACGGGTTGCCTGTGGATACATTGCAGGATATGGAAGACGCCTTTGATGGAATTGATATAGTCAAATACCCGGTTACCCTTATTGCCAGGTGTCCTGTTATGTTGTTTATGTTAATTGCTGTGGCAGAAAAAAGGGGGATAGACCTTTCAAAATTGAGAGGTACGAGCCAGCTGGATTTTCTGACCTCTTATGTTGCCAATAAGCAGGCAATATTTCCTGCCCCTAAGGAGGCATTCAGATATTTTGTCGATATTATAGAGTATCTTGCCAGGAATATGCCCAACTGGAACCCGATGGCCATAGGTGGTTATGCCCATCGTGATTCTGGGACAGATGCTGTGCAGGAGATGGCATTTATGCTTTCAGGGGCTATCAGTTATACCCAGGCATTTTTAGAAAGGGGGTTGAAGTTAGAGGAATTTGCCCCAAAGTTTACGTTTTTTATGGGATGCCATAATAATTTCTTTGAGGAGATAGCCAAGTTCAGGGCAACGAGGAGACTGTGGGCAAAGATAATGAAGGAGCGTTTTGGAGCAAGGGACGCCAGGGCTATGCTTATGAGGCTTCATGTCCAGACAGACGGGAACACCTTAACAGCAGAACAGGCATTGAACAACATTGCACGACGGGTAGCTATCCAGAGTCTGGCTTCTCTTCTGGGCGGTGTCAGCTCGCTGCATTCTGATTCTTACGATGAGGCTATATGCATACCTACAGAGGAGTCTGCCAGGATTTCCCTGAGGACTCAGCAGGTACTCCTTGAAGAAACAGGCGTTGCAGATACAATAGACCCTTTGGCCGGCTCTTACTATGTTGAGTGGTTGACCAACCAGTTAGAGGAGAGGGCTTCAAAATTGATAGAAAAGATTGATGCTATGGGTGTGGTATGCCAGGAGCTATAGAAAGTGGCTGGCTTCAGCATCAGATGGATAATTCGGTCAACCGGTACTGGGATGCCATAAGGAAAGGGGAAAGGACAGTTGTAGGCCTGAATAAATACAGGATTAAGGAGGAGATAAGGGTTAAGGCATTCAAAGTCGATCCGTCCTATGAGAAGAAACAGTTGGCAAGACTCAAAAAGGTGAAGGAAGAAAGGAACAATGAAAAGGTAAGGTCAAGTCTATCAAAGATTCAAGAATCAGTGAGAAACGGTAATAACGTTGTACCGCCGAGTATTGAAGCTGTGAAGGCTTATGCTACTATTGAAGAGATTATGAATGCCCTCTTTGGGGATAAAGTGAGGGCATATCGGGAGGTTATCAGGGCCAGACACAGGCAGATATAGTATTTTGGATTGCTGATTTCAGATTGCGGAATTTCATTTCGCATTCCGAAATCAGCCTGATTTGGAGGAATGTTAGGTATGGAAAAAAGGAAAAGGATATTGTTAGCTAAGCCTGGCCTGGATGCCCATGATATGGGCATAAAGCTGATAGCCAGGGCATTGAAGGACGCTGGCGCAGAAGTAGTATACGGGGGGATTTATGTAACGCCTGAAGAGATTACAAAGACTGCTCTGGAAGAGGACGTGGATATATTGGGTTTGAGTTTTCACTCGTCTACGCACCTGGTGGAGGCGACAAAGATAATGAAGCTTTTGAGAGAGAAGGATAGAGATGACTTGACTGTTGTTGTAGGTGGGTGTATACCTCTTGAAGACGTTTCTGACTTGAAGAAGATGGGTGTACGAGAGGTATTTGGATCCGGGAGCTCCCTGGATGATATTGTTGATTTTATGATACAATAAGTGTAACTGTTCAGGTAGGCACAAAGGCACAGAGCACCAAAGGCACAAAGTAGGAAGAAACAACAAAACGACTCTGCTCCGTTTTGCTTTGTGCGTTTGTATCTTTGTGCCTGAATAGTTACAAAATAAGTAGACCTGGAGGTAAAAAAGTGGCTGACTCGGTAAAGGCTGAAAAAAGAGAGGATACAAAGATAGATGGTTTGATGGAGGCATATTTCGAGAAGCCAAATAAATTAACTACATGGTCAGGATTTCCTATTAAAGATATTTATACCCCTGCTGATTTAGAAGGAATTGACTACGAAGGAAACATAGCCAATGCAGGAGACTATCCCTTTACCAGGGGTATCCATTCGAATATGTACAGGGGCAGATACTGGACTATGCGCGAGGGTAGTGGATATGCCAGGGCAGCCGATACGAACAAAAGGCTTAAGTTTTTGGCGAGTCAGGGGGTTAGCGGTTTCAGCATCTTTCGAGATCTTCCAACCGTCTGGGGGATCGATGCAGACCACCCCATGGCTGAAGGAGAAGTTGGGCTGTCCGGGGTAAACCTCACATCATTGAAGGATATGGAAGGAGTCTTGGACGGTATAGCCCTTGATAAGGTTAGTGTAGCCCTTCTCTGTGCTTCATCCCTTGCCCCCGTTATATTTTCTCAGTACTTAGCAGTGGCAGAGAATAGAGGGATAGATATAGCAAAGTTAAGAGGGACCATCGCAAATGATCCTTTACATTCGCGATATTGTTATGGTAAACCGAGCAATCCCATTGATCTAAGTGTGAAATTAGCAGTGGACATAATAGAGTTCTGTACAAAACACATGCCTCTTTGGAATACCAACTCAGTGAATGCCTATGATATGAGAGAGACCGGCATCAATGCGCCCGAGGAGATTGCCTTTGGATTTGGGATTGCAATGGAATATATTAGAAAAGCTGTGGAACGCGGTTTGAATGTTGACGATTTTGCAAGTAGGATATCCTTCTATTTCTCGGCTGGTATGGATTTTCTTGAAGAGATAGCCAAACTCCGGGCTGCCAGGAGGTTATGGGCAAAGATTATGAAGGAGAGATTTGGAGCAAAGAAGCCTGGTTCCTGGAAATTCAGGTTCGGTGTTCATACCGCCGGCTCTTCCCTGGTGCCGCAACAGCCTTTGAACAATATTATACGGATTACTATTGAAGCCCTGGTTGCTATACTTGGTGGGGTACAATCTCTCCATTGCTGTTCTTACGATGAACCCATAGCTCTTCCTTCCGAAGAGTCTCAGCGTATAGCTTTGAGGACCCAACAGATTCTGGCTTACGAGACTGGAGTGGCAAACACCGCAGATCCATTGGGCGGGTCCTATTTTATAGAAAACCTCACGAATAAACTTGAGGAAGAGGCTGTAAAAATAATCAAGGAAATAGATGAGATGGGCGGAATGGCAGAGGCTATGAAGAAGGAGTGGGTAGATCAGAAAATAGACCAGGCTGCCCTTCAACTACAGAAGGAGATAGAGAATAAGGAGCGGGTTATAGTAGGTGTAAACGCCTTTACAACCGCTCCTGAGGATAAGACTCCAGGGGGTGTATACAGGATCCCGCCTGAAACAGAGAGGGAACAGATAGCCAATGTTAAAAGCCTTAAAGAGACTCGTGACCGAAAAAAGGTAAAAGAGACGATAAGGCGCTTGAGGGAAAAGGCTCAGATGGGAGAGGGAGAAAATCTTATCCCCTCCATAATTGAAGCATTAAAGGCATACGCCACCGTGGGGGAGATTCAAGGGACTATACGAGCAGCCTATGGATTGACTTATGATCCCTTTGATATAATGAAGTCTCCGTATTGATAATACCCCTAAAACTGACCACTGACCACTGATCACTGATCACTATTCCAAGGAGGGTTCTTAATGAGCCTTGAGTTTACCGAAGAGCAGAATATGTTGAGGGAAAGTGTTAAAAAGATGGCCAGGGAGAGGATTGCCCCCCGTGCAGCAGAGATTGATGTCACCGATGAATTCCCCTGGGATATGGTTGATCTCCTTAGAGAACATGGAATTCTCAATATGGCGGTGCCTGAGGAGTACGGTGGTTCAGGCAGCGGTATTGTCACTTTATGTATAGCGGCAGAAGAGATCGCGAGGGCATCCCTTTCTGTATCTACCATGTTTATGGTACAAACAATCGGTGGGATACTGGTTATGAAGGCGGGGGGCACCAAGGAGCAGAGAGACTGGTATTTTCCACAGATAATCGGTGACAAGAAACTGGGATGCCTTTCTGTAACAGAGCCAGAGGCTGGTTCAGATGCGGCTTCCATGAAAACCAGGGCAAAATTAAACGGAAATAATTATATAGTGAATGGGACCAAGTGCTTTATATCTCTGGGTGGTGTGGCTGGCTTCTTTTCTCTATTCGCTGTGACAAACCCGGAGAAGAAACACAGTGGCATCTCTGCCTTTATAGTGGAGAAGGATACACCGGGATTTTCCATAGGCAAGCATGAGAATGAGATGGGGCAGAGGGGCACTGCAATGACAGAACTCATATTTGAGGATGCTGTTGTCCCGGAGAAAAATCGTTTAGGTCCCGAAGGGAAAGGCTTTAATATTGTCGTAGGGGTATTCAATCAGGCCAGGGTGCTTATGGCTGTAGAGGCGGTGGGAGTAGCCCAGAGTGCCTTTGATTATTCCCTGAACTATGCAACAAGAGAGGATCTGCTTTGGAAAGCCCCTGACCGAATTTCAGGGCATACAGTTCCAATTTGCCGATATGATTACACAGATAGAGGCAGCCAGGGGTATGGTATACAGGGCAGCTAGTATGATTGATGATGGGAGAGAGATTGAACTAATACCCAGATTTGCCTCTATGGCGAAGTACCTTGCAACAAAGGTTGCAATGAGAGTAACCACAGAGGCTGTTGAAATCCTCGGTGGTCACGGTTATACCAAGGACCATCCTGTGGAAAGAATGATGAGAGACGCAAAGGGCATTCAGATTTACGAAGGCCCCAGCAATATTCAGAAGATGGTTATTGCCAGATCGTTGTTTAAAAATTGACGGCTTCGTAAAAAGTCCATCTGCGGCGTTCCGCTGCATCCTCAGTCATTGCAGCGTATAGGTAAATACGCCTCATTCCTTCGGATTTGCGCGCCTTGCATCTGGAGCTTTTTACTGTGCCGTCTGATTTTTGACTTTTTATGACTTCATCAAATTTAGGTACTTATAAAATCATTGAAAAACAAACACTTGAATCCTTGAACCCCTGAACACTTGAACCCTTGAACCCTTGAACCCTCGAACCCTTATTTAGATATGTTTCAATCCTACAACAAGTCAATAGAATACCTGTATGCCCTTCAGGCATCCGGCATAAAGCTTGGGCTTACAAATATATCCCGTCTGTTAGAATTATTGGGTAATCCTCAAAGAGGATTAAAGAGTATTCATGTGGGAGGGACCAATGGCAAGGGTTCAGTTGCTGCTATGGTTTCTTCTATTTTGGATAAAGCCGGGTACAAGGTGGGGCTTTACACCTCTCCCCATTTAGTGAACTTTACCGAAAGAATCAGGATAAATAATCATGAGATCCCAGAGAGCAGGGTAGCTGAGCTGACGGACATTATTTATCGGAAGATTGAGGGCACCGATCTTACCCGTGATATCACCTTCTTTGAATTTACTACAGCCATAGCGATGTTGTACTTCCTGGAACAGGGTATTGATTTTGCTGTTCTAGAAGTAGGGATGGGTGGCAGATTTGACTCTACCAACGTAGTTGACCCTCTGGTCTCTGTTATTACCAATGTATCTATGGATCATCAGCAGTACCTTGGGAAAACGATTCATGAGATTGCCTTCGAGAAGGCTGGAATTATTAAGAAGGGTGGCATTGTCATTACTGCAATAACCCAGCCCTCTGTTCTTTCCTCCATTCAGGAGAAGTGCCTGCAAGATGGGGCTGCTCTCTACATAGTTGGCAAGGATATTAAAGGAAGAAGGATGGCCGATGGGAGAGTTGATTACTATGGAATGAAGGACAAGTATTCAGGCTTAAGATTGAACCTATTAGGAAGACATCAGGTTACGAATGCCGTTATTGCCTTGGGGGCCATTGAGGCACTGAAGGAAAAGGGTTATGAGATAGAAGACAAAGCCATTTATGAGGGATTGGAGAGCACGTACTGGCCTGGAAGGCTGGAGGTTGTCAGGAGAGATCCCCTGGTTGTTTTGGATTGTGCCCATAACCCTGCTGGGATAAAGACCCTCAGGGATGCAATATCCGATGGAGTATTTTCCTTTGAAAGATTGTTCTTAGTCTTGGGGATAATGATGGATAAAGATTTCAAGTCCATCATCTCAAAATTGGTTCCTTTAGCAGATAAGATCGTGCTTACTAGACCCCGGATGGATAGGTCAGCCTCTCCCCAGATCCTCTATGAAGAGGTTAAAAAATACTATAAAGAAGCTGAAATAGTCGATGATGTCAAAAAAGCTGTATCCTTTGCCATTTCTCTGGCTCAAAGAGAAGATATGGTCTGTGTAACAGGCTCTATATTTACAGTAGGGGAAGCCCGGGAACTATTTTTAACCCACGCCCGTTGATAGGCAATAGAAGAGCATCTTTTTGTCTCCATCTTTAGATTTGCAGAGTGCCCCCTTAGCTTCTTTCACTTTGAACGTATTTTTTCTTGACTTTCTGGTGGATTATTGTAGTTATATACCGAAATTAAATTTTTCTGGTAGAAAGGAGATTGAAGATGAAAATGGGTATGAAGTTGATTTTGGTAGTTATGTTATTAGTAATTCCATCTTGCAATCAAGATAATATAAATGGTACAATTCCTCCAATCCAAATGGGAAGGAGGAAGCGATTATGCCGAGAACCGCTGTTATCAGTCAAGAGGTTGTAGAAAGAGCAAGAGATATTTTGAGGACGATACCCATACATAAGGATGCCCTTAAAGCTCTTTCGATCATGTTGCCAATGGTCTTGGGTGCCACAATTCATCAGATAGCGACTGTTTTGTGTATCAGCACGGCTACCGTGACGAGACTCCAGGCGGAGATTCGCAATCAAGGATCGGAGAAAAAGGATAAAGGATCCTGGGGTGGCAGAAGAAGACAGACGATAACATTGGAGGAGGAAAAGGAGTTTCTTCAGTCCTGGATCGAAGAAGCTAAGATTGGAGGTGTTCTCACGGTTCCGCCGCTGCATCAGGCTCTTGAGGAAAAGATCGGACATCCGGTTTCTCCTTCGACGGTATATCGGATGCTTGCCCGCCATAGGTGGCGAAAAGTGCAACCTGACACCTATCACCCTAAGTCCGATCCCCGGGTTCAGGAGGAATTTAAAAAAAATTCTCCGAGAGGCTCCTGGAAGTGGCTTCCATCGCAGGAGGACGTCCGCTGAGGGTAATGTTTCATGATGAAGCGAGATTCGGGCGCATATCTGATCCTCGATCCTGCTGGGCGCCCTCGCCGATACGTCCCAGGGTCGCCTTGGCACTCGTGAGGGAATATGTATATGCGTATGCGGCAGTATCGCCCCTGGACGGATCTCTGGACTGGATGATCGTGGAGAAGATGAATACGGAAATGATGAACAGGTTCCTCGATATGATCGAGGCCCGCTATCCGAATGAGCATATCGCAATGGTTCTGGACAGCGCAAGTTCACACCGTTCAAAAGATTTGACATTTCGTGATCATGTGTCATTGATTCGTCTGCCGCCATATTCACCTGAGCTGAATCCGGTTGAGTTACTTTGGGACGAGCTGAGAGAAAAGGAATTTGTCAACAAAGTGTTTGCCTCATTGCCTGCTGTTGTATCTCAGCTTGAGCACGGAATGAATGCATTGGAACTAAACAAATCTGCGATAAAAAGTCTGTCTGCATGGCCGTGGATTATAGGAGCTATAACATCATCTTGATCGCAAAATGGAATAAGTATCTTGTTCCTCAATAATTTTGACAGCCAGGCAGAAGAGGTCAGGGGCGTTAGAGATGATACCATCAAGATAGGAACAATAATGGACATGACGGGGCCAGCTGCTGACAATCTTATGCCCTATGCTATTGGAGTCAGGAATTACTTCAAGTATATCAATGATAAAGGTGGGATCAATGGGAGGAAGGTGAAGGTTATCGTTGAAGACGATAGGTATACGATACCAATGGCTATGGCTGCATTCAAGAAATTGGTCTTTAAGGATAAAATACTGGCCATCATAGGGCTGGCCAGTCCTCAGACGACCGTCCTCTTCTCTCAAATCGAAAATAACAAGCTTCCAACAATTACGTACAGTAATATGAGAACCATGACAACGCCGTTCAGGAGGTACATCTTCACTCATGCCGTAGATTTTGGAAATCAGTCGATGATGATGATTGATTATGTTATGAAAGACCTGAAGGAAAAAGATGCACGGTTTGCTATAGCAACAGGAGATGCGGTATGGGGGAAAAGAATAATAGAGGCATCAAAAGAACGCCTTGAGCGATATGGATTAAAGCCTCTGGATATCGAACTCCTCCCGGTAAGCGCCATAGATGCCACTAGTGAAGCAATGAACTTGAAAAGAGCAAAGGCGAATTATGTCATCGTAGGCAATACTGCGACAGCGACACTAGCCATCTATAATTCTTCAAAAAGATTGGGATACTCCCCTACATTTCTGGCTATAGACGCTTCTTGTCCTGACGAAGTGATACGAGGGGCAAGAATTGGTGCCAAAAATATCATTGGCACATGGTCATTCAAATCGTGGCATGACGACACCCCTGGGATTAGAAAAATGAGAGAGGTAACACTAAAGTACCAGCCAGATGCAAAAGGACCCTCCAGGGAGTACTCCTGGGGTTGGGTTGCCGCAATGATCGGCGCTGAGGGTATGAAGAGAGCGGGAAAGGATTTGGATGGTGAAACCTTTGTGGCTGCTCTTGAGTCCATAAAGGACTTCGATACTGGTGACATAAGTGGACCGGTTAGTTTTAGTTCCAAAAGCCATAAGGGAGCTGAATATGCGATTTTCGTAAAGGCAGACTTAGAAAAAGGAAGGTTTGTTTCAATAACAGGATGGAGAAAACTATCAGAATAAGTAAAAGAAAGCTCTTTCTGACAAAAATTGAACCTATACCTCACTTAATCAAACGTCGGTGCATTACAAAGATGGCAAGCGGGAAAAATATGAGACAAAAGACGAGGAGATAGGCAACATCCCACAGCAGCCTGGTATCTATAATCCCAAAACTGAAGGATCGGGAGAGATTGACAAGGTGGGTAAGGGGAAAGAGTATGGAAAGTTTTTGCGCCCAAAATGGTAAATTTTCAACAGGGAAAAATGTCCCGCTGAAGAGGAACATGGGGGTAATGAATAGGAATATAGGCAAATTAAATATCTCAATGGTTGGCACAATCCCTGTGAAAAACATGCCAATGGATCCAAAGGCAATACCACCCAGGAAAGCCAGAGGTATGGTTAAAAGACCCTGAGGATATGAAATTAGGCCGAACAGGCTGATAACCCCCAACATAATCAATGTGGCAATGACGGATTTAGTAGCCCCCCATATAATTTCTCCTGTAATAATCTCTTCCAGTGATAGAGGTGTTGCCATTATTGCGTCGAAGCTCTTTTGATAGTACATCCTCACAAAAGAGGCATAGGTGTTCTCAAAGAAGGCGTTGTACATTATGTTGATGGCTATCAGTGCCGGCGCAATGAAAGCCACGTAAGATACTTCGGAGCTATGATAAACAACCTTTCCAACTAAAACACCGAGCCCAACCCCGAAGGCCAATAGATAGAAGAGGGGTTCCAGAAGAGGCGGAAGAAAACTTATTTTCCATGTCTTTTGATAAACCGTAAGATTTCTCTGCCATACTCGGATAAATCGTCTGGAGATTCTCTGGGGAATTCTTTCCATCATTCTCTCAGATCCCTGCACGTTAATTTTAAGAAGACGTCTTCCAGCGTTGCCATTCGCAGGATGCAACCATCCTTACAGTAGGTATCGCTGATCTTATGAAATAAATTGTCACTATCTTCAGAATAGATAATCAGGCGATGACCGACATCCTCGTACTCCAGTCTTTGAGATTGAATGAATGCCTGCAATTCTTTACTGGGGGCGTTGACTTCAATAACATTTCTACCTATGTGTTTTCTGATAAGCTCGAAGGGTTCCCCCATGACCAATATGCGGCCATGATCCATGATAACAAGCCGATCACAGAGACGGGAAGCCTCTTCCATATAGTGGGTGGTCAACAGGATGGTAAGACCTTTTGACCCGAGTCCTTCCAGCCTTTCCCAGACCTGGTGCCGTGATTGGGGATCCAGACCTGTTGTGGGTTCATCGAGTATCAAAAGGTCCGGATCGTTGATGAGAGAACGAGCCAGGACTAACCTGCGCATCATTCCACCCGAGAGTTCAGTTACTTTGGCTTTTTCTCGATGGTCGAGGGACATAAACTTTAAGAGTTCCTCTGCCCTTTTATGGGCTTCATTTTTAGGAATGTTGAAATAACGGGCATAGACCTCCAGATTTTGTAAAACACTCAAGTCCGGATCCAGATTGTTTTCCTGTTGACAGACACCGATACGAGACTTGATTTGGCGTAATCCTTTAGATATATCGAGACCAAAAACCTTTAAACTACCACTGGTCATGGGAGAAAAGCCGTATATCATGCGAATGGTTGATGTTTTTCCTGCACCGTTAGGCCCCAGAATGCCGAAGCATTCTCCCTGAAGTACTTCAAAGGAGATGCCATCAACGGCCACCAGATCACCGAAGGTCTTTCTCAGACCTTCTGCCTCTACAATATGCTCCATCTGCTTTTTCTCTAGATGAGAGCTTTGAAGAAGTACCCCCCTTTTCGCTTCAGCATGAATTCGCTCTCAGGGGTACTTCTTCAAAGCTCTCGATAGGTTATGCTGTCTCAAACTTTGAGAATATAGGAGAGAGATGGTTGTGTGTCAAGGATAAAACACAGCCAATAGTTTCCGGAAGGCGGGTTATCTGATATGAAAAATCGGCGTCCGGCCGAAACCGGCCTGCGTCCCTGAAAAACCATGAAGTTGGGCTAAGAAATGTTATGAAAAGGTAACGCAAGGTGTAGTAAGTTCTATGTTTTGTTGTTAAGGTTTGTGGGTTAGACAACAGAGTTATGCCAAGAACAGCTTTTGATATAATCAACGACAGGCAAAAACCCCTGTCACAACAAGATTATTCCTTGAATAAAAAAAGCAGTCGTATTTTGGTAGGATATTTTTGATCTTCGCCTTTGAAACGATTTCTAATGATATTTTGTCAGACGAAACAACAACTTCAACATCCTTGAATCCGAGCCACTGACGAGTTATCGGATACTGGAATTTGTAAAACGCTTCTTTGATAGAGAATCCTGCCGTCGCATGAAAAGCAAGATCTTCGTTTTGTAATTTATTAAGCACTGTTATTTCGTCATTGGAAAAGATCGACGGGAAAAGTTCCAATTGCACACGATGCAATTCTTCAATATCAACACCAATTGAACTATATTTTGTTTTATCCGCAATAACACACAAACAAGTATTATCACAGTGAGAAATCGAACCGATCAGCGTCCACGGCCATATCGGATTATTCTTTTCACCTCTTGGAATCGCTGTTGGAGCAATATCCAGCTTTTTCATAGCCATCCGAGCGGCAGTACGCCCGGCAGTAAATTCCATACGGCGCTTGAGAACACATTTCTGCACATATTCGTCTTCTTCAGGTAAAAGAGGATACTGAAGTGTGGAAATAGCACCACACACGCAAGCACTGCCGTGAAATCTATCTTCAATAATATCTTCAATATCATTTTGTTTCACCTTAAAATACCCCTCACCCTAACCCTCTCCCACAAGGGGAGAGGGGACTTCCTCCCTTGACGGAATACCAACCCGCTTCCCATCCCTTGATGGGAGGGGTTAAGGGAGGGTGATATATTTTCGTTCTTATTTGTGCCGACTCGTCGGCATGAATGTTTCATTTGAAATACTTTTACCAGATGGGATGGCATTCAGTCGTTTTTCAAGTTCATTTCCAATGATAGCAACATTAGGTATAATGGACCCCAAAATTTGGACAGTGTGTTAAGTTACACTTGGGAGCAAAATTGAGGAGGACCAAGTGGAGAATTTAAGGAGAAAACACACACCGTCATTTAAGGCTAAAG